>Ga0105238_10000062_pt1 | contig 126356 bp, 91 predicted proteins | sample KBSC34metaG_FD_81526 | JGI IMG/M metagenome (GOLD analysis project Ga0105238, IMG submission 81526) | Corn rhizosphere microbial communities from Kellogg Biological Station, Michigan, USA - KBS C3-4 metaG | ecosystem: Host-associated > Plants > Roots > Rhizosphere > Soil | place: Michigan, USA...
ATGATCTGGGCGTCATTGCTCTTGCTGGCCCGTTCGGCGGAATAAGTGTCGTGGCATTGCGCCGCGCGCACCCCCGGCACCTTGTTGGCCGAGATCGCCATGCCGATCCCCGTGCCGCACAGCAGGACGGCGCGGCCGATCGCCCCTTGCCGGATCTGTTCGGCCACCGCAAAGGCGATGTCGGGGTAAATCACGGGCTCCGTATCATGGGTGCCGAAGTCCACCACGTCAAGGCCCTTTCCCGCCAGATGGGCCTTGATGACCTCCTTGAGCGCATACGCCGCTTCGTCGCATCCGATACCTATTTTCATCCTTGTCTCCTGGTGACGATGAACTGCCTTGCTCATGCTCCGCCAGAATAATTATTCACCGAAGAGCATTTGCTCACCGAGAGACTAATGCAAAAGTGATCTGCACGCCACAAAAACTGCAGTAATTCAGCTTTAATACCTCGTAAATGCATTATTGCACCGCAAAACAGAAGAAAAAGTTATTTAAAGCGATGAGCAAATGAGCATTGACAGCAAAAAAATTCTTTGCAATGATGGGCTCACAACAAACATTTACCCATCGCTGGACATTTGACCAGCGCATGTATGGAGACAGCCATGGCAGAGCTTTTGCTGGAAGCACATGGAGTGAGCAAGTCCTTCCACGAGGTCGTGGCGCTGGCCGACGGACGCCTGCAGTTGAAGCGCGGCAGCGTGCATGCGCTCTGCGGCGGCAACGGTGCCGGCAAATCGACCTTCCTGGCCATCATCATGGGCCTGCTGCGGCGGGATGGCGGCGAGATCCGCCTCAAGGGCCAGCCGGTGGATTTCCATTCGCCGGCCGAAGCCCTGCAGCACCACATCGCCATCATCACGCAGGAGCTCTCGCCCATCCCCGGCATGAGCGTGGCAGAAAATCTCTACCTCGGCCGCGAGCCCCGCGTGGCAGGGCTCTGCATCAACACCCGCGCCATGGAACGGCAGGCGCAGGCGCTGCTGGATCGCCTGCAATTCCAGGTCGATGCGCGCGCTCGCATGCAGGACCTGAGCCTGGCCCAGGTGCAACTGGTGGAAATTGCCAAGGCCTTCAGCCACGACTGCGATGTGATGATCATGGACGAACCCACCTCGGCCATTGGCGAGAAGGAGACCGAAGTCCTGTTCCGCGCCATCCGCAGCGTGGCCGCACAAGGCACCGGCATCATCTACGTGTCGCACCGTCTTTCCGAAATTTTCCAGATCGCCGACAGCTACACGGTCTTTCGCGACGGCCGCTTCGTCGAGACCGGTCTGATCCGCGACATCGACCGCGCCAGCCTGGTCAAGGCCATCGTCGGCCGCACGCTGCAGGTGCAGGAGCGCCGCCGTCGCCAGGGTGGCGAGGCGATCCTGTCGACCGAAGCACTGGGCCGCCAAGGGGAATTCGACCAGGTCTCGCTGCGGGTTCATGCGGGCGAAGTGGTCGGCATCTATGGCCTGATGGGCTCGGGCCGCAGCGAATACCTCAATTGCATCTATGGCCTGACCCGGCCCGACCAGGGGGCCGTCACGCTGCGGCAGCGGCCCCTGCCCGCAGGCCGGCCCGCGGCCAGCATCGCCGCTGGTCTGTCACTGGTGACCGAAGACCGCAAGGACAGCGGACTGGTGCTGTGCGCCTCGATCCAGGACAACATCGTGCTGGCCGCCTACCGGCGCATGTCGCGCCTGCCGCTGATCCGGCGCAGCCGCGTCGATACGCTGGTGCGGCAGATGATCCAGCGCCTGCAGATCAAGGTGAGTTCACCGCATCTGCCGGTCTCGTCCATGAGCGGCGGCAACCAGCAGAAGGTGGTGCTGGCGCGCTGCCTCTCGACCCAGCCACGTTGCCTGCTGTGCGACGAACCCACGCGCGGCATCGATGAAGGTGCCAAGCGCGAGGTGTACCAGCTGATCGACCGCTTCGTGCAGGACGGCGGTGCCGCCCTGGTGGTGTCTTCCGAAGCGCAGGAAATCCTCGACCTGTGCGACCGCATCGCCATCTTCAAGCGCGGCCGCGTGGTGGAAGTGGTCGATGCGCATGCCACCACGCAGGAAGAACTGCTGCACCTGGCCTCGTAAGCGCGGGACGCAGTGCGTGCCTGCGATGACGCGCGGGTCTGCGACGCCCGCCCGATGTATCCCGATGACGATCCACCGACGATCCAATGACGAACCCATGATGACCAAACCCACTTCCCTCTCCGCCGGCCGGCTGGCCTCGCCCTCCTTCACCAGCCTGCGCCAGGCCTATGCGCGCTACGGTGTGCTGGCGGCCCTGATCGTGCTGTGCATCGCGCTCTCGCTGGCCACGCCGTATTTCATGACGCTGGAAAACTGGACCGACATCCTGCGCCAGACCTCCATCAACGGCATCCTCGCCATCGGCATGACCTATGTGGTGCTGACCGGCGGCATCGACCTGTCGGTCGGTGCGCTGCTGGCCTTCTCCGGCATGGTCACGGCGTGGCTGGCGACCGGTGGCGGCTATCCGCCTGCGGTCGCGGTGCTGGCCGGACTGGGCGCAGGTGCCGGGCTGGGTGCCATCAGCGGCCTGCTGGTGGCGCGCATGGCCGTGCCTTCCTTCGTGGCCACGCTGGGCATGCTGAGCGCCGCACGCGGTGCCACCTACATCTACAACGACGGCATGCCGGTCTCGGACCTGCCGCCGGGCCTGCTGTCCATCGGTGGCGGACAGATCCTGCACGTGCCGGTGCCCATCGTCATCTTCGGCGTGGTCATCGCGGTGTCGTGGTTCGTGCTGCGTTTCACCGTCTATGGCCGCTATATCTATGCGGTCGGCGGCAATGCGCGCAGCGCCAAGACCAGCGGCATCGATACCCGCAAGGTCTACTTCGCGGTGTACGTCATCAGCGGCCTGCTGGCCGGGCTGGCCGGCGTCCTGCTGGCCGCACGCACGACGGCGGCGCTGCCGCAGGCGGGCGTGTCCTATGAACTCGATGCGATCGCTGCCGTGGTCATCGGCGGCACCTCGCTCTCGGGCGGCACCGGCACCCTGGGCGGGACCGTCGTGGGTGCGCTGCTGATCGGCGTCATCAACAACGGGCTCAACCTGCTCGGCGTGTCTTCCTACTACCAGCAAGTCATCAAGGGCGTGATCATCGTCGGCGCTGTCCTGCTGGATTCCTCGCGCAAGAAGAACTGAAGTCCCACAACAACTCACACGGAGACGATTCATGATCAAGAAAACCCTCGCCAGCCTGCTGCTGATGGCCGTGGCCACCGGCGTCAGCGCCCAGAACAAGCCCCTGCGCATCGGCGCGGCCGTCTACGGTCTCAAGGGCGAATTCATGCAGATGTGGAGCAACCAGCTCAAAGCCCATCCGGCGGTACAGGATGGCAGCGTGCAGGTCACCGTCTTCGACGGCAACTACGACGCGCTCACCCAGAGCAACCAGTTCGACACGATGATCCTGCAAAAGTATGACGCCATCATCTTCGTGCCCATCGACCTCAAGGCCGGCGCGGCACCGGTGCAGAAGGCGGTCAAGGCCGGCATCCCGGTGATCGGCTCCAATACCCGCGTGCAGGGCGACGTACTGACGTCCTACGTGGGCAACGATGACGTGGTGGCCGGCCGCCTCGAAGCGGAAGCGCTGATGAAGGCCATCGGCGGCAAGGGCAACATCGTCATGATCGAAGGGCCCATCGGCCAGTCCGCGCAGATCGAGCGTGCGCGTGGCAACGATGAAGTGCTGGCGCGCAACAAGGACGTCAAGGTGCTGGCCCGCAAGACCGGCAACTGGTCGCGCGCGGAATCGATGGCGCTGATGGAAAACTGGCTCACCGCCCATCCCGGCCAGATCAAGGGCGTGCTGGCGCAGAACGATGATGAGGCGCTGGGGGCACTGCAGGCCATCAAGGCCAAGGGCATCGATCCCAAGACCATCCCGGTGGTCGGCATCGATGGCATTGCCGATGCCATTGCCGCCGTCAAGCGCGGCGAGATGGTGACCCAGTTCCAGGATGCCCAGGCGCAGGCGCAAGGCGCGCTGGATGTGGCCTTGCGGGCCATCAAGGGGCCGTCCTACCAGCCGCGGTCGACGATCTGGACCGAATACGGCGACAAGCTTCCCTGGAAGGGCGGCACCGAGAAATCCTATACCGTGCCCTGGACCACCATCACCCCGGAGAATGCCGATGCCTTCCTGAAAAAGGTCAAGAAATGAGCGCAGCCCTGTCTGCCGATGCGATGACGCGGCCGCATGATTTTTCCGGACGCGTGGCCCTGGTCACGGGGGCTGCCGCCGGCATCGGGCTGGCCACCAGCCAGCTGCTGGCGCGCTGCGGTGCCCGGCTGGTGCTGGTGGACCGCAGCGATGCCGTGCTGCAGCTGGCCCGACAGCTCGGGCCGGACCACGCGCACCTGGGCCTGGTGCTCGATGTCTGCGACGAAGCCGCCATCGGCCGCGCCATCGTTCAGGTCGAACAGCACTACGGACGCATTGACGTGCTGGTCAACAATGCCGGCGTGGCCTTGTTGCAGGAGGCCGAATCGGCCACCTGCGCCGACTGGGAGCGCACCATGGCCATCAATCTGAAGGCCCCCTTCCTGCTGGCGCAGGCGGTGTTTCCGCTGATGCAGCGCCAGCAGGGCGGACGCATCATCAACCTCGCCTCGCAGGCCAGCGTGGTGGCGCTGGAGCGGCATGCCGCCTACTGTGCCAGCAAGGCCGGACTGGTGGCGCTGACGCGCGTGCTGGCGCTGGAATGGGCGCGCCACGGCATTACCGCCAATGCCATTTCACCGACGGTGGTGGAAACCGAACTGGGCAAGCAGGCCTGGGCCGGCGCGGTGGGGGTGGCGATGCGGGCGCGCATACCCGTGGGCCGCTTCGCCCAGCCCGACGAAGTGGCGCATCTGGTGGCCTATCTGGCCAGCCCGCAGGCGGCCATGATCACGGGCGAGAACATCCTCATCGATGGCGGCTACACCGTGACCTGACGCTTTGTTTTTGCAGTGGACCGACGTTTTTCCAAGGACAGATTCATGACTCTCAATCGCATCGTCAACAACCCCGACCTGGTCGTCGAGGACATGCTGCGCGGCGTGCTGGCCGCGCACCCCGGGTTGTCCGCCCACCCTGGCAATCCGCGCGTACTGCGCCATCGCAGCGCCGGCACGCCGGGCCGCGTGGGCATCGTCACCGGCGGCGGCTCCGGCCATGAGCCGGCCTTTCTCGGCTACGTCGGCCAGGGTCTGCTCGATGCCGTGGCCGTGGGTGAAGTGTTTTCCTCACCCACCGCAAAATCCTTCATGGACGCCTTCCAGCTCGCCCATGGCGGCCAGGGCATCGCCTGCCTGTATGGCAACTACGCCGGCGACAACATGAACGTCAAGATGGCCATCAAACTGGCCGAACGCGCCGACATCCAGGTGCGTACCGTGGTGGCCAATGACGACGCCGCCTCGGCACCGCCCGACCAGCCCGGCAAGCGGCGCGGCGTAGCCGGTGAAATCCTGATGTGGAAAGCAGGAGGTGCGGTGGCCGCGCAAGGCGGCACGCTGGATGAAGTGATACAGGCCGCGCAAAAAGCCATCGACAACACGCGCTCCATCGGCATCGGCCTGTCGGCCTGCACCATCCCGGCGGTCGGCAAGGCCAACTTCACGATCAGGCATGGCGAGATGGAAGTCGGTATCGGCCATCACGGCGAGCCGGGCGTATCGGTGCAGGCCGTGGTTCCAGCGCGCGACATGGCGCGCCTGATGCTGGACAAGCTGTTGCCCGATCTGCCCTTCACTCGTGGCGACAAGGTCGCCGTACTGCTCTCGGGCCTGGGGGCCACACCACTCATGGAGCAATACATCCTCTATGCCGATGTCGCCGATGGCCTGCGCGAAGCCGGTCTGGAGGTGGCGCACAGCTTCGTGGGCAATCTCTTCACTTCGCTGGAAATGATGGGGGTGACGCTGACCCTGATGCGCCTGGATGCGCAGCTGGACCAATGCCTGGCCGCCCCTTGCGACAGTATCGGCCTGCGCCAGGGAGGCCAGCCATGAACTCCGGATTCGACATGCGCCAGGCTGCCTGGGTGGTACAGGATCTGGTGTCGACCATCAACCAGCACCGCGATTGGCTGAGCGAAGTCGATGGTGCGATCGGGGATGGCGACCACGGCATCAACATGAGCAAGGGTTTCAGCCTGTGCGGTGAACGTCTCAAACAAGATCCCGAAACCTCGCTGGCGGCGGCCCTCGATACGCTTTCGATCACCCTGATGGAAGGCATCGGCGGTTCCATGGGTCCGCTCTACGGCAGCTTCTTCATGGCCATGAGCACGGTACTGGAAGGCCAGCCCACACTGGACCGCCAGCTGTTCCTGAAGGCCCTGGACGAGGGCATTGCCGCCGTGCAGGCCATCGGCGAAGCCAAGATCGGCGACAAGACCCTGATGGACAGCCTGATCCCGGCACGCGACGCCTTCCGCCTCGCACTGGGCCGCGACCTGCCCTTCGCCGCCTGCCTGCAGGCCATGCAGCACGCTGCCGACACCGGCCGCGATTCGACCCGCGCCCTGCAGGCCCGCATCGGCCGCGCCAGCCGGCTGGGGGAGCGTTCCATCGGCGTGCTTGATGCCGGTGCCTGTTCCTGCGCGCTGATCCTCGGCAGCCTGGCCAAATCGCTGCAGGCCGGCCTGCCCCACTAATCCCCAAGCAAAGGACATCCCATCATGCATTTCCATGACGACGACATGCTGGCCGTGGTCTGCCACGCACCACGCGACTATCGCCTGCAACGGGTCAAGCGGCCGGCGGCCGGTCCCAATGAGGTCATCATCAAGATCGCCTCGTGCGGCATCTGTGCCGGTGACTGCAAGTGCTTCGCCGGTGCCGCGCGCTTCTGGGGCGACGAGGTCAAGAACAAGCCCTCCTATGTCAAGCCACCGGTGATTCCCGGCCATGAATTCTGGGGCCATGTGGTAGAGATGGGACCGGGCGCAGCCGAGCACCACGGCGTGGCCATGGGCGACCGGGTGATCGCCGAACAGATCGTGCCTTGCGGCAAGTGCCGCTACTGCAAGACCGGCTATCGCTGGATGTGCGAGGTGCATGATGTCTACGGCTTCCAGCGCCAGGTGGCCGAGGGCGGCATGGCTGACTACATGCGGCTGTCAGCACGGGCGGTGATCCACAAGATTCCCGAGCACATCTCATTCGAAGATGCCGCCGTGACCGAACCGCTGTCCTGCGCCATCCATGCCGTCAACCGGGGCGACATCCAGCTTGATGACGTGGTGGTGATTGCCGGTGCGGGCACGCTGGGCTTGCTGATGGTCCAGGTGGCGCACCTCAAGACGCCGAAGAAACTGATCGTCATCGACCTCTCCGACCAGCGTCTGCAACTGGCACGTGTATACGGGGCCGATATCGTCATCAATCCGGGCCGCGAGGATGCGCAGAAGATCGTGCGCGAAGCCACCGGCCAATATGGCTGTGATGTCTACATCGAGACCACCGGCGCGCCCGCCGGCGTGACGCAAGGACTGGACATGATCCGCAAGCTGGGCCGCTTCGTGGAGTTCAGCGTCTTTGGCCGCGATACCACGGTCGACTGGTGCATCATCGGTGAGGAAAAGGAACTGGACTTGCGCGGCGCGCACCTCAGCGGAGACTGCTATCCCATCGCCATCGACCTGCTGGCGCGCGGCCTGGTGACCTCACGCGGCATCGTGACGCACAACTATGCCCTCTCGGAGTGGGAAGCCGCCATCAAGATGGCCGACTCGATGGACTCGATCAAGGTACTGCTCAAGCCCTAAGCCAGGCTGGCCTGCATGCCGCGCGCCAGCTGACACTGGAAGAAACCGACCGAGGAACGCAAGGTCGTGGCCCGGCGACTTAGGTCCTCGGAGGTCACCGCCAGCTCCTCGGAACTGATCGAGTTCTGCTGAACAATCTGCGCCAGCTGGCTGGCCGCGGCGCTGATCTGGCTGACGGCAGCCGATTGCTGCTCCGACGACTGGACGATTTCCTGCACCAGCGCCGAGGTGCGGGCGATGGTCGGCACCATGTCGCCGAGCTGGCGTTCGACCCGGCTGGCCAGGACCGTGTGATCACGTGCGACCTGGTCGATCTCTTCCGCGGCAGCCTGGCTGCGTTCGGCCAGACGCCGCACCTCACCCGCCACCACGGCAAACCCGGCACCATGCTGCCCGGCATGGGCGGCTTCGATGGTGGCATTGAGCGCCAGCAGATTGGTCTGATAGGCGATGTCATCGATGATGGCGATCTTGCCGGCAATCACCTGGATCGCCGCGACCATTTCACCCACCGTCTGCGCGCACTGATGCGCCTCCACGGCAGCGGCCGAGGCGATCTGGTCGGTCAGGCGGGCATTGTCCGCCGTGGTGAGGATGGCGGTATGGATCTGGCTCAGGGCCGTGCTGGTCTGCGCCACGCCGCTGGCCTGCTCGGTGGCCGCCGTGGCCAGCAATTGGGCCGTGGCGCTGACTTCGGCAGCGCTCTCGGCCATGCCCTCGGCGTTGCCGCGCACCTCGGCCACTACCCGCCCCAGGCGCTCGACCATCTTGCGGATGGCGTGCATCATGCTGTCGGCACAGCCGGGCTTGAGCCGGATCTGCTGCAACAGATCGCCGTCGGAAAGCCGCTGCATGACCGTGACCACCTCGCCCGGCTCACCTCCCATCTGGTGCAGCAAGGTGCGCGTGAGCAGCCAGCCCGCAGCGATCAACGTCAGTAATACAGCGCCCGCCACGACAGCCACCGACTCCAGCGCATGGCTGATGATCTCGCGCGCACTCAATGCGCTGGCCTCACCCAGTGCGACGTTGTAGGAACGATGGCGCGCAAAGCTGGCTTGCACGCTGTCGATGGCGGCACGAAATTCCAGGCCGAGCGCAGTATGGCTGTCATGGACCAGGCTCCTTCCGCTCTCCACCAGCAAGCGGTTGCGGACCTCCTCAAAACCCGCAATGCGGGCATGCACTTCGGCCAGCATGGCACCGTCGGTCTCATCGGAGATGTAGGCATCGCCATAGGTCTTGAGATGCCCGTTCATGCGCGCCCGCAGCTGGTCCATCTCCTGCACCAGACGGGCACGGTCCGCCGGATCGAGGTTGATGAGGTAGAAGTAGACGCGCTCGCGCATTCCGTTGAAGGCGGCCTGGGCATCGTCCAGCGTGGTCACGCTGGGCACCGTATTGACCTGTGCGTAACTGGCCGCCTCATAGACATTGCCGATCTGGCGCAAGCTGACGATGGCGGTCGCCACCAGCCCCATCGACGCCAGCAGGATCAGCACGAACAAGCGCTGACCGACGGTCAGCAAACGAAACCCGGGCCTGGACATGATTCCTCTCCCCAGAGGCAAGGCTGTGGCTGCGTTGTTGGCGCGCTCCCCTCGCTGCTGCGCGCTGCAGAGCTGTCGATGAAATTATCGTCGGCGACCTGGCTTGTCAATCGGGGCCGCGCTGTCCTCTCATGCGCTGCAAAAGAAAACACCGTCCGGCAACGCTGCGCGACGGCATCCTCACGAGCTCTCATCAGCCCTCACGGAAATCCCCCGTCAGGCCAACGGCACCTGGCCTATGCCAGCCGGGGCTGCATGCCGCGCGCCAGCTGGCACTGGAAGAAACTCACCGTGGTCTGCAACAGCACGGCGCGCCGGTTGAGTTCTTCCGAGGTCACGGCCAGTTCCTCCGAACTGAGCGAGTTCTGCTGAATCACCTGGGCCAGCTGGCTGGCCGCCTGGCTGATCTGGCTGACCGCCGCCGACTGGCTCTCCGAGGAGTGGACGATTTCCTGCACCAGCGCCGAGGTGCGCGCAATGGTCGGCACCATGTCGTTGAGCTGGCGCTCGGCGGCGCAGGCCAGGGCGACGTTGCTGCGCGCGACCTCGTCGATCTCCTGCGCGGCCGACTGGCTGCGCTCGGCAAGCCGGCGCACTTCGGCGGCCACCACCGCGAAGCCGGAGCCATGCTCACCGGCATGCGCTGCTTCAATGGTGGCGTTCAACGCCAGCAGGTTGGTCTGGTAGGCGATGTCGTCGATGACGACAATCTTGCCGGCGATCTGCTGGATGGCACCCACCATCTGTTTGACGGTATCGGCGCAGGCGCGCGCCTCGACGGCAGCGGCCGCAGCGATCTGGTCGGTCAGCCGGGCATTCTGCGAGGTGCTGAGGATGGAGGCGTGGATCTGCTCCAGCGCCGCACTGGTCTGCTCGACGCCGGAGGCCTGCTCGGTGGAGGCGCGCGACAAGGATTGCGCGGTGGCACTGACCTCCTCGGCGGTGCTGACCAGCCCCTCGGCATTGCCACGGACCTCGCTCACCACCAGGCAGAGACGCTCCATCATCTTCTGGATGGCGTGCATCATGCTGTCGCGGTAGCGTGCCTTCACGCTGATCTGCTGCACCAGGTCGCCATCGGACAAGCGCTGCATCACCGTCACCACATCCCCCGGTTCGCCGCCCATCTGGCGCAACAGCGTGCGCGTGAGCAGCCAGCCGGACCCCAGCAGAACCAGCATGATCCCGCCCGCCAGCAGGCTGACCGTCTGCAGCGCATCGCTGATCATTTCGCGCGCACTGAGTGCACTGGCATCACCCAGCGCGATGTTGTAGGAACGGTGACGACCGAAGGTCACCTGCACGGCATCAATGCTGGCGCGGAACTCCAGGATCGCCTGCGGCAAGCTGTCCTCGATGCGGTCCTCATCGGACACCTTCAACAGTCGCCGCACCACCTCGTCGAAGGCGACGATGCGCGCCTGGTCATCGGCCAGCATGAGGCCGTCGGTCTCGTCGGTAATATACGCCTCGGCGTAGATCTTGAGATGCTGGTTCAGGCGTGCGCGTTGCGTCTCGATCTCCTTGAGCAGACGTGCACGGTCGAGTGGATCGGGATTGACCAGGTATTGGTAGATGCGCCCCTGGATGGCATTGAAGGCCGCCTGCGCATCATCGAGCGTGGTCACGCTGGGCACGGTATTGACCGTCGCGTAATTGGCCGCATGGTAAACGTTCTCGATCTGACGCAAACTGACGGCCGCCGTGGCGACCAGCCCCAGCAAGGCCAGCAGGATCAGCACCGACAGGCGCTGACCGACGGTCAGCGTGCGAAGCCCAGGCCTGGACATGATTTCCTCCCCCCAGAGGTAGTACGGTGGCTGCATGAAATGGTGGCCGCCCCTCAGCTTGGCCCCATGCAGATTTGACAACGCAATTATAGCGGGCCGTGACGCTTGTCCATCACTGTCGGACAAACGTTTGCGCGGCGGGCAAAAAAATGCCGCCCGGCAATGAAGCGGGCGGCATCGGTGGGGAAGGCGCTTGGGCGGGGCCATCGGGACTGGCCGCCCGCATCATGCTCAGTCGAAACTGATCTGCACCTTCATCATCTTGGAGCGGTCACCGGCGATCTCGAAGGCTTCCACCGCCTGGGCGATGGGATAGGTCGCCGTGATCAAGGGCTTCACGTCCACCAGCTTGCGGTTCATCAGCTCCACCGCCATGGCGAACTCTTCATGGAAGCGGAACGCGCCGCGCCAGTCCAGCTCCTTGCCCACCAGCAGATTGGCCGGGAACTGGATGTCGCCTCCCAGGCCGACCTGCACGATGACGGCTTGCGGACGCAGCGCTTCCAGCGCCCCCACCAGCGCCCGTTCATTGCCGCTGGCTTCGAAGAGCACATCGAAGGTCCCCTTGTCGACGGCATAGGCCTTCAGCGCATCGGGCGTCTCGGCCATGTTGATGGCGCGGTCCGCGCCCACCTGCAGGGCCGCTTGCAGCGGCATGCTGGCGACATCGGTGACCACCACTTCCAGTGCACCGGCGCGGCGCGCGGCCACCACCACCAGCGCGCCGATAGGACCACAGCCGGTCACCAGCACGCGCTTGCCCACCAGCGGACCGGCGCGGCGCACCGCATGCAGCGCCACCGACAGCGGCTCGGCCATGGCCGCTTCGCCATCCGTGACATGATCGGCCACGATGTGGGCCTGCGAACGTTCGATGATGATTTCCTGACGGAACGCACCCTGCACGTGCGGGGTGCGCATGGCGCTGCCGTAGAAGCGCATGTCCAGGCAGTGGTTCTGCTTGCCTTCCTGGCAGTACTTGCACACGCCGCAGGGGCGGCTGGGCGAGATGGCGATGCGGGTGCCGGGTGCGATGTCGGTGATGGCCGAACCCACTTCGGCGATCTGGCCCGAGACTTCATGGCCCAGCACCATCGGTTCCTTGATGCGCACCACGCCGAAACCGCCGTGGTGATAGTAGTGCAGGTCCGAACCGCAGATGCCGCCGGCCTTGACCTTGACCTTCAGTTGCTGCGGTTGCAGCGGGGCGGACTCCAGCGACTGAATGCGCAGGTCGTGCGGTGCATGGATGACGAGGCCTTGTTGCATGTGTATCTCCGAAATGAGCTAAATGATTTACAAGGTAGCGGTCACGCCGCCGTCCACGTAGAGGATGTGGCCATTGACGAAGCGCGAGGCATCGCTGGCCAGAAACACGGCAGCACCCACCAGGTCTTCCACATCGCCCCAGCGGCGCGACGGGGTGCGGCCCACCAGCCAGTCGGTGAACTTGGCATCGTTGACCAGGGCCATGTTCATTTCGGTCTTGAAGTAGCCGGGACCCAGGCCGTTGACCTGCAGGCCGTACTTGCCCCAGTCGATGGCCATGCCCTTGGTGAACATCTTCACCGCCCCCTTGGTGGCGGTATAGGGGGCGATGTTGGGACGGCCCAGTTCGCTCTGCACCGAACAGATGTTGATGATCTTGCCGGCACCGCGCGGGATCATGTGGCGTGCCACGGCCTGGGCGGCATAGAAGACACTGTTCAGGTTGGTATTGACGAGATCGTGCCAGTCCGATTCCTTGAACTCTTCCAGCGGATTGCGGCGCTGGATGCCGGCGTTGTTGACCAGGATGCCAATGGCACCGATCTCGTTTTCGATCTTCTGTACCGCCGCCTTGACCTCGTCATTGACGGTGGCATCGAAGCTGGCTTCATGGATGGTGTGGCCCTCGGCACGCAATTGCGCCGCGACGGTGGCGAGCTTGCCGGCATCGCGTCCGTTGAGCACGATGGCAGCGCCCGCCTGGGCCATGCCGCGCGCCAGCGCCAGGCCGATGCCACCGGAAGAACCGGTGATCAGGGCCAGCTTGCCTTCGAGGGAAAAGCCCTGCAAACCTGCGGGCAACGGGGTGGTCTTGATGGTCATGTGGTCTCTTTCTTCTTGTCGGAAATTTCGTTGTCAAACCCTGCCCTGCCCGTGAGGGCGCAAAACAGGACTCAGTGCTGCTTTCCGGTCGCGCGCTGGAAGGCGGCGATGGCGTGATACTCCGCCTCCAGTTTGGCCGGAATGGCGGCAAAGATGGGTTGCAGGCGGCCATAGACGGCGACCGCCTCGGCCTCGGGAGCGTGATGGTTGGTGGAGCCGACCATGCCCGAGATCACCGACAGCGACGGCAGCAGGCCCAGCGCCCAGGCACCCAGCACGGCCGCGCCCAGGCAGGACGATTCCACGCTCTCCGGTACCACCACTTCACGGTTGAAGATGTCGGCCATCATCTGTCGCCACAGGGCCGAGCGGGCGAAGCCGCCGGTGGCCATCATGCGCTTGGTCGGGCCAACCAGTTCTTCCAGCGCCGGCAGGATGCTGTAGAGGTTGAAGATCACCCCTTCCAGCGCAGCGCGGATCATGTGGTGCTTGCCGTGATGCAGGGCCAGGCCGAAGAAGGAGCCGCGCAGATCGGCATTCCACAGCGGGGCGCGCTCGCCGGCCATGAAGGGATGGAACAGCAGCCCTTCCGCGCCGGGCCGCACCTTCTCGGCGATGCGGGTCAGTGCCTCATAGGGATCGACGCCTTCCTCACGCGCCGCAGCCGCTTCGGCGGTGGCCAGCTCATCGCGCACCCAGCGGAAGATGTTGCCGCCATTGTTGACGGGGCCGCCGACCACCCAGTGTTTTTCGGTCAGTGCATAACAGAACAGGCGGCCATGCGGATCGGTGAGCGGCTCATCGATCACGGTGCGCATGGCACCGGACGTACCGATGGTCACGGCCACGTGGCCGATCTCGATGGCGTTCACGCCAAGGTTGGACAGCACACCATCATTGGCGCCGATGATGAAGGGTGTGTCCACCGACAGACCCAGGCGCTGCGCCATCTCGGGCGACAGGGCCGGCAGGCGGTGCGTGGTCGGGACCGGTGTCGGCAACTGCTCGGCGCGTACGCCCAGCAATTCCAGCGCGCCCTGGTCCCAGGCCAGCTCGCGCAGATTGAACATGCCGGTGGCCGAGGCAATGGAGTGATCCACCACCCACTGGCCGAAGAGCTGGTACAGCAGGTATTCCTTGATGCCGACGAAGCGCGCGGCCTGATGGAAGACCTCCGGCTTTTCATGGCGCATCCACATCAGCTTGCACAGCGGCGACATGGGGTGGATGGGGGTGCCGGTACGGCGATAGATGGCATTGCCGTCGTGCTCGTGCTTGATGCGTTCGGCCCAGACCGAGGCGCGGATATCGCCCCAGGTGATGCTGTTGGAGAGCAGGCGATTGTCGGCATCCAGCGCAATGACGCTATGCATGGCGGCGCTGAAGGACAGCAGAGCGATCTCCTGCGGAGCAGCCTTGGCCGCCTTGACGGCACCGGCGATGGAGGCCAGGGCGGCCGCCACGATCTGCTCCGGGTCCTGTTCCGCCATGCCCGGTTCGGTACAGAGGACCGGGTATTCCTCTGCATGCTGGGCGACCACCTTGCCATCGAGCGTGAAGACCATGGTCTTGGTGCTGGTGGTGCCGATATCGACGCCGAGCATGTAGGGTGCGGAAGAGGACATATGCAGTTTCCTTAACAAACAAAGCAAGACGCCCGGACCAGCCGGGCGTTGCGATCAGTCTTAGACGACCAGGTTGAGCAACATGATGAAGATGATAGCAACAACCGAGATCAGCGTTTCCATGACCGTCCATGTCTTGAAGGTTTCACCGACGCTCATGTTGAAGTATTCCTTGACCAGCCAGAAGCCCGCATCGTTGACGTGCGACAGGATCAGCGAACCGGCACCGGTGGCCAGCACCAGCAGTTCCTTGTTGGTGCCGGGGATCAGCGCCACCAGCGGCGCGACGATGCCGGCACCGGTGATGGTGGCGACGGTGGCCGAACCGGTGGCCACACGGATCACGCCAGCCACGAACCAGGCCAGCAGCAGCGGCGAGATCTGCGCATGTACGGCCAGCTGGCCGATGGCAGTGCCCACGCCGGAGTTCACCAGCATCTGCTTGAAGCCGCCGCCGGCACCGATGATGAGCACGATGGCCGCGGTCGGGGCCAGGCTCTGGTCCACGAATTTCAGCACTTGCTGGCGGGTGAAGCCACGGGCGATGCCGAAGGTCCAGATCGCCAGCAGCAGTGCGGCCAGCAGGGCCACGATGGGGTTGCCGATGAAGTCCATCAGGTCGCGCACGGCGTGGCCTTCCGGCAGGGTGACGTCGACGAAGGTCTTGAGCAGCATCAGGAACACCGGCAGCAGCACCGTCACCAGCGTGGTGGTGAAGCCAGGCAGGTTGGTGGTCTGCGGCTCGCGCGCCAGTTGCGCCATCAGTTCCTCGGAGGGCTTGATGTCGACGTAGCGCGAGATGAAGGCACCGAACAGGGGGCCGGCGATGATGACGGTCGGCAGGCCCACCAGCAGACCATAGAAGATGGTCTTGCCGATGTCGGCACCGAAGATGCCGATGGCCAGCAGCGGGCCCGGATGCGGCGGCACCAGGCCGTGCATCACCGACAGGCTGGCCAGCATGGGCATGCCGATCTTGAACAGCGGCACGCCGGAGCGGCGCGCCACGATGAACACCAGCGGGATCAGCAGCACGAAGCCGATCTCGAAGAACAGGGGAATGCCGACAAGGAAGGCGCCCATCATCATGGCCCAGTGCACGCGCTCGCGGCCGAAGGCGCGCACCAGCGTCTGGGAAATCTGGTCAGCGCCGCCGGACTCGGCCATCAGCTTGCCCAGCATGGTCCCCAGGCCCAGCACGATGCCGACGAAACCGAGCACGCCGCCGAAGCCGTCCTGGAAGGACTTGACGATCTTGGGCAGCGGCATGCCGGAGATCAAGCCGAGGAAGCCCGATGTGATGGTCAGGGCGATGAAGGGATGGATGCGCAGGCGCGTGATCATCAGGATCAGCGCGAGGATCGCAATGACTGCATTGAACAGCAAGGTGGCGTCGTGGCTCATGCCCAGCATGGGATCTCCGATTGCCGATAGCCGATGGCGCACGATCCCTGGTTCAGCGCAGCAGCGCGGCCCCGCGCATGGCGCCAGGGCGAGCGTCTCCTGCGGCCTCTCCTGGAGAAGGCACGGGCATCTGCACTATCTGCGTAGTGTTTTATTGAGGAACCCACGAGGGCTGCACTGAGTTCCGTTCCTGAGTGTGGTATGCCGCCGCCAGCTCCGCCGCCGTGTGCCCGGAGGTTCAGATGTTAGCGTTAACATGGGGCGCGATGATAACGCTAACATTTTGCGCGGGTCAAACACTTGTTGTGTTGCGGTGCGTCAGAAGCGGGAGTTGAGCGGGCGCCGGTGCGATATAAATTGTTTTGCGGAAATACCCGAAAGGACTTCCCGCATGCCAAGAGGGCCCCGCAAGCAGGTATCATGTCGCCACTTCGAATGACCGCCCTCCCCTGCATCCATGACCCAGCGCGCAGCACCCAAGTCCAAGCCCAAGGCCCCACCCGCCGTGCGCGGTAGCCGCGCCACCGGGCGCGTCACCATCATCGACGTGGCGGCCGAGGCCGGGGTGAGCCCGATGACGGTGTCCCGTGCGCTGAAAAATCCCGGCCTGGTGCAGGAACAGTCGCGCCAGCGCATCCTGGAAGCCATCGATCGGCTGGGCTATGTGCCCAATCAGGCGGCATCGACGCTGGCCTCGGCGCGCTCGCAGGTGATCGCGGTGCTGGTGCCGTCGCTGACCAATGCGGTTTTCATCGAGACGCTTTCCGGTATTCGTGACTACCTGGCCGGTGCCGGCTACCAGTTCCTGATCGGCGAGACCGGTTACGTGCGCGCCAAGGAAGAGCAGCTCATCGCCACCTATTTGGCCCATGCTCCCGCCGGCTTCCTGCTCTCCAGCAGCGAGCAGCACGACATCCTGCAGGCCCGTCCCGGCAGCCGGGATATCCCGGCGGTGCGCATGTTCGACCTGGGGCGCAGCCAGCATGATTTCTCGGTGGGCTTCTCGCAGACACGTGCCGGGCATGCGGTGGCCCGCCATCTGGTCGAACGCGGCTACCGGCGCCCGGCTTTCCTGGCGGCCCAGCTCGACCCGCGCATGATGAAGCGCCGTGAGGGCTTCCGCAAAGGCTTGCTGGAAGCGGGCATCAAGCCGGAGATCGAAGTCTTGCTGCCCGAGCCGACCACCGTCGACATGGGCGCGCAACTGCTGCGGCGAGTGCTGGAACAGCATCCGGAATGCGATTCCGTGTTCTGCTGCAATGATGACCTGGCCTTGGGCGCGCTGTTCGAATGCCAGCGCCAGGGCATCAGCGTGCCGCGCGAGATGGCCATTGCCGGTTTCAACGATCTGTCCTGGGCGGCTTGCGCCACCCCCTCCATCACTACCGTAGTCACGCCGCGCTACGACATCGGCTACAAGTCGGCCGAGATGCTGGTGCGCCAGCTCAAGGGCGAAGACATTCCCAAGGGCCGCCTGGACCTGGGCTTCGAGCTGGCGCTGCGCGAGAGTACCTGAGCGAGCGTTTGCGATTGCGATTGCATTTACGTTCGCGCCTGCATCCCACGCATCCGTGGACGAATCGGCGCCAATAATCCATCCATCGCCGGCTCCCGGCTCTGGACAGAAAATTGCCATTCTCTACAATCTCCCGGTGTCGTTCTGCTCTGCAAGAATGCAGCAGCACAGCAATAGGCTGATGCAGGGATGCAGCAGCGCGGACGGCATTTCTATAAATAATATGCAGATAACCAAGTCCAGATCACCAGGAGCAACCCTCATGCAGACATTCACCGGTCTTTGCAAACCCGCCGCCATGGCCCTGCTGCCGCTGTGCGGCGCGCTGGCCTTCCTGCCGGCCTCGGCCCAGACGGCAGCGCCGTCGGCCCCGGTCGTCAAGTACGACCTGACCTATGACATCATCAGCCCGGTCCACAGCCAGCACGGCATGGTGGCCACCGAGCAGGAGCTGGCCACCAAGGTCGGCGTGGATATCCTCAAGAAGGGCGGCAATGCCGTCGACGCCGGCGTGGCAGTGGGCTTTGCCCTGGCCGTGGTGCTGCCCAATGCGGGCAACATCGGCGGTGGCGGTTTCATGATGATCCACGACGCCAAGACCGGCAAGAACGTGGCGCTGGACTTCCGCGAGATGGCCCCGCAGCGCGCCACCCGCAACATGTACCTGGACGACAAGGGCAACGTGGTGCCCGGCCGTTCGCTCTATACCCACCTGGCCGTGGGCGTGCCCGGCACCGTCGCGGGCCTGTCGCATGCGCTCTCCAGGTACGGCACGATGAAGCTGTCGCAGGTGATCCAGCCGGCCATCGAACTGGCCGAAAAGGGTTACCCGGTCAGCCGCAGCCTGGCACTGATCCTCTCGGCCGAGCGCGAACACCTGGGCCAGTGGGATTCGTCCAAGGCCATCTTCTTCAAGGAAGGCCGTCCGCTGAAGGAAGGCGAAATGCTGGTCCAGAAGGACCTGGCCAAGTCGCTGCGCCTGATCGCCAAGGAAGGTCCGAAGGCCTTCTATGACGGTGCCATCGCCAAGAAGATCGTGGCCGAGATGGACAAGCACGGCGGCCTCATCACCGCCGAGGACCTGAAGAACTACAAGGTCGTCGAACGCGTGCCGGTCTCCGGCAACTATCGCGGCTACCAGGTCATGTCGATGCCGCCGCCGAGCTCGGGCGGTGTGCATATCATCCAGATGATGAACATCCTGGAACGCTATCCCCTGAAGCAGTACGGTGCCGACAGCGCGCAGACCATCCACCTGATGGCCGAAACCATGAAGCTGGCCTATGCCGACCGCTCCGAATACCTGGGCGATCCGGATTTCACCAAGGTCCCGGTCAAGGGCCTGACTTCGCGTGCCTATGCCGACGAGCTGGCCAAGAAGATCAACCCGGACCGCGCCACGCCCTCCACCGAGATCAAGCCGGGCCAGCCGCAGCCGTATGAAAGCGACCAGACCACCCATTACTCGGTGGCCGACAAGGACGGCAACCTGGTGGCGACCACCTACACGCTGAACCTGAACTTCGGCAGCGGCATCGTCGCCACCGGCACCGGCATCACCTTGAACAACGAGATGGATGACTTCGCCGCCAAGCCAGGCGTGCCCAATGCGTTCGGGCTCATCGGTGGCGACGCCAACGCGGTCGGCCCGTACAAGCGTCCGCTGTCGTCGATGTCGCCGACCTTCGTGCTCAAGGATGGCAAACCCTTCCTGGTCACCGGCAGCCCGGGTGGCAGCCGCATCATCACTACCACCCTGCAGACCATCCTCAACGTGATCGACCACGACATGAACGTGGCCGAAGCCACCATCACGCCGCGTATCCACCACCAGTGGGCACCGGACCAGCTGCGCGTGGAAAAGGGCTTGTCGGCCGATACGCTCAAGATCCTGCAGGACAAGGGCCAGAAGATCAGCGTGCAGCCTTCCATGGGCCGTACCCAGACCATCCAGATCCGTCCGGATGGCTTTGACGGCTTCTCGGATCCGCGCAATCCGGATGGACGTACGCTGGGATTCTGAGGTATCGGTGATTGACGCAGTGATGCGCTGATGTGATTCCACATCACGCGTTTTATCCGGCACGGAACCGGACCGGCCGCTGCCGGTCCGCACCATGGCTCCCGATGATTCGGGAGCCATTTTTTATCAGGGAGCGCGTTTTACTTCTCGCACGATGGCTGCCATTTTTAAAGAAACGTTCATTTCCTGAAACGGCGATCTGAACCGACCTACCCGGTATCAAAACTTATTTTCACTCCGGCACAATAAAATTGTTCGAACTCCGATCAGATTTCTTTGCCGCACTTTACTCACTCCCAAAAAATCACCACTCGATTTCGCGAGAGCGCCTCCGACGCGGCTTTCCGGGCAACTCCAATTACCTGCCTGCTGGCTTTCTGAATTTATTCGATCAAACTCAAGAAAATTTTCGAGACATTCTTCGAAATCTGAAGAGCCGTATTTCGTTAAATTTTTGTATTTCGGTTTTATTCCCTTGATCCCCTTATCAGGACAAAACGACGCCATCACTATGGCAGGCGTTTGTCACTGAGCACGATTTTTCATCCGCTCACGTTCACCCGTACCGCGCACCGAAAGGTGTCTTGCCGGCAGGCACCTGCCCTGTCCTGCCAGCGGCTTGGCGTGAGCGATGAAAGCGTGCGTGACCCGATTTCGATTCGTCACTTTCTAGGGAGTACCACCATGACCGTTACCGTTCTCAAGCTGTCCGACGCCGACGCCTACCTCAAGAACATCTCCATCAAGAGCATCAAGGACGTCCGCGCGCTGGACGTGGACCTGATGCTGGTGCTGGTCAACGGAGATCGCATCATCATCAGCAGCGGCGCAGTCAGCGCCATGAGCGCCCCGGAGTCCTCGTTGCAGTTCGCCGATGGCCAGCTGCCGCTGGCCAGCGTGTTCCAGCAGATCGACAAGATCGATGTCTCGCCGGAAGCCAACCTGACCGTCAGTTCCAAGGAAATCACGCGCTACAACCAGAACAACGCCAGGAACAAGAAGGCCCGCAAGAACGACGAGGAAGACAGCGACAAGCCGGTGGTGGTCGAGGACGGCGAGCGCGATCCCAGCGCTGCTGCAGAGACCAGCGGCAGCAGCGGCAACACCGAGCGGCCCAACTTTTCGCCCACCAGATCTCCTGACAACCAGAGCCAGATCGCCGATGCCGAAATCAACTCGCAGCATGAAAAGAACTGGGGCGTGCAATGGCCCATCGCGGCCGGCGCGCTGGCGCTGCTGGCAGCGGCCGGGGGCGGTGGTGGTGGCGGCGGCAGCGGGGGCGGCAATGGCGGTAGCGCTGCTAACGGTGGCAGCGGCGGCGCAGGCAGTGGCGCAGGCGCTGCAGCCGCCGGCAGTGCAGGTGCAGGCACGGTCGACCCGTCCGCCGCAGTCATCCGGGGCAACGCCGCGCTGGGTGCCATCAAGAACGCGAACGTCACGGCCTATGACGCAGCCGGCAATGCCATCAGCGATACCGTGGCCGTGGTCGACGGCAAGTACACGCTGACGCTCAAGCATCCGCTCTACAAGGGCCCGATGATGCTGGTGGTGCGCGACAACACCCCCGGCGGAGCCGACAACTACATCGATGAAGGCAGCCTGCAGCTCACCGACCTGGGCCCCACGCCGCTGCGTGCACTGGTCATGGCCAGCGGCGTCAACCAGAACGTCAACGTCACCGCACTGACCGAACTGGCCGTGCTCAAGGCCGGTCTGGACCAGGGCGTCACGCGCGCGGCCGAGCAGCCTGACGTCACGGCCGAACGCATCATCGCCGCCAACAATGCGGTCAGCGGCTTCTTCAAGGTCGATATTCTCGGGACGGACGTGGTCACCACTTCCGCCACCCATGCGAACGGACGCGGCATCCCCAATCCCAGCTTCAACAGTGCGTTGAGCGTGGAGACGCAGAACTATGGCGCAGCCCTGAAGGCCATCGCCAACCTGGTCCGGCTGGACAAGAAGACTTACCCCAACCAGGCCAGCGCACTGGTGCGCCTGGCTGACAGCCTGGACTTCGTCGACGAGGCCGGCAGCGGCCTGAAATGGGCGACCACTGCACGCGGCCAGACGCTGGCCAAGGCCAGCGCCCTGCAAGGAGCGCTGTTCAGCGAGCCGCTGACGCAGATCATCGAGAATCCCGACAGCACGGATGATGCAGTAGAAGGCGCCCAGCGCACGCTGGAGGCTTTGCAGAACCTGCCCAACGGCAGCACGGTGGCCGACTACCTGATCAACAATCACGTGGCCATCCCCAACCCGATCATCACCATCCGCAATGCCGTGGTCAGCGACTCCAAGCTGTGGCAGACGGCTCCGCTCAACAGCACTCTGGTGCTGGACCAGGGGGACCTGCTGGACGGCGACCTGCGCGTCAAGACCACGCCCAATGCCAAAGTCTGGGTGATCATCAAGGGTACGGACAACCTCGGGCATGAGGTCAGCGTGAACCTGCCCGTGGCCCACGCCGATGCCAACGGCAACGCCATCCTCAAAGCCAGTGAGGAGAACATGGAGGTCCTGCACGGCGTCGACCGCGGCCGCGCCATCAGCGCCCAGGTCACCGTGACCGACGGCAGCAACAGCCGCACCAACCATGCGCTGTGGAGCAGCAGCAATACCGATGTGCGGGTGGACCTGAATACCCCCGAGAGCATGACCCGCTTTGCCGCGCAAAATCCGCTGAGCCTGGTCAGCGATACCTTCTACAACGACAGCAGCGCCGGCGGCGACAGCGGCAGGTTCCCCGCCACGCAGGGCGACAGCGACCGCATCACTCGCGATGGCAGACTGCGCATTGCCCTGACCAAGGCGCTCAACGGCGAAAGTGAAGTGTTGCAACTGGCCGTGGCCAGCAGCACCGACCGCAACGGCAACCCGGTATGGGACAGCTGGCACGAAGTGAATGGACTGACCGAAAACGGCAGCCCCGCCGCAGGCCGCTTCATCTACGAGACTGGCAAGGTGACCGAAGCCAACGGCCAGATCTGGGTCAAGGCGCGCATCGTGCAAAAGGGGCGCGAGTTCACCGGCGGCTACGGCAATGCCAACACGCTGGAGACACCGCTGCACTTCACCCTGGACAGTCTCGCCCCCACGCCCCTCCGCCTGCGCCTGCCCACGGGTGCGGACGATGGCATCGCCAGCGACGATGGCATCACGCGCCAGCGCGATACCAGGCTGGAACTGATGGCCCCGCGCGAAGGCGGCGCGGAACTGCACCTGCAGCTGCAGGCCGTGCCCGGTACCGCCAATGACACCCTGGCGGCGATCAATACCGCCAGCGTCAGCCGCACCATCGCGCCCGGCAGCTGGATCACCCTCAGGGCCGACGAACACCTGGTCATGCGCGGCAACACCAAGACCGGCAACGGCAAGGTAGCACTGAAGCTGCGCCACATCGACGCGGCCGGCAACTACAGCGAGATCAGCCAGACCTTCGTCACCGACAGTACCGGCACCATCGAACTGGTCAACCTGCTGGTGCAGCGCCAGACTGCGCTCAAGGATGCGCGTACAGCCATGGCACAAGCACAAACCGCCTTCGACACGGCGACGGCCACCGAGCGCACCGCCAAGCAGACCGTGCTGGCAGCCGCACAGCGGGTCGAGCAGGCCGCCCGCAAGGCCCATGAAGAGGCCGTCGTGAGCGTGCGCACGGCATTGACTACAGCACGTGAGGATGGCACGTATCGCCTTGATGAAGTCTTGAACCACGGCACCGATAAAGCCTATCTCCCGGCCATCGTCAACCAGCTCAGCCGCGCCACCAATGTGGAGCAGATCAATCACCAAAGCGGACTGGAGAGCTTCGTCACGGATGCCATGCAGAAGGCCAACGCTGCCGTGACCAAGGCTTCCCTCTACGGGGATGATCCGGCCAAACCGGCACCGGATCACGAGGATTTCTTCGCCATGGGCGTGCTGGGCCTGGACAATAATGCGGTGGCCATGGCGGCGGTGGTGAATGCCATCGAGAAGCTACCGAAGGACAAGACCAATTCCATTGGCAAGATCCAGGCGGTCACCGACGCCTACCTGAAGGTGCTGGCGCTGGCCAATCAGCAGAGCGATACGGCAGACACGGCACTGCCCACTGCCGCCGTCTACGCAATCCTGGGAGTGAGCCCGGCCCTGAGCCCGGCGGCGGCGACCATCCTGGGCAATGTGCTCGATGACAAGAAAACACAGGATGTCGATACCATCGCCAAGCTGAGCCGGATCGCCGCATCGGCGCAGCGCATCGCGGAGCAGGCGGCCAATGCCACGGCCGCCCATGCACCGACCGTGGACGACTTCGTCAACCTGGGCATCAATGGCGTAACGCCGGACAACCTGGCCGCCGTGCGCAACAGCCTCTATGACGTTCCCGCCATCCTGCGCGAGGCCACCAGCCCCGACAGGGTGATCGGCACGGTCGACACCTTGCGGGAGGTCAAGTCGATCGTCGCCCACAACATCGGCCAACTGCAGGTGCTGATCAACTATGCAGAGGGCCGCTCGCCGATCAATCCTGCGTCACCGCTGCAAACGGAACCAGTCGAGGAGAATTACCGCCCGCCATCCTCCCTGGGCCTGATCTCGGCCGTGACCGCCTCGAACCTGCCATCGATCAACAGCGCGCTGCGGGCCGTGGGCGCAGCCAACATGAACTCGTGGCAGAAGGTCGGTGAGATTGTCGCTTCGTATGAGCGCATCCTCACCGCGGCCAATGGCAACCCGGGCGATGCATCCTCCCTGCCCGCGCTGGAGGACTATGTCCGGGTGGGCGTCAAGGCCCTCACCAACGTATTCAGCAGCGCTGGCGCGGTCGATACTGCCGGCCAGGCCAGTGCCGTGCGCCTGCTTTCGGAAGTCATTGACGGGAGTGCTCGCAGCAAAGTGGCCGCCGTCCCCGCCCTGGAGGCATTGGCCGACATCGCCGCGCGCACCGTCCATCTGGCCAAGCAGCGCGACACCGCGCTCAGCGCCACGGAACTGAAGCAGCTGCTGTCTGCCGCTGATCTCTACGACGATGCACAGATGGCGATCATCCGTTCCGGCATCACCGGTACCAAGGATGATGGCACCAGGGTCAACAGCGTACAGGGGCTGCGCGATGTGATCGACAAGGCACTGGCCGCCGCCGCGAAGATCCGGGCCTATGCCGACGACGCCAACAAAACCGCACCTGTCGTCGACGATTATCGCGACCTCGGCATTGCCGGCATCGATAGCACCACCAAGGCCACTGCCCTCAACAGCAGCCTGGCCACCGACAAGATCAACGGAGCCGCAGTGGCCTCGCCTGCCGCCCTGCAAGCCATCGCCGATGCCTACCTGCGCATCATCGGCGAAGCCGGCGATGTCGCCAATGCCAACACCGATCCGGGCGCGGCGGACTACACCGCCATCGGCGTGGAGATCTCCCTCACCGCCAATGCCGCGCAATTGCTCAACTCCGTCCTGCACAAGAAGAGTGCCGAAGACGTGGGCACCGTGGCCAAGGTCACGGTGCTGGCACAAGCCGCAGTGGACCTGCACGCCCTCGCCAAGGGCGCGCCCGAACCCGAAGACGCGCTTGCGCTGACCACCGCCCAACTGACGGCCATCAAGGCCCAGCTCACCAAACTCGGCGTGACCTCTCCCGACGACGCGGTGCTGCCAGCGGTAATTGCCGCCCTGCGCTTGAGCCCTGCCGATGGCGCGAAGATCAACACGCTGGACAAGCTGCAACAGCTTGCCGACAAGGCCGCCGATGCACAGCGCAAGATCAGTCTCTACGCCGATGATGCCAGCAAGCCCAAACCGACCACCGATGATTATCTCGACATGGGCGTGGACAAGGTCAACGTCCTCAATCTCGACGCGATCAACTCCGCGCTGGCCAGCCCGCTGGTCGAATCGGCACAGACCGCCAGCCCGAAGCTGGTACAGGGCATCGTCACCTCGTACGCAAGAATCCTGGCGGCGGCCGATGGCATTGCAGGCAATGCCACCACACCGGCGAGCGCGCCAACCGCGCCCACGGCCGTCGACTACGAACGCGTGGGCATCAAGACGGAACTGGTCACCAAACTGAAGGACATTGCCTACCCGCTGCTGGGAATGCTCAATACCCTGGTCGATGCCACCAGCGAGGCCAAGGTCAATACCGTGGCGCTGCTGCAGGAGCGCGCCGAGATCGCCGACAAGATCATTGCCCAGGTCCGGGGCGTGCCCGGCGACAGCAAGGTCAGACAGCCAGAGCTGGAAACGGTCGGCATCACCGGATTGCAGGCCGACACCTTCGCCGCCGTCCTCTCGGCACTGGCGGGCAGCAAGGATGACGGTTCGGAAGTGATCGGCCAGATCGGCGGCACCTTGCGCCTGCAGCTCCTGGCCAACAAGGCCCATGCAGCCCAGCGGGTGCTGGAGAACTACGCCGACAACAAGACGGACGCCACCGAGCCGACCAGCGACACTTACAAAGATATCGGTCTTGACCTGGCCAACCACCTGCCGCAGGCCGGCAGTACGGCCAAGGCCGTGGCCGCCCTCAACAGCGCATTGCAAACCACCGCCGTGACCAAGGCGCAGGTCAATCCGCCGGCCAGACTCAAGGAAATCATCGAGAGCTACCAGAAGGTCCTGGCGGCCGCAAACGGGGAAGCGCCCGCCGATGGCAGCCTGAGTTCCGAAGCCAGCCAGATCACGGCGGAGGGACTTGGCAAGCTGGGCATTACCGGTCTGGCCGCTGCCCCTGACGAGCTGCTGCGCAATGTGCAGGCGGTGGTGGACGGCATGGCACGCGAGAAGGCGCTGGAGGTGGCCAACCTGCAGAACAGCGTGAATATCCTGTTGAAGATCAGCCGGCTGGCCGACGGCACGGCCGGCAATGCGACTGTCGCTGACCAATTCACCGATGCCCTTGCGGAACTGGAAGCCATCGGGATTACCGTGACAGACCCGGTCGTGGCGCAAGCGGTGGTCAGCGCCATCGATGCAGTGCGCTTCACCGACATCAACAGCCCCAGGAAGCTGCGCGCACTGGTCGAGGCCTATGAACGCATCCTGCAGGAGGCCAATGAAAATCCGCGGGCTGCCGGTGCCCCTCCCGTGAACGAACAGGCTGATGCGACGCCAACGGAAGACCCCGGCATCGTTCATTTCCGCACCATTGGCGTGAAAGTACCGGGCGTTACCGAAGCACCGGTGTCTCCCGAAGACCAGACGGCCCGCCTGCGGCTGCTGGATGACGCGCTCAAGTACAGGACGCGCGCCGAAGTCGATACGGTCGGCGAGCTGACCACCTTGGGCCAGGCCGTGGATGCCTTCATGACGCTGGCCGCCCAGGCTGCCGGCAGCGCGAGCAGCGTCACTGCCGAGCAGTGGCAGACGCATGCGCATGCGCTGGGCATCAGTGGTATCGATACAAACGCCGAGGATGGCAATCTCGCCGAAGTGCAGGCAGCGATCCGTGGAAAGGGCGTGGAGACCATCGACAGCATCAGCAAGCTGCGGGAGATCGTCCGCGAGGTCAACGCCTCGCTCGAAGTGATTGCCGCCTATGCCGAGAGCAACACCAATCCCGCCCCGACAGTGGCCAACTACACGCAGGCCGGCATCACCGCGGCGGGCGGTGCGGCGCTGGTCACGAGCGAGAACCTGGCCGCCATCAACAGTGCCATCGACAGGCTCAGCCGCGACGACGTCAGCTCCCGCCGCAGCATCAAAACCGTGGTCAATGCCTATAACGCCATCCTCGCAGCAGCCGATGGCGAGGACCTCAACAGCTCGGGGGCGTCCCTCACCGCCATGGGCTATCTGGCCATCGGCGTGCCGCTGGCCAGCGCCGCCATCGGCATGGGCAGGCTGGTCATCCAGTCGGATGGCGCAAGGATTTTCGAGGATGTGGACCAGGCCAAGCTCGCCCTCTTCAACAACGTGGTGGGCAGCCGCAACAAACAGGACGTCGACACGCCCGCCAAGCTGGAAGCCCTGGCCAAGACCGTCGCCGATCTCATTCGCACCGGACGTGAACAGGATACGGATGCGGTCGTCAATGCGGGCGGCACCGCGTTGAGCCTCGACAGCCTGCGCAATCTGGGCCTGACCGGCATCGATACCCCGGTCCGGCGCACGGCCTTCCTGAATGCGGTCAAGTACAAGGGCAACCGGGTCGATACCGCCACCGGTGAGCCCAAGACCGGCGACGCTGACAGCCACAATGTCGATGGCATCAATACCCTCGCGAAACTGAAGCAGATCGCCGCCAGCTACAAGACCATCCTCGACCACGTGGGCACAGGCGAGAGCGCTGCCGCACCCACGCGTGAGGACTATCTCAACATCGGCTTGCAGTTGCCTGCGCATGGCGGGCAACATGCCCTGCAACTGTTCAACAGCGCCATTGCCGCGCAGGCCAGCGATAGCAAGATCGACGACATCGGCAAACTCAACAAGCTGGCGCTGACGGTGGACAAGCTCATGCAGGTCGCGGCCGTGAAAAAAACGGCGGACAGGTATCCCGACCAGTATCCGGATGTGGCGATTGCGCTGGAGGCCGATGCCCTCGCCAGCCTGGGCTTGCAGCGCATGACCGAGGCCAGCGTGGCCCTGCTGCTGGCCAAGCTGCAGACTACCGATGACGATGGCAGCGGCGCCACCCGCATCGCTACCCTGCAATCCATGGCCGATGCCGCCGTGGCTGCGCAGGAGAAAATCACGAAATACGCGAGGGACAACAGCGGTACGGCCCCTGTGATCGGCGACTTCACGGCACTGGGGCTGAGCTGGCCTGCCAGCACGCAGAGTCCGGACCCCTACCTGACCGCCATCAACGATGCCCTGCGCTCGCAAGCCGTGACCGATGACAAGGCCAATACGCCAGCGCTGCTGCAAAAGATCATCGTGGCCGCCGTGCACGTGGTCGATGCGGCCAATGGCACCGCCGGCGATGCCGTCGCCATACCGAACAAGGACGATTTCCTGGCCCTGGGCCTGGATGCCGCCAAACTGATCGCCGCCAAGGCAACCGGCGTGGCCTTCCTTGGAGACACGGTTGACGCCAGCACCATCGCGCAGCTCACCCACGACAGCAGCGGCAATCCGATTGCCTTGCCCGACAAGCTGGCCAGCTTGCTGGACCTGATCCAGTCGCTGATGAACACGGTGGCGGGCACCGCAGCCACACCGCCGCTCTCGCAGGACACGCTGATGCAACTGGGCGTCAACCTGGACGGCCTTACCGTCGACAGCACGGGCAAGCTGGTGAACTGGCCGGCCATCCGCGCCGCCATTGCCGGCAGCAAGGCCGATGGCTCGGAGGTGGACAGTCTCACCGAGCTCAATGCGCTGGTGGGAAAAGCCGACGCTTCGCAGGAAACGCTGCGCAACTACGCCGCTACGAACGCCGGCACGCCTCCCACCCAAGCGGATTACAAGAACGTCGGGCTGGTCAGGTTCCCCACGCCGCCCGCCGCTGCGGATGGCCCGCGCCCGGCGCTGGTGGGCGCTGAACATGTCGAGGCCATCAACGCCGCACTGCGCACGGCCAAGGTTGGTGCCGAACAGGCCGCTACGCCCGAAGCGCTCACCCAAGTGGTCGAGGCCTACCTGCACATTCTGGCGCGCGCCAACGGTCCGCAAGCCGATACCGGCGCGGCCCTCACCGCTGCCGATTTCGAGCGCATCGGTGCCGACATCGCTGGCGTCACCGACGGTGCCGGGCACGCCAGTGCCGCCGTGCGCGCACTGCTGGATTCGGTCATCGCCAACAAGACCGCAACCGACGTGAACACACCCGCAAAAATCGAGCGCATCGGACTGCTGGTGAACAAGGTCATCGAGCAGGCCAAGGCCGGCGCTGCCGAAGCAGACAAGCTTGTCGCCGCCGACCTGAACGAGCTGGGCATCAGCGCACCTCAAGGCAGCATCACGGATGCGGCCAATGCCGAGGCCGTCAAGGCAGCGCTCTACGCCATCCGCGCCGGTGACGATACCGGCAGCGCCGTGGACAGTTTCACTGAGCTGCAGGAGGTGGTCGGCAAGGCCATGACCGCCTACAAGAAGATCCAGGACTACGCGGCCCTGACGGCGCTGCCCGCCGGCTTCCCCGACGATACAGCACGTCCGGATGAGAACGACTTCCAGGCCATGGGCCTGGCCGTCCCCGAGGCGGTCAGGGCCGACAAGGCAGTCGGTGCCGCCGCCAGCCTGGCGACCGCCCACATCGACGGTACCGCCATCAACACCATCGACAAGCTCGCCACCCTGCTGCGCAACTGGAACGACTTGCTGACCCTGGCCAACGGGGTAGCGGACCAGCCTCTGGCCGCCGACCGGCGCAGCGACTTCAGGAACCAGCTCGCCGCCGTGGGTGCGCCTGCTCCTGCCGCCACCACGGATGCCGCCATCGACCTGCTGCATTCGGCGCTGGACAAGATGAGCACGACCGCCACCATGCATACCCCGGCCCAGTTGCTCTCCCTGCTCAAGACCAGCCAGGCCCTCACCGCGCTGGCTGGCACCCCGCAAGCCTTCTCCGGCACCGGCCTGCCCGAGGGGCTGGGCGCACCGGATTTGATCGCCCTGGGCCTGATGCCCGCCGAACCGTCCAGCACGCCTGGCGCAGCCGCCGCCATATTGGGGGCCATCGCTGCCACCACCGGCAGTAGCGAGGTCGACAGCATGGCCGAGATCGCGCCACTGGCCGCCACTGCGCTGGCGGCCCACGCGCGCATTCTTGCCTATGCCGCCAATACCGCCTCGGCCATCGCGCCTGCGGCCGCTGACTATGCGGCCATCGGCCTGGTCAGCAACGATGCGGCCCGCACGCCGCTGGTGAACGGCAACAATCTGCAGGCCGTCAACTCCGCCCTGGCCAGCAGCGCCATCGATGCCGCCAGGGCCAACGATCCGGCCTTGCTCAAGACGATCATTGATTCATACGACCGCATTCTGGACTGGCAGAGCGGGGGCACAACCATGCCGGCTCTGGGCCAATATGAAGCCATTGGCGTCACCAGCCTCAACGAGCAGGCCAAGACGCTGCTCAATGATGCCGTGCGCCAGTTGCCCCTGGCCGATGTGAAGAATCAGGACAAATTGCAGAGCGCCGCCACCACCGCCACCCGCATCGTGATGCTGGCCGATGGCCTAGCCAACACGGTCGATGGCACGCTCCTCTCCGCTGACGACTATGCCGCGCTGGCCCTGCAGATGGGCCACAGCAGGAGCGCCACGGACAGCGACGGCTCCGGTGCCGCCCTGCTGGGCAGCGTACTGGACCGCAAGATCTGGAGCGAGGTCAACAGCCTTGCCAAGCTGCAAACCCTGCTCGACCTGGTCAACAAGTTCATGGACCGGGCGGCCACACCCGAGACCGCCGCTGCACTGAGCGCCATCGACTTCCAGACGCTGGGTCTGGACATCAGCGGCAAGAGCGCTGCCCAACAAGGGGCCATCCTCGCCGCCGTCGGCACCAGCGGCGCAGACGGGCAGGCCATCAAGTCCATCCCCCTGCTGCAGACCCTGATCGACAAGGCGGTCATCGCCCTGGCCAAGGTCACCGCCTATGCCCAAAGCAACGCCTCCGATGAAACCCTGCGGCCCACGGTGGAGGACTACAAGGACATGGGGGTGGCCCATGTCGATGCGAACAGCCTGGCCGCCATCAATGCGGCACTGGCCACCGACCAGGTCGACGGTGCACAGGCTGATAGCCAGCCCGAGGTCCAGGCCATCGCCGATGCCTACCGCAAGATCCTGAAAGCCGCCGATGGCATGCGCGCCAGCGTCGATCCGGTCGGTAGCGAACTGGTGCCCACTGCCGCAGAGCTGAACCTCATCGGGGTCACCGTGGCCCCTGGCACATCCCCGGACGTGGTCAACCTGCTGGCCACCGCGCTGGATGCCGTGCCCCGCGCCAAGGTCGGCAAGCCGGCCGACATCGACGTCATCAAGGACTCGGCCGCTCGCGTCATTGCCGCCGCCACCAATAGCCCGAGCGGCAGTCCCCTCGGTGCAGCCGCCGCCCTGCAACTGTCCGATCTGGAAAATCTCGGCGTCAACGGCCTCACCGACGATGCCATGCCCGACGTGCGTACGCTCATCGCCGGCAATCAGGCCAGCAGCGTCAACACCAGCACGCGCCTGCAGAACCTCATCGACGGCCTGCTGCGCGACCTGAAGCTGATCCGCTACTACGCCGACAACAAGCCCAACGACGACGCCCGGCTGGGTGCGCTCGACGTGGTGCTGGAACCCACTGCCACCAACTACGCCAATGCGGGAGTCCTGCATGTGACGGCGGCCAATCTGGTTTCCATGAATGCCGCCGTCAAGGCGCAGGGCAACAGTGCCAAGGTCGACAACAAGACCAAACTGCAGGAGATTGCCGACGCCTACCTCCACATCCTGCAGGCCGCCGACGGCGTGGCCGGCAACGTCACCGGAGGCCCGATCACCCGCACGGAGCTGGTGCGCATCGGCCTGACGGAGAACGAACTGCCCGATCCCGACAAGGCTGGCCTCACCCCGCAGCAGAAGCACGAGGCCAGCGCCACGCTCGGCCTGCTCACTACCGCGCTCGACGCCCAGCCTGCCGACGGCAGTACTGTCAAGACACCGGCGCTGATCCGCGAATTGCTGGCCCTCTCGGGCAAGGTGGTGCAGTACGCCGCCACTGCCGCCACCGCTGAATCTGATGCAGCCCCGGCCGCGCCTTCGCTGGCTGAACTGCAAAAGCTGGGCGTACGCCAGCTGCTGCCCTTGGATGGTCCGATCCCCGGCACGCTTGCCCTCTTCAACGGCGCACTCGCCAAAACGCCCGCCGCCACGCTGGAGACACTCGACCTGAGCCGGCTGCAGACCATCGCCACGGCGGCGGCCAAGCTGCGCCTGCTCACCAGCAGTCCCGGCGTGACGGAAGACGCGCTGCGTCCGGCAGCAAACGCCACCGACGCCAGCGGCCTGCCCAAACCCGGCGCACCGCTGACTCACGCCGAGCTCACCGCGCTGGGCATGGCCATCGAGGACAAGCCGTCCCACATCAAGCTGCTCAATGAAGCCCTGGACCGCCAGCCCAACTTTGGGGCCGTCTCCGATGTCACCAAGCTGGACAACCTGAACCTGGCCAGTATCGTCAATCGCGTCATGCAACTGGCGGCGCACGATCCGGCCGCGCCTGCGCTGCCTCCGGTGAGCCTCAGCAATGCCGACTGGGCCAAGCTGGACATCCCCGTTTCCGGCGCCAGCGCGGTGGTCGACGTCAACTCCCTGCCCGCCTTCGTGGCCGCACTGAAGCTGCACCAGCCGGCCGACATGGACACGCTGTCCGAGTTGCGCGCACTGGCCGTGGCCGCCCACGCGGCGCTTAAAAAAATCCGCGACTACGCCCAGAACGCCAGCGACGGCACAGTCGCAGCGGAAGGCACCAGCGGCCTGCCGACCCTGCAGGACTTCAAGGATATCGGCGTCACCGACGTGGACAAGTTCGTCCTGCCCACACTGGATCGAGACGATCACATGCCTGCCGGCCTCTTCGCCCTGCTTTCTGGCCTCGCCAGCGCGGACGTCAAGGGCAGCGACGCCACCACCCACAGCCAGATCCAGGACATCGTCAACAGCTACAACAAGGTCCTGACGCTGGCTGACGGCATGGCCAACCTTGCCACTGGCGCGCCCGCTCCCCTGGCAGAGGACTACACCCGCATCGGCAGCACGCTGGGCAGCGTGGCCACGCAACCGGCCTATCTCAAGCTGCTCAACTCCGTCATCGATCCGCTCGCCGCTGACAAGGTCGACACCCCGGCCGAGATCAGCGCTCTGGCCGCCAAGGTCGCCAAGGTCCTCGGCTATGCCAACGGCCTTGGTACCACCCCGGCACCGGCGGCCCCCACGCGGGACGACTTCACCGGCCTGGGGATCAGCGGCCTGGAAGCCGATGACCTGCCCGCCGTGCTGGCGCGGCTGCAACGCATCGGCGAGCCTGAAGCCGCAGGCATCACCCGCCTGGGCGGGTTGCAGGAGATGGTCAGCCAGGCCGTGCAGGCACAGGCCAAGGTACGCCGCTACGCCGACACCCATGCCGCCGATGATCTGCCCGGCATACAGGATTACCTCCACATGGGCGTGATCATGCCCACCCTCGCCGGCCAAGCGGACTACCCGCAACGCATGCTGGAAGCGCTCAATTCCACCCTGGCCTCCCCACTGGTAACGCGCGCCCAGGCCAACACGCCGCAACAGCTCGATGCCATCCTGGCGATCTACCACGGCAAGGTGCTGCCGATGGCCGATGGCCTCAGCAACACCACCGGGGACCACAAACTGAGCGCCGCCGAGCTGGACTTGCTGGGCCTGGACACCGCCTACCAGCTCACGGAGGCCGGGCATCTTCAATTGTTCAATGACATGGTGGACACCATGCCCGATGCCACCAAGGTGGCCCGGCTCGACAAACTGAGTACGCTGGCCGCGCGTGTGGTCAAGGTCCTTGCCATTGCCAACCAGAACCCGGGCGATACCCCCGCCAATGCGCATCGCTTCGATGCCGACGATTTCAGCTACTTCAGGGGTGCGGACCCTGCCGTGACGCCTTTGGACGAGATCGCGATTTACTACGCCCTGCAAGCCAGACAAGCTGCGGATGTACTGACGTTCCAGTCCGTCAAGACCCTGATGACACAGGCCCCCCTGGCCTATGCCACGATCCTCCGCTATGCCGACGACGTGGCCGGGGCGGCCGCCCCGACGGGTGCCGACTACGACAAGCTGGGCATCAGCGATGTCCGCGAAGTGGCTGCCACCGGCAAGCCCGCCAATCTGGCATCGCTGCAGGCGGTGCTGGCGCTGCCGGCCATCAATGCGGCCAGTCTCAATCCGCCGGGCAAGCTGCAGGACATCGTCAACAGCTACAACAAGTTGTTGGCGCAGGCCAACGGAGCGGCCGCCGATACCGCCGAGAGCAATCTGGCCAGGCTGCAGGATTTCAAGAACATCGGCGTGAACCTCACTGAATTGGAAGCCATGGATTCGACTCGCTCGGCCAATGCCGTGCAGTTGCTCAGTTCCATCATCGACAGCCGCTCAGTGACTGATGTCGATACCCCGGCCAAGATCCAGGCCTATGCCAATCTGGCAGAAAAAATTGCCCGACTGGTCGTCAATGATCGCAGCAAGCTCCCGAGCAAGGAGGACTTCAACAAACTCAGCATCCCGGGCGTGAAGGATGGCAACCTGGCCGCGGTCCTCGACAAGATCGCCGCCTTGAGCGACGACGGCGCGCAGGCCAACACGTGGAGCAAACTGGCCGATGCCGTCTTCACGGTCACCAACGTGCCCAGCCTGAACCTGGTCACCGAAGACAACGTCATCAACCTGGCCGAACGCACCAGCGGCGTGACCCTCACCGGGACCGCAGGGAAGGACGACACGGTCACCTTGCGCCATGCCGACGGCACGGTCATGCGGGCAGGCATTGTCACAGTCGATCCGCACAACGGTACCCAGCTGTGGAACTGGAGCTATACCCTCACCGAGGCGGACTGGACCAAACTTGGCGCGGCCAGTGCCAACAACGTCAAGAAGACCATCACCCTGCAATCGCACAATACCGTCAACGGACTGGACTCGATTCTGGTCAATGGTGAGTTCTTCATCGATACGGTGGTCCCGGCCTTCAGCAGCCCGATCCGCCTGGAGGTGGACAGTGGCGAACCGGGCGACCGCATCACCAACAACGGCAAGATCATCGTGCCTGCGCCCGAGGCTGGCGTGAGCTGGAGCTACCAGATCGACGGCGGCAACTTCCAGACCGGCAGCGGCACCAGCTTTGTGGTTGATGAAGGCGCACATACGGTCATCGTGCGCCAGAGCGATGGCGCGGGCAACAGCACCGACCAGAACCTGATGGTAACGGTTGATACCATCGATCCGATCAAGCCGACCGTCGCGCTCAAGGAAGATACCGGCGAACGGGACAATGACCTCATCACCCGCACCGGCGTGGTCAAGGTCACCGGACTGGAACCCGGCGTGAAGTGGCAGCACCGCAGCGGCAGCAGCGATACCTGGATCGACCACGGACTGGCCGGACCGGCCGACAGCGAGCACACCGTGGATCTGTCTGCCGGTGCCGATGGCGAGCGCCGCATTGAAGTGCGGCAGATTGATGCAGCGGGCAACGAAAGCCCCATCAGCACTGAACTGGTCTTCACACTGGACCGCACCGGCCCGGCGCTCACGCTGCAACTGGCGCAGGATACCGGCACCGCTGGCGATCGCATCACCTTCAATGGCACGGTGCAGGTCAATGGCCTGGAAGCCGGGCGCGCCTGGGCTTACCAGCTCGATGGCGGCGACTGGCAAGCGGTCAGCGGCAGCGCGGGCCTGAACACCGTGGCCGTGTCTGGCCAGAGAACCGGCGGCACCGATGGCCTCAGAAAGGTGCGCGTCAAGCAGACCGATGCTGCCGGCAACGAGACCGTGAGCAGCGAATTGTCCTTCACGCTGGACACCATCGATCCTGTCTTCAGCAGTGACATCAGGCTGCAATTCGACAGCGGCAGGAGCGACAGCGACGGCATCACCAACAATGGCAGGATCATCGTGCCCGCACCGGCAGCCGGTGCCAGCTGGAGTTATCGCATCGATACCGGCAGCTTCCAGCACGGCGGCAGCACCAATATCGTCGAGGTTCCCTCAGGAATCCACGATGTCACGGTGCGCATGACCGATGTGGCAGGCAACTTCACCGAGCAGAGCAAGCACGTGACCGTGGACACCCTGCCACCCACTGCGCCGACGCTGACCCTGGTCAACGACACGGGCGACCTCAACAACGACCGCAAGACAAGCGATGGCAATGTGCGCGTGAGCGGTCTGGAACCCGGCGCAAGCTGGAAATACAGGATCGGTGCCAGCACCTATCTGCCCGGCAGCAGTACCAACATCATCGACGCCACTGCCGGCCCGGACGGTGAACGTCAGGTCAGCGTGATCCAGATCGATGAAGCCGGTAATGAAAGCGTCGCTGGCGAACTGAACTTCACCTTGGACCGTCTCGGCCCGCCGCTGGTCTTGAGCCTGCTCAACAAGACGGGCAGCACGGCAGCGGCGATCACCAAGGATGGCACCGTCAAGGTCGATGGACTGGAAGCGGGGCGCAGCTGGCAATACCAGATCGGTGAAGGCGCATGGGTGACCGGCAGCGGCAATACCGTGGTCGTGCCCGGTGCCAACGTCAGCGGCGGCAGCGATGGCATCAAGAAGGTGCGCGTCAAGCAGAGTGATGTGGCGGGTAACGAGACTATCACCGCTCAATTGGAATTTACCCTCGACACCACCCCGCCCATCAAGCCAGTGCTGGCGCTGGTGCGCGATACGGCGGGCGTGGCGGGCAGCAGTGTCATCACCACCGATACCGACAAGATCACCAGCGATGGCCACGTGCGCATCACCAATGCCGAGGCCGGTGCCAAGATCGAATACTCCTTCGACAACAGCACCTGGATCGCCCTCATTGGCGATACCCTCGACGTCACCGGCAGCGATGGCTCCAAACAGGTCTGGATGCGCGAGACCGACGTGGCGGGCAATGTGGCCGTGAACGACAAGTTTGAATTCACGCTCGATACCACCGTTGCCAGGCCCGGCCTGCGGCTGGTCAACGATACCGGCAATACCGGGTTCTTCAGCGATGCGGCCACCGACAGGAACACCCGCGATGGCACCCTGGAGGTGCTGAACCTGGAGGCCGGTGGCACCTGGCAATACAAGCTTGAAGGCGGCGACTGGCAAAACGGCAGCGGCAATCGCTTCACGCTGCCCGGCAGCGCTAGCGGGGGCAGCGATGGCGTCAAGCGCGTGCAGGTGCGCCAGACTGACAAGGCAGGCAATGCCAGCACGATTAGCGAAATGTTCGAGTTCACGCTCGACCAGAGTACGCCGGCCACGCCCACGCTGAGCAAGGTTGCCCCTGTGTCCTTTGACGGAAAAATCTATTCCAAGGACAGAAGCTTCACCGTCTCAGGCATGGAGGCCGACAGCGCGCGCGAATACAAGCTCGGGGACGGCGCCTGGGTGCGCTTCTCGGGAGATTCCTTCACCTTGCCTGGAACCGTGGCGGATGGGGAGTATCGCGTCGCCGTCAGGCAGACGGACAGGGCCGGTAACGGCAGCCTCAGTGCTGAAGTTACCTTTACGCTGGATACCGTAGCAACGGTATCGACACTGCAGCTCGACACCTTGAGCGTGACCGGTCTGGCAGGTGAATCGTTGATCGCGGGACCGACGCTCGTCCTCTCCGGCGTAACCGAAAGGGGGGCGCAAGTCACCGTGCGCAATCGTGATCAGGTCGTCGGCACAACAAGCGCGTCAGCCAGTGACGGCAGATGGTCGCTCACGCTCACCAGCACCTTGGAAATTGCCGGATTGCGCCGCGTAGATGGCGGGCTCAGTGCAGCCAACGGGGTATATCAATTACTGACGCTGTCCGAAGTGCAGTCGCTGGCAGCGTCGTCCGCATTCCATACGGACTTCGCCATCAATGGCAACATCTTCCTCGACCAGTCCCGCCCTGCCTACCGGATGACTACCGCCACCGGGGAGAATTGGTATGTCTGGAGCTCTGTCGATGATGACTACCGGATCTCGCGCACTAACGGATCCGACGAATGGTATCGGGAGATCTTGAATTCGGCCAGGCCGACGGGTTTCCCGGAAGACATCACCACCATCATGGCGATGAATGAATCATTCCGTACGATACAAGCGGATCTGTTGCGCGACGGCAGAAGTGCACACCAAAGGCTCGTCCAGCGGTCCGAAGTGCGACTGATCGCGACCAACAGTCCGCGAGATCTCATGGACTTGAGCGCCACGCAAACAGACCTGGTCGGCAATGCCAGTGCACCCAGCGTGATCCGCAAGATCCGTGTCGACACTACCTCACCTACAGTGCTCGATCTGGATGCAACTACCGCAGGCGTGCAACCGGCTTCGACAGTCGACTTTACGCTCACTCAGCTCAACACAGGTATCAATCTGGTGGGCAATGTTGCTGCGCCCGAGAGTACGGATATTGAAAGCATCACAGTGCGCTTTACACAGCAGGGCAGTAACCGCGCGACGAATCAGCTCATTGTGGCCGGCACGACCGTGCCAATGAACGAGAACCTGGCACAACAGAATAACCAGACCATTGGAACGGTGACCGGTCTCAGTTTCAGTTATTCCGCAGCCTCGAGTGCACTCGTCGTCCGCAAGACTGCTGGCGCACCGGCCAGGGTCCTGACGGGCAACGAGGTCAAAAGCATTCTCGAAGCCATCAAGATCAAGAATACGGCTGGGAGCATCGCCAGCGACGAGAGACTCGTTGCCCAAGTAGCCTTGTTTGACATTGCAACGAAGAGCAGCACTGCCTCCTCGATAACAATGAATATATTCGACACTCAACCAATGCTGGATATGGACAGCACTCTGCCCGGGATTCAACATCAGGCGAGACTCAGGTATCAACCTTCTATAACGACCACTCCGCTCGTGACGGATATCACCGCTACCTCCTCAGCGAGCGAAATTCGGATAACCAACAATTGGCCTCCCTATGTCTCCAGCGAATACATGGATGTGGACAATGGGGCGGGGGTCTCGACACGGTTTGTGGTCAGCACCAACACCCCCTTCGTCGGCACTGTCGGAGGGGTGAACAATGTGCGAATCAACGTCAATTCGACCTCGACGTTGATGAACATAGTTCGTGAAAGCGGCACCGAATTCAGTGCCAGCGAAATACAAGCGGTCATTAAAGCCTTAAAGTTTGGCACCAGCTATAACCATCTATACCGTTTTGATTTTTCTCTCGTCAAGAATGGGGTGGTCGGACCTGTCTCCTCGATTGACCTTGCCACCAATCCCAGCGCGCTGACTCTTGATTTGGACACCACCGTTGCCGGTAACCAGGCTGTCTCCACCCGCTCCATAGGAAGCGTTGGCCAGAGCGAAGGTGCCAGTCTTTTCAGCAAGCCTATCGCTGCCTCGGGCGCGGATACCCGCAGCATACAACTATCGTTCTCCGGTGCGTTTTCTCTTGCTGAGGACAAGCTGCTCCTGGGGGCCTACACGTTGGACTTCAATACTAGTACTCCAGTCAACCAGGTACTGAGCCTCAGTGGCGTTCGGGACGTTGCCATCAGCTACAACCGTGCCTCAGGCTTCTCCGGCGCAGCGCCACTGGTGCTGAGCAAGAGTACGGGTACAAGCTTCACCGCCGCCGAGGTCAAGGCGCTGCTGGAAGGAATATTGTTCAAGACCACGTCCACTGCAGCAGGCACTCGCCAGATCGACATCACCCTGACCCACCAGACCGGCATCACCGGGCCCGCCTCGCAGGTCCGCATCGATCTGGACCGCACCCCGGCTCCAGCCCTGAGCATGAGCCCGACCAATCCGACCCAGGTGACGTATGACGTGCTGAGCATGAAAGACATCTTCGGCGATCCCGAGGGTGGCCGTAATCCCAAGGTCCTGGGCAAGGATGACAGGGATTTTTTCAACGTTCCCTATACCGACGGATCGAGTGCAACGAACTTCCTGAGCCGTATCAAAGGTATCTCCGCGACTTGGGGCGGCATTGGCATCGCCAGCGGCGCGAATAATCTGCTCGACTCAACACAAAGCTATCTGGGATTCAACATCCCGCCGGTGAACGATGTTGCGTTTGCGTTCTCCCATCAGGGAGGCCCCTACATCAAAGCCATCGCCTTGAAGTTCAGCCAGACTGCAGATGGCAAGCTGGTCCTGAGCAATAACGGGTCGACCCATTTCAAATACAAGGACATGTACACCGGTGATATCGCATTGACGGGCAACGGCGGCGATCTGTATGGCATTGGCAATATCAATCTGCTTTACGAGCGAATCACGCCGCAGACCAACCGTACGCCAACGTTCGAAATCACCTTCGATGGCAGCAAGGCGACGGTCGGTGCGATCATGTCGCTTTACGATGGCGCGCGTCTGCTTGCCAGCCAAGCCCTCTCTGCAGAGAACATCAGCCAGGGCAAAGTACGCCTGACGGTCCCCGAAAGCCTGGGTGCTGGCTTGCATCAGTTGCAGACCCGGTACACGGAAGAATCGGGCGATACCAGCAGCTCCAATACCATCAACGTCACGTTGGAGGCCCCGATTGCCCAGCCCTTCTTGAGTGATCTGAAGGTCAAGCAGCCCAATGGCACCGGTGCGAGCCCGATCATCAAGAATCTGGGCAGTTCGACCAGCAGCTACGCTACTTATGTCGATCCTGGCGTACCTGGTAACGCAGACGATAACGGTGTGGCCAGCTACGATGCAGGCCCGACTTTCACCGGTACGGTAGGCCGATTGAATACCGACGGAACAAAGACCTACGCGGGCAAGTACCTGATCTCCGTGAGCATGGGCGGAAAACTGCTCGGTTTCACGACAGTCGATCTGAGTACGGGAGGTACCCCAGGTGCCTTCGAGATCAAGACAGGGGCCAGCCTTCTGGCACCCGGCTTCTACAAGGATCTGAGTTTCACCGTGACCGAAATCACTCCGGATAGTGCATCCAAAGGGCAAACCACCTCTGTGCAAAATCTCGCGATGGGCTACTACTGGGTCGCACAACGGCTGGAGAATGCGAAGGGTGGCGCGGGTGACGATGAATTCCTGCTGGGAAGCACCTCGGACGCCACAGGCAGCACCACCATCGAGACCGGTAGCGGCCGGGATGTCATCACCGTAGGCAAGTTCAGCAACGTCACCAGCAACCTCAGCGCGACCATCAGCGATTTCGAGCGCGGCGTGGACAAGGTCAAAGTGTTCCTGCGCAATGCGGACAAGAGCCTCGGCTATCAGAACATCACGGCCGAGAACTGGCGGCAGTTTGCCCCCCAGGCAGAACAAAGCGCCTACGGCAGCGGCACCAAGCTGGTGATCGATCTGGATGGCGCTGGCGCAGGAACGGACAAATACACCCTCTACCTGCCCACAGTGGCCTTCAATTACGAGACCAACACCAAGAGCCTCTTCGGTCTGTAACACGCCTCACACTGCCCGCAGCAACCCGGCCCATGATCCATGGGCCGGGCCCTGCTGCCCCCCATCATCGCAAGACAGAAAGGAAGGAGACCCGATGTATGTCCAGAAAAATAGGCGACGGCCGCAACCTCTGGCGGCCCGGCAACGAAGACCTCCCCATGCTGGTGGAACGCCTCCATGCGCAGCGCGAAGACCGTGCCTGGCTGAGCATGCCGGAACGTCCCGACACCGGCCCGTCCAGGCTGCCGGTGACATTCGACGACACCCTCATTCTGCTGCCCCAGCTGACCGATGCCGACTACTGGAGCAGCGCCCTGACCCTGTCCCCGGACTGGTTCAGTCACGCCGATGCCCTCAAGAGATCGCCACGGCATTGATGCATCACCACACTCAACCCCTATGCCAACAACGCGCATATCACCCACATCACGCATACCATGGATAACCACAAACTCGCCATCGGCCAACGCCTGCGCACCATCCGCCTGAAAATGGGCATCAACCAGAACGTCTTCGCCCGCGCCCTGAACACTGCGCCCAATCACATCTGCCAGATCGAACGCGGCCGCTGCGTTCCCGGCGGCAAGCTGCTGCGCCTCATGCGCGAACAGTTCGGCATCGATATCACCTGGCTGCTCAGCGGCCAAAGCGCAGCCACGACCACCAGCCTGCTCAAGCGCGAAATCGGCGCGCTGGTGGAGGACTACCAGCGCGCCGATGCCAATGGCAAAGCCTTCCTTGTTTATACGGCGAGCTTTCTGGTGGAGGGCACGGAGAAACACGATGCCCGGTCCGCCTCAAAAAAATAGGCAGTCGATGACTGCTCGCCATCGCCTGCCTTTACGGTGTTGCTGAAGAACGCTCAACCAGCGGATCGCACGGCACCCGGCTGCCTCACCCGATCACCCTGCCACAGGCGCAAGCAAAGAGGCGCTGGCTCTCCTTATTCGCGCACGTCCCCACCCTTCGGATACACCTTCACCAGCACGATCTTCGGTCCCGACATGCGCTTGATGACCACATCAAAGGCCGCGAACTCGATCTTCTGGCCTTCCTTGGGCAAGTCGCCCAGCTTCTCCATCACCAGGCCGCCGACCGAGTCGATGCTGTCGTCATACTCGATGTCGATGCCCAGCATGTGTTCCAGCGTCACGATGGGCAAGCTGCCCTTGCCCAGCAAGGTACCGTCATCCTGACGGCTCCACTCGCCGGTGTTGTGGCGGAATTCGTCACGGATTTCGCCCACCAGGAAACTCAGCATGTTGTCCAGCGTGATGAAACCCTGCGGCGGCTGGCCCTTCTTGCCGATGATGGCAAAGTGCGGCATGCCGGTGCGGAAGCGGCGCAGCAGGTCCAGTGCCGGCAAGGCCGGCGAAATGAACTGCACCGGACGCAGATATTCCTTCAGGTTGCCGATGGCGCGGCCATCCTGCTGCGCCAGGAACACATCCTTCAGGTGCACCAGGCCCAGCACCTGCTGGCGCTCGGCATCGAAATAGGGATAACGGGAATAGCGGTTGCGATAGATGATGTCCAGGTTCTCTTCCAGACTCTTGTCATCGCCCAGGGACACGATCTCGCTGGCCGGACGCATGATGTCGGCCACGTCCAGTTCGGCAAAATTCAGGCTCTGCGCCAGCACGTTCCACTCGTCACGCGTGAACTTGCCACTCTTGCCGCTCTTGCTGCCGGCGCGCAGGATCAGCTTGAGTTCGTCCGAGGAATAATGGGCATCGTGACCATGTCCCGCACCCAGTCCGGCCACGCGCAGCAGCCAGTTGGAGCTGGCATTGAGCACCCAGATCAGCGGATACATGCCCCAGTAGAAACCGTACAGCGGCACGGCACACCACAAGCCCAGTTTCTCCGGGCTGCGGATGGCCATCGACTTGGGGGCCAGTTCACCGGCCACGATGTGCAGGAAGGAAATGACGAAGAAGGCGAACACGAACGAGATGCCGTGAATCAGCTCCTGATTGGTCACGCCGACCAGCGAAAAGAGCGGTTCCAGCAAGCGTGCGAAGGCGGGTTCACCGATCCAGCCCAGGCCCAGCGAGGCCAGGGTGATCCCCAATTGGCAGGCGGAGAGATAGGCATCCAGCTGATTGTGGACCACGGCCAGGATGCGGCCGCGCATGCCTTGTGTTTTTGCGATGGCCCGGATGCGCGTTTGACGCAACTTGACCAGACTGAATTCTGCTGCAACGAAAAAACCGTTCAACGCAACCAGGAAGAAGGCCGCGACGATCAGTAACATGTTTTCCAACTAGGGTTCCTATCGGGGTTGTCTAAGGGCCCGGACGCCATGAGCCGGTCCGGACTCCGTAATTTACCATGCATGTGGCATGGAACCCGATTCGTTGTCAAAAAAGTAATCTATGCGTGATCTGCATGACCATGGCGTGGCCTGTGCAGGAAGCCAGGCAGGCGGAGCGGCCGACCTGCCGCTCCACAGCCTGCGCGCTTCAGTCCGCAAACCCTTCCAGCACGATCTTCCCCTTGGCCTTGCCCGACTCCAGCAGGGCATGCGCACGCCGCAGATTCTCCGCGCTGATGCGCCCGTAATGCTCGCCGGTCGTGGTGCGCAGCACGCCCTCATCCAGCAGTTGTGAAACCCGTTGCAGCAGTTCGTGCTGGCGGATCATGTCGGCAGTCTGGAACATGGAGCGGGTGAACATCAATTCCCAATGCAGCGAAATGCTCTTGCGCTTGAGCGGCACCGCATCCAGCGTGGCCGGATCGTCGATCAGCGCCAGCTGGCCCTGCGGTGCCAGCGCCTCGATGATCTGCGCATAGTGCTGGTCGGTATGGGTCAGGCTGATGACGATATCCACTTCAGGGAAACCCAGCTGCTCCAGTTGCGGCTTGAAGGGCTGGCTGTGGTCGATCACGTGATGCGCGCCCAGCTCGCTCACCCATTGCGCAGTTTCCGGGCGCGAGGCGGTGCCGATGACGGTCAGCTGCGTGAGCTTGCGCGCCAGCTGGATCAGGATCGAGCCCACGCCACCGGCTGCGCCGATGATGAGCAGTCGCTTGCCCCGCCCCGTGCCTTCGGCGACGCCGACGCGGTCAAACAGCAGTTCCCAGGCGGTGATGGCCGTCAGCGGGATGGCGGCGGCATCTGCATGGCCCAGGCTGGCGGGCTTGCGGCCGACAATGCGCTCGTCGACCACGTGCAGTTCGCTGTTGGCACCGGGGCGGACGATGGAACCGGCATAGAACACCTCGTCGCCCGGCGCAAACAGGCTGACCGCCGGGCCGACCGCACGCACCACGCCGCTGACATCCCAGCCCAGCACGCGGGCTTCGCCAGCACTGGCGCGGATCTTGGTGTCGACCGGATTGACCGAGATGGCCTTGACCTCGACCAGCAGGTCATGCTCGCCAGCGACGGGATCGGGCAAGGTGGTGTCGGCCAGCGCGGCGGCGTCGTGGATGGCTTTGGCTTGCGGGTTGGTGATGATGGCTTTCATGCTGAATCCTTCACGATAATGAGCAACAGATGGGAGACATCTTAGGACAGCGCCACCCGATCAACCACTCCCGGGACCACGAAAGAGTTTCTTCATACAGGCGAAAATCCACCCCTGTCCCCCACCCGCCGCCGCATCCGCGCAGGTGATCGCTTACACCAGATGCGGCTTGATCACCGCCGCCAGCTTGTCGAAGGCGCGCGCGATCTCCTCATTGGGCACGCTCGCATAGCCCAGCAACAAGCCCCGCCGCGCCCCGCGCGCATGCATGTAGTAACGCGACAGCGGGCGCACCACGATGCCGGCGGCCAGCGCCTCTTCGCAGATGAGCACGTCGTCGCACTCCTGCGGCAGGCCCAGCACAAGATGCAATCCGGCCTCGCCGCCGGTAATGGTCATCTTCTCGCCGAAGTGGCGGTTGATGGACTGCTGCAGCAGTTGCAGCCGTTCGGCATACAGCACGCGCATCTTGCGGATGTGCGAAGCGAAGTGGCCCTCGGCCATGAAGTCGGCCAGCGTGGCCTGCAGGAAGACCTGGCCGTTGCGATACAGCTCGGCAATGCCGGTGGCAAAGGCCTTGGCCAGCGACTCCGGTACCACCAGGAAGCCGATGCGCAATCCCGGAAACATGATCTTGCTGAAGGTGCCCATGTACAGCACGCGGTCCTGCGTATCCATGCCCTGCAGCGACGCCAGCGGACGGCCACCGTAGCGGAATTCGCTGTCGTAGTCATCCTCAATGATCCACACCTTGTGGGTCGCCGCGTACTCCAGCAGCATGCGCCGCCGCGACAGGCTCATCACCATCCCCAGCGGATACTGGTGCGAGGGCGTGGTGCAGATGAAGCGCGGCGGACGGCGCAAATTGGCCAGGCGCATGCGCATGCCTTCCTGGTCCACCGCAATCGGGACCGACTGGATGCCCAGCGAATTGAGCACGCTGCGGGTGCCCCAGTAGCACGGGTCTTCCACCCAGGCAGTATCGCCATGCTCGCCCAGCAGCTTGACCACGATGTCGATGGACTGGTGGATGCCCGTGGTGATGAGCACCTGTGACGGCGTGCAATTGACGGAACGCGCCACTCGCAGGTACTCGGCGATCTGCTCGCGCAGTCCGGCATAACCGGCGCCCGGCCCGTAGGTCAGCAGGTCCGAACTGGAACGACGCCAGTGCTTGTTCTGCAGGCGTCCCCAGATCTTGTGCGGCACGCAGGTCACGTCCGGTACACCCGGCATGAAGGCCCCCCACTGCCGCTCGCCCACGCCGGCCTGGCGTGTGAGCAGCGCACCGCGCGCAGACAGCTCGGATTTGCCGGAAGGATCGGTCAGCGGCTCCTTGCGCTCCACCGCCTCGGGGATCTGGTCCGGCGCCGTATCGGCCACGAAGGTTCCGGCACCGGTGCGGCTTTCCAGATAACCCTCGGCCAGCAATTGTTCATAGGCATAGGTCACCGTATTGCGCGAGGTCCCAAGCTCCAGGGCCAGGTCGCGCGAGGACGGCAATTGCATGCCCGCCGGTAGCGTATGGGCCAGGATGGCTTCGCGGATCAACTGGTAGATCTGGCGGTTGACGGGCATGCGCTCGCTACCGGTCTTTACGTTTTTGGTGGTCTTCGCTGCGCCGCTTTCGCGGCTGGCCGCCGCCTTGCCCTTGCCCGGCGCGGCCTTGGCGGAGGTGCGATTGATGCGCAGCAGCAGATAGTCGGACAAGGAGGCGAGTTTCAAGTGGCACCATCAAATAATTGAAATTGGCTCTATATTACAGTGCCACTGGGGTTTTATATTGTTTCCCGATTCAGCAATTTCCTGCACATTTCCGCGCCCTGCGGCGCATTCAACGAAGCAAGATCGGAGCAAGCCATGACCAGCAAGGCCACCAACCAAGAGCTGCAACAACGAAAGAATGCCGCCACCCCGCGCGGCGTGGGTGTGATGTGCGACTTCTACGCCGAGCGCGCGTCCAACGCCGAACTGTGGGATGTGGAAGGCCGCCGCTTCATCGACTTCGCCGCCGGCATTGCGGTCCTCAACACCGGCCACCGCCATCCCAAGCTGCTCGACGCCATGCGCGCCCAGCTCGACAAGTTCACCCACACCGCCTACCAGATCGTGCCCTACGCCAGCTATGTCGAACTGGCCGAGCGCATCAATGCGGTGACGCCAGGCAACTATCCCAAGAAGACAGCCTTCTTCTCCACCGGCGCCGAAGCCGTGGAAAACGCCATCAAGATCGCCCGCGCCCACACCGGCCGTCCCGGCGTGATCGCCTTCGCTGGCGGCTTCCATGGCCGGACCATGATGGGCATGGCGCTCACCGGCAAGGTCGCGCCTTACAAGCTGGGCTTCGGTCCCTTCCCCGGCGACGTGTTCCATGCGCCCTACCCCAGCGCCCTGCACGGCATCACCACCGAAGACGCACTGGACGCGGTCCACGGCCTCTTCAAGAGCGACATCGAAGCCAAGCGCGTGGCCGCCATCATTCTGGAACCGGTGCAGGGCGAAGGCGGCTTCTATGCCGCCCCGGCCGACTTCATGCGCGGCCTGCGCGCCATCTGCGACGAGCACGGCATCCTGCTGATCGCCGACGAAGTGCAGTCCGGTTATGGCCGTACCGGTAAATTGTTTGCGATGGAACATTACGACGTCCTGCCCGACATGATGACCATGGCGAAAAGCCTGGCCGGTGGCATGCCGCTGTCGGCCGTCAACGGCCGCGCCGAGATCATGGATGCGCCCGCCCCTGGCGGCCTGGGCGGCACCTATGCCGGCAACCCGCTGGCCGTCGCCTCGGCGCTGGCGGTGCTGGATGTGATGGAAGAAGAAAAGCTGGTCGCGCGCGGCCAACGCCTCGGTGACAAGCTGCAGGAGCACCTGAAGGAATTGCGTTCGGCCGTGCCGCAGATCGCCGAAGTGCGCGGTGTCGGTGCGATGGTGGCGGTGGAGTTTGCCGATCCCGTCACCGGCAAGCCGGATGCGGACTACACCAAGAAGGTCCAGCAACATGCGTTGAACAATGGCTTGCTGCTGCTCTCCTGCGGCAGCTACGGCAACGTGATCCGCTTCTTGTTCCCGCTGACGATTCCCGATACCGTCATGGATGAGGCACTGGGCATCCTGGCCAAGGCGATCAAGCTGGCCTGAGTCTTGCATTGCAAGGCAGCTTTCAGCAGTGGGTTAAAGGGGCCGGACCAAGTATCCGGCCCTGCGTACAAGAGAGGATCGATGATGGCAGCTTATGCAATGAAGCAAGCGGCGCAAGCACACGCGCCGGCTACCGGCAGCGGCAATGACGTGCTGGTGCAGTTCTGCGGCGTGAAGAAAACCTACGATGGCGAAAACCTGATCGTCAAGAATCTGGATCTCGACATTCGTCGCGGTGAATTCCTGACCCTGCTGGGTCCGTCCGGCTCCGGCAAGACCACCTGCCTGATGATGCTGGCCGGTTTCGAATTCCCGACCGGCGGCGAGATCCGTCTCGATGGCCAGTTGCTCAATCGCGTGCCGCCGCACAAGCGCAACATCGGCATGGTGTTCCAGAACTATGCGCTGTTCCCGCACATGACCATCGCGCAGAACGTGGCCTATCCGCTGTCGGTGCGCAAGATGGATCGCGCCACCCGCGAAGCCAAGGTCAAGCAGGCGCTGGACATGGTGCAGATGGGCAAATTCGGCGACCGTTATCCGACCCAGCTCTCCGGTGGCCAGCAGCAGCGCGTGGCGCTGGCGCGCACGCTGGTGTTCGATCCGCAACTGGTGCTGATGGATGAACCGCTGGGCGCGCTCGACAAGCAATTGCGCGAACACATGCAGCTCGAACTGAAGGCCCTGCACAAGCGCCTGGGCGTGACCTTCGTCTACGTCACCCACGACCAGAGCGAAGCGCTCACCATGTCGGACCGCGTGGCCGTCTTCGACCAGGGCGTGATCCAGCAACTGGCGCCGGTCACCGAGCTCTACGAATATCCCGACAATCAATTCGTCGCCAACTTCATCGGCGACAACAACCGTCTCAAGGGCAGCGTGGAATCGGTCCAGGGCGAACACTGTACGGTGCGCCTGGCCGATGGCACGGTGGTGACCGGCCTGAACGTGCATCGCGCCCATGCCGGACAAAGCATCACCGCCTGCGTACGCCCGGAACGCATCCGCCTGGCCGCAGGCGGCAGTGCCGAACCCAACAGCATCCGCGCCACCATCGCCGGGCTGATCTATTTTGGTGATCACGTGCGCGTGCGCTGCACGGTGACGGGGCAGGAAGACTGCTTCGTCAAGCTCTCCCTCTCCGACCCGGCACTGGCGGGACTGAGTGAAGGCAGCAGCGTGGTCCTGCATGTGGCGCAGGATCGTCTGCGCTGCTTCCTCTGATTTCCCCACACTCCCCGTTTACTTAGTTTTTTGAGTTATTCCGTTTTTGTTCTTTTGTCGCACCTGATGTTCAGCAGTACCGCTTGATGAGCGAGGCAACTCAGATTGCCGCTCGGCTCTACCTTAGTTCAACACAGTCAACACGCACGATAACCAACGAGGAACAACAATGAAACGCCTGACACCTGCCCTGCTGTCCCCGCTCTTCCTGGGCCTGCTGTTTTCCGGCGCGGCTTCCGCCGCGGAACTGACCCTGGTCAACTTCGGCGGTGCCAACGGCAACGCCCAGAAGGTGGCCTACGTCGAGCCCTTCCAGAAGAGCACCGGCACCAAGGTCGTGACCGCCGAGTTCAACGGCGAACTGGCCAAGGTCAAGGCCATGGTCGAGACCAAGAAGGTCAGCTGGGACGTGGTGGAAATCGACGGCGGCGACCTGACCCGCGCCTGTGATGATGGCCTGATCGAAAAGCTCGACCTGGCCAAGACCATCAAGAAGGACGACTACATTCCCGAAGCCACGGTGAGCGAATGCGGCATGGGTGCCTTCGTCTGGTCCACCGTGCTGGCCTACAACGCCGACAAGCTCAAGACCGCACCGACCGGCTGGGCCGATTTCTGGGATACCAAGAAATACCCCGGCAAGCGCGGCATGAAGAAGAGCGCACAGTACAACCTGGAGTTCGCACTCATGGCCGATGGCGTGCCGACCAAGGATGTCTACAAGGTCCTGGCCACCAAGGAAGGCGTGGATCGCGCCTTCAAGAAGCTGGATCAACTGAAACCCAACATCCAGTGGTGGGATGCCGGTGCCCTGCCGGCGCAGTTCCTGGCCTCGGGTGACGTGGTCATGGCCAACGCCTACAACGGCCGCATCGATGCCGCCCAGCGCGAAGGCAAGAACCTGAAGGTGGTGTGGGCCGGCAGCGTCTACACCCTGGATTACTGGGTGATCCCGAAGGGTTCGCCGAACAAGGCACTGGCCGAGAAGTTCATCAATTTCGTCAGCCAGCCGGAAAACCAGAAGGTCTACGCCAACAACATCGCCTATGGCCCGGTCAACAAGGGCGCCTTGAAGATGCTGGATGCCAAGACCCTGGGCAACCTGCCGACCTCGCCGGCCAATGCCAAGGATGCGGTGCAGCTGAGCCTGCAATTCTGGACCGACCACGGTGAAGAGCTGGAACAGCGCTTCGCTGCCTGGATCGCGAAGTAAGCCTGCACGCCGTAACGACAGCGATCCCGCAATTACAGGCGGGATCGCTGCCTTGAATTCCGCTGCCACCGGACACCCGAGACATGACCACCATCGCCACCCGCTCCGCCGCCGCCATGCCCCTGGCCGAACCTGATCCGCAGCAACTCAAGCGCGAACTGCGCGCCGCCCAGACCCGCAAACGCCTGGGTGCGCTGGCCCTGATCGCGCCGCTGGCGATCTTCCTGCTGCTGACCTTCGTGGCGCCCATCGTGGCCCTCCTGCAGCGCGCCATCGAGAACCCGGAAGTGGCCGCCACCCTGCCGCAGACCGTGGCGGTGCTGTCGAAGTGGGATCGCAAGTCGGCCCTGCCGGATCAGGCGTTTTCAGCGCTCGCGGAAGATCTGGCCCGTGCCAAGGAAGACACCACCGCCGGCAACCTGGCGCGCCGTCTCAATATCGAATTGTCCGGTTCGCGCTCGCTGGTGATGGGTACTGCGCGTGCCATGCCGCTGCGCGATGCCGATGGCAAAGCCTTGAGCCCCGCCGCCGCGCGCGAGGCCATCATCGCCCTCAATGCACAATGGGGCCAGCCGGAAGTGTGGCGCGTGATCGCCCAGAACGGCTCGGTCTATTCCCCCTACTATCTGCTGGCCTCGCTGGACCTGCGCCAGAACGTCTTCGGCGACATCGAAGCGGCCGCCCCTGAATCAGCGATCTACCGCACCATCTTCGGCCGCACGCTGTGGATGAGCGCGGTAGTCACCCTCATCACCCTGCTGCTGGCCTATCCGCTGGCCTACTGGCTCTCCACCATGCAGGAGCGCCGCGCCAACCTGTTGATGATCCTGGTACTGATTCCCTTCTGGACCTCGATCCTGGTGCGCGTGGCCGCGTGGATCGTGCTGCTGCAATCCGAAGGACTGGTGAACAAGGCGCTGATGCTGGCCGGTCTCACGCAGTCGCCGCTGGAGCTGGTGTTCAATCGCGTCGGGGTCTATATCTCGATGACGCACATCCTCCTGCCCTTCATGATCCTGCCGCTCTACAGCGTCATGAAATCGGTGCCGCCCACTTACCTGAAGGCCGCCGTCTCGCTGGGCAGCCATCCCTTCGCCGCCTTCTGGCGCGTGTATGTGCCGCAGACTTATCCGGGCATCGGCGCGGGCGTGCTGCTGGTCTTCATCATGGCCGGCGGCTACTACATCACCCCGGCGCTGCTGGGCGGACCGAACGAACAGATGGTGAGCTACTTCATCGCCTACTTCATCAACACCACCATCAACTGGGGCATGGCCTGCGCGCTGGGTGCCCTGCTGCTGGCGGCGACCCTGGTGCTGTATGGCGTCTATCGCCGCTTTGCCAAGGTCGATGTGGGCATCAGCTGAGCCATTGAAGAATCCAAGGAGTACGCCATGAACAAACCGCCTCTCTTCCCGCCCTACACCTCGCTGGTGGAACGCGCCTGGTTCTTTGCCTCGCGCGGCTTCAACCTGCTGGTGCTGCTGTTCCTGCTCTCGCCCATCCTGGTGATGATCCCGCTGTCTTTTTCTGACAGCAGTTTCCTGATGTATCCCATCAAGGGCTTCTCGCTGCGCTGGTACGAGAACCTGTTCAGCTCCGACGAATGGGTGCGTGCCGCCAAGAACAGTTTCATCGTGGCACCGGCGGCTACCGTCATCGCGACCGTACTGGGCACGCTGGCCGCCGTCGGCCTGAACAAGTCGGACTTCCGTGGCAAGGGCATCCTGATGGCGATCCTGATCTCGCCCATGATCGTGCCGGTGGTGGTGGTCGGCGTGGGGGTGTATCTGTTCTTTGCCCGCATTGGTCTCTCTGACAGCTACCTCGGCCTGATCCTGGCGCATGCCGCGCTGGGTGCGCCTTTCGTCGTCACGACGGTACTGGCCACGCTGCAGGGCTTCAATCACAACCTGGTGCGGGCCAGCCTGAGCCTGGGGGCCAGCCCGCTGCGTACTTTCTTCCGCATCACCTTGCCGGTGATCGCGCCGGGCCTGATCTCGGGGGCTTTGTTCGCTTTTGCAACTTCTTTCGACGAAGTGGTTCTGACCTTGTTCGTGGCCGGGCCTGAGCAAGCTACCTTGCCGCGCCAGATGTTTGCCGGCATCAAGGACAACATCAGCCCGACCATCGCCGCCCTGGCGACGATCCTGATTCTGTTTTCGACCTGCCTGCTGCTGGCCCTGGAATGGCTGCGCGGGCGCAACAAGGCGGCCGCGCGTTTCTGAGCCTGCTCCCCCCACTTTTACGGAGACCTGACATGCTGCAACAACTCAAAGATCCTTCCCTGCTGCGCCAGCAGGCCTATCTCAACGGCCAGTGGTGCGATGCCGACCAAGCTGGCAAGCACGAGGTCTACAACCCCGCCAACGGCAATCTGCTGGGCAGCGTGCCCATGATGGGCGCAGCCGAGACCCGCCGCGCCATCGAAGCCGCCAACGCCGCCTGGCCGGCCTGGAAGAAGAAGACCGCCAAGGAACGCAGCGTCATCCTGCGCCGCTGGTATGAGCTGATGATGGCCAATGCCGACGACCTGGCGCTGATCATGACGGCCGAGCAGGGCAAGCCCCTGGCCGAGGCCAAGGGCGAGATCGGCTACGCCGCCTCCTTCATCGAATGGTTTGCCGAGGAAGGCAAGCGCACCTATGGCGACACCATTCCTTCGCCCTCGCCGTCGAACCGCATCGTGGTCATCAAGGAAGCCATCGGCGTCTGCGCGGCGATCACGCCGTGGAATTTCCCTGCTGCCATGATCACCCGCAAGGCCGGTCCGGCGCTCGCCGCCGGCTGCCCGATGGTCTTGAAACCCGCTGAAGCCACGCCCTTCTCGGCACTGGCGCTGGCCGTGCTGGCCGAACGCGCGGGCATTCCGGCAGGCTTGTTCAGCGTGGTCACCGGCAGCGCCAAGGACATCGGCGGCGAGATGACCTCCAACCCCATCGTGCGCAAGATCAGCTTCACCGGCTCCACCGGCGTGGGCAAGCTGCTGATGGAACAGAGCGCATCGAGCATCAAGAAGCTCTCGCTGGAACTGGGCGGCAATGCGCCCTTCATCGTCTTTGACGATGCCGACCTGGATGCCGCCGTGGAAGGCGCGATTGCCTCCAAGTACCGCAATGCCGGCCAGACCTGCGTGTGCGCCAACCGGCTCTACGTGCAGGACGGGGTGTATGACGCCTTCGCTGCCAAGCTGGTCGAAGCGGTCAAGAAACTGAAGGTCGGCGATGGCATGGAGAACGGCGTGACGCAAGGTCCGCTGATCAACGAGCAGGCCGTCAAGAAGGTGGAGCAGCACATTGCCGATGCGGTCAGCAAGGGAGCCCGCGTGCTGCTGGGCGGCAAGCGCCATCCGCTGGGCCACAGCTTCTTCGAGCCGACCGTGCTGGCCGATGTGACACCGGCCATGCAGGTGGCCCGCGAAGAGACCTTTGGTCCGATGGCACCGCTGTTCCGTTTCAAGACCGATGAGGAAGCGGTGGCCCTGGCCAACGATACCGAATTCGGGCTGGCCAGCTATTTCTATTCACGCGACATCGGCCGCATCTGGCGTGTGGCCGAAGGGCTGGAGTCGGGCATGGTGGGCATCAATACCGGGCTGATCTCCAATGAAGTCGCACCGTTCGGCGGCGTCAAGCAGTCGGGACTGGGGCGCGAAGGGTCGCACTTCGGGATTGATGACTACCTGGTTGTGAAGTATTTGTGCATGGGGGGGATCTAAGAGCGTCCGCTTAATGGCACACACGTCGAAGGCCGCCATCATGGCGGCCTTTTCACGAGATGGTGTTCAAGTTCGGGTAGGCACGAATTTTGTCGTCCTTCGTGACAAGCGGAGCCGAAAGCTTTCGCGCCGTTGCCACGATCATCCGATCAGGCAGATGGATGGCCTGTCCGCGATCACGTCAGTAGCTTTACAGGATGTTTACGCCCCCACTCAAAAATACAACCCGCTGTTTACGTATCGCGTCCTACATTGACGTCTCCTCCACTACGGACCGGCCCAAGCCCGTCCCTCGTTCATGAGACCGATCGCCATCCTCCAGCATGAAAGCACCCAGGGCCCCGGTGTCCTGCTGGATCATCTGGAACAACACGCCCTGCCCTATCGCCTGTTCCATCCCGTCGCAGAAGGCGACGCCCCGCGCGATGCCAGCCAGTTTTCCGGCATCGTCACGCTGGGCAGCGACCACAGCGTCAATGAAGACCTGCCCTGGATCCACGCCGAACACGCCCTCCTGCAAGATGCCCTGGCCCGCGACGTGCCGGTGCTGGGCCACTGCTTCGGTGCCCAGCTGCTGGCCCGTAGCATGGGGGCGCAGGTCAGCCGCAACCTCTGCGCCAACATCGGCTGGAGCCCGGTCTGGGTCACGCCGCCCGCACAGCAGCGCATGGGACTGGCACGCCAGGTCACCATCTTCAACTGGCATTACGACACCTTTGAAATTCCCACCGGCGCGGTGCGCACCATGTATGGCAGCCATTGCCTCAACAAGGGATTCATGCGCGGCAAGCAATGGGGTTTCCAGGGCCATCTGGAAGTGACCGAAGAGAGCGTGCGCAACTGGTGTGCGGCCGGACGCGACGAACTGCTGTGCGCACACGGCCCGGCTGCGCAAAGCCAGGCACAAATCCTCGATCATCTGCCCGAACGCATCGCCGCCCTGCGCCTGGTCGCTGACCAGACCTACGCAGCGTGGACGCGAGAGCTGGACCGTCCGCTGCGTATTTCGGTACGCAACCCTGCGTATTACGGATGAACCCGGCTGCGCTCAGTGGAACGCAGGATGCGCCCGCAGGCGGCTCACCGCCAGGTCGATGAAGGCCCGCACCTTGGCCGGCGAGCGCCGCCCTTCCGGATAGAGCACGTGGATCGGCAGCGGCGGCTCTTCGAACTCGCGCATGACCCGCTGCAAGCGCCCGGCCTGCAGGTCGGCTGCCACCTGATAGGCCAGCACGCGCGTCAAGCCCCAGCCCTGGCGGGCGGTACTGATGGCGGCTTCATTGGTATTGGTCTGCAGCGCCGCATCGACCACCACGCGCTGGCCGTCGGCAAAGCGCCACTCCGGCGAAGCCCAGGCGCTGGTGGACGTGACGATGCGATGCTGCTTGAGATCGGCGGGTGCAGCCGGCGTGCCATGCTGGCGCAGATAGTCGGGCGAGGCACAGATCACGCGGCTGACCGAACCGACCTGGATGGCCGTGAATCCCGAATCAGGCAGATGGCCGATGCGCACCGCCACATCCATGCCCTCTTCCACGATGTTGACCGGGCGGTCCACGAAGAAGGTCCGCGCCCGCATGCCCGGATAGAGATCGAGATATTCGGTAACGATCGGCAGCACATGCAACTGCCCGAACAGCAAGGCCGCCGTCACCGACAGCGTGCCCGAGGGCTGGTCATAATGGCCGGCCGCAGCCGCTTCGGCTTCGGCGATTTCAGCGAGGATGCGACGGCAGTCTTCCAGATAGCGCGCCCCGGCTTCAGTGGTCTTGACCGAACGCGTGGTGCGTACCAGCAGCCGCGCACCGACCAGTTCTTCCAGCCCCGCCACGGTGCGGGTGACCACCGGCGCACTCAACTGCATCTGCCGCGCCGCCTTGGCGAAACTGGCGGTCTCGGCCACTTGCACGAAGATTCGCATTGCCAGCCATCGGTCCATGAGCCTTCCTTCCCTGCCTGTCGGAGAAGGTCGCATTATGCCCTCTTCAGCGGCATCAGGACGGAGGACTTGCCAAGGCCTTCATATCGCCCTCACAGCGCCAGTTCCAGGCGCGGTGCATCGGTTCCGGACGGCTTGGCCGGGCGCGCACAGCACAGCAGCACCTCGCCTTCGCCCACGCTGGCCTGCGGCGGCTTCAGGTAAGTCACCTCGCCGGCCAGCAAACGGGTGCGGCAACTTCCGCAGTGCCCTTCGCGGCAACTGAACTCCGGCGACAGGCCGCGCGCTTCGGCCAGCTCCAGCAAGCTGCCGGAATCCGGCGTCCAGCGGGCTTCCTTGAGGCTTTCCATGAAGATCACCGGGACGGCCGTTTCGGCCACCGGTGCCAGCGGCACCGCCGCGGCGACGGTGTTGCCAGTGCGGGTGAGCGAGGCCGGACCAAAGGCTTCGGCATGGATGCGCTCGTCGCTGATGCCGAAGCCGCGCAAGCCATCGTAGAGCCCCTGCATGAAGCCGCCCGGACCGCACAGGTAAAACTCGTAATCGCCAAACGGCAGGCTGCGCGAGAGCAGGTTCATGTCGATACGGCCGGCGGCATCGAACGCGTCGCCCTCACGCTCGCCGGTGGTGTCACTGAGCACGCGAACCAGTCTCACCGCACCGCGCGAAGCCGTCACCAGCTCGGCCAGCTCGGCGTCGAAGGCGCGCTCACCCAGCGTGCGTGCGGCATAAAACAAGATGGCCGGGCGCATGCGCTGGCGACGCAATCCATCCTGAACGATATGGCGCAGCATGGCCATCATCGGTGTAATGCCGACGCCACCGGCCAGCAGCACCACCGGTCTGTCCGTGGCGGTATCGAGCCTGAAGTCTCCCGCCGGGGCGCGCGCCTCGATGCGGTCGCCCTCGCGCAGCTGCGCATGCAGGTACTGTGATACCACGCCCTCGCGCTTGACGCTGATGCGGTAATGCCCCTCATGCGGTGCCGACGACAGGGTATAGGTGCGGATCAACGGCGCGGCACCGGCCTCGGTATGCACCCGGATCGGCAGGTGCTGGCCGGGCAACGCCGCCAGCAGCCCGGCGCCATCGTCGGCCACCAGGTGGAAGGAGCGGATGGTCTCGCTTTCCTGCACGATGCGCGCCACCTTCAGGCTGCGCCACTGGCCCGCCAGGGCCTGGGCGCGCAGGCGCTCGGCGGCTTGCTGCCAGTCCCCCGTCATCAGCGCATAGGGCGAGAAGGCTTGCTCCTGGAATGCCCAGCGCAAGGCCAGTGCCGCACGGCGGCGCACGATGCGCTGCGGGCGGAAGGTCCACAGGCGCTCGGCCCCCTCGAAGGCCGCGATCTCGGGGGAGTCGAGGATCACCTCGGCCTGCCCGGTCATCTGCAAGACATCGCCCGAGGCATAGTCCACAAAGAGCAAACCCGCATGGCCGTTGAGCACGATGTTGCCCAGGGTCGAAAAGAACAGGTTGCCGTTGAAGTCCGGCACGGTCAGCACGCCCGCCTCATCGACCCGGACGAAACCCGGCTTGCCGCCCCGATGGGAGACATCCACCTGGCGCCGCCCTTCCTGGTCGGCATAGGTCGCCACGAAGAAGGCATCGGCGCCGGCGATCAGGGCCAGGGCCGGTGCGTCCAGCATGGACAGCGTCTCGGCCTGCCCGGTGTGCGCTTCGGCAGGCTCACGGGCAAAGGAATAGTCGCGCAGCTGGATGTAGCGCGGGCAATTGCCGAAGCTCTGGTCCACCTGCACGCGCCATCCGTCGGCCAGCGGTGCAAGCACACCATTCATGCGATTGCGGCGGCGCGTGTGCATCTCGATGCCGAGCAGGCCGACCTGCGCGCCTGCGGCCATGCCAGCGGCGGCCGGGTCTTCGGGCGCGGGATGGGCGTGCATGTCCAGCTGGGTCGGCGCAGGCGAGGCCAGGAAGCCGGGATGGCCTTCAAGGAACGTCGCCCACGCATCGCCCGACGGATCGACACTGCCCAGCACGATGAAGGGCAACTGGCCGTAGAAATCGCGGTGCTGCTCGGGCATGAAGTCGCGTATCACACGCTGGCCTACGGATTCCATCTTGTCGGCCACGCCGAGTTGCGCTTGCAGCTGCTTCTCGCCGGCATGCCAGACGGGGGACTTGGGGGATGCACTCATGGCGGACCTTTCGAAAAGAAACTGCAAACACGCGGCGCGGGATGACCTGACTATTGGAAAACTCAGGCCTGCGCCGCGCGCAGACCCGCCGCCGTCCTCGGGAAGGGCACAAAGCCCGGCAGGGCCTCGATCCCTTGCAGCAGGCGCAGCACCGACGGGTAACCGCTCAGGTCGACATTGCCTTCGGGTGCCGCCACCAGATAGCTGTAGACAGCCACATCGGCGATGGTCGGGTGGTCGGCAGCCAGCCATGCGCGGTTTGCCAGATGCTGTTCCATGCGGCCCAGCAGCAGGTGGGCGCGCTGGATCACTTCTTCCGGATTGAAACTGGCGCCGAACACGGTAATGAGGCGTGCGGCAGCCGGGCCATAAGCCAGCTCACCGGCGGCCACCGACAGCCAGCGCTGCACGGCGGCGGCACCCTGGGCATCCTCGGGCAGCCAGTCGGTGCGGCCCGCCTTCTTGGCCAGGTAAACCAGGATGGCGTTGGAGTCGGCGATGACGATATCCCCATCTTCCAGCACCGGCACTTGGCCGAAAGGGTTCAAGGTGAGGAAGGCCGGCTGTTTGTGGGCGCCAGCGGCCAGGTCCACGTGAATCAGCTCGGCCTCCAGGCCCAGCAGCGAAGCGAACAGGACGGCGCGATGAGCGTGGCCGGAGAGGGAGAAATGATGGATCTTCATGGGAGGGCTCCTGGTGGGTTGGGTCGGTCATGGAGTGTTCCTTGACCGTGATGCCAGTGTGGAGCCAAGCGCGGATGAAGAGAATCCGTGCCATCGGTACTTCTTTATTGCACAGGCAGGAATAATGCAGCGGAAATGAAAACGGCTTCCGGTGAAAAGCCGGAAGCCGTCAGGCGCTCACATCGGGTCAGCACGGGACCCGGCGCATTCGTTCAGAAATGCGCATTGCCCGCCACCGGCGTACCGCCGCCACGAGGTCCATAGCGCAACGTGAGCAAGGTGCCCAGGCTGATGGCGATCACCGCGAAGATGGGGCCGCCCAGCGCACCCACGTGATCGACCAGTACGCCGCCACCGATCGCGCCACTGGCAATGGCCACCTGGAACGCCGCCACCATCAGGCCGCCCGCGCCTTCTGCATGGTCCGGCGCGGCGCGCACGATCCAGGTCTGGAAGCCCACCGGGAAAGCGCCGAAGGCAAAGCCCCACAGCGTGATGGCGATGGCCGCCACCACCGGCGAGCTGCCCGCCACCCACAGGGAAGCCGCCAGCAGCGCGATGAGCGTGCCGCCGCTGACGATGGCATAGCGTTCGCTGCGCTCGGCGATGAAGCCCCCGGCAAAGTTGCCGAAGAAGCCGCCCACGCCATAGCCCAGCAGCACCGCCGAGATGGTCGCCACCGACATGTGGGTGATCTGCTCCATCAACGGGCGGATGTAGGTAAAGCCGGCGAAGTGCCCGGACACCACCAGCAGCACCGCCATCAGCGCCACCCGCACATCCTTGCGGCCGAGCAGTTCAGCCAGCACCTTGAGGCTGGGATGGTCCTTGGGCGGCAGGCGCGGAATCGCGATCCACTGGATGGCGAAGGCCACCAGGCTGACCACGCCGGCGGCAATGAAGGCGCTGCGCCAGCCCCACAGGTTGCCCATGTAAGCACCGATGGGCGCTGCGCACACGGTCGCCACCGAGACCCCGGTGAGGATCAGCGACATGGCCCGTGCGAAGAGATGATCCGGCACCAGGCGCATGGCCAGCGCCGCCGCCATCGACCAGAAGCCGCCCAGCGCCACGCCAAGCAGCACGCGTGCCACCAGCAGGATCGGCAGATTGGGGGCCAGCACGGCCATGAGGTTGGAGACCAGCAGCAGCAGGGTCAGCATCAGCACCACACGCTTGCGATCGATGTTGCGGGTCAGCAGCGGGATGCTGGGCGCGGCCACGGCACCGACGATGGCGGTGGCCGTGACGGCCTGGCCGGCAGCGCCATCGGAGACGTGCAGGTCGGTGGCGATGGCCGTCAGCAGGCTGGCGGGGAGGAATTCAGCGGTGACCAGGCTGAAGACGCCCAGCGCCAGGCTGGCAATGCCGCTCCAGTTGGCCGGGAGCTCTTGCGCTGCCTTGTGGGCAGGGGCCGCAGAGGCGCTGGCCGGGGCCGCCGTCTCGGTCAGCGGGGCCTCGATGATGCCGGGGTTGGACATGGGAAAACCTTTCTTGTGACGTTTTATGACTGGGTAGCGCAGTCTATGGTTAAATGTCTGGACTTTCCATGCCGATATTTCGCAAAGATATGACTATTCGTCCAAATCTCCCGGAAATCACTGAGTGCGCCCCCAAGGACCGTCCCACTGAGGGCGTCGATCCCCTGACCGAAATCCTGCTGGGCCTGCGGCTCGATGGCGTCGAGTACGCGCGCTACGTGCTGCACGAGCCCTGGGCGGTGGCCTTCCCGGCGCGGCGCGAGGCGACCTTCCACTTCATCGCCCAGGGCAGTTGCTGGATGCAGGTCGGCCAGGACGACTGGCTGCAGCTCAATGCAGGCGATGCGGTACTGCTGCCGCGCGGCTCGGCACATGCGCTGGCCAGTGCGCGCGCCCTGCCGACGGTGGAGATCGGCAAGCTGGCCCGCAAGGCGGTGGCGGACAATCTATTCTTGGTCGATGACAGTGCGCATGCCCAATCCGGCGCTGCCCCCGCGCCGCCGACGCACGTGGTGTTCTCGGGTACGCTGCGCTTCAACCTGGACCCGCTGCACCCGCTCTTGATGATGATGCCCGAGGCCATGCGCGCCTGCGACCTGGCCCAGCGCGATCCGGCGGTGCTGGCCCTGCTCGATGCGATGGAGCGCGAAGTGGCGCTCAACCGCATCGGCGGCTGCGGCATCCTGGCGCGCCTGGCTGACGTGCTGGCCGCCAGCATCATCCGTGGCTGGGTGGAATGTGCCTGCAGCGATGCCAGTGGCTGGATCGCCGCAGTGCGCTGCCCGCTGGTCGGACGGGTGCTGGCGGCGGTGCACCAGCATCCTGAACGCGACTGGTCGGTCAACGAACTGGCGGCCTTGATGGGGGCCTCACGTTCCAGCCTCATCGAGAAGTTTTCGGCCACGGTGGGCGAGACCCCGGCCAAGTACGTAGCCCGCGTCAAGATGTTCCAGGCGCGCCACTGGATCGCCCGCGACGGCTTGCGGGTGGCGGTGGTGGCCAACCGGCTGGGCTACGATTCGGAAGCATCGTTCAGCCGCGCATTCAAGCGCATCATCGGCCATCCGCCCAGCGCAGCTCGCCTGGGCTGAATGCCGCACGGGGCTTGCGTTTCCGGACTGTCTTTGCGCATCGGAAATGTTGCCGGAAGGGATGTGTGAAGAAGCCTTCATTTCCCCCTGTACGCGCCCATTCCGCTTGGCTATGATCGCCAGAGGGGACTAGCCTGCCGGGGCAGGCGGATAGCAAAGCGCAAGGGGACGCTATGCATTATCAGATCGTGCACGCCTTCGGGGCCGGAGTGTATTGCGTCTTCATCGCGCTGTTCCTGCTGGCCGCGCGCATCCCGCGCACGCCGCCCGGTGCCAACTGGTTTGCCGCCGCCATCAGCTGTGCCCTGCTGGGCCGGCTGGCGGTGCTGTATCTCACGCCGCTGGGTGAACTGGCGCTGGCCAATCCGGTGTATGGCAGTTTCCTGATCCTGGAAAAGGTGCTGCTGGTGATGGGCTTCGTGCGCTTCTTCGATCTGCAGCAGAGAACGCTGCTGGTGCGCGCCGTGGGGGTGGCGGCAGTCGCCGCCGGGCTGTGGATGCTGTGGTCCGACAACCAGCTGGCGCTGCCGCTCATCAAGAGCACCAGCTATGCCCTCTTCAACGTGTTCGCGCTGGGCAGCCTGTCGTGGATGATCCTGCACGACAAACTCGACTGCCCGCCGCTGATCCGCCGCTGCATGGCCACGGCCTGTATTGCGCTGACGCTGCACTGGGCCAGCGGCGGGCTGATCGGACACTTCTATCCGCCCTGGCTGCGCTACGGCTTCCTGCTGGGCACGGCACTGGTGGCGCTGCAGTACACGAGCCTGCTCACGGCCATTCTGGCGCTGTTCCACCGCCGCCTGATCCAGGCCGAGGCCAAGGCCCTCAAAATGGCGTTCAAGGATCCGCTCACCGGCCTCTACAACAAGCATTTCATGAACAACCTGTTCGACCAGGCGCTGCTGCTGGCCACCCGTCCGCATCATCTGGTGGCGGTGTATTACATCGACCTGGACAACTTCAAACCCGTCAACGACCAGGCCGGCCATGCGGTCGGCGACAAGGTGCTCATGTGCGTGGCGCAGCGGCTCAAGGAAGCGGTGCGCAGCACCGACATCTGCGCACGCCTGGGCGGGGATGAATTCACCGTGATCGCCACCCAGCTGGAACGCCAGGACCAGGCCCCGGAAATCGCCAAGAAGCTGCTGGCCAAACTGGCGGCCCCCATCGAGGTCGGGCACCAGCAATTCGTCCTGGGCGCCAGCATCGGCATCAGCCTTTATCCCAGCCACGGGCAAGACCTGTCACGCCTGCTGGAGCAGGCCGATGCCGCCATGTATCACGTCAAGCACCGGGGAAAAAGCGGATATGAACTTTACACCGCAGGATAAGGCGCAGGGCGCCTGTCAGAAGCCCACTTGCAGTCGCATGGTGAAGGTACGCGCACTGAGGGTGGCATTGCTGCCGAACAGGTAGGCGGCCTCGTATTTCACGAACTGATGCCCCATGCGCAGCGTACCGAACAGCGCCGGTCCGGCGCGATGCGACTGCTGATCGCGCGTGGCCCAGTGATCCCATCGTCCCAGCTCGCCGAAGCCCTGCAGCCCGAAGTTGAACCAGGGCCGCCAGTGCTGACGCACCTGCCATTGATAGACCAGTTGTGTCGGCCCGTTCTGCCGGCTGCGGTAGTCCCGCTGCAGGAACAGGTTGGCGTTGAACTGCGTGCGCCACCATTCGGTTTGCAGCGCCGGTCCCCACTCCAGTGAATAGCCGTCGCGCTGGCTGTTGCGATACTGGCCGACATCGGTGTGGATGGCCAGGTCGAAGGGATATTCCCCTTGCGTGAGCAGGACATCGTTCTGCCAGTTCATGCTCAGCATCTGCGTGCCCTGCACGGCATCCTGCTGGGTCACGCCATACAGCTCGGTGTACCAGCGCGAATTGACGCCATAAGCGATCCCCAGCTCGGGCGAGCCGATTGGCGGGCCGACGCTGGCCTTGGCGTTCCAGTACTTGTAATCCAGCGTCCACTGGCCGGGGTCGGAATAGACGCTGACCAGGTAGTAGCCGGTGCCGGCCTGCGCCGGCCGCACCCCGGCGGCCAGCAGCAGCACGGCCAGCACCAGGCCGGCACGCCCGTTGCGCTTGTGCATCACTGGCTCCGGAGTCAGCGGGCGGGCAGGCCCTGGATGAACTGCGTCAGCTCGCGCACGTAGAAGCGCGCCATGCCGGTGGTGCCATGGCCACGCGTCTCGGCGCTGGCCGGGATCAGCAGCAGCTGTGCGCCCGGCACGTCCTTCAGTGCGGCCTGCATGATGCCGGTCTCGGGCGGGTTGCGTTCATCGTCGGCGGAATTGATGGCCAGCACCGGCACCTTGATCTTCGACAGACCCGGCGCGGCGTTGTAGTCGGCCGAGGAACCCCACTGGTAGATGAAGTCATTGGCATCCGCCGTCACCGGCGCGGCCAGGCGCTCGTCGACCAGCTTGTCGGCTTGGGCATGCGTACCGGCGATGGCCTGGTAGGCCAGCGTGCCGCCATTGGTGGCGAAGACGAACATGTTGTTGGCCAGGCGCAGCGACGGCGGCTGGGTGGTGTAGTTGCCGTTGTTCCAGGCCGGGTCCTGCTTGATGGATTCGACCAGCATGCGCCGCATCATCCAGTTGCGGCTGGCCATTTCGGTCGGCTGCGAGGCCATCGGTACCAGCCCATCGGCAAAGCCGGGATAGGTGCCGCCCCAGATCCAGGTCTGCATGCCGCCCATGGAATTGCCGATGATCAGGCGCAGGTGCGAAATGCCCATGCCTTCGGTCAGCATGCGGTATTGCGCCAGCACCATGTCGTCATAGTTGTATTGCGGGAAAGCCGCGCGCAGGCCGTCCGAAGGCTTGGTGGATTTGCCCACGCCGATGCCGTCCGGAATGATGATGAAGTACTTGCTGGCATCCAGCGGCTGGCCGGGGCCAAAGAGCTGGCCGCCGAAGTCCTTGGACAGCATCGCACCGGCGCTCTGGTAGGTGCCGTGCAGCACCAGTACCGCGGGGTTGCTGCGCTCGCCCAGGGTGACATAGTGCAGGCGCAGGTTGTCCAGGGTCTGGCCGGTATGGAACTGGAAGCGCGGTGCCACCCAGCTGCCTTCGACCGGCTTGGGCGGTTCGGCGGCGTGCAGCGGAACGGCCGCCAGCAGCAGCGTGGCGGAGGTGAGCAACAGGCGGGCGGCCCGGCGCAGGCTTGAGGTCAAAGTCATGAGGTTCTCTGGTCCGATTATTGTAAAAATTACACGCCCTCTCACCCTCTTCCCAAGGGCTGGTACGGCGCAGGCCAGAGTATGTAACAACTGTAAGAGAACGTGTTGCAACTCGAATCTTTTCGAGATCGAGCTGGTCTATTGCCATACCCGCTCCCGCAAGCACGGCGCCCTCGGGCAGCATGCGCGAGCCGGACCCTCATTCAAAAAACTTCGGGAACAAGTCTTTATTTACGATCAGGAAAAAATCATGAAAACACTTCACAAGATCGCTGCCATTTCCGTCACTGCCATCGCGCTGACCGCCATGACCGGCTGCAGCAACATGAGCACCCGCGACAAGAACACGGCCATCGGTGCCACCGTGGGTGCCGTCGGCGGTGCCATCCTCACCGGTGGCAGCGGCATCGGTACGGCCGGTGGTGCGGCCGTGGGCGGCGTGATCGGGCACCAGATCGGTCGCTGATCCCGTCAAGTTTCGTCAAGTTTGCGCGGCGACGGCCGCAGCAGCTTCGCCAGGGCGGCCTTCGGGTCGCCCTTGTCGCGTCTGAAGCACGCAATGGCAGGCACCGCTAGACTGCCAGGAAGCCGCCATCCACCGGCACCACTGCCCCGGTCAGCATGGCCGCATCCGCCGACAGCAGCATGGCGATGCTGCGCGCCACGTCCTCGGCGGAGGCGAAGCGCTGCAAGGGATGGCGCACCATCATCGGGGCCGACTTGGCCGGATCGCTCCAGGCCGCCTCGGCCAGTTCGGTCAGGGTGATGGTGGGAGCGACCGCATTGACGCGGATGCCATGCGCGCCCAGTTCCTTGGCCAGCACCCGCGTCGCCCCTTCCAGACCGGCCTTGGAGGCGGCATAGCACAGATGCTCGGCAAAGCCGCGATGGCCCGCAATGGAAGTGATGTTGACGATGGCCCCGCCGCCACCGGCCGCGATACGCGCACGGGCGAAGGACTGGCAGGTGATGAGGGCCGCGCGCAGGTTCACCCCCAGCACGGCTTCATAGCCTGCATCGGTCATCTCGGTACTGGATTGCAAAACGTTGATGCCGGCGCTGTTGATGAGGAAGTCCGCAGTACCGGCCTGCTCCATGGCGCGCCGGGCGGCGGCCGGATCGGCCAGGTCGACCTGCACCGAGCGTGAGCCGATTTCTTCGCGCAGGCTGGCCAGGTCGCTGGCGGTGCGCGACAAGGCGATCACCTCGGCACCGCGCTGCGCCATCAAGCGTGCGCAGGCGCGGCCTATGCCTTTGCCGGCCCCGGTGATGATGACCGATGTTCCTGAAAATTCCATCTGCTTGTCTCCATTCAGTGAGCCGCTGTGGCCGGCGCGGACTGCGCCGCCAGCAGCGGGGCCAGGCTGTCGCGTACCTCGCGCGCCAGGTGCTGGCTCTTGAGAAAGGCCTGGTAACGCGCCTCGTGCAGGCGGCCGATGGCCTCCCCTGTCGGCGCATTGCGCCCGGCCACGCTGGACATGGCCGCCATGGCGCTCTGCAGGTCGGCATGCGTGCCCGCAGCAACCGCCGCCAGCATGGCCGATCCCAGCAGCACCGGCTCAGGACAGGCGGTGATTTCCACCGGCAGGCCGGTGGCATCGGCCAGCAACTGGCGCGTCAGCGGATGCGTACCCGCGCCGCCCGAGACCGAAATGCTGGCGATGCGCACCCCGCATGCCGCCTGCGCTTCGATGATCTGGCGCAGGCCATACCCCAGGCTGCACAAGCCGGCGACGTAGAGCGCCACCAGGCTGTCGATGTCGTGCTCCATGCCCAGCCCCAGCAGCACCGCGCGGGCCTGCGGATCGGCCAGCGGTGAACGGTTGCCGAGGAATTCCGGCACCACGTTGATCTGTCCGGCCAGCCAGACTGCCTGCGCCGGCTGCGCCACCGAGGCCAGCGCGCGTGCGGCCAGCCACTGCGGCAATTCCATTCCCTCGGCAGCGGCCAGCTGGCGCGCTTGCGGCATAGCCGGATGCAGCGTCAGCAGATGATCGATGGCCGCACCCGCGGCCGACTGTCCGCCTTCGTTGAGCCACATGCCGGGGGCCATGGCGTTGTAATACGGGCCCCACACACCGGGCACGAAGACCGCCTTGGCATTGCTGGTCATGGTGCAGGACGAGGTACCGAACACATAGGCCATGCAAGCCGCTGCATCCTCCGCACCACCGCGCGCGGCGACCGTGCCGACGCCACCCGCATGCGCATCGATCAGACCGGCCGCCACCGCGATGCCGGGCCGCAACTGCAATTGCTGCGCAGCCTCGGGCGACAAGCCGCCATTCAATGCGGTGCCGGGCCACACCACTTCCTGGCCAATGCGCGCAAACCCTTCCTCGGCCAGATCGCCCAGGCCGATGCGGCGGAAGTAATCCGCATCCCAGCGCCCTTCATGGGCAAGATACGTCCACTTGCAGGTCACGGTGCAGGACGAGCGCTGCAGCGAACCCGTCGCCTTCCATGTGAGGAAATCGGTGAGATCGAAGAAATGCGCCGCCCCGTGATACACCTCCGGCAGCTGCTCCTTCAACCACAGCAGCTTGGGCGTTTCCATCTCCGGCGAAATCACGCCGCCCACATAGGACAGCACCGCATGCCCGCCCGCATTGATGCGCTGCGCCTGCTCCAGCGCACGGTGATCCATCCACACGATCACGTCGCGCTCGGGATGGCCGGCATCGCCCACGCCGGCCGGCGCGCCTTGCACGACCAGCGAACAGGTGGCATCCACGCCGATGCCGGTCACGCTGGCCGGATCAATGCCGGCCTTGGCGATGGCGCCGCGCACCGCATGGCATACCGCATCCCAGATCTGGGCACTGGATTGTTCAACGCGCGCGCGGCGCTCGTCGCGGAAGAGATCGATGTCATGTTTCGCGCTGCCACACAGCTTGCCGCTGCGATCAAATACGCCGGCCCGGGCCGAGCCGGTGCCGACATCGATGCCGATCAGATAGGTCTCCATCTTTCCTCGCTGGTTTGGAAAAGGGCCACCTGCCGCGTTGCTCACTCACACGCGATCGAAATTGGTGGGGAGCACGAGCATATCGCGGATGGTCACATTGCGGTTGCGGGTCAGCATGTACTCGATCGCATCGGCTACCTCCGAGGGCTCGATCAGGCTGCCCGATTCCTTGGCCTTGCGCAGGTTCTCTTCCGGCCAGTCGGCCAGCAGCGCCGAGATCACCGGGCCGGGCGAGACCTGTCCGACGCGCACGCCATGGGGAATCATCTGGCGTCGCATGGTCTGCACGAAGCAGGTGATGGCCCATTTGGAACCGGCATAGACCGGCTCCCAGTAAGTCGGGAAATGCCCGGCCACCGAACAGGTGACGATGATGTCGCCGGTCTTGCGCGCGATCATGTGCGGTGCCACGGCATGCACGTTCTTCATCACCGCATTGACGTTGAGGTTGAGCATCTTGTCGATGGCCTCGGGCGTGGTATCGACCAGCTCGCCGCCGATGTAGGTGCCGGCATTGCAGTAGAGGATGTCGATGTGGTCGACCTTGGCCAGGATCTCCGGCACCATCGCCGCGCAGCTGTCGGCGTCCAGCAGATTGGTGACCTGCGGGATGGCCTGCGGACCGAGGCGGGCTGCCAGTTCATCCAGCGCTTTGGCATTCCAGTCCACCATCACCACGGTCACGCCATTGGCCAGCAGCTTTTCGGTGGTGGCCAGGCCGATGCCGGAGGCGGCACCGGTGATGACGGCGATCTTGCCTGCGAGAGATTGGGGCATGTTCTGTCTCCTTGTGAATGAAATCAAGTATGAAAAAAAGGAATGGAAATGCTCAGCGCCATTCCCGGGCGATATAGATCGCCAGCAGGATGATCACGCCGCGAATGATGTCCTGCAGATAGGGATTGATGCCCATCAGGTTCAGGCCATTGTTGAGGATGCCCAGCAGCACCGCGCCGATGAGCGTGCCCACCACCAGCCCGCGTCCACCGGCAATGGCAGTGCCGCCCAGCACCACGGCGGCAATCGCATCCAGCTCGAAGCCCACGCCCGCATTGGGCTGGCCCGACATCAGGCGGCCCGTCAAAATGATCGCGGCCAGGCCCGAGGTAAAACCGGAAATCGCATACACCGCCAGCTTGATACGCGTGGTCTTCACGCCCGACAAACGCGCCGCCATCTCATTGCCGCCGATGGCATAGACATGGCGGCCGAAGGGCGTACGCTGCAGCAGCACCCAGGCCAGTGCATAGACCACCAGCATCAGGATCACCGGCACCGGGATCATGCCGATGCGGCCCACGCCGAACCACGAGATCCAGCCCGGCAAACCGGAGATCGGATAGCCGCCCGAGTAGATCAGCCCGACCCCGCGCGCCACGCCCATGGTGGCCAGCGTGACGATGATGGCCGGCATGCGGCCCCAGGCCACCAGTGCGCCGTTGAGCAGGCCGATGCCTACGGCCAGTGCGATGCCGGCCAGCAGCGCGACCGGTGCGGGCAGGCCGCTGTTGACGATCAGCCCCGCCGACAAAGTGCCGGCCAGCGCCATGGCCGCACCGACCGACAGATCGATGCCGCCGGTAAGGATGACGAAGGTCATGCCCACGGCGAGGATGCCGACGATGGAGACCTGGCGCAGCACGTTGAGCCAGTTGGAGACGGTGAAGAAATTGTCCGAGGCCAGCCCCATCAGGAGCGAGACCACGACCAGCCCGACCAGCGGCAGTGCCAGCGGTGAATGGATCAGGGCGCGCCAGCGCGCCTGCGATGAGGCGCGCACGGGGGCGCTGCCCAGGGTATTGGCTTCATGCTGCATGGTGGAGTCTCCCGGTGGTGGCATGGGTCATGATTTCTTCGGCGGTCACGGCATCGCCTTCGACGGTGGCCACGATGCCGCCGCCCTTGAAGACGCAGACCCGGTCGGACATGCCGACCACCTCCGGCAACTCGGAAGAAATCATGATGATGGAATAGCCCTGCGCGGTGAATTCGCGCATGAGCTGATAGATCTCGGCCTTGGCACCTACATCGATGCCCCGCGTCGGTTCATCGAAAATCAGCACCTGCATGTTGTGATTGATCCAGCGTGCGATCACCACCTTCTGCTGGTTGCCGCCGGACAGCGTATCGACCCGCGCATGCGCATCCGGCGCTTTCACGCGCACGCGCTGCATGGCGATGCGGGTCGCTTCGGCTTCGCGGCGGCGATCCAGGAACAGACCACCCGCGCGATACTTGCCGTAATTGTTCAGCGAGATGTTGTGCAGGATGGGGAAGCTGGTGATGAGTCCCTGCTCCTTGCGGCTTTCCGGCAGCAGGCCGATGCCTGCTTGCAGGGCTTGTGCCGGATCGGCAAAGCGCAACGGCACACCGTGCATGGACAGCTTGCATTGCACCGCCGGATGCGCGCCCAGCATGGCCAGTACGGTCTCGGTGCGGCCCGAGCCGACCAGGCCGGCAAAGCCCAGGATCTCGCCGCGCCGCAACTGGAAACGCGACACCGGGCCATTGCGCTTGAGCTGCAAGGCCTGCACTTCCAGCACCACCTCGCCCTCGGGCGCGGCGGCCGGCTTGGGCGGGAAGCAGTTCTCGATGCGCCGCCCCACCATCATCTCCACCAGACGCGCCTGGTCCACTTCACTCACCGCACAAGTGCCAATGTACGCACCATCGCGCAGCACGCTGATGCGGTCGCAGATCTCGAAGATTTCTTCCAGATGGTGCGAGATGAAGATGATCGCCACGCCCTGCTCGCGCAGGCCGCGCATCACCTTGAACAGGTGCTCGACCTCGCCGGGCGTAAGGGTCGCGGTCGGTTCGTCCAGCACCAGGATGCGGGCATCAAGCGCCAGCGCTTTGGCGATCTCGACGAACTGCTGCTGCGCCACCGAGAGCTTGCACACCGGCACCTCCAGCGGAATTTCCACGCCCAGTTGCGCGATGATCTGCGCCGCGCGGCGCTTCATCGCCGCACGCTGCAACAGGCCGAACGAACTGCGCAACTCGCGTGCCAGGAACATGTTGTCCACCGCATCCAGATAAGGGATCAGCGAGAATTCCTGAAACACCACGCCGACACCGGCGGCGATGGCCTCGTGATAGCTGGCAAAACGGCAGGCCTGTCCATCGATGCGGATCTCGCCCGCATCGGGTGTGACGATGCCGCACAGGATCTTCATCAGCGTGGACTTGCCCGCGCCGTTCTCGCCCAGCAGGGCGTGCACTTCACCGGCGCGCACCTGCAGGTCGACGCCGCGCAGCACCGTCACCGGGCCGAAGTTCTTCTTGATACCAGTCAGTTGGAGCATGGCTGCCTCCATCAAGGGAAAGGAAGGCGCGACGGACGAAGGCCGTCGCGCCAGCGGCTTACCAGCTGAAGCCGGCCGCGTTCTTCTTGGTCACCGGCATGACGTCGATGGGCACTTCCTTGGGCACCACGCGTGCGCCCCACTTCTTGGCCAGCGCCATGGCCAGGCCCACGCGCACCTGGTCACGCGGGAATTGCGCGGTGGTCTCGATGAAGGGCCCGCCATCGGCAATCGCCTTGACGGCTTCGGGCGCGCCGTCCACCGAGGTCAGCTTGATGTCCTTGCCGCTGCCCTGGATGGCGGCCAGTGCGCCCATCGCACCGCCGTCATTGACCGAGAAGATGCCCTTCAGGTTGGGGCGCGACTGGATCATGTTCTCCACTACGCCCAGTGCCACCGAGCGGTCCTGGCGGCCGTTCTGGGTGGCCACCAGCTTGATGTCCTTGTATTCGCCGAGGGCCTGCTTGCAGCCTTCCACGCGCTGCAGGATGGGCACCACGGGGATGCCGTCGAGGATCGCCACTTCGCCCTTGCCGCCGATGGCATCGGCCAATGCGCGGCAGGACTGGTAGCCCGCATCCTTGTTCTTGGAACCGACGAACATGTCCACCGGACCGGAGGCATTGGCATCGACCGCCACCACGATCACGTTGCGCGCCTTGGCGGCTTTGACTGCCGCTTCCACGCCGGCGGAGTCGGTCGGGTTGATGAGCAGGATGTCGATGTTCTGCTGCAGCATGTCTTCGATGTCGGCGATCTGCTTGGCCACGTTGTGGGCGGCATCGGTGACGATGACCTTGGCACCGAAGGACTTGGCCGCATCATCGAGGGCCTTTTTCATCGAGACGAAATACGGATTGTTCATTTCCTGGAAGCTCATGCCGATCTTGAGCTTGGACAGTTCCTGGGCGCTTGCCGGTGCGGTGAACGCCACCAGCGTGGCGGTGGACAAGGCCAGTGCGGTCAGTGCTTTCTTCATTGCAGTCTCCATTGTTGTTGGTGTGTGCTTGATGACGGGATTGCCCGGCATGCTCGTTGCGAAGTGACAGGCAATACCTGTCCTGTTCCGGAAAGCGGGGGCTTTCCTGAATGCGGTTTTCCTTGACGAGGAAATGATCTAAATGATTTTCGAATTGCGTCCGACGCTATCCGGTCGCGGCAAAAAGGCCGTTGCTGGCAAAGGTATTGCGAAACTCCGAAGGCGACATGCCCTTGATCTTCTGGAAGTGGCGGTTGAAATTGGAGAGATTGGAAAACCCGGTCTCGTAGCAGATGTCGGTGATGCGTGCTTCCGGATTATTGAGCAGCGCCAGGCAGGCCAGATCCACGCGCAGCTGGTTCTTGTAGCGCACCAGCGTGGTTCCCGTGTGGCGCTTGAAGGCGCGCGAGAAGGTGCTCAGGTTCTGCCCCACCATGTCGGCCAGGTCCTGTTCGCCGATGTCATCGGTGAGGTGTTCGCGCAGATAGGCGATGGCACGGTTGAGCCCGCTGCTGTTCACGCCTGACAGGTCCAGCTTGTAGGAGAGGCTGGCCAGCACTTCCGGCTCGGGCGAGTTGGCCAGCACGTCGAGGATTTCCCAGAACAGGGCGAGGCGCTTCAAGCCGCGCTGGTCGATCAGGCGCTGCATCAGCGGACGCACCGTGTCGCTGGTGGCGGCATCGAACAGCAGGCCGCGATGGCTGCGTTCGAGCAGCGGCATGATGGCGTCCATCTCGGGGATGCTGGCGGCGCATTGATCCACCAGTTGCTCGGGAAACTGGATCACCAGCGAGCGCACGGGGACCACCTCATCGCGGCCGATGTCGGAAATCCAGTTCTGCGGAAGATTGGGACCGGTCATCACCAGCTGGCGCGGCGCGAAGTCGCCGATGTGGTCACCGACGTAGAAACGTCCCGAGGTCGCCACCACGAGGTGGATCTCGTACTCCGGATGGTAGTGCCAGCGCACGGTACGGAAGGGGTAGCCGTGCATCCATGCCGCAAAGGATTCGCCCTTGCGGATATGGACCAGTTCCAGGTCGGGCTGCATCGTGTCTCCTCTCAATCGAGAGCATTTTCCTTATTGAAACTGACAAATCGCTGTTGTCAGTTTTCATCATGTGCTGCATCTTAGTGCCCCTCTGGCTGCGGCTTCTACATCACCAGCGAGGAAGGACTGATACTTTTTTGCGCAAGAAGGGGTGGAGAATGAAATACGATGCCGCGCAGCAAAACGGCCCTGCAAAGCAGAGCCGTCGTGTCGGTCGGGATGGCTGTATTACACGGAACGCATCAGTCCGCCATCGACCTTGATGTTCTGGCCGGTGATGTAGCCGGCACCGGAGGAAGCCAGGAAAGCGATGGTCGCGGCCACTTCCTCGCTGGTGCCATAGCGCTGCATGGGCACGCCGGCGCGGCGTTCCTCACGTTGTGGCAGGCTGTCGATCCAGCCCGGCAGCACGTTGTTGATGCGGATGTTTTCGGGGGCGTACTTGTCGGCGAATAGCTTGATGAACGCGGCCAGCCCGGCACGAAATACGGCCGAGGTCGGGAACATGTCGGAGGGTTCGAAGGCCCAGGCCGACGAGATGTTGATGATGGCCCCGCCGCCCTGTGCCTGCATCAGCGGCGTCACCAGGCGCGTGGGACGGATGACGTTGAGCAGGTAGGTATCCATGCCGCGATGCCAGTCTTCATCGGTGATGTCGAGGATGGGAGCGCGCGGACCATGGCCGGCGCTGTTGACCAGCACATCCACGCGGCCCCAGCGGGCCACGGCCTGGTCGACCAGTTTCTGCAGGTCGTCCACTGACTGGTTCGAGCCGGTCACGCCGATGCCGCCCAGCTCGGCGGCCAGCGCCTCGCCACGGCCGGAGGAAGACAGGATGCCGACCTGAAAGCCATCGGCCGCCAGGCGGCGCGCGGCGGCGGCACCCATGCCGCTGCCGGCGGCGGTGATCAGGGCTACTTTGCTGCTCATGGAAACTCCTTGTGGATAAGTGATCTTGCCGCGCGGAAAATCTCGACCTCTCGCACGGGATTGGCGATTGTAGTTCGTGTCGATGCCGCGTGCAGGGGACGAGAAGCGCAATGGGTGATCCGGAATTTGTCATGTCCCTGTTGCATTTCTGGGGCATCATCGCGCACCATTGCGCAGCCCGGCCCTCGTGCGGCCTCATGAACGTACCGGAAGTCCCATGCAAATCATCGCCAACATCAATCTCGAATCCCTGCTCGATACCTCCATCAGCCTGACGGCCGCCTTCATCCTGGGTGGCCTGATCGGGCTGGAACGCCAGTACCGGCAACGTACCGCCGGCCTGCGCACCAATGTGCTGGTGGCCTTGGGCGCGGCGGTCTTCGTCGACATGGCCAATCGCATGGGCGGTCACGAAGGCGCGGTGCATGTGGTGGCTTATGTGGTCTCGGGGGTGGGCTTCCTGGGCGCGGGCGCGATCATGCGCGAGGAAGGCAATGTGCGCGGCATCAATACCGCCGCTACCTTGTGGGGCTCGGCGGCAGTAGGCGCGGCGGCCGGGGCGGACCTGATCCTGGAAGCGATCCTGGCCACCCTCTTCGTGCTGGCCGCAAACACCCTGCTACGCCCGGTGGTCAACACCATCAACCGCAAGCCGCTGGATGTGCCTTCGGTGGAAGTGACCAACACCCTCCACCTGATCGTGGAAAGTGCGCACCAGAAGCGCGTGCTGAGCGCGGTCACGGACATGCTGGAACAGAGCCGCCATCCCATGCAGGATCTGGATGTGCGGCCCTTTACGGACGATGAAGTGGAAATCGAAGCCACGCTCGCGGCGACCTCCGTCGATGGCGATGAACTCGATGCGCTGGTGGAACGCATGCTGGCCTTGCCGGCGGTGAAGCAGGCGTTCTGGACGCCGAGCACGACGGATTGACGGCAAGTGCGCGGCGGTCAACCTATAATTCCCTCCTGCAAGAACAAGGAGTTCGCCATGCCTCAAACCACTTTCCTGCTAGGTCCGCTGCGCTACATGGCCGCGATCCTGACCCTGATTCCTACACTGGCGCTGGCCGCCGGTGCTGAGGCGTTGACGTTCGACAACGTCAACTACCTGCATCGCTGGTCAAAGAATGGCCAGAACGAATTTACGCCACCTGCGGAAACGGACCTGAACCACTGGACCGACATGGTCACCATCAATGTCGTCGAGCAGGCCACCGATGGCGACAAACTGGCGCAGCTGGCCAACCTCGTGCTCAAGCGCTACCAGGCGGCGGGCAAGGTGGTCCGCATCAATTCGCTGCCCCGCTCCGACACCCGGCACGCCGAACACTACATCGCAGCAGTGCTGGGCAATCCGGGTTTTCTGGAGGCAGTCTTCGCGCGCTTCGTGCTGGTGGAGGGGACGGGTTTCATCCTCATTCACTCGCATCGGATCTATGGACCGCAGGCTGGTAACGACATGGCGCAATGGCTGCAAGCCAATGGACCGCAGCAGGAAGCGGCCTTGATGGCGTGGAATGCGATGCCCTCATTGCAGGCCTTGCGGCAGTTGCCGCAGAGCGCACAGTAGGTGCATCCGGCATGGCCCTGAGAGGCGGACCTGCAGTCAGTCGCTTGATTCCGTTCCTGACTGGCACCCGGTACGCGAATCGACAGGCGCCATTGTGGAATTAATTTCCACACATGGGTCGTGGAGAAATTGCTTGCTCCGCGCAGAACAGACGCGCCATCAATAAGTGGTCGCCCTGAACTTCCCCCGCAACCACTTCACCGGCCCGCCAATGACCGGCAATTTCTGCCAGAGCTCTTCAGCCGCATCCCAGTAATCGCGATGCTCGGTCACCAGGCCCGCCGCATCGAAGCGAAAATGCGTCGCCCCCAGCACCGTGTAGAAACGGCCCTTCAGCCGAAATTCGAAACGCCAGGTGGCAAAGGCCTGCTCACCCTGCCCCATGCGTTCCAGGATCACGAAGCGCGGATCCTCCGTGGTCTCGAACATGTGCGCAAAGATGGCGCGGATGGATCGCAGCCCCTTGATGTCGTTGAAGGGATCCTTGAACAGAGCCTCCGGCGAATAAAATTCCCCAATCCGTTCCAGGCTGCTGCGATCCAGCGCACCATACCAGTCCAGCAAGCGGTCAAGATGCTGCATGGTCAGCTCAGCATGAAGCGCTGGAACAGCATGAAGCGCAGCCGGAACGGCAGCAGGCGCAGTATCTTCAGCCAGGCCGTGAAGCGCCGCGGGAAGTGGATCTCGAAGCGGCCTTCGGAGATCCCGCGCCAGATGGCGGTGGCCGCCTGCTGCGGCGTCTGGATGGCCGGCATGGGGAAATCATTCTTGTCGGTCAGGTCGGTCTTCACGAAGCCCGGATTGACCAGATACACGTTCAATCCCTTGGGCCGCAAATCGCTATAAAGAATTTCCGCAAGATTGATCAGGGCCGCCTTGCCGGGACCATATACGGTCGCGCCCGGCAGCCCCACATAGCCGGCCACGCTGGCCACCAGCGCAATGCCGCCGCTGCCACGTGCCAGCATGTCGGGCAGCGCCGCACCCAGCGCCGAATACACACTGGCGACGTTGGTGCGCAAGGTGTGCTCGGCTTCCTCTTCCTGAACCTCCCATGTGCGCTCCGGGCGATACTTGGCCGCACAGAACACCAGCAGGTCAACACCGCCGAAGGCCTCCACGATGCGCGCATGCTGGTCGCGCCAGGCATCGTGGCAAAGCACATCCAGCGGCGCGATGAAGGCATTCTTGTGGGCTGCCGCGACCTCCTGCAATACGTCGGCACGGCGCGCCGACAAGGCCACGCGGGCACCTGCCTGCAGCGCCTGGCGCGCCAGTTCGGCACCAATGCCGCTTGAGGCACCGACCAGCCAGATGCGCAGGCCGCGCAGGTCACTGACCGGCTGGTTCATGGGCCCGAACAACACGGCGGGACGCGAGATCGGTGCGCGCTCGGCAGCAACCCCGGCAGCCTCTTTGGACAGCGGCTTGGACTGGGTATTCATACACCCTCCTTGCGGAAGAACAACGTGACCTGGCCCACTTCCACACCAAACTTGCTCATGCTGGTGCGGTTGATGAGGGTGCGTTCGTCCATCTGGTACATCCAGTCATCCATCTGGACTTCGTATTGCTTGTCATTGACCGGCAGCAGCAGCGTGTAATTCCAGTGCAAGGCATTGCCGGCGGTGTGGCCGATGGCCTCGCCGATGACGTCGCCGGCACGACCGCGCCAGCTGTTGTCGGGCTGGCGCACCAGGGTCCAGACGCGGGTCTGGGTCTCGCCGTCGTCATAGCGGAAACGCTCGTCCAGCGTCAGCGTGTTGCCGTCCACGGTACCGGTCACGACCACATGGAAACGCCGTGCCACTTCGCCACCGCGCTTCTGGAACATGCCCCAGGCCTCAGTGCGGCCCTTGAAGAACACTGCCGGATCGAACACCGGGGTCTTGCCGGCGTAGTCCGATATCTGCTGCGAGGCGCAGCCACCGAGCACCAGCGCCAGCAGCGCCAGCGCGATCCCCTTCCACAGGCGCGCGGGCAGACCCGTGCGCATCAGCTTGGCATTCATGATTCACTCCTTTTGCAAGAGGAACTGCACCACATCGGTCTGGCCTTCATCGAAGCCCACTTCGCAGAACACGTAATACAGCTGCCACAGCCGGCGGAAGCGCTCATCGAAACCTTGCGCGGCAATGGTCTCGCGCTGGGCCTGGAAGGCGTCGTTCCAGCGGCGCAGGGTCTCGGCGTAATCACGGCCGAAATGGAAGCGGTCACGGGTGGTCAGGCCGGCGCGCAGCGCGCAGCGCGAGAAGCGCTCATGGCTGGGCAGCATGCCGCCAGGGAAGATGAATTCGCGGATGAAGTCGGCGCTGTCGCGATAGCGTTCGAACACCGCTTCATCGATGGTGATCGACTGGATCAGCGCTCGGCCACCGGCTTTCAGGCGGGCCGAGACGGTATCGAAATACGTCTGCCAGAAACGCTCGCCAACGGCTTCGAACATTTCGATGGACACGATGGCATCGTATTTCCCATCCAGATCGCGGTAGTCGCACAGTTCCAGATGCGCCAGGTGATCGAGCTGCTGGTGGCGCATGCGCTCCTGGCCAAAAGCCAGCTGCGACGGCGAGATCGTCACGCCATGCACACGGATGCCCAGGCGCGCCGCATGTTCGGCAAAGCCGCCCCAGCCGCAGCCGATTTCCAGCACGCGGTCGCCCGCCTGCAAGCCAAGCTGGTCAACGATGCGCTGATACTTGGCGGCCTGTGCCGAGGCCAGGCTCTGGCAGGGCTCGGTGAAGATGGCCGACGAATAGGTCATGGTCGGGTCCAGCCACAGGCGATAGAAATCATTGCCCAGGTCGTAATGCGCATGGATGTTGCGGCGGCTGCCGCTGCGCGTGTTGGAGCGCAGCAGGTGGCGCAGGCGGTACCACAGCGAGGCCAGGCGTCCGCCCTCGACCGCGCTGGCAAGCATCGCACGGTTGCGCATGGCCAGGCGCAGCAGCGCGGCCAGGTCGGGCGTTTCCACCCAGCCATTGCCGTAGGCTTCGCCGAAGCCGATGTCACCGGCGCGCAGGATGGCACCGCAGGCGCGCCAGTCGAGGATGCGCAGTTGCGCGCTGGGCGGCTGGCGCAGATCGCCGAAGGTCAGCGTGGTGCCATGGGGTGTGATCAGTTCCAGGTGGCCGTGGCTGAGACGTTCCAGCATCGCCAGGAACAGGCGGGCCGAAATCGGGCCGGCGCGGCGGCCGGTAGTCTGCAATGCGGGGATACGATTCACGATAGGGTTTCCTTTCCAGAAGAAGTACCTGCGGCTGCGACGCGCTCGGGCTTGCTGAACCAGGGCACGCGCTTGCGCCACAACAGCAAGGCCTGCCAGTGGATACGGGCGACCACGCCCAGCGTCAGGAACGGCTGCGCACACAGCGCGCCGAAGGCCGTGGCCGCGGTCAGGGGATGCAGATGGCCGCCGACCGAGGTGCGCATCAGGGGTTGCAAACCCTGCGCCACTTCCGACGGATGGCCGTGGTCGTAATAGTCGATGCCGACGAAGGCGGTATTCCCGCCCGCGTCCTCATGCCGTGCCTGGTCGCGAAAGCGGAAACGATAGAAACCGCTCACCTCGCAGAAGGGCGATACATGCATGAGCTTGTTGCAGACCAGCCGCGTGTGCTCGTCGATGACGCCCTGTCCGGGTGCCGACAGCAGGTAGTGCTGGGTCTCGCCAAAGGTATTGTTGACCTCGGCCAGCACCGCTCGCAGCTGACCTTCACGGTCATGGCACAGGAAAAAGCTGACCGGATTGAACACGAAGCCGAACAACCTCGGAAAGGTCTGCAGCCAGATCGCGCCATCGTGCGGCAGCCCGGCCTGTTGCAGATGACCGCGCACCCAGCCGGCCAGATCGCTGCCATCGCGCGGACCATAGTCGCGCGTGCGCACGCACATCAGGCGGCGGCGATCCACGCCGAACCAGGCATTGCCCGCTTCGTTGAGGCGCGCCAGATCGAGGCGCACGCAGAACACCGGATAGACGAACTTGTGCAGCACCGGACGCAAACGCTGATGCATCACCTGCCCGCTCAACAACAGCGCGGGCGCGTCGGTGCGGGAGGTCAGCGAAGTGCTCATGGCGAAGCCCAATCCGGCGTCACGCCGAAGTCCCTGATCACGCGCAAGGCGGATTTCAGGCCATCTTCATGAAAGCCGTAACCGGTCCACGCACCGGCGAACCACGCGCGGTGCTTGCCCTGAATCTCCGGCAGGCGGCGCTGGGCATCGATGGCGGGCTGGTCGAAGACCGGATGCTCGTAATCGAAACGCCCCATCACCGTCGCCGGGTTGGGCGGCTGGGGCGGATTCAGGGTGAGCACGATGTCGGTCTTGCAGGGCAGGTCCTGCAGGCGGTTGAGCCAGTAGCTCACGCACACCGCGCGGCTGCCATCGCTGTGGCGCGAACCAAGGTAATTCCAGGCCGACCAGACCTTGTCCAGTTGCGGCATGAGCGAGACGTCGCTGTGCAGCCAGGCGGTATTGGCCTGATAACGCACGGCCGACAGCACCTGATGTTCTTCAATGGTGGCGTCCTGCAGCAGCGCCAGGGTCTGCGGTGCGTGGGTGGCGAAGACCACCGCGTCGAACTGTTCCTCGCGCGGCTCGGCACCGCCACTGCGCACCAGCACGCCCTGCTCGTTGCGGGTGACGCTGGTGAGGCGGCTGCCCAGGCGCACATCGTCCAGGGTGGCGGCGATGCGGCGCACGTATTCGCGCGAACCGCCGCGCACGGTGCGCCAGCGCGGACGGTTGTTGACCTGCAGCAGGCCGTGATTGATGCAGAAGCGCAGGAAAGTCGCCGCCGGGAAATCGAGAATGTCCGACGGCGAGCTGGACCAGATCGCCGCCGCCATCGGGATCAGATAGGCATCACCGAACAGGACGCCATAGCCGCCCTCTTCCAGCAACTGCCGCAAGGTCACCGGACGCCCCTCGCAGGCGGCCAGGTTGGCGTGCGCGCTACGATTGAAGCGCAGGATGTCGCGCAACATGCCCAGGAAGGACGGCTGCAGCAGGCGCTTGCGCTGGGCGAAGACGGTATCCAGATTGGTGCCGGCCCATTCGAAACTGCCTTCATCCATCGAGACGCCGAAGGACATGTCGGTATCGTAGGTCTCGACCTTCAGCTCCTCGAACAGCGCGATCAGGTTGGGATAGGTCCAGTCATTGAAGACCAGGAACCCGGTATCGACCGGGAAGGGGACGCCCTCCGGCGCGATCTCCACGGTATTGGCATGGCCGCCCAGCGTCGGGGCGCACTCGAACAGCACGACCTGATGCTTGCGCGCCAGCAGGTAGGCGCTCGCCAGGCCGGAAATACCGGCCCCGATGACGGCGATGCGCTGTCCTGTGCCCTGCTCGATGGCTGCTGCGTTTGGATTCATGAAAACTTGCCCGCCTATGTCTTTGTTATTGAAGTTCTGCCGTTGCCAGTCCATGGGAATGTTTCCCTGCCCTGCTGGCCCGTGCTGCTTTGGTGACCGGGGCGGCGCTTGCCGTGGGCCTTTTTGCCACTCGCGCCGCTTATTTGCTATTCATCCTTGATTTAGGTGCTAAGATTACTACCAAAGAAAAATAAAATCTACTAATTAGTAACTTTAGCTACCAATGAGTATTTTCGGCAAACTGAGCTTCAAGGACCAAGCCTACAAATTACGGGAGAACGCCATCCTGGATGCCGCCACGTCCGTACTGGGCAGCAAGGGCTATGACCTGATGACCATGGACGACGTGGCCGGTGCAGTGGGCATCTCCAAGCCCAGCCTGTACAAGCATTTCAAGTCCAAGGAAGAGCTGATCGGCGAGACCATGATCCGTCTCGTCGATGGGGCGATCGACCAGCTGGCGCAGCTGGAGCCGATTCCCAGCCCGCGCGGCAAGCTCGAAGCGATGCTGGAATGGGCGCTGCGGGTGCGCCTGGAGGGCGGCCTGCCCTTCCTGCCCTCGACCAGCGCGCATGTGCGCGAGATGCTCATGCGCAACGTGAAATACGTCATGCGCGTGCTCAAGCTGAACGGGCAACTGGAAAAGCTGGTGAAGGATGCGCAGAAAAACGGCGAGATCGATGCCGCCCTGCCCAGTGATGTGGTGTTGTACAGCTACTACGCCCGCACCTGTGACCCGGCCGTGGATTACCTGCAGAAGTTCAGCAAGATGAGCACCGACGAGATCGTGAAATACATGCTGCACGTGGCCTTCAACGGCTTCACGAAGTAAAGGGCAGGCGCTCCGCGGCCAGCGGCGGCACCCGCCCTCTTCTGCTCTGCTGCATTACAAACCGTAGCAGCGCGCTGCGGTCCCGCCCCATAGCTGCTCCTGTTCCGCTGCCGACAGGCGCGTGGCCGCCCACTCGCGGACCACGCCCGCCACCGTCGCATAGGACGCCGCCAGCAGACACACCGGCCAGTCCGAGCCAAACATCAGGCGCTGCGGCCCGAAGGCTTCCAGCGCCGTATCCAGGCACAGGGCGATATTGTCGTAATCCTTCTGTCGCAATCCGCGCAGCCAATCCGCCTCGGTGACCAGCCCCGACAACTTGCAGGCCACATGCGGCATGGCGGCCAGTGCGCGCAGCTGGCGCTTCCATCCATTGAAGGAAGCTTCACTTCGCCCGAAATCCACGAGGGCCGGCTTGCCCAGGTGATCCAGCACCAGCCAGTGGCGGTCATGGCGTGCGCAGAAGGCCTGCACCTCGGCCATCTGCCGGGCATGGATCAGCACGTCATACACCAGGCCCTGCTGCTGCAGCCACTTGATGCCGGCATTGAAGGCGGGGGCCTCGACGAAGGCCGTGACGTCGGCTTCATCCTGGATCTGATGACGGAAGCCGACCAGCTTGTCCCGTCCCCATTGCGCGACGTTGGCAGCCAGGTGCGGCGAAGACAGATCCTCCCAGCCCACCACGCCGGCGATGCGGCGATCAGCACGCGCCAGGTCCAGCAGGAAGCCGGTTTCTTCACGTCCCACGCGGGCCTGCACCGCAATGGAGGCATGCAGCCCTTCGGCATCCAGCACCGGATGCAGTTGCCCTGGCAGACGATCACAGGCCAGCAGTTCCATGCCCTTGCCGATCCAGGGATAGTCGTCGGCGCGATAGCGCCAGAAATGCTGATGGGCGTCGATGCGAAGGGGTTTCATGGCGCGGTCTCGGGAGGGAGGAGGAGAATGAAGCGTTTCCGCATCTCTTAGTTTTTTCTGGATGAAAACTTAGAAACGGGAAAGCAGAAACTTAAGGATTTCCCCGGATCACTCCGGGGAAACCACAGAACACCAGACCGGATCAGTCGTACAGCACTTCCTTGATCTTCGGATCGTCGATGTTGCTCTTGTCGTACCAGTAGAAGCCGGTATCGATGACCTTGGGCAGCTTCTCGCCCTTGATCGCCTTGACCGCCGCTTCCACGGTCTTGTAGCCGATACCCACCGGGTTCTGGGTGATGGCACCGGCCATCACGCCGTCGCGGATCGCATCCTTCTGCTGCTTGCCGGAGTCATAGCCGATGATGATGATCTTGCGCTTCATCTCCTTGACACCATTGACCACGCCGATGGCCGAGCCTTCGTTGGTACCGAAGATGCCCTTGATCTTGGGATAGGCCTGCAGGATGGACTTGGTGACCTCGGTCGACTTCAGCTGGTCGCCCGCGCCGTATTGCACGCTGACCACCTTGATCTTGGGATAGTTGGCCTTGATGCGCTCCAGGAAGCCATCGCGGCGATCCACGCCGGTACGGCTGGTCTGGTCGTGTGCCACCACGGCGACTTCGCCTTCCTTGCCGATCAGCTCGGCCATCTTGTCGGCCGCCAGTGCCGCAGCGGCACGGTTGTCGGTGGTGGCGGTGGTGACGGGGATGTCGCTGTCCACGCCCGAGTCAAAGGCGACCACCGGGATCTTGGCGGCTTGTGCCTTCTTCAGCAGCGGAATCGCCGCCTTGCTGTCCAGCGCGGCAAAGCCGATGGCTTGCGGCTTCTTGGCGAGGGCGGCAGAGAGCATGTCGATCTGCTTGTCGACCATGGCTTCGGTTTCCGGACCTTCGAAGGTCACCTTCACCTTCAGGTCCTTGCCGGCCTGGTCGGCACCGGCTTTCACGGCCTGCCAGAACTGGTGCTGGAAGCCCTTGGAAATGAGCGGCACATACACTTCCTGCGCGTGCGCAGCCGAAGTGCCGACGGCGAAGGCCAGACCCAGGGCAGCGGCCAGTAACTTGTTCTTGAACACGGTACGTCTCCTTTTGTTATCGATGATGGAGTGCCGGAAATGGCGCTTCCGGCGGGGCTTGCATTGCTACGAAGAAATCGTTTCAGGCGCGGCGGCGACGGCGCAGGATGTCAAGATACACGGCCAGGATGATGATCACGCCGGTCACTACCGTCTGCCACTCCTGCGCCACCGACATGATGCGCAGGCCGTTGACCAGCACGCTCATGATGAAGGCGCCGATGATGGTCCCCAGGATGGTGCCGGTTCCGCCCGAAAGCGAGGTGCCGCCGATCACCACGGCAGCAATCGCATCCAGCTCGTAACCCTGGCCCAGCGCAGGCTGCGCCGAATTCAGGCGGGAAGCGATGATCAGGCCGGCGATGCCGCAGATGGCTCCCGAGAAGGTATAGACCGCGACCTTCCAGAAATCCACCTTCACGCCCGACAGGCGCAGTGCTTCCTCATTGCTGCCCAGGGCAAAGGTATAGCGGCCGAACACCGTCTTGTTGAGGATGACGGAGGCACCGATGGCGACGATGAACAGGATCAGCACCGCATTTGGAATCGGCAGCGAGGGAATCAGGTCACCAATCAGCGAATCCTGGGCGATGGCCGAGAAACCCTCGGTATCGTTGAAGTAGATCGGGCGCGTTCCGGAGATCACCAGCGACAGGCCCTTCAACAGCATCATCATGCCCAGCGTGGCGATGAAGGGCGGCACCTTGAGCTTGGCGATCACCATGCCGGAAACCCAGCCCGAGAGCGCCCCGAAGAAGATCGCCGCAGCGATGCCCAACGGCAGCGGCATGCCCCAGTTGGTCAGCACCACCCCGGCCATGACGGCGCAGAAGGTCATCATGGTGCCCACCGACAGGTCGATGCCGGAGGTGATGATGACGTAGGTGCAGGCAATGGCCAGCACGCCGTTGACGGCGGTGGACTGCAGGATGCTGACCAGGTTGTCCACCTCCATGAAGTTGGGCGAGGCGAAGCTGAAGAACAGGATCATCAGCAGCAGGCTGGCAAAGGCCAGCAGCTTCTGGCGTGCGGCCGGATTGAACAGGCGGGCGCGCAGGCCCGAGGGGGAAGCGGTATTGGCCATGGTGGATGCGGAAGGGGCGGAGTGGATTTGGTTTGCCATGATCGGTCTGTCTCTCTTGTAATGTCTGGAAGCCCGGTGGCGCTTATTGCGCCACGGCCGATTCGCGCTGCGTGGCCAGTTGCATGATGTTTTCCTGGGTGGCATCGGCGCGCGCCAGTTCACCGGTCACGCGGCCTTCGCACATCACCAGGATGCGATGGCTCATGCGCAGCACCTCGGGCAGCTCGGAGGAAATCATCACGATGGCCTTGCCCTGCTCGGCCAGTGCATCGAGCAGCTTGTAGATCTCGCTCTTGGCACCGATGTCGATGCCGCGCGTGGGCTCATCGAAGAACAGGATGTCGCAGTCGCGCAGCAGCCACTTGGCAATCACGATCTTCTGCTGGTTGCCACCGGAGAGCAGGCGCGCCTGCTGTTCCACCGAGGGGGTCTTGATGGCCAGCTGGCGCACATAGCCTTGCGCCACTTCACGAATGGCGCGCTGGTCCATGAAGCCGGCCTTGGTGAAACGGCCCATGCTGGAGAGCGCGATGTTGGCCTGCACGTCCATGCCCACGGCCAGTCCGAAATGCTTGCGGTCTTCCGACAGGTAGCCGATGCCATGCGCCACCGCATCGGCCGGCTGGCGGATCACGGCCTTGCCGCCGTGGATGATGATCTCGCCCGACTCCAGCGGATCGGCACCGAAGATGGCGCGCGCCACTTCCGTACGGCCCGCCCCCATGAGGCCGGCGAAACCGAGGATCTCGCCCCGGCGCAATTTGAAGCTGACATCGCGGATGGCGCGGCCGCGATTGAGTCCGCGCACTTCCAGCACCACTTCATTGCCGGAGGTATCGGGCGGCATGCGTTGCTCGCCATCGAGCGCGCGGCCCACCATCATGGAAATGATGGTGTCCATGGAGGTGCCCTGCATCGGCACGGTGGCGATGTACTTGCCATCACGCATGACGCTGACGCGATCGGCGATCTGGCGCAGTTCGTCCATCTTGTGCGAGATGTAGACGATGCCCACGCCCTGCGCCTGCAGGTCGCGGATGATGCGGAACAGTTCGGCGATTTCGGCGTTGTTGAGCGCGGCGGTCGGCTCATCCATGATGAGCACGCGCGAATCGAAGGACAGTGCCTTGGCGATTTCCACCATCTGCTGGCGGGCCACGGTCAGGTCGCCGACGGGCGTGCGCGGATCCATGTCGAGCCGCATGCGGGCGAAGATGGCGGCGGCCTGGCGATTCAGTTGCTCTTCGTCGATGATAAGGCCGAAACCCTTGCGCGGCTCGCGGCCGATGAAGATGTTCTGCGCGGCGGACAGGTGATTCATCAGGTTCAGTTCCTGATGGATGATGCCGATGCCCAAGGCCTGCGCCTGGCGCGGCTCGGTGATCTCCACCGGTTTGCCGTCGAGCAGGATGTCGCCGCTGTCGCGCTGGTAGACGCCGGAGAGGATCTTCATCAGCGTGGATTTGCCGGCACCGTTCTCGCCCATCAGGGCGTGGACTTCACCGGCCACCAGTTCGAACTGGCAATTGTCCAGCGCCAGCACGCCGGGAAAGCGCTTGCTGACATTGCGCAGGGCGATCAGCGGTGTAGCCGATGCCGATGCCGCTGCGCGGGCTTGTGTCTCATGTTCTTGTTGCATGCTCACCTCGGATGCGGATGCAGTGCTGGCCGGAACAGGTCCTGGCCATCGTTTGCGCGACTCTGCGGTCGCTGCTGTTCGGGGACTACGGTCTTGCGTGCTGCCTGCTGATACCTGCTGCTACCTGCTGATACCTACTGTACCGCCTTGCGAAAAACTTAGAAAGCGATTTGCAAAAACTAAACTTTGCGGCAATGGAAACTTAATCTTTCCCATCTTGCTGTGCGGACAGATCGAAGATGCGCGTCATCGGCACCCACTTCTCTCCGGCCGGCGTCCAGGGCGTCGCGGCCTGGAAGCGCCACATCAACGCTTCCCACGCCTGCACCTTGGGATCACGCTCGCTGGCCGCTGCCATGGCGGCGGCGTCGAACACCGCGTCATCGGTCTCCATCACCATCACCATGCGCGTACCGAGACGATGGATCTCCATCCCGGTCACGCCCTGTCGGCGCAAATGGGCGGCGATCTCGGGCCAGATGCGCTGATGGTGCTGTTCATACTCGGCGATCAGCGCGGGATCATCCTTCAGATCGAGGGCCAGCACGGTACGCATGGCGGCCTCAGGTCAGGGCGCGGTCGAGATGGGTATAGCCCCCATCGACGAACACCCACTGCCCGGTGGTATGCGAGGAGCGGCCCGAGAGCAGGAACACGGCCATGTCGGCCATTTCCTCGGAGGTCGTGAAACGCTTGCCGAGCGGGATCTTGCTGGTGATGGCGTCCAGTTTTTCCTGCGGATTCTCGAAAGTAGCAATCCACTTCTCGTAGAGCGGGGTCATGACTTCCGCCGGAATCAGCGCATTGACGCGCACGCCGTCATCACGCAATGCGGCAGCCCATTCGCGGGTCAGCGACAGCTGCGCGCCCTTGGAGGCGCAATAGCCGCTGGTGTTGCCCTGGCCGGTGAGGGCCGTCTTGGAAGAGACGTTCAGGATCGCGCCGCGCGTGGCCTTCAGGTGCGGCACGCAGTAATGCGCCATCACGTAGTAGTGGATCAGGTTGCGTTCCAGCGACGCGACGAATTCATTGCGCCCCGCGTCCAGGCCCACGCTGTCATTGACCCCGGCATTGTTGACCAGGCCATCGAGACGGCCAAAGCGGCGCACGGTCTCGGCCACGGCCTCGCCGCAGCGCGCCTCGTCCTGCAATTCCAGCTGGAACAGCGCGGCACGCGGCTGCAGTCCGGTCAGCCGCGCCCAGAACTGCGGGTCCGGTTCGCTGCGCGCGAACACCACGGGAATTGCGCCTTCGGCGGCCAGTTGCAGGCTGATTGCGCCGCCGATGCCGGAGGCGCCGCCGGTCACGATGACGACCTTGTCTTGCAGGTTCAAATCCACATCAGTCTCCGTTTTCGTTCATCTTGTGGTGGTGGATGCAGTCTCAACCCCGGAAGCGGTACTGCTCCAGTGAAGCGGGCTTCATTTCGATCGAAAACCCCGGCAGGCTCGGCGGCATGTAGGCCGCATTGCGGATCACGCAGGGATCGACGAAGTGTTCGTGCAGGTGGTCCACGTATTCGGTCACGCGCCCTTCCTTGCTGCCGGAGATGCACAGGTAGTCGATCATCGACAGGTGCTGCACATATTCGCACAGGCCGACGCCACCCGCATGCGGGCAGACCACCTTGCCGTATTTCGCGGCCATCAGCATGACGGCCAGGATTTCATTGACGCCACCGAGACGGCAGGAATCGATCTGCACCACATCGATGGCATCGCGCATGATGAACTGCTTGAACAGCACGCGGTTCTGGCACATCTCGCCAGTGGCGACCTTGACCGCACCAATGCCGGCGCGGATCTTGCGGTGGCCCTCCACGTCATCCGGGCTGGTCGGCTCCTCGATGAACCAGGGTTGCGCAAAGGCCAATTCATTGACCCAGTCGATGGCCTGATCCACTTCCCACACCTGGTTGGCATCGATCATCAGATTGCGCTCCGGGCCCAGCACTTCGCGGGCGATGCGCACGCGGCGCTTGTCGTCTTCCAGGTCGCGGCCGACCTTGAGCTTGACGTAGTTGAAGCCCTGGTCGATGGCTTCCTGGCACAGGCGGCGCAGCTTGGCGTCGTCATAGCCCAGCCAGCCGGCCGAGGTGGTGTAGCAGGGATAGCCTTCCTGCTCCAGGATGCGCAGGCGTTCGGCCTTGCCAGCTTCCTTTTCGCGCAGCTGGGCGAGTGCTTCATCCGGGGTGATGCAATCGGTGATGTAGCGGAAATCGATGGTGCGCACCAGTTCCTCGGGCGACATGTCAGCCACCAGCTTCCACACCGGCTTGCCGGCCGCCTTGGCCCACAGGTCCCAGGCGGCATTGACCACTGCGCCGGTGGCCAGGTGAATCGCGCCCTTGTCCGGACCGATCCAGCGCAGCTGGCTGTCAGAGGTGACGTGACGCCAGAAGCGGCCCATGTCGGCGGCGATCCAGTCGAGGTCCAGGCCCACCACCAAATGCTCCATGGCGCGGATGGCGGCACAGCAGATCTCGTTGCCGCGACCGATGGTGAAGGTCAGGCCGTGGCCCTTCAGTTGCTCATTGTCGGTATCGAGGATGACGTAGGCGGCGGAGTAATCCGGATCCGGATTCATCGCATCCGACCCATCCAGCGATTGCGAAGTGGGGAAGCGTACGTCCAGCACGCGCAGGGCAGTAATCTTGGTCATCGGTCTCTAGCGTGGATGCCGCTGCGGTGGCGTGCCGCAATCGGCGGGGCCATCCGTGGCGGACAGCCTGGGGTGATCGTCTCCGGGGCCAGGCCCCTCTTTTGTTTTTTCCTCACAAGTAAAATATCATTTCATCTGTGAGTGCCAGAGCATAACCTTGATTATCCTCCCATTGCCGGGCCAGTCCGATGAAGTTTCCGACCTGACCGATATCGATTTTGGGATGACGAGGCGAGGTCAAGGGATCATGCATGAAAAATTATTTTACGAATAAAATGGATTTTTCATCAAAATCCCCTACAATCCGGCCCCAGAAAAGCCCGCTTTTGCGATCTACCGTCCCCTGTCGCACCCGGAAAACGCCATGCCCAGAACCCGCAAACTCAATCCCGCCGAGGCTCCCGCAGTGCAGACGGCCGCCGACCACGAAGAGGACAGCGCCGCCGGCAAGACGCGCTACGCCGCGCCGGCGCTGGACAAGGGACTGGATATCCTGGAGTTGCTGAGCCGCTCGGAACAGATGCTGACCCTGAACCAGATCTCGCGGCAACTGGGACGCAGCGTCAATGAGATCTTCCGCATGGTGGTCACGCTGGAACAGCGCGGTTACCTGGTGGCCGACAACGACCATTACCGGCTCTCCCTGAAACTGTTTGAGCTGGCCCATCATCATCAGCCGATCCGCTCGCTGGTGAGCACCGCCCTGCCCCACATGCGCGAGCTGGCCAATCGCTCCATGCAGTCCACCCACCTGACGGTCTACGAAGCGGGCCGCGTGATCGTGGTGGCGCAGGTCGACAGCCCCGAACGCTGGGCCTTCGGCCTGAAGGTCGGGGCGCTGGTGAGCCTGACCGACACCGCATCCGGCCACGTGTTGCTGGCCTTCCGCGATGAAGCCGAACGCGCCAGCATGCTGGCCGCGCACGTGCGCATGGATGGCGAACAGGAAATCGAGACGGCGCAACTGATGCGCCAGATCGAGGACACGCGCAAACGCGGCCACTCGCGCATGGAAAGCCGGCAGATCCGTGGCGTGATCAACCTGTCCTATCCGGTGATGGGGGCCAACAACCGCATGCTGGCGGCCTTGAACGTGCCCTATATCGAACGCATCGACAAGAAGGTCAATCCCAGCCTGGACGAGGTGCAAGGCATCGTCCAGGAAATCTCGGCGCGGCTGTCGCGGCTGATGGGGGATTCGAGTTTCGGGTCCTGAAGCGAACCCGATGAAAGGATGGCGTGGGGAGCGCAAGCCCCACGCCGCAGACGGCCTCAGCCGGCGAAACGCACTTCAGGCAAGCCGCGCACATCGAGATGCGGCACGCTGAACAAGCCACCGGCCAGCTTGTCTTGCGCGCGCTGTTCGGCACTCATGCCTTCGTGAGCCGTGGTCACGAACAAGGTATCGAAGGTCGCCCCTCCGAAGGCCACGCAGGACGGCTGCGCCGTCGGCACTTCGACGATGCGGTCAATGCTGCCATCGGGCGCAAAGCGCACCACGCGCGCACCACCCCACTGGGCATTCCACAGGTACCCCTCCGCATCGACGGTCGACCCATCGGGGCCGCCCGGCTGCTGCGCCAGATCGGCGAAGACGCGCTGATGGCTGACCGCGCCGCTGTCGGTGTCGTAATCACACACCATGATCTTGCCGGCCATGGAATCGCAGTGATACATCAGCTTGCCATCGAGGCTGAAGCAGATGCTGTTGGAAATGGCGATGCCCGGCAGCGCCAGGCGCTCCAGGCTGAGGTCGGCATTGAGACGATAGAAGCTGGCGATGGGGTCGCGGCCCGCGTCCTCGTTCAATGTTCCAAAAACGAAACGGCCCTGGCGGTCGCAACGGCCATCGTTCAGCCGCGTGGTCGGCAGGTCATCTTCGATGCGGCAGATCGGGCTGATGCTGCCAGTGTCCAGGTCGAAGAAGGCCAGACGCGATGCGAGCCCGATCAGCAGGCGCCGGGCATCGGCCGTGAAGGCAAAGCAGCACAGGCGTTCCGGCATGCTCCAGCTGCGCGTGGCACCGCTGGCAGGATCATGGTTCCACAGGCGGGAGGCGTGGATGTCGGTCCAGAAGACCGTCTGCGAGCGCTCGCACCAGAGTACTCCTTCGCCCAGTTCATGATGTCCATCGACCAGCAATTGCGCATTCATCGGGGTTCCGCCTGCAAATCAAGAAAATGAAATAAACAAGATAAACAATATAAATTGTTTTCGGCATGACTGCGGCAGATACCGGAAACGTCTGCCACAAAGACAAAAAAGGGTGGGCTTGCGCCCACCCTCAACTACATCAAGACCACCTCAGGAAGGATTACATTACTGCTGTTCGTTGCATCAGAACGAGTGGGCGATACCGAAGTAACCGCCGGTCTGCTTCAGGCCCGACACGCCCAGGTTGCCGCCGTTTTCCAGCTGGTGGCTGGCACCGGTGCCGTTGCGGACGGTACCGACGTCAACGTACAGCAGGGTACGCTTGGACAGGAAGTAGTTCACGCCAGCCATGTACAGGTTGGAGGTACCACCGCCGTTGCCCACGCCGGCCGCATTGACCGAAGCGTTGTTGGCGTTGACGTGGAACCATGCGCCGACCAGCTGGAATTGCGGGGTCACGTCATAGTTCGCGCCGACCCAGTAGTGGTTCGCACGATCCGGAGCACCGGCGACAGCGTCGTTGGCGCGCAGGTTTTCCCAGCCGGCGAACATCTTCAGCTTGTCGAACTTGTAGGTACCGCCGATGATCAGCTCCTTGGAGTGGCTCCAGATGTCGCTGTAGTTGCCGTTCGCATCGCGCACGGTGTCATAGATCACGCGCAGTTCCAGACCGTTCTTCTGGTAGGCCAGCGAGATGCCGTCCTTGCGGCCGTCGCTGGAACCAGCGTTGGGCACGCCACCGTTGAACGAACCCGGCTTTTCGCCCAGGCTGGTCTGCAGGCCGACGGTGAAACCGCCCATGTCAGGGCTGTTGTACTCGATGATGTTCGATGCACCCGGCCAGTTGCGGCCGTTGACCAGGCTGGCAGTACCGATGGCTTGTTGGCCGGTCGGATCCAGGTACCAGATGTCGTTGTTGATGAACAGGTTCTTGCCGACCTTGATGGAACCGGCGGAAGCCGAGGACAGGCCGACGTAGGAACGGCGATTGAACAGTGCGGTACCGTTGCTGGTATCAGAACCGTTGAAGCTGCCCTTGGTCGAGTTGAAACCGGATTCCAGCAGGAAGAAGGCATTGGTACCGCCGCCCAGGTCTTCCGTGCCCTTGAAGCCGATCATGCTGGTGCCCCATTGGTTATTGGCAGCGCTCCAGCGAGTACCGGTGCCGTTGGCGCCGGCATTGGTCAGGAAGTCGACGCCGGCCACAACACGGCCGTAAATGGTGACACTGCTTTGCGCCTGCGCCTGTGCCGAGAACGCACCCATCAGCGCGAGCGCGCACAGGGTCTTTGCTCCAATAAAGGATGGCTTCACTTGCTTCATGAATAGTCTCCGTGGATATTGCCGTTTAAAATTTTTTTCGTCGGTGGGCTTGGCCGTGCAGCGTTGCACTTCAGACCCCTGGATCCTGACGGACTCCTGACAGTCTCCCAACTTGTTGTTTTTGATGCTGCCCGACCTTCTTCTCTTTCATCCCGCTGCTGTGCTGGTTGTCTCCTGTACAGCCCGGAATGTGGCTAGATACTAAGTATTCAGTTCATGTCTTTCCAATGAAATCTTTAGCAATTCCGATATGCGATTTGATATCATCAATTCCTAATAAAAAAACGATTGAAAAAATTTAGAAAACCGTCCCCGGAGACTTATGAAAAACAGTGACCCGAACTGGTTTCTGCGGGCGCGATTGAAGACCCGTCAGCTCCTGCTGCTGATCGCTCTCGACGACACCCGCAACATCCACCGCGCCGCCAGCGAGCTGAACATGACGCAGCCGGCTGCTTCCAAGCAACTCAAGGACCTCGAAGACATGCTGGGCGTGTCCCTGTTCGAGCGCCTGCCGCGCGGCATGCGGCCCACCATCTATGGCGAGGCCATGATCCGCCATGCGCGCATGGCCCTGACCAGCCTGTCCAAGGCGCACGAGGACATCGTGGCCCTGAAGTCCGGCCTGTCCGGCCAGGTCGATGTGGGCGTGATCCTCTCGCCCGGCATGGCCCTGTTGCCGCCGGCCATCGCGCGGGTCAAGGAACAAGCGCCAATGTTGCGCATCGGCGTCGAAGTGGAAAGCAGCAACATCCTGCTCTCGCGCCTGCTGCACGGCGAGCTGGACTTCATCATCGGCCGCATCCTGGATGAGGAAGCCCGTGGCGGCCTGCTCTATGAAGAGCTGGCCGACGAGCCGGTGTGCGCCGTGGCGCGGGTGGGACATCCCTTCCACACCCGCACCGACCTGACCCTGGCCGACCTCGCCAGCGAGGCCTGGATCATGGCCCCCAAGGGCAGCATCCTGCGCGCGCGCTGCGACCAGATGTTCCGCGAGCAAGGCCTGGCGCCGCCCTCCAACGTGGTCGACACCACCGCCATCCTGTTCATCACGAGCCTGCTGCAGCAGACCGATTTCATCTACGCCATGCCCACCGAAGTGGCGCGCTACTACACCCAGGCCCGCCTGATGGACATCCTGCCCATCGAACTGCCCTGCCGCATGGCCGGCTTCGGCATCATCACGCGCCAGGACAACCTGCTCTCGCCCGGGGCCAACCTGGTGCTGCAGTCCATCCGCGAAGTGGCGAAAATGATTTACTGATTCCCCCGCCTGCCCGGGCATGTGTCATGCCGGGGTCGGTTTCCTGCGCCGAGTTTTATTAAGAAATGTAAGGAAGCGTAAGCCTCTCTGAAAACGGCCGGAATCGCAGGAACAAAACTGAATTCGCCCGACGCAAAACTTTAAAAAAACGCGGCAAAAAAACAACACTTCAGGCAGGTAAAAAACTAAGTTTTTTCAAGCTGTCATACAGCTTTTTCCTGAAACGGCCTCACTTCTCTTCCCGCTTCGACACTCTTTTGGCGTTTGCGCAAAATTTGCGCAAAAAAAAGAGTCGCCATTTGGCGACTCTTTCTGGTCCGCAGCGCAGAAGCGCTTCGTCAAACCGCTCACACCCATCCGGCGTCGACGATGAATTCCTGCGCGGTACACATCGCGCTGTCGTCCGCCGCCAGGAACAGCACCATGCGCGCCAGGTGCCAGGGCAGCAGGTCACCCTGCAGGCATTGATTGCGCGCGATCGCCTTCTTGCCTTCTTCATCCAGCCACAGCTTGATCTGGCGTTCGGTCATGACCCAGCCCGGTGTCACGGTATTGACGCGGATCTTGTGCGGACCGAGGTCGCGCGCCAGGCCACGGGTCAGGCCCAGGGTCGAGGCCTTGGCCGTGGTATAGACCGGGAAGCCGCCACCGGACTGGTGCCAGCTGATCGAGCTGAAGTTGATGATGGAACCGCCACCACGGCGCTTCATGCCTTCCACCACCGACTGCACGGCGAAGAAGGACGGACGCTGGTTGATGGCGATGCGGTCGTTCCAGTATTCCAGCGTCACTTCTTCCAGCTTGTGGCGCTGATCGTTGGCGGCATTGTTGACCAGCACGTCGAAGTCGCCCAGCTGTCCTTGCAGCTCGGCGATGGTCGCCTGGAAGGCGGGAATGTCGCGCAGGTCGCAATGACGGAACAGCGGCTTGGGATGACCGGCTGCCGCGATGTCATTGCACAGTGCTTCGCTGGCTTCGGTGGCGATATCGACGAAGGCCACATGCGCACCTTGTTGCGCGAACGCTTCGACGATGGCCGCACCGATGCCGGTGCCGCCGCCGGTGATGAAGACGCGCTTGCCCTTGAGGCTGGGGAAGTTCGCCAGTTGCACGTTCTGGGGAGTATTGCTCATGAGGTTTCCTTGCAGGCCGGTGCGCGCGCCAGGCGCGGCACCGGCATCATGATGACGGGAAGAAGATCAGTGCGAGTGCTTGGGCACGGCCGCGCCACGGCAACCGACCAGGAAGTCGAAGTCACAGCCTTCGTCAGCCTGCAGCACACGGTCCACGTACAGGGACTGGTAACCGCCGGCCATCTCCGGCTTGCGTTCGGCCAGCACCTTGGCGCGTTCGGCCAGGCGGCGCTGCATCTCTTCTTCGCTGATGTCCAGCTGCAGCTTGCCGGCGTAGGCGTCGAGCTCGATGAAGTCGCCATCCTGCACGATGCCCAGCGGACCGCCGGCAGCCGCTTCCGGCGCCACGTGCAGGATCACGGTGCCGTAGGCGGTACCGCTCATGCGCGCGTCCGAAATGCGGACCATGTCCTTCACACCGGTAGCCAGCACCTTGGGCGGCAAGCCCATGTTGCCCACTTCAGCCATGCCCGGATAGCCCTTGGGGCCGACGTTCTTCATCACAAGCACGCAGCTGGCATCGACGTCCAGATCAGGATCGTTGATGCGTTCCTTGTAGTGCGCGAAGTCCTCGAAGACCACGGCGCGGCCGCGATGCTTCATCAGTTCAGGCGTGGCTGCCGACGGCTTCAGTACGGCGCCGCGCGGTGCCAGGTTGCCGCGCAGGATGCAGATGCCGCCATCCTCGATCAGCGGCTTGGCCAGCGGGCGCACCACTTCATCGTTGTAGATCGGCGCATCCTTGACGTTGTCCCACATGGTCTGGCCGTTGACGGTCAGCGCATCCTTGTGCGGCAGCAGGTCGGCTTCGCCCATGCGGCGCAGCACTGCAGGCAGGCCACCGGCGTAGTAGAACTCTTCCATCAGGTAGCGGCCCGAGGGCTGCAGGTCGACGATGGTCGGGGTGCCACGGCCGATGCGGGTCCAGTCTTCCAGCTCAAGGTCCACGCCGATGCGGCCGGCGATGGCCTTCAGGTGGATCACGGCATTGGTGGAACCACCGATGGCGGCGTTGGTGCGGATCGCATTCTCGAAGGCCTTGCGGGTCAGGATCTTGGACAGGGTCAGGCCTTCCCAGACCATGTCGACGATACGCATGCCGGACAAGTGCGCGAGAACATAGCGGCGCGCATCAACGGCCGGAATCGCCGCATTGTGCGGCAGCGACACGCCCAGCGACTCGGCCATGCAGGCCATGGTGGAGGCAGTGCCCATGGTGTTGCAGGTACCGGCCGAACGCGACATGCCGGCCTCGGCCGCCATGAAGTCGTGGATGGTGATTTCACCGGCCTTGACCTGTTCCGACAATTGCCACACCACGGTACCGGACCCGATGTCGCGGCCCTGGTGCTTGCCGTTGAGCATCGGACCGCCGGTCACGACGATGGCCGGCACGTCGCAGCTGGCCGCGCCCATCAGCAGGGCCGGGGTGGTCTTGTCGCAGCCGGTCAGCAGCACCACGCCGTCGATCGGATTGCCGCGGATCGATTCTTCCACGTCCATGCTGGCCAGGTTGCGGGTCAGCATGGCGGTCGGGCGCAGGTTGGATTCACCGTTGGAGAACACCGGGAATTCCACCGGGAAGCCGCCGGCTTCGATGATGCCGCGACGCACGTGTTCGGCGATCTTGCGGAAGTGGGCGTTGCAGGGCGTCAGTTCCGACCAGGTGTTGCAGATGCCGATGACCGGCTTGCCCTGGAACTCGTGGTCGGGGATGCCCTGGTTCTTCATCCAGCTGCGGTACATGAAACCGTTCTTGTCGGCGGTACCAAACCAGCCGGCCGAGCGCAGGGTGCGGCTCTTGTCTTTTTTGTCGCTACTCATTGTTGAATTCCCGAATGACAGAAAACGAAGGATCTCGAAAAACGCTTGCACCCGAATGCAAAAGGCGGGCGCCAGGCCCGCCTTGCTTGATCCGGATTACTTGTTCTTGTTGTAGACGTCGAAGCAGACGGCCATCAGCAGGACCAGGCCCTTGATCATCTGCTGGTAGTCGATGCCGATGCCCATGATGGACATGCCGTTGTTCATCACGCCCATGATGAAGGCGCCGATGACTGCACCCATGACCTTGCCCACGCCGCCGGAAGCCGATGCGCCGCCGATGAAGCAGGCTGCGATCACGTCCAGTTCGAAGCCCAGGCCCGCCTTGGGGGTGGCGGTGTTCAGGCGCGCTGCGAAGATCAGGCCGGCCAGTGCCGCCAGCACGCCCATGTTGACGAAGGTGAAGAAGGACACGCGCTCGGTCTTGATGCCCGACAGCTTGGCCGCCTTTTCATTGCCGCCCACGGCATAGACGCGGCGGCCCAGGGTGGTACGGCTGGTGATGAAGGTGTAGAGCACCATCAGCGCGAACATGATGATGAGCACGTTGGGCATGCCGCGATAGGTCGACAGCAGGTAGCTGAAGGCGATGATGGCGATGGCGAAGACGCCGTTCTTGAGCAGGAAGAACATGGCCGGTTCATCTTCCATGCCATGCTTGGTCTGCTTGCGGCGGCCATGCAGCTTGACCAGGATCAGCACCACGGCGGCAATGATGCCGACGATCAGCGAGGTGGTGCGGAAGGTGGTGTTGTCGGTCAGCTCAGGGATGAAGCCCGAGGACAGCATCTGGAAGGTCTGCGGGAAGGGGCCCAGGGATTGGCCTTGCAGCAGTGCCAGCGCCATGCCCTTGAAGACCAGCATGCCGGCCAGGGTGACGATGAAGGACGGGATCTTGAAGTAGGCGATCCAGTAGCCCTGCGCTGCGCCGATCAGGGCGCCGGCGATCAGGCAGACGATGGAGGCCGGCACGAAGCCCCAGCCGTAGTCCACCATCAGCACGGCGGCCAGTGCGCCGATCAGGCCCACCACCGAACCCACCGACAGGTCGATGTGGCCGGCCACGATCACCATCAGCATGCCCAGCGCCATGATGACGATGTAGCTGTTCTGCAGGACCAGGTTGGTCAGGTTCAGCGGACGCATCAGCGTGCCGTCGGTCATAATCTGGAAGAAGGCCATGATGGCCACCAGCGACATCAGCATGCCGTATTCGCGCATGTTGTTCTTCAGGAAGCTGCCGTAGTCCTTCTTTTCGACGGCGCCGCTGGCGACGGCCGGTTTCTTGCTCATGTCAATGCTCTCCATTGTCTTGCTCCTCGGGTGCTCTCTGGTCTTGATGGACTTTATGGGTGATGCTGCCGGTTTGGCTCCGGCTTGATAATGGGTGTTCAGGCGGCTTGCGACAGGCCCGGATCATCGATGCGCTTGTTGCGCATGATGGCGCGCATGATGCTTTCCTGCGTGGCCTCGGCCTTGGGCAGGTGGCCCACGAACTGGCCTTCGTTCATCACGTAGATGCGGTCGCACATGCCCAGCAGTTCCGGCATTTCCGAGGAGATCATGATGATGCACTTGCCCTCGGCCGCCAGCTTGCTGATGATGTTGTAGATCTCGAACTTGGCACCGACGTCGATGCCGCGCGTGGGTTCATCCAGGATCAGCACTTCCGGCTGGGAGAACAGCCACTTCGACAGCACCACCTTCTGCTGATTGCCGCCGGAGAGGTTGACCACCTTCTGCAGCACGCTGGAACAGCGGATGCGCATCTGCTGCTTGAAATCGGCGGCGATCTTGTATTCGCGCGCCTCGTCGATGACGGTACGCTCGGAGACGCCGCCCAGGTTGGCCAGCGAGATGTTCTTCTTGATGTCTTCTTCCAGCACCAGGCCATCGCCCTTGCGGTCTTCGGTGACGTAGGCGATGCCCTTGTCGATGGCCTTCTCGATGGTGGACAGGTCCACTTCCTTGCCGTGCAGGAAGGCCTGGCCGGTGATCTTCTTGCCGTAGGCACGGCCGAAGATGCTCTTGGCCAGTTCGGTACGGCCCGCACCCATCAGCCCGGCGATACCGACGATCTCGCCGGCGCGCACGGTCATGTTGACGTCCTTGATGGCCAGGCGATCCGAGTGCAGCGGGTGATGCACACGCCAGTCGCGCACTTCAAAGATCACGTCGCCGATCTTGGGATCGCGCTGCGGATAGCGGTCTGCCATTTCGCGGCCCACCATGTGCTGGATGATGCGGTCTTCGCTGATCGGTTCAGCGCGGCAGTCGAAGGTATCGACCGTGGTGCCGTCGCGCAGCACGGTGATCGAATCGGCTACCTTGGAAATTTCGTTGAGCTTGTGCGAGATCAGGATCGAGGCGATGCCCTGGCGCTTCAGTTCCAGCAGCAGTTCCAGCAGCGCATCGGAATCGCTTTCATTGAGGCTGGCAGTCGGCTCATCGAGGATCAGCAGCTTGACTTCCTTGGAGAGCGCCTTGGCGATCTCGATCAGCTGCTGCTTGCCCACGCCGAGGTCACCGACCTTGGTCAGCGGGGATTCCTTCAGACCGACCTTGGCCAGCAGTTCCTTGGCGCGCACGTAGGATTGTTCCCAGTCGATCACGCCGCCGCGGGCTTGCTCGTTGCCGAGGAACAGGTTTTCCATCACCGACAGCAGCGGCACCAGCGCCAGCTCCTGGTGGATGATGATGATGCCCAGGTGTTCGCTGTCGCGGATATCCTTGAAGGCACGCACCTCACCCTTGTAGACGATGTCGCCGGAATAGCTGCCGTGCGGGTAGACGCCCGAGAGCACCTTCATCAGCGTGGATTTGCCGGCGCCGTTTTCGCCGACGATCGCATGGATCTCGCCTTCGCGCACGGCCAGGTTGACGTTGTTCAACGCCTTCACACCCGGGAAGCTTTTCTCGATGCCGCGCATTTCCAGAATGTTGCTCATGATGCTGACCTCTCATTTGCCGGGCTTGCGTGGATGACGTAGCCGGACTTGTTTGTCTCTTGCGCGTTGCGGTGGGGCAAGCGCGACTGCCTGAAAGAATTAGTCCCGCACAGAGCGGGACCATGCTGTTCTTCTTACGGTGATTCTTGTTCTTGTTGGGTCTTGCGGTACTGCCGCAGGCGGCGCCGACATCGAGGATGCCGGCTGCCCGCGTATTACAGGATGATGCTTACTTCAGTTGTGCTTCGGTGTAGTAACCGCTGCCAACCAGGATTTCCTTCCAGTTCGACTTGTCGACCACGACCGGCTTCAACAGGTAGGAAGGCACAACCTTCACGCCGTTGTTGTAGGTCTTGGTGTCGTTGATCTGGGGCTGCTTGCCACCCAGGACGGCGTCAACCATACCGACGGTAACCTTGGCCAGTTCGCGGGTGTCCTTGAAGATGGTGGAGTACTGTTCGCCACGGATGATGGACTTGACCGAAGGCACTTCCGCATCCTGACCCGAGACATACGGGAACGGCTGTTGCGGGGTGCCGTAGCCGACGCCGCGCAGCGAGGACAGGATACCGATGGACAGGCCGTCATACGGGGACAGCACGGCGTTGACCTTGGCGTTGGTGTAGAAGGCCGACAGCAGGTTGTCCATACGGGCTTGGGCGGTAGCCGGATCCCAGCGCAGGGTCGCAACCTTGTCCATGCCCATCTGCTTGGAACGCACCACCAGCTTGCCGCTGTCGATGTAGGGCTTCAGGACCGACATGGCGCCGTTGTAGAAGAAGAACGCGTTGTTGTCGTCCGAGGAACCGCCGAACAGTTCGATGTTGAACGGACCCTTGCCTTCCTTCAGGCCCAGGGCCTTTTCCAGCGATTGTGCCTGCAGCACGCCGACCTGGAAGTTGTCGAAGGTGGCGTAGTAGTCGACGTTCTTGGAACCACGGATCAGGCGGTCATAGGCGATGACCTTGACGCCCTTGTCGGCAGCCTTCTGCAGCACGTCGGTCAGGGTGGTGCCGTCGATGGCGGCGATCACCAGCACCTTGGCGCCCTTGGTCAGCATGTTCTCGATCTGGGACAGCTGGTTGGGGATGTCATCTTCCGCGTATTGCAGGTCGGTCTGGTAGCCCTTTTCCTTCAGGACCTTGACCATGTTGTTGCCGTCAGCGATCCAGCGTGCCGAAGACTTGGTGGGCATGGCCACACCGACCAGCTGCTTGCTCTGTGCGCTCACTTGGGCGCTGATGGACATCAGGGTGACGCCCAGGCCGAGGGCAATACCGCTCAATACGGATTTGATTTTCATGCTTCGAGTCTCCAGTCTCTATTTATGGAATGGCGTGTTGTAGTTATCTAAAACAGCGCCTCTAGTTCTGATGAATGTCATGCAGAGCAACTGTTTTGCGGGCTCTACATTAATTGCTTTACCAATACATTTCTAATGATTTTTTGAGCGTAATGGATATGTTTTTCGGTATAACTCCCTCTATGTAAAGTTATCTTAATTAAGCTTAAAAAATCCCGCCTAAGCCACGGCTGGCGCGGCTTTCGCCGATCCAGCCGATTTGCCGCGCAGGGCTCCCAAGGAAATGACACGCTGCGCGACGCAAAAGACGAACAGCAGCGCACCAATGAAGATCTTGGTCCACCAGGAACTGAGGCTGCCATCGAAGGCAATGAGGGTCTGGATCACGCCTAGGATGAGCACGCCGGTCAGTGTTCCCGCCACGTAACCATAGCCGCCGGTGAGGAGCGTGCCGCCGATGACCACGGCGGCAATCGCGTCCAGTTCCACGCCCTGCGCATGCAACCCGTACCCCGAAAGCATGTAGAAGGAGAACAGCACACCCGCCACCGATGCACAGAATCCGCTGAAGGCATATACCAGAACCTTGGTGCGTCCGACCGGCAAGCCCATCAGCAGCGCCGAGCTCTCGCTACCGCCGATGGCGTAGACGGCACGGCCGAAACGGGTGCCATGGGCCATCCAGATCGCCACGGCCAGCACGATCAGGGCGATGACCACGCTGGGCGAGATGAACAGACCGCCGAACTCCAGCCGCGACTGCGACAGTTCGACGAACAGCGGTTCATCGATGGTGATGGAATTGATGCTGATGAGGTAGCACAGCCCGCGCGCCAGGAACATCCCGGCCAACGTGACGATGAAAGCCTGCAGTTTGAAGTAATGGATCATCGCGCCCATCGCCGCACCGAAGCCCGCGCCCATCAGCAGGACGGTTGCAATCACCAGCAGCGGCGGCCAGTGCCAGCTCTGCAGCAGGAAGGCCGCCACCATGGTGGTCAGCGCCAGCACCGACCCGACGGAGAGGTCAATGCCGCCGGAGAGGATGACGAAAGTCATGCCGATGGCCACTACCAGCAGGAAGGCATTGTCGATCAGCAGGTTCAGCATCACCTGCGGCGACAGGAAGCCATCGTAGCCAAACGCCCCGATGACCAGCATCAGCACCAGCAGCGCCACCGTAACCATGGAGGTGAACCACGGCGCGTGCGAAGCGCGCCGCAAGGAAGAAGCAAGCATCATGATTTGGACATCCTCAACATGCGGCGGAATTCCGGCGACTGCGACAGGCAGACCAGGAACACCACGATGGACTTGACCACCATATTGACTTCCGGCGGCACCCCCAGCGAATAGATCGTATAAGTCAGCGTCTGGATGATGAGCGCACCGATGACGCTGCCCACCAGGCTGAACTTGCCGCCGGCCAGCGAGGTGCCGCCCAGGGTCACGGCCAGGATCGCATCCAGTTCCAGCAACAGGCCGGCGTTGTTGGCGTCGGCACTCTTGATGTTGGAGGCGATCATCAGTCCCGCCAACCCGGCGCAGGCGCTGCAGAACATGTAGACGAAGAAGATCAGCGCGGCAGTACGGATGCCGGCCAGGCGCGAGGCCACCGGATTGATGCCGACCGACTGGATGAACAGCCCCAGCGCGGTCTTCTTCATCAGCAATGCCAGCAGCAGGAACATGGCACCGGCGATGTAGAGCGAGAACGGCAAGCCGAACAGGTAGCCACCGCCCAGGAAGAAGAAGGGCTTGTAATACACCGTCACGATCTGGCCATCGGTGAGCAGCTGCGCCAGCCCGCGTCCGGCTACCATCAGGATCAGCGTGGCGATGATGGGCTGCAGCCCGAGACCGGCCACCAGCAAGCCGTTCCACGCTCCGCACAGCAGTGCCGCACCCATCGCCGCGCACAGTGCCCACACCATCGGTACGTTGCTGACGTATTCGGAGACACCATTGACCACCACCATCTTGCCGCCGATGAGAACGGCCGCGACGGCACCCGAGATGGCCACCACCGCGCCCACCGAAATGTCCACCCCGCGCGTGGCGATCACCAGCGTCATGCCGAGCGCCGCCAGCATCAGCGGGGCGGCACGGTTGATGATGTCGATCAGTGCGCCATACAGGTGGCCGTCCTTGATCTCCAGCTTGAAGAAGCCCGGCACCAGCAGGAAATCGATCAGCAGCAGCAAGGCCAGCGCTGCCAGGGGACGCACCAGCGGGTGACGCAGCATTGCTGCAAAAGCCGGCGCGCTGCCGCTGGCGGCGCTGTCGGGAATCAGTTTGGAATCCATGGATGCACTCATGCGGCCTCTCCCGCGATCACCTGCAAGACCGATTGCTCATCGAGCTCGCCGCGACGGTACTCGCCACAGGCTCGGCGGTCGCGCAGCACCAGCATGCGGTCGCTGCAGCGCAGAACCTCGGGAATCTCCGAGGAAATGAAAAGAATGGACATGCCCTTGCGGCACATGGCAATGACGAAATCCATGATCTCCTGCTTGGCCCGCACATCGATGCCGCGCGTGGGTTCATCCAGGATCAGCATGCCCGGGTCGGTGGCCAGCCAGCGCGCCAGCAAGGCCTTCTGCTGGTTGCCGCCGGAGAGCAGGCCGATCGGGGTTTCGAGGTCGGCGGTCTTGATGCCGAGCCACTTGACGTAATCGGCGGCGATCTGGTTCTGGCGCTTGCGCGGCAGCACGCGGAACAACCCTTGCCTTGCCTGCAGCGCCAGGATGATGTTTTCGCGCACGGAGAGTTCGAGGATCGCGCCCTCCTTCTTGCGATCCTCCGAACAGAAACCGATACCCGCCGCAATCGCATCGCGCGGATTGTCGAGCTTCACGCTGCGGCCTTCGATGCGCAATTGCCCGCAATCGGCGCGGTCGGCACCGAACAGCAGGCGCGCCATCTCGGTCCGTCCGGAACCGAGCAGACCGCACAGGCCGAAGACTTCACCGCGCCGCAATTCCAGGTCCTGCGGGGACAGCACGCCACGCCGGCCGAAACCATCAGCCTGCAGGAACACCTCGCCCTTGCCAGCTTCATCGGCCGACAGCCCGGCAGCCAGCGCCTCGGCGCCCGCTTCCACCTTGCGATGATCGACCGCCGTCACGCCGACCATCTTGTTGACCAGATCCAGGCGCGACAAATCGCCGACCAGATATTCTCCTTCGCGCACGCCATTGCGCAGCACGGTAATGCGATCCGAGATGTCGTAGGTCTGGTCCAGGAAGTGGGTCACGAAAAGAATCGCCATGCCCTGCTCGCGCAGGCGGCGCAGCACCTTGAAGAGTTGCTGGACCTCGGCTTCGTCCAGGCTGGAGGTCGGCTCATCGAGAATGAGCACCTTGGCCGAGACCGAGAGCGCACGCGAGATCGCCACCATCTGCTGGATCGCCAGCGGATAGGACGACAGCAGCGCGCCGACATCGATGTCGATCTGCAGCTGCTGCAGCAATTGCTTCGACTGTGCATGCACGCTCTTCCAGTCGATGCGGCCGAAACGGCGGGGATAGCGGCCGACGAAGATGTTCTCGGCCACGGAAAGATTGGGACACAGGTTGACTTCCTGGTAGACCGTGCTGATGCCCAGCGACTGCGCCTCCAGGGTAGAGGCCGGCGCAATGGCGCGGCCATCCAGTTCGATCTTGCCTGCATCGGGTTCATGCACGCCGGTCAAGACCTTGATCAGCGTGGATTTGCCTGCGCCATTCTGTCCCATCAGGGTATGCACTTCCCCCGGGAACAGCCGCAGGCCGACATCGGTGAGCGCCTTCACGCCCGCGAATGCCTTGTGGATACCGCTCAATTCCAGCATGGGACGCGCCTGCGTCCCGACAGACATCGTCATCGCAACTCCATCAGAAGCATCGGAATCCTGATGGCCGCGCGCCGTCTCGCGCACTCCCATCGGGCCACACCAGCACCGCGCGCGCCCTGGGCAATCCAGTGCGCGCGCGCTGCCGTCATGCAGGCATCAATACTTGCGGTTCGGGAATTCCTTGGCCGCCACTTCCGCCGGGAAGATGCCTTCCTCGGTAGTGATGCGCTTGGGGACTTCCTTGCCGGCCTTGATGTCCTTGGCGATCTGCATCAGTTGCGGGCCCAGCAGCGGGCTGCATTCGACGGTGACATTGAGCTTGCCGGCCATCATGGCTTCGAAGGCACCCTTGACGCCATCAATGGAGATGATGGTGATGTCCTTGCCCGGCTTCAGCCCGGCTTCTTCGATGGCCTGGATGGCGCCGATGGCCATGTCGTCATTGTGGGCGTAGAGCACGTTGATCTTCTTGCCCTCGGCCTTGAGGAAGGCTTCCATCACTTCCTTGCCCTTGGCGCGGGTGAAGTCGCCGGTCTGCGAGCGGATGATCTTCAGGCGCGGTTCGCTCTTGATGACTTCCTCGAAACCGGCCTTGCGGTCGATGGCTGGTGCCGAACCGACGGTGCCTTGCAGTTCGACGATGTTGATGTCGCCGGCGGGCATGGACTTGGCCTTGTCCAGCAGCCAGCGACCAGCGCGGCGGCCTTCTTCCACGAAGTCCGAACCGATGAAGGTGACATACAGCGACTTGTCAGAAACGTTGACGGCGCGGTCGGTCAGGATGACCGGAATCTTGGCGGCCTTGGCTTCACGCAGCACGGTTTCCCAGCCCGACTCCACCACCGGCGAGAAGGCGATCACGTCGACCTTTTGCGCGATGAAGGAGCGGATTGCCTTGACCTGGTTTTCCTGCTTCTGCTGGGCGTCGGCGAATTTGAGGTTGACGCCGGCCTGCTTGGCGGCATCCTTGATCGATACGGTATTGGCGGTGCGCCATTCACTTTCGGCACCCACCTGGGAGAAGCCCATGGTCAGTGGTTTGTCGGCGGCAAAGGCGGGGAAGCTCACGGCGCTGCCCAGGCTCATGCAAATGGCTGCGCCCAGAAGCGCTCTTCTCTTCGAATTCATTGTCAGTCTCCGTTGACAGGGAATTGTGGACTTCCCTTTGTTCTATGTGTGGGGTGCGCTGCGCCGGAATGCGTTTGACTTGTAGGTATGAATTGGAAGCGGCGCGGTGCGGTTGGAATCGCGGACAGCCCTGATCGTCTTTGATTCGCGCTCCATATTAGGCAAGCGACCAATTCGCATCCAATGAATTTTTAATGTTTCTCGATATCGTTTCGCACATCGTTGGGGCAGCGCGCCCTGCCTGTGCATCGTGCTGGCGCATGCCGGCCACGCATGCTGCCTCACTGCCTGCCTCACTGCGGGCGACGCGCATTTTTGATATCGTTTGCGATGATTTTTTCATTATTCCCTATCGGAGTGCGGTGATAGGATCAGCCAGATTTTTTTGAAGCGCACTGCATGAAGACCGGGCGCGAACCCACGTGAGCCAACTCCTTCTTCCTGCCGACGACTTCAGACAGCCCCAAGGGGGACGACGCGACGGACAACGCGTTCCCGTGCCCACGATGCACGCAGCACTCCATAACAAGATACGAGACACCATGCCATACCGAGCAAGCGATGCCCAACGTGCAGGCTCCCAGGGGCTGCCGGAAATCCATACCCTGCAATCAGGGCGCCAGCGTCTGCACGTGCTGCCGACGCTGGGCGGCGCACTGGCCGGCTGGGAATGGCAGCGTGACCGCAAGTGGCTGCCGCTGCTGCGTCCCTGGAGTGCCGACCCGGCCGCGCTGTACGCGACCGCGTGCTTCCCGCTGCTGCCCTGGTCCAACCGCATCACCGGCGGCGGCTTCGATTTCAACGGCAAGCATTATCCGCTGAGCCCCAATCGTCCCGGCGAACCCTATCCCATCCATGGCGACAGCTGGCGCCAGGCCTGGACCATCGTGTCCCAGGCCGACGACCGCATGGCGCTGGAACTGGATTCGCATCGCTGTGACGGCAACCCCTATGTCTATCGTGCGCGGCAGGTGCTGACCCTGCGCGAGAACGCGCTGGAAATCGAACTGCGCGTGACCAATACGGGCGAAGAGACCCTGCCCTACGGCCTGGGCCTCCATCCGTATTTCCTGCATGACGCGCAAACCCGCCTGCAATTCCGTTCGCGCGGTGTGTGGCTCTCCGGGCCGGACCGCATCCCTACCGGTTTCTCGCGGGAACTGCCGAGCGGCTGGGACTACAACCGCGCCGCCTCGCTGCAAGGCGGCCTGATCGACAACTGCTTCGAAGGCTGGGACGGTCTGGCCATGATCGAGGATCCGGCACGCGGCCTGCGCCTGCAGATGCACACCACGGATCGCAGCGGCTATGTGCTGATGTTCCGCCCCAATGGCCTGCCGTATTTCTGCCTGGAACCGGTCACGCATCCCATCGATGCCTTCCACCAGCCGAACCAGCCCGGCCTGATCGCGCTGGCCCCCGGAGAAGACATGGTGCTGCTGACCCGCTTCACGGTCTGCGAGATCGCCCAGGAGCCAGTCCGTGCCACCACCCAACAGACAAGCCTGGCGCGCTGACGCCGGCAAAGAATGACGATGAACCAAGCACTGAATCAAGACTGCGCCCTGATTGCCCTCGACTGGGGGACGTCCTCGCTGCGCTGCTATCGTTTCGATCGCAGCGGCCAGGTGGTGGAGCGCCGCGCCCATCCCTGGGGCATCATGAACCTGCCGGCCGTGGGCCACGGCGAAGATGCCCACGCCCCCTACCGCGCCGCGCTGGAAGCCGCCTGCGGCGACTGGCTCAAGGCCGCGCCCGCCGCCCCGCTGATCGCCGCCGGCATGGTCGGCAGCAAGCAGGGCTGGCGTGAAGCCGCCTATCTGAACGTGCCGCTGGCCCCCGCGCTGATCGGCAGCCAGCTGACCGAAGTCGACACCGGCCTCGGCCGTCCGCTGTGGATCGTGCCGGGCCTGCTGGAAGCCGGTGCCCTGCCCAATGTGATGCGCGGCGAAGAGACCCAGGTCATCGGTGCCCTGCAGACCCGTACCGAGCGCGAGCTGCTGATCGGCCTGCCCGGCACCCACTCGAAGTGGGTGCGCGTGATCGAGGGCCGCATCGAACATTTCGATACCTTCATGACCGGCGAAGTCTATGGCGCGCTGTGCGGCCACACCATCCTGGGCCGCACCATGCAAAAACCGGAGGTGGCCGATGACGAAGCCTTCCTGCGCGGCGCCGGCGTGGCCAGGACCGCACAAGGCAAGAGCGGCGTGCTCTCCAACATCTTCAGCAGCCGCACCCTGGGCCTGACCGGTGAACTGGCGGCCGAGGCGCAGCCTGACTATCTCTCGGGCCTGTTGATCGGCCACGAGATCGCCGCGCTGAAGAACCTGTATCCGAGCACGCCGGGCATCGTCCTGATCGGCGACCCCGGCCTGTGCCGCCGCTACCAGCTGGCGCTGGACCTGTATGGACTGGGCCCGGCCGCCGAGGCCGGTGCCGCCACCGAAGCGGGCCTGTGGATCCTGGCGCAGCACGCCGGCCTGCTGGCCTGATCGCCCCCTTTACTGCACCACCTACGACGCACCCGGACAAAAGACCATGAGCACCCATTCCCAACGATTCCACGACGCCCTGCGCAGCACCGGCATGATTGCCATCCTGCGCGGCGTGCGCAATGAGGAAGCCGAAGCCATCGGCGCGGCCCTCTACGAGAGCGGCTTTCGCATCATCGAAGTCCCGCTGAATTCGCCCGAACCGCTGGCCAGCATCAGCATCCTGCGCAAGAGCCTGCCGGCGGACTGCATCGTCGGTGCCGGTACGGTCTTGAAGCCCGCGCTGGTGCAAGACGTCAAGAATGCCGGCGGCGAGCTGATCGTCATGCCCCACAGCGATGGCGCCGTGATTCGTGCCGCACGCGATGCCGGCCTGTACAGCGCACCGGGCGTGGCCACCGTGACCGAAGCCTTTGCGGCGCTGGACAACGGCGCTGACGTACTCAAGATGTTCCCGGCCGAACAGCTGGGTCCGCAGGTGGTCAAGGCCTGGCGTGCCGTGATCGCCCGCGACATCGCGCTGCTGCCGGTCGGTGGCATCACGCCCGAGGGCATGGCCGTCTTCCGCGCGGCCGGTGCTTCCGGCTTCGGCCTGGGATCGGCGCTCTACACGCCGGGCCTGTCCGCCGACGCAGTGCGCCAGCGTGCAGAGGCCTTCGTGGCGGCCTGGAAGGCGCTGGGCTGATTTCCCGCACACCAGATTCATCGTTGTCACCGATCGCACAGCGATCATTCATCTACAGAACAGATTAAACGCATAACCGGACCGAACAATGAAAATCACCAAGATCTCCACCTTCATCGTGCCCCCGCGCTGGTGCTTCCTCAAGATCGAGACTGACGAAGGCATCGTCGGCTGGGGCGAGCCCATCGTGGAAGGCCGCGCCCACACTGTCGCGGCAGCCGTGGACGAACTGGCCGACTACCTGGTCGGCAAGGACCCGCGCAACATCGAAGACCACTGGACCGTGCTCTATCGCGGCGGCTTCTACCGTGGCGGCGCCATCCACATGAGCGCCCTGGCCGGTATCGACCAGGCCCTGTGGGACATCAAGGGCAAGGCCCTGGGCGTGCCGGTGCACCAGCTGCTCGGTGGCGCGGTGCGCAACTCGATTCGCGTCTATTCCTGGATCGGCGGCGACCGTCCGGCCGATACTGCAGCGGCGGCCAAGAACGCCGTGGCACGTGGCTTCACCGCCGTGAAGATGAACGGCACCGAAGAACTGCAATTCATCGACAGCCACGACAAGATCGAACTGACCCTGGCCAACGTGCAAGCGGTGCGTGAAGCCGTGGGCCCGAACGTGGGTATCGGCGTGGACTTCCACGGCCGCGTGCACAAGCCCATGGCCAAGGTCCTGATCAAGGAACTGGAGCCGTACAAGCTGATGTTCATCGAAGAGCCGGTGCTGTCGGAAAATTCGGAAGCCCTGAAGGAAATCGCGCACCTGACCTCGACCCCGATCGCCCTGGGCGAGCGCCTGTATTCGCGCTGGGATTTCAAGCGCATCCTCTCCGAGGGCTATGTGGACATCATCCAGCCGGACGTCTCGCACGCCGGCGGCATCACCGAGACCCGCAAGATCGCCATGATGGCCGAAGCCTACGACGTGGCGCTGGCGCTGCACTGCCCGCTGGGCCCGATCGCGCTGGCCTCCTGCCTGCAGGTCGATGCCGGCAGCTACAACGCTTTCATCCAGGAGCAGAGCCTGGGCATTCACTACAACGAAAGCAATGACCTGCTGGACTACATCCGCGACAAGAACGTGTTCGCGTATGAAGACGGCTACGTCAAGATCCCGCAAGGCCCTGGCCTGGGCGTCGAGATCAATGAAGAGTATGTCCGTCAGCGCGCCGAAGTCGGCCACCGCTGGCGCAACCCGATCTGGCGCCACAAGGATGGCAGCTTTGCCGAATGGTAAAGCGACAAGCCTGAACCTCCTCCTCGGTAGTCCCTCAACCCGGTCCGGCGCAAGCTGGCCGGGTTTTTTTGCGTTTGGCGAAATGCCAAACAATAATCCTGCCCTAACATGAGCAGCGCATATTTCACCATAAATACCCATTTCAACATATGTTGAAATAGGCTATTTTAGTGAAAATATGGATTGACAATTTCATCAATAATGCTATTTTCAGCATATGCTGAAAACACGCCATTCAATGAAATCCTTCGAGACCCAAGCAGCCCATGCCCTGCGCTCGTTGCTGCTGCAGGTGCCTGCGCTCAAGTTGCTGGACATCGAGCGCGAGACCGCCAGGGCGGATTCAGGCATCGATTTCACTGCGCGGATCAAGGTCGCAGGCAAACGCCATGCATTGGTGTGCGAAGCCAATTCCTCGGGGCAACCGCGCCATGTGCGCCATGCCTTGCTGACCCTGCGCGATTACATGTCGCACCACGCAAAGGACGCCACGCCCGTCCTGATCGCCCCTTACCTGTCTCCCGATGCCCAGGCGCTGTGCCGTGAACATGAAGCCGGTTTCCTGGATTTGGAAGGCAATGCCCGCCTGGTCTTTGACGGCATCTTCATCGAACGGCAGGTGGCCAGCAAACCCGTTGCCGACCGACGGGCACTGCGCTCCTTGTTCAGACCGAAATCAGCGCAAGTGTTGCGGGTGTTGCTGCGCGACCCGCAGCGCGTCTGGCGCGTCATGGAATTGGCTCAGGCAGCGGCGGTCAGCCTCGGCCACGTCAGCAATGTGCGCACGGCTCTACTGGAGCGCGAATGGGCCCAGGTGGCGGAGGGTGGCCTGTTCCTGTCAGAACCGGATGCCTTGCTGGATGAATGGCAGGACGCCTATACACCACCGGCCGGTGAGCGTCTGGCTTTCTACACGCCCCTGCACGGAAGCGCCTTTGAACAGGCGGCACGGCACGCCATGCGCCGTCACCGGGAGGACGAACTCCCCGCAGCCGCATTTTCCTCGTTCTCGGCGGCGCAATGGCTGGCCCCCTACGCCAGGACCGGAACCCATTATTTCCAGGCGACCGAAGCCGGGTTGGAATCACTGCAGTCCGCCCTGAAGCTGTCCTCTGCGGCCAAAGGCGAGAACGTCATGGTGAACCTGCTTGACGACGCCGATCTTCTTCGTGACACGCAGGAACCCGCGCCCGGCGCGGTCTGCACCAGTCCCATTCAAACCTATCTAGACCTGCACCACGCAGGCGAACGCGGACGGGAGGCCGCAGACCATCTCAGAAAGACATTGCTCACATGGAAAAGCTGACGCCCGGCGAACCGCAATCCGCCACGGATTACGATGATCGTACAAGTACTGCAGTCAAAAAAGTCCTGATCGAAATCGGTCAGATCCTGGGGAGTTTCAAAGGCAATTCGCCATCGTCGGCGGTGCGGTTCCGTGGCTGCTGCTGGGAAATGACGATATGCCGCACGTGGGTACGGTGGACGTTGACCTGAGTCTTGATGCCGAAGCGCTGGGTGACGGTGAATACGCAACGCTGGTAGAAGCCTTGCAGGAACACGGATATCAGCAGCGCCGCGACCTGCGCCGCTTCCAGTTGCTACGGCAAGTTCCCACCGAAGACGAAGGCGCGTCCATCGATATCATTGTCGACTTCCTCATGCCGCGCGATGCAGAGATCGTCAAGAACGTCCCGCCGCTCATCAGCGACTTCGCCGTGCAGCGCGCCGATGGAGCGGACCTTGCTCTGCGTTTCTATCAATGGGTCGCCATCAGCGGACCCATGCCGGCCGGCGGGACGAATCGGGTCGAGATCGCGGTGTGCTCGATCCCCGCCCTGCTGGCCATGAAAGGGCACGCCATCGCAGGGCGCTACAAGCAGAAGGATGCCTACGACATCTACTATTGCATCCGTAACTATCCGGGCGGTGCAGATGGGCTTGCCGAAGAGTGCCGCGCCCTCTTGCATCACCCCAGCGCGGTAGCCGGTTACGCTTACATTGACCGCAAATTCGACAGCGTCGACGGTTTTGGACCCACCTGCGTGCGCCGCTTCGTCGAGCAGTCGCAGGTCCTTGGCGAACGCACACCTGAACAATGGCAACAAGATGCCTATGGCCAGATTGATCTCTGGCTGAGGGCGCTCGGCATCAGAGGGCCAGCGTGATTCATCTGTGGAATCGATCAAGCTGATCTGAATAATCCATTTAACGAATGAATCAAAAACTGGCAAAGTGACGATCTTTGACTTTCGCCAGACCTCTCCATGCATTCAGGCAGCTCATCCGCACCCGCTTTCCACCCGCACCGCATCCGCAACGCCACCCGTGCCACCATGGCGCAGTTCTTCGTCAACGGGGCCACCTTTGCCACCTGGGGCATCCTGATTCCCTCGGTGAAGGATCGCTTCGCCCTGTCGGATGCGGTGCTGTCGCTGGCCATGCTGGCCGTCGCAGGAGGCGCCCTGCTGACCATGGGCCAGTCCGGCAAGTGGATCGCACGCGTGGGCAGCGCGCGCGCCCTGCGCCAGGCCGGCATCCTCTACGCGGCCACGCTGCTGCTGATCCCGCTGGCCCCGCAGTTCTGGATGCTGGTGGCGCTGCTGCTGGTGTTCGGCAGCGCCATGGCCGCCTTCGACGTGGCCATGTCGGTCCAGGCCGCGCTGGTGGAAGGCGGCCGCAGCCGGCCCATCATGTCCACCCTGCACGCCATGTTCAGCATCGGCGGCATTGCCGGCTCGGCGCTGGGCGCCCTGCCCGGCCTGTCGCCCCTGGCGCATGCCGCGCTGGTGGCGGCGGTGACGTTGTCGGTGGCCTTGTCCATCGGCCCCTTCGCCTTGCCAGACGATGTCCATGATGAAACCGCGAGCACACCCGGTGCTGACAAATCCGCCCGCCGCATGGTGCTGGTGCTGGGCGTGATCTCCTTCCTCGCACTCATGTGCGAAGGCGGCATGTATGACTGGGCCGCCGTGTACATGCGCGACATCGCCCAGTCGCCCGCCGCCTGGGTCAGCTACAGCTACGCCGCGTTTTCTACCGGCATGGCGGCCGGGCGGCTGACGGGCGACCGCATCCGTGCACGCATCGGTGGCCTGCGTACGCTGCTCTGGAGCGGGGTGGCGGGGGCTGCCGGGATCGCGTTGGCGGCGGCCTTGCCGACACCGCTGGCGACCATGGCCGGCCTGCTGCTGGCCGGGCTGGGCATTGCCAACCTGATGCCGATCTTCTTCCTGGCCGCTGCGCGCGTACCGGGCATGCCGGCTGCCGAGAGCATCGCCGCCGTGGCGCGCTTCGCCTACGTCGGCATGCTGCTGGGGCCGGTGTGCATCGGTGGCGTGGCCGAGCACCTGGGGCTGCGGGTGAGCTTCGTGGGGGTGGCGCTGGTGATGATGGTGGTGGCGCTGTTCGGGCCTCGAGCGGTCAAACGCTTCATCTGACGACGGCGAGGGCAAGCGAAATCGGCTACAGTGGCGCGCACCCCTGAAGCCTTCTTCATTTCGCCCCCAAACCACCCATGCCAGCGCTTGCCCGCCCTGCTCCCCTGCTGATCCTCGCCACCACGGGCACCACCGGCGACATGCTGCCCTTCCTCTCGCTCGGTCTCGGCCTGCAAGCGCGGGGACATCGGGTACTGATGGTGGTGCCGCGTTTTCATGCGGCCTTGTTCGAGCAAGCGGGACTGTCCTGCCATCCCCTGGGCAGCGTGGAAGAATTCCAGGCCGTGCTGGCCAATCCGGACCTGTGGGATGAGCGCCGGGGCTGGCAGGTGATCTGCCGGGCCGCCGTACCCTATATCGATTGCCTGCACCAGCTGGTGGCTCAATTGCCTGCCGAGGAAGAGTGCGTCATCCTCAGCCATCCCTTGCTGGTCCCGGCGGCTGACATTGCACGCACGCTGCGCCCCGGACTGCGCGTCGTCGCCACCTATCTCGCCCCCTCCAACCTGTGCAGCAGCCATGACCTGCTGGCCATGGGATCGCTGCCCGTCCCCGGCTGGCTGCCGCTGCCCTGGCGCAAGACCCTGTGGTCATTGGCACACCGCTGGATGATCGATCCTCCCGCCCTGCCCGCGCTCAATGCCGTACGGGCCAGGCTGGGATTGCCGCCGGTGGCGCATTTCTTTGCGCACGTGATGCAGGCACCGGATGCATCGCTGGGATTGTTCCCGGACTGGTTCGGCGCGGTCCAGCCGGATTGGCCGCAGCCTTTCCTGAGCGGACAATTTCCGCCACCTTCACCGCCTTCGCCATCGGACTGGACACCTGCGCTGCGGCAGTTTCTGGACGACGGCCCGGCCCCCATCGTATTCACGCCAGGCTCCGGCCACCAGCATGCCGCGCAGTTCTTCGCCAGCGCTGTACGGACTGCACAGGCCCTGGGTCGCCGCTCACTGCTGGTGACCCGGCATCGTGAACAAGTGCCGGCGATGTTGCCCGAGGGCGTGCTGTGGCAGTCCTATGTGAGCTTCGATGCCCTGCTGCCGGAGGTGGCCGCCATCGTCCATCACGGCGGTATCGGCACCGCCGCCGCTGCCTTGCGGGCGGGCGTACCACAGCTGGTGGTGCCGTTTGCCTACGATCAGTTCGACAATGCCTGTCGGGTCAGACGGCTGGGGGTGGGCGAGATCATTCCGGCCAAACGCCTTTCCGCATCACGCCTGCGAGAAGCGCTGGCGCGCCTGCTGGCAGCGCCTGACGTGGCGCAACGCTGCCACGCCATTGCCCGCTCGATGCAGGCCAGCGAACATCCGGAAGGATGGTCAGAGCTGGCGGAACAGGTGCTGCTGCCGGGACGCTGATTCAGCTGTTTTCCCGGGCCTGCGCCTGCTCCATCAACAACTCAAGGAACGCCGCCGGTGCTGCATCCAGCACCAGCACGCCATTGCGGGCCGCTGCCTTGTGCGTGACCACCAGCTCCCAGCACAGCTCCACCCCGCGCAGCTTGACGCTGGCCAGCTTGCCACGCCGTGCATGCACCAGATCGCGCGGCAACCGCGCCACGCCCAGCCCATGCCCAACCAGGTCAAGCAAGGTCACCAGATCACTGACCTCGAAGGCCACGCGACGCCGCAAGCCTGCTTCCGCGAAGCCGCGATCCACCAGCGCACGCGTGCCCAGCCCGGTTTCGAAATCGACGAAGCCCTCGCCGGCCAGTTGTTCCAGTGTCACCGAACGCGCCTTGGACAGACGATGGCTGGGATGGCAGGCCAGCACCAGTTCGTCGCAGGCGATGATGTGTTGCTGCAAACCCTCCCCGCTCTCCTCGATGGGCAGGATGGCCAGGTCCAGCTGGCGGGCATCGATCTTTTCATTCAGTTCGCCCGCCGCGCCCTGGCACAGCCGCACCTCTACCGCCGGATGGCGACGGTGGAAACGCGCCAGCAGCGCCGGCAGATCGACGAAGGAGGGCAGGCTCTGCACCGTGCCGATGGACAGCCGGCCACGCCGCATGGCATTGACGTCGGCCACGTTGGTGGCCCCCTGTTCCAGCGCCGCCAGTGAACGGCGGGCACTCTCCAGGAAAGCCTCGCCAGCTGCCGTCAGCTCCACCCGGCGCGTGGTGCGCACGAACAAGGCGGCCGCCAGTTCTTCTTCCAGCAGGCGGATCGAGGACGACAGCGCCGATTGCACCACATGGCAGCGCGTGGCCGCCCGGGTAAAACTTTTTTCTTCTGCCAGCGCAATGAATTGGCGCAGTTGCCTCAGTTCCATGGGTTCGTGTTGGTTGGTGATGCTGTTGGATTGATCGATGCCATGAATGAATCATGCCCGCTGCATCGATTCTACTGACAAGTCCGCGCCAGCACGGCTGTGGAAAAAAGTCTGCGCCGCTCCTCGAAAAATCGCCATTCCCGGATGCCGATGCGGCAGCCGCCTGCCAGCCCGGCTAAAATAGTCGCCCGAACGACCGCTGCGCACCGCGCGGCACCCACCGAACAGACAAGCATGAGAAAAGTGAAGCTGCGCAACGCCGCAGAAATCGCCCAGGCCCGCGTGGCCGGGCAACTGGCGGCCGAAGTGCTGCATATCGTGGCCGAGCACGTCAAGGCCGGTGTCACCACCGACGAACTGGACCGCATCTGCCATGACCACATCGTCAAGGTGCAACAGGCCACCCCGGCCAACATCGGCTACCACGGTTTCCCCAAGACCATCTGCAGTTCCGTCAACGACGTGATCTGCCACGGCATCCCCGGCGGCCAGGTACTCAAGGATGGCGACATCATCAACATCGACGTCGCCGTCATCAAGGATGGCTGGTACGGCGACTGCAGCCGCATGTACTTCGTCGGCTCCCCCAACGCCACCGCGCGCAAGCTGGTCAACACCACCTACGAGGCCATGTGCGCGGGCATCCGCGCAGTGCGCCCGGGCGCGACCCTGGGCGATGTCGGCCACGCGATCCAGACCGTGGCCCAGCGCGACGGCTTCTCGGTGGTGCGTGAATATTGCGGCCACGGCATCGGCACCATCTACCACGATGAACCGCAAGTGCTGCACTACGGCCAGCGCAACAGCGGCCTGCCGCTCAAGGAAGGCATGATCTTCACCATCGAACCGATGCTCAACGCCGGCAAGCGCCACACCCGCCAGCTCGACGACGGCTGGACCGTGCTGACCGCTGACGGCTCGCTGTCGGCCCAGTGGGAACACATGGTGGTGGTCACCGCCAAGGGCTATGAAATCCTCACGCCCTGGCCGGAAGGCTGCGGCGACTATCCTTCCATCGCCACCCGCAACTGACCTGCCTGCGCATCAATCCGGTGGCGGCTCTCAGCCTGCCACCACCTCGATGGGAAAGTCCGAGAACAGGTCCAGCTGATCCTGTTCCGGCGTCCCGCCCACCACGATCCCCGAAAACACTTCCAGCGTGCTGTAGAAGGCCGGACGAAAACGGCCCAGCTTGCTCTGGTCGATCACCACGTAGCACTCCGCCGCGCTGGCGATGGCTGCCTGCTTGATCGGCACTTCGTGGAAGTTGGAACAGCTCACGCCACGCCGCGCATCCACCCCGCCCGCCGACAGGAAGGCCTTGTTCACGCCCAGCCGCTTGAGATAGGCCACGCCCTCTTCGGACGCGAACGAGGCCGATGACGGGTGATACAGCCCGCCCAGCAGGATCACCTGCGTATTGGGACGCTGGCTGACGATGTTGGCAATGTTCAGGGAATAACAAATCACGCTCAGGCCGATATCAACCGGCAAGGCCTCCGCCAGATGCGTCATGGTGGTGCCGCAGTCGATGAAAATGCTGTCCCCCTCTTGCACCCGCTGCGCCGCGCGCTGGCAGGCCAGGCGCTTGCGCTGGGCGTGCTGGTCGGCTTCGCGGTCGATCGAGTAGCGGTTCTCGCCAGCGCCGGGGCTGCTTTCCAGCACGTGGCCGCCGAGGCAGATCAGCGGCGAATCGTCGGCGGCCAGGTCGCGCCGCACCGTCATCACCGTCACTCCCAGCACTTCCGCAATGCGCGCCAGCGGTGTCGGGCCCTGCTCGCGGATCATGTCCTGCATGCGCGAGAGCCGCTGGGCGCGCGCGCGTTCGCCCAGCGTGGGTTGAGGGACCGGCTTTCCGGTCGACGTCGGGGTCATCGATGCCATGAGGCGTTTTCCTGATCGGGAAATGTTGCAGATAAAAAAAGGTTGCGCCTTAAAAGTTATGGATGTAACGTTACAGCCATTAAATGTTATTTGCAAAACATTTAGCGCGTTGGGCCACATTGTAGCGAGGCCGGCGGACGGCGTCGATGCATGCAAGAGCCAAGCCTGACCCAGCGCAAGCAGCACATGGAAGAGACCTGCCCGTCGGCACCAGCCTACGGTAATTAACTAAAAGTTACGCAGCCATGAACATGACCAGCAAGACCCCTTCCCTGCGCCGTGCGCAGGGCGAGGCCGACATCGTGCGCGAGGATAGCGCGCCCGCCGGCCATCCGCGCAACAGCGTGCAGCCCTATGATGCTGCCGCCTTCGAACATTTGCGCATCAACCTGAGCGCCGCTGAAAAGCGCGTCGCCACCTTGAAGGGCCGCCGCTCGGTCAAGAAGGATGCGCAGGCCGCCTGGCTGCTCAAGGCCATCACCTGCATCGATCTCACCACGCTGTCCGGCGACGATACCCCGCAACGCGTGCGCCGCCTGTGCGCCAAGGCGGCCAATCCGGTGCGCGCCGATCTGCTGGAGGCGCTGGGCATGCAGGCACGCGGGCTGACCACGGGTGCGGTGTGCGTCTATCACCGCTTCGTGAAGACGGCAGTGGAAGCGCTGGAGGGAAAGAATATTCCGGTGGCGGCGGTGTCGACGGGATTTCCGGCAGGTCTCAATCCGCACGCCCTGAAGCTCAAGGAAATCGAAGCCTCGGTGCGCGACGGTGCCGCCGAAATCGACATCGTCATCACCCGCGAACACGTGCTCACCGGCAACTGGGAAGCGCTCTACCGCGAGATGCGCGACTTCCGCCAGGCGTGTGGCGACGCCCACGTCAAGGCCATCCTCGCCACCGGCGAACTGAAAACCCTGCGCAACGTCGCCAAGGCCTCGATGGTCTGCATGATGGCGGGCGCTGATTTCATCAAGACCTCCACCGGCAAGGAGAGCGTCAACGCCACCCCGCTGGTCTCGCTGGTGATGCTGCGCATGATTCGCCAGTACCAGGAGATGACCGGCATCCAGGTCGGCTACAAGCCCGCAGGGGGAGTCGCCACGGCCAAGGACGTCCTCGAATACCAGGTGCTGATGAAGGAGGAACTGGGTGACGACTGGCTGCAACCCGATCTGTTCCGCGTGGGGGCTTCCAGCCTGCTGGCCGATATCGAACGCCAGCTGGAACACCACGTCACCGGCCGTTACTCCGCCTTCAACCGGCATGCCATCGGCTAAGCCACCCTGCACGGACAAGCACAATGAGCGTTTCCACCTATTTCGACACCATGGATTACGGCCCCGCCCCCGAGAGTGACAAGGATGCCCGCGCCTGGCTGGCCAGCCACGAGGCCTCGTTCGGCCACTTCATCGCGGGACGTTTCACCCAGCCCGGCGGCCAGCTGGAAGATCTGGATCCGGCCAGCGGCAAGCGGCTGGCGCACCTCACGCAAGGCTCGGCGGCGGATGTGGATGCCGCCGTCAACGCCGCCCAGGCCGCGCTGGCCGGGTGGCAGGCGCTGGGCGGCCATGGCCGTGCGCGTCACCTCTATGCGCTGGCCCGCACCGTGCAACGCCACGCCCGCCTGCTGGCCGTGCTGGAGACCATGGACAACGGAAAACCGCTGCGCGAATCGCGCGATGTGGACGTGCCGCTGGTGGCGCGTCACTTCTATCACTACGCCGGCTGGGCGCAACTGCAGGAAAGCGAATTCCCCGACCATGTTCCGGTGGGCGTGGTCGGCCAGATCGTGCCGTGGAATTTCCCGCTGCTGATGCTGGCCTGGAAGATCGCCCCGGCGCTGGCGCTGGGCAATACGGTGGTCCTGAAACCCGCCGAAGACACCTCGCTGACGGCCCTGCTCTTTGCCGAACTGGCACAGCAGGCCGGGCTGCCAGCGGGCGTGCTCAATATCGTCACCGGCGATGGCAGCACGGGCGCGGCCATCGTCGCGCATCCCGGCATCCAGAAAATCGCCTTCACCGGCTCCACCGAAGTGGGCCGCCTGATCCGCGCACAGACCGCCGGCAGCGGCAAGTCGCTGACGCTGGAGCTGGGCGGCAAGTCGCCCTTCATCGTCTTCGATGACGCCGATATCGATGCCGCCATTGAAGGCGTGATCGATGCGATCTGGTTCAACCAAGGGCAGGTCTGCTGTGCCGGTAGCAGGTTGCTGGTGCAGGAAGGCATCCACGATCTCTTCATCGCGCGGCTGAAAAAGCGCATGGAAAAACTCAAGGTCGGCGCACCGCTGGACAAGTGCAGCGACATGGGTGCGCTGATTTCCCCGGTGCAGCTGGAACGCGTGCGCCGCCTGGTCGAGCAGGGTGTGCGTGAAGGTGCGCAGTGCCATCAGGTGGCCCTCGATGTGCCGCCCGGCGGCTGCTTCTATCCGCCCACGCTGCTGACCGGCGTGCATCCCGCTGCCACCGTGGCCACCGAGGAAATCTTTGGCCCGGTGCTGGTGGCGATGAGTTTCCGCACGCCCGACGAAGCCGTGCAACTGGCCAACAACAGCCGCTACGGACTGGCCGCCAGCGTCTGGAGCGAGACCATCGGGCTGGCCTTGGGCGTGGCCCCGCAGTTGAAAGCGGGCGTGGTGTGGATCAACAGCACCAACCAGTTCGATGCTGCCGTCGGTTTTGGTGGCGTGCGCGAATCCGGCTATGGCCGCGAGGGTGGACGCGAAGGCTGCTACGAATACCTCAAGCCGCGCCATCGACTGAACCGCGCGCAACGCAACGCCGTATCGGCCACGCCGGCCGGCGCGCGCAAGGACTCTCCGCTGCAAGGCGGCCTGGTCGACCGCACTGCCAAGCTCTACATCGGCGGCAAGCAGGTCCGTCCGGATGGCGAAGTCTCCATGGCTTGCCACGCGGCCAGTGGCGAACGTCTGGAAGACGTGGGCCTGGGCAGCCGCAAGGATATCCGCAACGCCGTCGCCGCTGCCGTCAAGGCCGGTGGCTGGAGCAGCGCAACTGCCCATCGCCGCGCCCAGGGGCTGTATTACATCGCGGAAAACCTGTCAGCGCGCGCCGATGAATTCGCGCGCCGCATTGCCCTCACCACCGGCGTCTCCGCCGAGGCCGCGCGGGCCGAAGTGGACGCCGCGATCAAGCGCCTCTTCAGCTATGGCGCCTGGGCCGACAAGTACGACGGCGCCGTGCACCAGCCGCCCCTGCGTGGCGTGGCCCTGGCCATGCCGGAGGCCATCGGTGTGGTCGGCGTGGTCTGTCCGGAAGAACAGCCGCTGCTGTCCTTCATCAGCCTGGTGGCGCCGTTGATCGCCATGGGCAATCGCGTGGTGGCCGTGCCGAGCCAGCAGGCAGCGCTTGTCGCGACCGACCTCTATCAGGTACTCGATACTTCGGACCTGCCCGGCGGTGTCATCAACATCGTCACCGGCAAAAGCGCCGAGCTGCTCACCGTACTGGCCGAGCATGACGAGGTCGATGCCCTGTGGGTACGCGGACCGGCCGAGTTCTCGGCGACGGCAGAGCGGCTGTCCGTCGGCAATCTCAAGCGCTGCTTCGTGGATCACGGCGAGGTCACCGACTGGCACGATGCTGCGCAAGCTGAAGGCAGTGAATATCTGCGTCAGGCCACGCACGTCAAGAACATCTGGATTCCTTATGGCGAATGAAAACCTTGTGCTTCATCGCAATACGGTTTTCCTGACGAAGTCCTGACGATACGCTGACTAATAAACCGAAAGAAATGAAATCTTGAAATATTAGTTTTTTACGGTGAACAATCAAGCTGAACAAGGACTCCCAAGCAACAAGATTTAGATTTATTCTATAAGCATACTTATAAAATCCACAGGAGACGACATGCTTAAAAATCTGCATCCTTTATTGAACGCCGATGTGCTCTACGCCTTGCGCGCAATGGGCCACGGTGACGAACTGGTCTTGTGCGACGCCAATTTCCCGGCCGACTCGGTGGCCCGCCAGACGGTACTGGGCAAGGTGCTGCGCATCGATGGCGTGGGCACCACCGAAGCTGCGCGCGCCATCCTCTCGGTGCTGCCGCTGGACAATGCCGTGGAGCAGCCGGTGCGGCGCATGGAGATCATGGGCGAACCCGCCACCATCCCGCCGGTACAGCAGGAACTGCAACAGGAAGTCAACCAGGCTGAAGGCCGCGAACGTCCGATCGGGTCCATCGAGCGCTTCGCCTTCTACGAAGCGGCCAAGAAAGCGTATTGCGTGATCGCCACCGGCGAGCGCCGCTTCTACGGCTGCTTCCTGCTCAAAAAAGGTGTGTTGCCACCGGAGGCGTGAGCATGACTTCCCTCTCGCACAAGACCGGCGTGGCCGTGCTGGGCATCTACGTGGCCGACCTCGCTTTCCGCGCACCGGGCATGCCCGGCCTGGGCCAGACCATCGCCGGCACCGGCTTCGCCATGGGGCCCGGCGGCAAGGGCTCCAACCAGGCCGTGGCCGCTGCGCGCGTCGGTGCGCCGGTGCGCTTCATCTCGGCCATCGGCAAGGATTCCTTCGGTGATTTCGCGCTTTCGCTGTGGCGTCAGGAAACCATCGCCCCGCACGTGCGCGTGATCGAGGATGCACCCACCGGGGCGGCCTTCATCTACATCAACGATGCCAGCGGCGACAATGCCATCATCGTGGTGCCGGGTGCCGCCTCGCAACTGTCCACCCAGGATGTGGAACGCGAACACCAGGCCATCGAAGCGGCCAGTGTCTTCGTCACCCAGCTGGAGCAGCCGCCCGAGGCCGCACTCACCGGCCTGCAGATCGCTCGCGCGGCAGGCACCACCACCGTCTTCAACCCGGCCCCGGCGCTGGACTTCCCGCCGCAGATCTATGGCCTGTGCGATTTCATCACCCCCAATGAACATGAAGCGGCCCTGCTGACCGGTATCGAAATCCACACCGTCGACGATGCCCGCCGTGCTGCCGACGTGCTGCTGGAACGCGGCGTGGGTTGCGCCCTCATCACGCTGGGCGCGCAGGGTGCCTTGCTGCACAGCCGCTCGCAATCGCTGCATCTGCCGGCCCTGTGCGCAGGCACCGTGGTGGAGACCGCCGGTGCGGGCGACGCCTTCAACGGCGCCTTCGCCGCCGGACTGGCCGAAGGCATGAGCGCAGAACAGGCCGCACGGCTGGCCACGGCGGTGGCCGCCATTTCGGTCACCCGCCCCGGCACCGCCCCGTCCATGCCCAGCCGCCAGGAAGCGCTGGCGCTGCTGCAGGCCAACGCCGGTGCGCTGGCGCAGGCGCAATGACATTCCCCCGCAAGGTGAACCGACCATGAAACTGAAGATCTCCGACCCGCAACTGCTGTTCCTGCTGGTCATCAACCTGGCCATCCTGCTGGTGGCCACCGTGTTCTCGCGCGGCGACTTCCTGGACCTCTACAACTTCCAGTCCATGGCCAGCCAGCTGCCTGAACTGGGCCTGCTGGCCATCGGCGTGGCGCTGGCGATGATCTCGGGCAATGGCGGCATCGATCTCTCCGGCATCGGCCTGGCCAATCTGGCCGGGGTCGTGGCCGCAGCCACCATGCCGCTGCTGGTGGCCGCGCCCGATGCGGCACCGTGGACCTATACCCTGGGCTTCATCGCGGTGGCGCTGGTCACCGGACTGGTGGGCGGTGCACTCAACGGCTGGCTGATTTCGCGTGGCAATCTGACGCCGATTCTCTGCACGCTGGGCACGCAGATGATCTTCACCGGACTGGCCGTGGTGCTGACCAATGGCTCCAGCCTGCGCATCAGCGTGGTCGATCCGATCTCGGCCATCGGCAATGAATCGGTGCTGGGCGTGCCCATCCCCTTCATCATCTTCGTCGCGCTGCTGCTGGGCGTGGGATGGCTGATGCGCTACAGCCTGTTCGGCATCAAGCTCTACCTGCTGGGCACCAATGCGCGCGCAGCACGTTACGCGGGCATCTCGCAGAATCGCCTGCGCTTTGCCACCTACACCTTGAGCGGCGTGCTGGCTTCGGTGGCCGGCGTCATCATCGCCGCACGCACTGCCAGCGTGAAGGCCGACTATGGCAACTCCTACCTGCTCATCGCCATCCTGATCGCGGTGATGGCCGGCATCCGTCCGCAAGGCGGCTACGGGCGCATGGTCTGCCTGTTCTTCTCGGCGCTGGCGCTGCAGCTGCTGTCCTCGACCTTCAACCTGCTGGAGATTTCCAACTTCTTCCGCGACTGCGCCTGGGGCTTGCTGCTGCTGTGCTTCCTGGCCTCGGCGCGGGTCAGCTGGCGTGATTTTTTCCCGAATTCAAAGGCGCAATTGCGCAAGTCTTGAACAGCACCCCGCCTGTCAAGATCCATCCACATAGTGGGGAAACTGGAGACATGATGAACAAGAAATCGGCTTGCGTACTGGGTTCGGCTCTGGCAGCCATCGGCTTTGCCAGCGCGCTGCAGGCGCAGAACAAACCCATCGATATCGTCACCGTGGTCAAGATCACCGGCATCAGCTGGTTCAACCGCATGGAAGTGGGCGTCAAGGAATTCGCTGCCGCCAATCCCGGCGTGACCACGCGCCAGATCGGCCCGGCCCAATCGGATGCAGCCCAGCAGCAACGCCTGGTGGAAGACCTGGTGGCCAAGAAGGTCGATGCCATCGCCGTGGTGTCGATGGATCCGCCGACCCTGGAGCCGGTCTTGAAGCGCGCCCTGGATCGCGGCATCAAGGTGGTCACCCATGAAGCCGACAACCAGAAGAACACCCTGGTCGATATCGAAGCCTTCGACAACACCGCCTATGGCGCCCGCCTGAATGACCGCCTGGCCGCCTGCATGGGCGAGACCGGCAAGTGGTCGTCGCTGGTCGGTTCGCTGGGCAGCCAGTCGCAGGTGCAGTGGGCTGATGGCGGCGCTTCCAATGCCGCCAAGAAGTATCCCAAGATGACCCTGGTGGATGCCAAGAACGAATCGGCCAACGATGCCGAGAAGGCCTACGCCAAGGCCAAGGAAATTCTGCGCAAGCATCCTGACATCAAGGGCTTCCAGGGTTCGTCGTCGCTCGACGTGCTGGGTATCGGCCGCGCCGTGGAAGAAGCCGGCCTGCAGGGCAAGGTCTGTGTCTATGGCACCGGCCTGCCGAGCGAAGCGGCCAAGTTCCTGGAGTCGGGTGCCGTGGGTGGCATCGCCTTCTGGGATCCGAAGGATGCCGGCCTGGCCATGAACAAGGCCGCCATGATGCTGGTGCAGGGCAAGAAGATCACCGACGGCATGGACCTGGGCATTCCCGGCTACAACAAGGTCAGCGTCAAGAAGGGTCCGGGCGTGGGCGTGATCGTCACCGGCCAGGCCTGGGTCGAAGTGGACAAGAAGAACTACAAGCAGTACGCGTTCTGATCGCGGCCTGATCAGACCCACCGGACATCCGCCGCGCGCCCGCATCATCATCCCGGCCACGGCGGATGTCCTTCGTCATCGCGTTGGACTATGAGCACTCACGACACTTCCCGCCCCGACGGCGCGCCTGCCCAGGAATTCCTGCGGCTGCAGGGTATCCACAAGCGCTTTGCCGGGGTGCATGCCCTGCGCGGCATCGATCTCACCATCCACGCCGGCGAGATCTATCACCTGCTGGGCGAGAACGGCTGCGGCAAGAGCACCATGATCAAGATCATCGCCGGGGCCCAGCCGCCCAGCGAAGGAGAAATCTTCATCCAGGGCGAACGCGTGGCCGAACTCACGCCGCTGGCCTCGCTGTCGCTGGGCATCGAGACGGTGTATCAGGATCTCTCGCTGCTGCCCAACATGAGCGTGGCCGAGAACGTTGCCCTGAGCGCCCAGCTGGTGCGCCATCAGGGCCGGCTGGCACGCCTGTTCGATCGCGGCGCCCTCAACGACACGGCGGCGCGC
>Ga0105238_10000063_pt1 | contig 123809 bp, 87 predicted proteins | sample KBSC34metaG_FD_81526 | JGI IMG/M metagenome (GOLD analysis project Ga0105238, IMG submission 81526) | Corn rhizosphere microbial communities from Kellogg Biological Station, Michigan, USA - KBS C3-4 metaG | ecosystem: Host-associated > Plants > Roots > Rhizosphere > Soil | place: Michigan, USA...
GGCAGGTTGACATAGTCCGCCCAGTTGCTGAATCGCGGGAGCGGCCAGGTGCTCAGGATCGACCGTGACGAGTCGTCTCCATGTGCCATTCGCCAGGCACTTCCGTATTTCCAATCTTCCGCGCGCTCACAAAGGTTCGCCCTGAGCGGGTTGCGTTCCACGTACCGCAACACCGCGTACAGGTGATCATCGTCTTCGATGGGAAACGTTTTGAAGCGGCCCTGGTAGAGATGTCCTGTGCCTTCCGTGTGATAGTGCGCGTGCCAGCGCATCACGTGAGTATGTGTCAGCCAACGGAAGAATGCCGACAAATCACCATCCGCGACAGGTCGAACCACGAAGTGCCAATGATTCGGCAGCAGACAGTAGGCCAAAATCGGCAACGAGACCATCTGATGTGCCTCGCTGAGAACTCGTTCAAAGGCTTCGTAGTCTTCTGGCTTTTCAAACAACGGCAATCTCGCCACGGCTCGATTGAGTACGTGGAAACATGTCCCGCCAGGACAAAAGCGTGGTCGACGTGGCATGCTGCCAACTTACCATCGCCGATCCTCGAAAACAATGAGCTGCGTCCCCTTTTCCTTCCAGTACCAGACGCGATCGCAAGCCCGTCGAAGCCTCTTTGAATATATCGAAACGTTTTATAACCGTGTTCGAAGACACTCAACGATCGGCTATCTTTCACCCGTTCAGTTCGAGCAGGCCGTATTACCCTAACCTCGCGCCCACATTTCATGGGCAAGTCCAGATCGCAGTGACGTACCTTCCGCCAGCGATATCCCTGACCGTTCTCTCCGCATGGCTACTGCTGAGTCGTCCCCGTAAGCTCGCAACACATAAACCTGCCGCAGATCCGGGTAGAATCTGAGGCAGGTGGCGTGTCGGATTCGGAATAACATCCACGAGGAATAGAAATGCCCGGTCAAGGTTCAGGCGGCAATGTGTTGGCAGCGCTGTGCAGTTTCTTCGTGCCCGGGCTTGGCCAGTTGGTTCAAGGTCGCGTGTTGATGGCCGCGATTCACTTGGCTGTGGGTGGAATTCTCTGGTTCTTTTTTCTCGGCTGGATCGCTCACATTCTGTCGGCGCTCGACGCTGCACGGTTCGAGCCGAAAGTGTCACCAGGAAACTGACTCTGGGCGTTTGGAGACTGCCCTGCCTGCTCAACCATCGACTGGATCTGGCCAGCTCGTCGAAGCGTGAGTCGCACTGGATGCGATTCCTGATTTCGCGATGTGATACTAGGGTGCCGAAGTGTAGGTGAAGTCGGGGAACATCTTCTTCAGCGAACTAAAATGAGCACGCATCTCATCCTTGGTCGGCGTTCGAATGGCTGCAGCTCGGACCTCTCCATCAGCCATGCGGTCGTATCCCCAGAACATCGACACGAGATGTCGAATACTCTTGCCTGAGACCTCTGTGAGCGCCAGCGTGAACTGCGTCCAGACTCGGCCTGTCGCGGGAGCTGGGTTTTTGGGCGTGTCGGAAAACCCTGGACCGTTTCCGTTGGTCAGGTCATCTGCCGTCCAATAGAACGGAAGCAGATCGTCAGCCTTGCAAGTGCCCGGCATCGCGGGAAGCGAAACCTTGTGCAGGCTGGGTGTGCCAAATCCGAAAGGGTCGACGATCGTTTGTTGCTTACAGACTTTGCTGAAGACATTGTTGCTGGTAAACGTCTGGATCCACTGGACTTCTTTTCCCGTGTCCGCCGTGACATTGTGCTCGACGTTAATCTCCATCCCCGTCGTGGTTCTGACGTACCTGGTCACGTGAATGTGTTTGCCTTTATAGGGCTCCGTGGCGATATCGAAAGTCCGCATGGCAGTTCCCCTTTCTGGAGTTGGGCTGTTTTGCATCCCTGCACGTGCAAGAACGCGGCTGTTGGTGCTCGCATGAACGCGGCGTCGACTCGATTGTCCGCCCGGATTATCGGAACGATTTTTCACAAGTTGCTAAAAATGTCTTCGATGGACGGGTACCACAAGCCGCCTGTCACGACTCACCCGCAACGCGCGAGCCGCATCCCTATTCTGAACCCAAGTCCGTCGCGCATCCCGCCGACCCGCGGCCGGGTCACCCGCAACGCGCAGCATCGAATGCTCGAATTGATCGCAGGAAACGCGTAGCATTCAGGCCTCTCTCTTCGAGGCGAAGGAACTGTCGATGATTGATTCAAGACACAAACGACTGCGGTCTGTTGCTTTCCTGCTGACCGTGTCAGGGACACTGTTCTGGACCGCGTTCTTCCGTGCAGAGACCATCCGTCCGCCTGTTCTGTTCGCAGCCGATGAAAAGTCCCTGCCGGAGGCAACAGACTATGCTGGGGCCATCAATAAGTTGAAGATGGCGATTCGGTATGAAATGGCGTTGAAACAGTTGCCTGCGTTTTCGATTTCGCTGGTGGCGGATGGGAAAGAGATCTGGGCTGAGGGGTTTGGGTATCAGGACGCCGCCAGGAAGGTGGCGGCGACGGCCGACAGTGTGTACCGAGTGGGGTCGGTGTCGAAGTTGTTCACGGATCTGGCGGTGATGCAACTGGTGGAAGAAGGTCGGCTTGATCTGGACGGACCGGTTAAGAACTATCTGCCTGACTTTGCCCCTCAAAATCCCACCGACACGCCGATCACGTTGCGACAATTGATGTCTCATCGGTCGGGCCTCGTTCGGGAATCGCCTGTCGGTCATTACTTTGACCCCGATGAGCCGACGCTGGCGGCAACTGTGGCCAGTTTGAATTCGACCAAGCTGGTTTATCCGCCGGAGACGAAGACCAAGTATTCCAACGCGGCGGTTGCGGTCGTGGGCGCGGTGTTGGAATCGCGATTAAAGGTGTCGCATCCCGATCGAGTGAAACAGACGCTGTTCGATCCGCTCAAGATGGATGGCAGCAGCTTTGTCGTGAGCCCGGCGATCAAGCCGAGACTGACAACCGGCTGGATGCGGACTTATGACGGGCGAAGATTCGAAGCGCCTGGCTTTGTGCTGGGGACGGGGCCTGCCGGAAACCTGTATTCCAATGTGCATGACCTGTCGAAGTTTTTGATCTGCTTGCTGAACGACGGTCAGACCGGCTCGGGTACCATCCTGAAACCTGAGACCTTGAAGGCGATGACGTCACCGATTCTTGATTCAGCCGGCAAGCCGCAGGGGTTCGGGCTCGGGTTTCATGTTCAAGAGCTGGACGGTTTCAAAAAGATTGGACACGGCGGCGCTGTTTATGGCTTTTCGACCCAGGTGGAAGCGTTGCCTGAGCGAAAGCTGGGTGTCGCGGCCGTCACGGCGTTGGATGGCAGTAATGGCGTCGTCGAACGGCTGGCCGATTTCGGATTGCGGCTGATGCTGGCGGCTCAAAATCGCCAACCTTCACCGCCCTATCACACGACTAATGGGGTCCCCGCCGAGCGGGCTCGGGAATTGGTGGGACTGTATCGCGAAGGCACGACCGATCGGTTTGCGCGGATCACCGAGTTCAACGGAAATGTCTACCTGCAACGCGGATCGTTCCGATATGAACTGCGTGCGATGGCTGAAGATGGCAGTCTGATGACGGACGATCCGATCGGATTTGGTATCAAGGTGAAACTGGCCGATGCCAATAAACTGCTGGTGAACGATGTCGGCTTCGATCGCGTTTCCGACACGCCTCCGGCGGATATTCCTGACAGCTGGAAAGGTCTGATCGGCGAATATGGCTGGGACCACAATGTCCTGTATATCCTCGAAGATCATGGTCAGCTTTATACGTTGATTGAATGGTTCTATTACTACCCATTGAAAGAGGTCGGCGAAAACCAGTTTGAGTTTCCCGATTACGGTCTGTATCACGGCGAAGGATTGAAGTTCACTCGTGATGCTCACGGCAATGCAACCGAAGTGAACGCCGCAGAAGTTCGGTTCGTCCGACGCGAAGTTGGGACGAAGGACGGCGAGACGTTCAAGATCAAGCCGCTGAAACCAATCGACGAACTGAGGACGGCGGCACTTGCCGCGTCGCCGCCGGTCGAATCGGGTGACTTCCTGAAAGCCGACCTGGCCGAACTGGTGACGCTCGACCCGACACTCAAGTTGGACATTCGCTACGCGACATCGAACAACTTTACGGGGACGCCCTTCTATCAACAGGCGCGCGCGTTGATGCAGCGTCCGGCGGCGGAAGCCGTGGTGAAAGCGAACAAGACGCTCAAGCCAAAAGGTTTGGGGTTACTGGTACATGATGCTTATCGGCCCTGGTTTGTCACGAAGATGTTCTGGGATGCGACGCCCGAGAACATGCGCGATTTTGTGGCGAACCCCGCCAAGGGATCGCGGCACAATCGAGGCTGCGCGGTGGATATCACGCTGTACGATGTGGCCACCGGACAGCCGATCCAGATGGTGTCAGGCTACGACGAATTCTCGCCACGTGCCTTCCCTCAATATCCCGGAGGAACTTCGCGTCAGCGGTGGCACCGTGAGCTGCTGCGACAAACGATGGAGGATCAGGGCTTTTCTGTCTACGAATTCGAATGGTGGCACTTTGATTATCAGGATTGGAAGCAGTACCGCATCGGCAATCTGACGTTCGACAAGATTCCCTAGAGATCGTCGTCGTCAAGGCGATGGATGTTCGGTGCGGCACATATGCGGCGCGGTTCCCGAATTGTTGCCTCGCCATTCCAGGACTTCTGTCGTCTCTGGCGGGATTTGATGGTTACTATTCGCGGTTCACCCACCTTTGAAAAAGGTGGGCTATTGTCGGACGTCCCGAGTGGGATGAAGAAAGAGAAGGTGGGACAAGAGACAGTTCTTTCAACCGGCGTCTGTCGGTTGTAGCGACGGAAATTCTTGCAGGGTACAATTACAGGTGTTCGATCCGCCTCTCTCCGAAAGAGCCATCATGATCGAAGACGTTGAAACTGTGGCGAAATTCTGGTCGTTGCCCGAGGCTGAAGCCTGCCGAATGCGGCTGGAGTCGGAAGGGTTGACGGTCTATCTGACGGATGCTGAGACAGTTCGCGCAGACTGGTTACTGACGAACGCAATCGGTTCAATCAAAGTCCAGGTGCCGCTCAACCAGGTTGAGCGCGCCAAAGAGGTTCTGAAGGACGTACACCATTTACAAATGGAACACGATCCAGATGAGGACTATTGCCTGGCCTGTGGCACGATCATGGAACCGGAAGAATCGGTCTGTTCCAAGTGTGGCTGGACCTATCAGGTGGAAGGGACTGATCTGGTCGAAGAGGAATCAACGGACGATGATGTTGCCTGACGTTGATCAAGTCGCGATGTCGTGGTCGTCAGAATTCGTCGGCTGATCGCCGTTCGTCTGTTCAATCGGACGCAGCATTTCCTTGAGGAAGCGTGACGGTTTCGTCTTGTACCGCTTGCCCCATTTCATTCGCGTTTGCGCAAAGCTGATTGTCAGGAAATCGCGGGCACGTGTAATCCCGACGTAGGCCAGGCGACGCTCTTCTTCGATGGCGGACGGGTTGCTCTCTTGTTCTTCGGTGATCGACCGTTTGTGCGGTAACAGCCCCTCTTCTAATCCGACCAGGTAGACTCGCGGAAATTCGAGTCCCTTGGCGCTATGCAGCGTCATCAGTTTGACCGCGGGTCGCTCGAGCGAATCGTCCTCGCCGAAATCGCGGTCATTGCCGTTGAGCGAGGTCTGATCGAGGAATTCGGCCAGATCGGGTTTGTGCGTCCGCTGTTCGTACTCGCGCAACGACGTGATGCATTCGTCGAGTACAGCCGATCGCGCCAATTGCTGCTCGACTTCCTTGTACTGCTTACCGATCTCACTCTCATAGTCGATGTCGTGAATCAACTTCTGCAACGTGTCGGCCAGGCCGACACCCGGCGTCGCGAACCGTTGCTGGAAATCGGTCAACAACTGGCGAAACCCTTCGATCGATTTGGCCGTCTTTTGAGTGATGTCTTTCGCCGCGAGAGCTTCGGGGATGACGTCCCAGATCTTACGACCAGATTTCACCGCACGATTCAGAAGTTTCTCGATCGAGGCATTACCGATCCCGCGCATCGGGGTATTGATGATCCGCAGCAGCGACACTTCATCGCGCGGGTTCGACAGCACTTTCAAATAGGCCATCACATCGCGCACTTCTTTGCGATCGAAGAATGATTGTCCACCGACCAGCAGATAAGGAATACGGATGCGGCGCAGTTCCGTTTCGAAGATGCGAGGTTGCTCGTTCGTGCGGAACAGAATGGCGATGTCCTGCGCGGGGACTTTCAATTCGTTGATCAGGTAGTTGATTTCGCGGACGACACCCTCGGATTCCATCTGTTCGTCGGGAAACGGTTTGATGGCCGGAGTCGGACCTTCCTTATGCGCGACCAGGGTTTTGTCGTGCCGTCCCTGATTATGTTTGACCAGTTGATTGGCGAACCGGATGATTTCCGTCGTGCAGCGGTAATTGTCCTGCAAGCGAACGATCTTGGCACCGGGAAAATGGTGTTGGAAGTTCAGGATGTGCTTTACTTCGGCGCCACGCCAGCCGTAGATCGATTGATCGTCGTCACCCACCACGCAGATGTTGTGATGTGGTTTGACGAGTGACGCCACGATCTGAAACTGCATCTCGTTGGTGTCCTGGTATTCGTCAATCTGCACCTGCTCGAACTTCGACTGCTGTCGCGCCAGGACATCAGGAAACTCGTCGAACAGTTGTGCGGTCAGCAGCAGCAAGTCGTCGAAGTCGACGGCCCCGCTGGCGCGGAGTGCCTGCTGATAGCGGCGATAGGCCGACGCGGCCAGGTATGCGCGATCATCGTCGGCGTATTCGGTCGCGAGTGACGGCAAGACACCCACCATTTTCCAACGGCTGATCTGATTGATCAGATCGCCGGGACTCAGCGCCGCCTCGGTCACTTTGATATCGCGTAAGGCACGACGAGCGGCCGATTCCTGATCGCCGCGATCGTAGATCACGAACTTGCTGGGATATCCAAGTGCCTCGATTTCGTCGCGCAGAATTCGTACGCACAGCGAATGAAATGTCGAAATCATCGGCCGGCTGGACGGCCGTCTCCCAAGGATATGCGACATGCGTTCGGCCATTTCCTTGGCCGCTTTGTTGGTGAACGTCACCGACAGGATGCGATTGGGCTGTACGCCGCTGCGAATCAGTTCGGCCATCCGGTAGGTAATGACGCGCGTCTTGCCGGTCCCGGCCCCCGCCAAGACCAGCAACGGACCTTCGAGTGTGATCGCGGCGTCGCGCTGTGACGGATTGAGATCGTTGAGCGAAATGGAGGCTGGTCGCGACTGTGGGGACCCGCCCTTCTCTGCCGGATTCGGCCCCGGAGGTTTTGCGGCAGGGGTGCTGAGAAACGGCGAATAAGGCACTGAGGACACGGCTCATCCTTGAGGGCGGCAGGTGGCTGCATAGCCACAAATTCATGTTCGCGACGGGACGATTCCCAAATCAAAATCAGTTCAGGGAATACACGGACAAGAAATCCGTTCCGCGTTGCAAGGCGATGCTCGTCACAGCGGGAAATCCGAAACCAATTCGCGCCCAGCAGGGTATCTCGGTCGCGTGCTCGCGCCTACCAAGCGCCGCCAGATTTCAAAACTGCCTCATCAGGGGTTTCTGTGATGCGTACGACTCGATCGATTCACTGGTTGTCGCTGTGCCTGTTATTGGTTCTGGGGCTTCAACCTGTTTGGGCGAATGAACCTGCGACGAATGGTGATTCGCTGTTGCCGCGTCTGCCACAGGGCGCTCTGGCGACGATCGAAGTGGCCAAACTGGCCCCGTTGATTGAACGCATTGAAACGTGCGACCTGCTGAACATGATCCTCGACAGCCCGCAATGGAAAGACGCTCAGAAACAGGACAACGTCAAGAAAGCACTCGCCGGCAAAGCGATCGCGGAAGGCCAATTGGGGATGAACCTGTGGCAGTTCGCCAAAACCTTTTTCGGCGATCGAATGATCGTGGGTGTCTACGCACCGTCAAACGGTGGTCAGCAGCCTGACGGTGTGCTGATCGTTCGAGTCAAAGATGCCGCCGCGATCGATCAGCTTTGGCAGCGAGTGTCCCCGCTGCTGCCATTGGCTGGCGACAAAGTGAAAGTCAGCGATCAAGAAGGTGGTGGTCGGTTGATCACACTGAACGATGGACATCTGCTGGTCATTCGTGATCATTGGATCGTATTGACGAAAGTCAAGACTTTGCTCGATCAGACTTTGCAAAACCTGGCAACTCCGACGGGAGGTGGACTCACGGAAGTTGCGGCGTGGAAGCAGATGGCCGCTCAGCTTGGGTCAGATCACGAGGTTCAGTTCTGCCTGAATATGGACGAACTGAACAAACTCGCCGGACATCGACTGATTCCATCGAAGCTGGACAACGGAGTGCTGTCATTGCTGCTGGGCGGATATATGGAATTGGCCGCGAAAAGTCCCTATGTCGGCTCCGTCATCGATATCGGCAGTAACCAGATTGCCTGGCGGACGTGCGTCGCGGGTGATCCGCAGCAATTCGATCAGGCTCACAAGCCGTTCGTGCTGGATGCCGGCGCGCCCGGCGCCGCCCTGCCTCCTGTCAATGGCTTGTTGCATGGATTCTCGCTGACGCGTGATTTTGCGGGCTGGTACCGCAATCGCGAAACACTGCTCGAGGCCAAGCTGATGCCAGGCTTCGACAAGTTTGAAACGGGTCTTGCCACATTCCTGCCCGGTCGCGACTTTGGTGAAGAGGTGCTGCCGTTGCTGGGTCAGCGGTTGACGATCATGTCGGCACCACAGAATTATGCTCATCTAAAGGGAAAACCGGGCGTTCAGTTGCCCGGATTCGCGCTGGTGCTGGATCTGGCCAAACCCGCCGAAGCGAATGACTTGCTCAGTCTCGTCTTTCAGACCGTGATCGGGATCAGCAACCTGCAGGCGATGCAGGAAGGCCGACAGCCGTTCGTCATGTCGTCCGAAACTTACAAGAATACTCAGATCTCGTTCGCACGGTATTTGAAACAACCGGAAGGCGCAAACTTGCCGATTTCGGCGAATTTCCAGCCCGCTTCGGCGCGAGTGGGTGATCGATTCATCATGACCACCAATGTCGAAATGTGCCGGCAACTGATCGACACTCTGCAAGGCGGTGCCGCTGGCCAAACGGCAACCCCGAGCGACGATGGGAATGCCATTCGCGCCGCAGGGGCTCGCGATTTGTACCTCAATCTGTCGCCGTCGATCGCAGCGGACATGCTGGAAGCAAACGCCGCCGTGTTGCACGCTCAAAGCCTGCAGCAGGGAAAATCGACCGAACAGGCGACCAACGAATTGAACGCTCTGTTGAAACTTCTGCGGCAACTGACACCGCTCAGTTTCAAATCAACACGACATACGGATCGATGGGAACTGGAATTCCAACTCGGTTGGAAGTAAGCGATCCTGTTTTTCCGCAGCCAGTCAGCAATCTGCCTTTCATCACCAAATCGAGTGGCCTTGTGGAGTTGCCATGAGTGACCAGTTCCATCTGAATCGTTACGACGCAACAGCGGCCGATGCCTGGACCGATCGCGAAGCCGCTCATCTGCTGAATCGGATTCAGTTCGGGTTCACTCCGGCGGAATTGGAGCGGGCGATCTCGGACGGGCTTGAGGCCACTCTGCAACGTTTGATCGAACCGCAGCCGGAATCGACGGAATTTTTACGAGCGGATTCGGAATTGAGGCAGACAGCCATCAGCACTGCCAATATTTCCGATCTGAAGATCTGGTGGCTGTACCGGATGCGGTATTCGTTGAATCCGCTGACCGAGAAAATGGCTCTGCTGTGGCATAACCACTTCGCGACTTCGAACGCCAAGGTCAATTCGGTCAGACACATGCTGGCCCAGAATGACCTGATTCGCACTTGCGCTACGGGCGATTTCAAACAACTGTTGCATGGGATGGCGCGCGACACTGCGATGCTGATCTGGCTGGATGGCAACGCGAATCGCAAACGGCATCCGAACGAAAACTTTGCACGCGAGATCATGGAACTGTTCGCGCTCGGTGTCGGAAACTATACCGAACGCGACATCCAGGAAGCGGCACGAGCATTCACCGGCTGGCACGTGCGCGATGGCGGCTTCTGGCTCAACAAGCTGCAGCACGACGAATCGTCGAAAACGGTCTTTGGCAAAACCGGTTCGTACGATGGCAATGATATCGTCGATCTGTGTCTGTCTCAGGCGGCATGCCCTCGGTTCCTAGCGCTGAAACTGGCCAGAACGTTTGTCTGCCCGGAACCCTCCGCCGAGTCTCTTGATCAGATTGCGAACCGCATCCGGCATTATGATTTCCAAATGAAGCCGGTCTTGAAAGAGCTGCTCGCGTCGGCCTGGTTCTTCCAGCAGGATCACCGGCGAGCCTTAATCAAATCACCGCTCGATCTGGTATTGGGTTCGTTACGAGCGCTCGTCGAACCGATCCGTTGGCCTGGTGCCATGAAACTGCTGGCGGATCTCGGGCAGAACGTGTTCGAACCGCCTTCAGTGAAAGGCTGGGAAGGCGGCCGCTTGTGGATTACGTCGTCATCGTTGTTACAACGCGCAAACTTTGCCACCGAATTGACCACGAGTCAGCAGTACGGACCATTGTCTGAAACGGTTCGGCACATTGAGGCAGAGCCGACTGACCGGATTGTGGCTAAAGTCGAACACTGGCTAGCGACCGATTCAATGGACGATTCGGTCCGCCAGGAACTGGTTCAGTTCCACAACCAGGCGCAGGGCAGTCAGGAACAACGCTTACGAGGCTTGTTGCAACTGCTGCTGACGTTGCCTGAATACCAGTTGCATTGAGCTCGCTCGTTGAGATTGAATGTCCGTCGGGTTGAGTGAAATATTTCCTCCCCCTATTTGAATCATCAACAAAGAAAGCCACTCGAATTGAGTGGCCTTCCTTTTGAGGTCGATGGATCATGCAGACTGACGACGTCGGCGGTAGGCGTTGACAGCCAATCCAACGACGCCCAGTCCGGCCAGCGCGAGCGTTGACGGTTCCGGAACAGAAGTCGTGGCCGTAACCGAGACATCGTTCAGATTGTAGAGGGCGTTACCATCCACATCCCAAACCGGCAGAGTTGAACTTGCCGGTGCAAAATCGAGAACGTTCACGGTATCACCAATCGCAGCGCCACTGCCGGAAGCCGTCGGGAACGTGTTGAGTTGCAGGGTTAATAATCCACCCCCTGGAAGGTTAAATTGCTGGAAAAAACCGGCAGGATGCGTAAAGAGACCGGCAAACGACGGGTAGAACGCTTCCAGGGGAAGTTGGAAGGTCCCGTTATTCACTGCAACAGAAGCTCCCGAGATTGTGATTGTCGCGTCATTATTCATGACAACGGCTGGAAAGCCAAAACTATCGATATACTGAGCGTTTGCGTCGACGCTGGCTTTGACATCGACGGTGGCCCCGATGAGACCCGCGGTGTCGGGCCCGGAGAATTGGGCTTGGGAGAGTACCGCTAAGAAATCATAGGTGATGGTGTCAGCACTGACAGACCCTGCCGTGATGGCGACAAACATCATGGCAATACAACAGGTTAGTTTCCTCACGAGTTCAGCCTTTCTTGGTTTCAATTCCGCAGCATTGGATGGAGATTTGACAATAACTTACAGGTGTCGGCTCGTATGGCGATGGCGGACTCATCCCCGTTCCCAAAGCGGACGGTACAGATACGCGAGGGTTGAAGGCGATTCAACAATCCAACCTTAAATCTTTTGTCAATTAGAAGCAAAATAAGCTGCGTAAATTTGCGCGAGGGCGGCGCATCCTGATCGTCTGAAATCGAGGCGTCGTGATTGCTCGTGGCTGGAGTGAGTGCGAACTCAGGGGGTCGATCGCGAACCTGTCCCGGACCGTTGCTCGCGGAGAAACAACGTGACCAAACCAATCGGTGCGGCGTCATGTCGTTGTTGGTTTTGCGAGCAGGCTGTCATCCCGAACCATAACCATTCCGTGTTTTCAAACGCAGGGCTGTGTTTGGCTTGGTCGGCTCATAGAGATGACCTCGCTGGCGCTAGCGCCAGCGATGAGCCGGGAGCCACTCATTTCCCTCTTCGGACGACCAGTGCTCTTCGACACACATTCGATGCAACGGTCGTCCTGGCTTCATTGCATTCCGCGGACCAACATGGACGCCCCCAGGATCAACAGCAGCACCGACACCACGGGTCGATAGATCGAGTCCGGAAGTTGCTTCAGGACCTTTTCGCCCAGGATCGTGCCGATCAAGGCTCCCATCGTTGTCGTCAGCAGTATGGGCCAAGCCCCCGTAATCTGTCGTCCTTCGGTCGCCAGATAGACCGGCATTCGTGCACCGTCGACAATCAGGCCCACCGCCGTCGATGTCGCCACGAATGCTTCGCGCCGGACATTGAAGCCAAACATCGCGGCTGAGCGGATGCCACCCTGATTTCCGACCAGACCGCCCAGCATCCCAGACAAAAAGCCCGCGGCCCAGGCGACCCACCCGTGGAAATGAAGCCGATTTGCCAATCCCAGCAATCCCATCGTGCCTGTGAACAATAGCAAGCAACCGAACAGGATGGTCAGCGCCGGACTCTCGATGACGATACTCAGCAGTGCCCCTGTAAGTCCCCCTGCGGCACTCATCAGTCCGAAGCTCAACAACAACCGGCGGTCGACGTACAAACGCATCCGCCAGAACCGAAACGCTGTCGCAATCAGATGCGGTACCGACACCGCGGCAACGGCCAGTTTCGTTCCCAATCGTAACGACAACAGCGGAGTCAACACACTGCCAATGCCGAATCCGCTGACAGCCGCGATCGCACCAGCGGCAATCCCCGCCAGAAAAGTCAAAATCAAAAACAAGACTTCCGACGACATGATCTTCCACACTCAGAACCGCTTCTCACCCTGGCAGATCGTGTCAACCAGCGAGCGATCGTGCAAGCAGCTAAAGGGCTATCGATTCGAGAGGATGACGCTATCGCATGATGTCAGGCCGGTCGGCGACGAACAATTCGATAGCTCGCAACGATGAGAGCGCCGATGACTAATGCCATCAAGGCATAGGCACCAAGCGGTCCAGGCCAGACTTTTCTCTCATAGATCATTTCGACGATTGGTGGACGTTCCAGCGTTGATTGATTCATGTCTCTGCGGAAATAGAGTTCGTCTGTTCCTGGTCGGGGAAACGAATCATCTTCGAATTCAGTCAGGTACTTCACGTCTTTCAGAGAGGCCATCAATTCAGGATCGTTTGGATCGATCATCGCCGTCAGGTTGTGAACCATGTCATGGATGTCGTTCGCCCACATTGGTTTTCCGGGCCATGTGCCTTCGTCCCCCAGATGTCCTTCGTAGCGTTCGTTAGAAAGGAAGAAGACTCGCAACTTGCGAGCCCCCTGGCCACTCGGATGACGCATGTCCTCCGGTTCGCGATAGGGGTAGAACGGTGTGCTGGTGTGAAAGGTCATCCGCAACGATTTCGACTGAACATTGCCGCCCTGATTGCCGCTCACTTTAAAGGCTGTGATGATCCAGTGGTGATCTGTGTACCACTTCAGCCATTCGATCAGTGCCGGTCGTGATTCATAGCCACGATCGGTCAGCCATTCGGACAAGGCGGTCGCATCGTCGGCTCGTAATACCGCGGCATCGAAACCCGCCACCTGTTTCTCTTCCAGTAGTTCAACCTTGGGCATTGCCGACGGTGCTTCCGCGATACCCGCAGTTTTCATACTGGCCGTTGGAGCCAAGATGTCTCCAAAACCGAACACTGTGACGACCTTGTGCTCGTAAACATGTCTGGGGGCGGTCAGATATCCCGACGTTTCAAAAATGCGATCGCTCACTTCACCGAGTTCAGGTTGAGTCGGCGTGGGAACCAGAAAACCGAAATCCGCAGCCTGAGTCACAAAGTTGGCACGCCGGATGAAATGTTCGGTCTTGGATTTTTCGTCCCAGACAATCAGGGCCGCTTCGTCGCTGATATCGACCCATTGTCCGGGATGTGGTGCGGGTGCACACCCGTGAAGCGGCGTTCGTTCATCAAGGATGACAACCAGCAAACATGCGGCGAAAAAGCAGCCAATCAGCGAGCGCAGGAACGGCATGAGATTCTCCTCTAATCCTTCTGAATCGTTCCCAGATAGGATTCATTGGGCTGATCATTATTTCCCGTGTTTTCGAGTTTTCCGCAGAATTGCGGTAAAAGAGACGGGGCTGGATGGGGCGCCAGTTAACGCAGAGTGGTGCTGTCCTTAGGACGACTGAACAGAAAACAAAAATTCCCTCGTCCAATTGAGCGATCGGACGAGGGAAACACTTTGTCAGTCGTGTCGCGTTGATGAATCAACGGCGAGCGGCCGGATGCTTCAGTGGCAACCAGGCACCGTTGTGAGCACTACTGGCCACGCACTGCTGGATGAAATACATCCCTTCGACGCCGTCGTAGACGTTTGGATAGACCGTATTGCATCGTTCGAAAGATTGGCCCGCGGCACGTTTGGCCATGTCGTCGTAGGCGAAGCGGTAGACGTTCGCAAACGCTTCGAAGAATGCTTCGGGATGACCGCTGGGCAGACGGCAGGCGGCCTTGCCCGAAGCGTTCATGAATGATGCGTTCGGATCACGCGTGTAAATCGAATGCGGCTGGCCATTGCGGCGCACGATCATCTCGTTCGGATTTTCTTGCCGCCAGGCGAGTGCTCCCTTGGTGCCGTCGACTTCGATGAACAAATCGTTCTCGCGACCGTGCGAGATCTGGCTGGCGGTCACCGAGCCCAAACCACCATTCTCGAATCGCACCACTGCATGACCGTAATCATCCAATGCCCGACCTGGTTCGAACACTTTCAGATGACATGACACTTCGGCGGGTAACAGGCCGGTCATGTAACGCGCCAGGTTATAGGCATGTGTGCCGATGTCACCGAAGCAGCCTGCCGCGCCTGATTTGGACGGGTCTGTTCGCCAGGCAGCCTGTTTTTGATCGGACGATTCCAGCCGGGTTCGCAGCCAGCCCTGAATATAGTTCGAACGAATCGCCTGGATCTCGCCCAGTTCACCGCCCAGAATCATTTCCCGCGCCTGACGGACCAGCGGATACCCGGTGTAGTTATGCGACACCGCAAACACTGCGCCCGATTTCTCAACCAGCTTGGCCAACTCTTCGGCCTGACCGAGATCGAACGTCATCGGCTTGTCGCAAATGACATTGAAACCCGCCTGCAACGCGGCCTTGGCCACGGCAAAGTGCGTGTGATTGGGAGTCGCGACTGTCACGAAATCGATCCGCTTGTCGGCCGGAAGTGCGGATTCTTTCTGGCAAAGTTCTTCGAACGATCCGTAGGCGCGATCGGCGGGGATGTCGTATGCAGGAGCGGAAGCTTTCGCTTTCGCGGGATCCGACGACAACGCACCCGCCACCAGCGCCGCACGGTTATCCAAGACGGCAGCCGTCGCGTGCACGCGCCCGATGAAGGCCCCCTGCCCGCCTCCCACCAGCGCCATACGAAGTTTGCGATTCAGAGATCCGTTGGTCGTCTCCATGGACTGTTCCTCAAGAATGTCGGTACAAATAGGTGAAAATCGAGATTTGTTGGATTCAATGAATCCCTGAAAAAGTGGCTTGCAAGTGAATTTTGAGCATATCGGCTCGCTAGCCACTTTGCACGTGACCCGGCCGCGGGTCGGCGGGATTCGCGATTGCGTTGGGTTCAGAATAGCTATGCCGCTCGCGCGATGTGGTAGTGCTGGATTTTCGTGTTGGCGTCAAAGTGATGTTCCCGCACTACACTTGGTTCGCTGCTGATTTCGCCCTACAACAATTTTGGCCGCATGGATTCGTCAGTGCGGCCTTTCTCATTTTCACTCCGGCAATCGCTACACTCTCACCGGAGGGTGAATTCGATGCGTGAGTTCTTCAGAGGCTGGAAGCGGAATGCGGGTGTGACCACGCTGGTAGTGGCGTGTGCGGTTCTTTCTATCTCCTGTGCCCATCAGCAAACAAGCCGGCCTACAGTGATCCGTACGTTAACGCAAGAGGAACGTTGGATTACCACAATTGCGGAAGAGGCAGTGAAAGCGAAAGGACAGTTCACTGGAGGACTCGGCGCAGATGATCCCCACAAGACGGATTATGGATGGTCAGTAGATGTTTGGAGCCTTCCGAAAGCCCCAGATGGATTCGTAACCGTTAGGCTCGATAACGAGGGAAACGTTTTGGGTGTCTCGCCTTTGTGATCAGCTAAAATGCCGACCGACACAAGCGTACTATCCGCCTACCTGCTGCTCCGCAAGTCGCGACGAATCAAACTGACGGCTCGCGAAACCCGTAGAAATCTTTCCCAACACGTTATTCCCGTACTACCCGCGATGTCGGCTGACTGCCCAATCGGGCTTCTTGGGTCTAAAGTGATGGGTCACGACTCAAATCCGCCAAGTCGATGAGGGATTAGGCCAATCTGTGTTCTGAATACGTGGTAATCCTGAGTGCGAGTTCTGATTTCTGAATACTTGATCGGCGGACCGTGCCTGGGCAGCGATGTTCCGTCGTCGATGCGCCGCGAAGGGCTGGCGATGATGCGAGCGGTCATCGCCGACGTGGCGGCACTGCCAGGCCATACTGTTGTTACGACACTTGAGGCGGGTCTTCCGGCACCGCCGGACTGTGACGTCATCCGTGTCGCCACTTCCGCGGACGAAGACAAGACGTTTCAGAACTTGTTGTCACAGGTTGACGCAGTGCTGATCATCGCGCCGGAAACGGACGGGATTCTGGCCGCGCGCTGCCGACGAGTCCGCGAGGCCGGGGTCACCTGCTGGAACTGTTCCAACGACGCAGTCGAATTGTGCGGGGACAAATTGCGACTGGCTCAGTATCTAACGGAACATGGACTGCCGACCATCGACACGCGGCTGGTCGATCTGGCTGAATCACCCACCAATTTGGACCACTCAGTCGTCTTGAAACCACGCGACGGAGCCGGATCGAATCTGACGTTCCTGGTCCGGCGTCAAAGCGATTGGGATCACGCGGTGGCTCAGTTTGTCGAACAGCATCAGCGGAATAAATGTGTGGTCCAGCCTTACGTCTACGGACGTGCGTTATCCGTTGGAGTGAATATCAGTCTGGATGGTCAACGAATCGATTGCCTGCCCATCGGTGAACAACGACTGTCCGATGACGGCCGCTTTCATTATCGAGGCGGAGTTATCCCGGCATCTCTTTCGACGGCACACGCGAAGGCTATTCAAGATCTCGTATTGTCCGTTCGTAACGCCATTCCAGGACTCACCGGATTCATCGGATTCGATCTGATCCTGACCACGGATGGAAAACCCATCGTTGTCGAAATCAATCCGCGCCTGACCACTTCGTACGTCGGTTACAGGCAGCTTTACGCCGCGCCATTGCCCTTAGGATGGATCAACGCACAGGCCACAATCCCCATGTCGAATCGAGCGGAACGTGTTGAGTTCACAGTTGATCTCGACATGGAATAAATGTGGCAGCAGCGTTATCACCGGCCGGACGCGTTCGAATTTGATTCCGCTATTTGCCAACAAACTGAGCCTGGGCTTTTGAACCCGAAACGTCGATCAACTCAACTCTCAGCGGTTGCTCTCGCGTGAGCAGGTTGACTCCGAATGTCACCTTGTGACTGCCAACATCCAATGGCATTGTCAGTTCCGTCGCCGTATCGACGGGTTTTCCGTCGACCCACACATGCAATCCAGTGACTTCATTCAACTTCAACCCAATCTGCCCCGGCGTCGTCACGGCAACGGTACACCGGACGAACCCCATCTTTCGGGCGCCGCGCGCGGCGTTCTCTTTCATTGTGAAGTCGAGAATATCACTGAGCGGCATGGATCCCGCCACGGCGCTGTACGCAGGGATCCAGGTCAGATCCTTGTCATCGGCAATCAACTGGCTGTCGCTCGTACGCGTGATCCGCTTCCATGACGCGTCGGTCGGTTGCAACATTTCCCATTGTCGAACGACGCGCGCGGTCACCGCGGCATACGGTCCCGGCTTGCCAAGCTCCGACAAGAATCGAACCAGATCGATCAATTCTGACTCGGTCAGCTTGTCGACCAGACCGACGGGCATAAGTGAACTGCCCGAGGTCACTTCGTCGATCGATTTCAGCGGGATCGCCAATTCGCGATCTTCCGTGTCACGGATCAGCAGATCGGAGTCCGTCTGCCGAATTTTGATGCCAGTCAGCACTTTGCCGTCGTCCGTCGCGACCACAACCGACTGATATCCTTCTTTGACGTTCTTGTTCGGGTTCAGGATCGAATCAACCAGATAGTCCACCTGAGCACTGGAGCCCACGCTGACCAGGTCGGGTCCAACTTTTCCACCCGCGCCGCCGACAGCGTGACACTTGAGGCAATTCAATTCTGTCCGGCGGAAGATTTTCTCACCATGAGCGGCATTGCCCTGATCTTTGATCGTCGAGACCAAGGCCAGCATCTCTTCGCTACTCAGCATCCTGGCAGTCGTGACGATGTTTCCTGCGGCCATCAAGGCTTCGGTCAGCTTCGGTTCTTGACGCCCGGAACCGGTAATCGTTCGCAACGCGATTTTGACGACGTCCTGAGGCAGCTTTTGATCCTTCAGCGCGTCAGCCAATGCTTCAGGACCGCGTTTGTCCTGCAGAAACGCATTGACCGTCTCGGTCTGCAGCCCTGGATCTTTCGAATCGCTCAACCATTTGATGCCCGCGTGCGCTGCAACAGTTCGATCCAGAGGGATCAGCGCCGCGATCGCCGCGGATCGGATCACGTCGGCCTTGTCGTCGGACGCGACAACCGTCAGCAGTTTCTTACTGGCATCGCCACCCAACTGAGTGATTCCTCGCATCGCGGCCAGGCGAAGGGGAGCGGCAATCTGCGCATCCGTCACCAGTGCCGACACCTGATCTCGCAAGGCCTCAACTTTCCAGGCACCAATGCAGTCGAGAGCTGCCAGTTGCACTGCATCCTCTTTGGATGACAGTGCGGTGCGGATGTTCGTCAAGTCGCCGGTCGGTTGGATGTCGCGTTTTCGCTTGGCATTGGCCAGCGTGGCAAGCATGGCAGCCGCTTTGGCTGGTTGTGTCGACGTGGCGTTGGACAGATCGAACACCAGTCTCAATTGCTCGGGCCCACCCAGTTGGCCCAGTGTTTCCATCAACTCGCCTTCGAGGTTTGTGGGCACTTGGCCAGCCTGCAACTTCTGCACGAGGACGGGAATCGCATGAGTGACTTCAGCAGCGCGGATCGCGAACAGCAATCGTTTGACGTTGCCATCAAAGTCAAATTTGCCGGCAAGCACTTCGGGGGACCAGACCGGTGCCAGTTCGCGACTCGTTTGCCAGAGTGCGTATTCAGAAAACTGATCGAGCGGCAGATCGGCGGCACTCAGAGCCAGGGCAGCGGCCTTCAAATCAGGGAATTCGGACAACGCTCGCACCGCTTCCATCCGGACGCGCGGATGGTCATCACGCACCAGCGATTCCAGCCAAAGGAGGGCTGCGGGAAGGTGATCCTTCCATTGCGGAATGACGCGTGCGGCAGCGGCTCGAGCCTGTGGCGTTTTGGATTTGACGACACTTCCCAGCAAGTCTGAGTTCGGCACATTCAGACTCTGGTAGGTCCACAATCCTTCCAGGCGATGATGTTCAAACTGAGGATCGTTGGCGTCCAATGCGGCAACCCACTTGGACAGCGACGGAATCACCTTGTCCGCCCCCATCTCTTTCAAGACGCGTTTCACGTGATGTCGTTCGTAGCTGTCGAGCGACTTCAGTGAATCCAGCAGTTCGCCGGCCGGCTTCCCCGTGAACTCGGGACGACGGACCGTCTTGCGACCTTTGGCGGTGATTCGCCAGATGCGACCATGCGTGTGATCGCGCCGCGGATCACGGAAATCGACTTCACCGTGCTGAATGATCGGGTTGTACCAGTCGGCAATATAGATCGCTCCATCAGGCCCCTGTTTGACGTCGATCGGACGAAATGCGACATGCTGAGTGCTGATCAGGTCGGGCTGTTGCCGCGCCGCGAATCCCGCCCCGTCTTCGTTCAACGTAAAGCGACAGACACGGTGGCCGCGAAAGTCATGCGTGATCAGGTTGCCTTGCCAGTCGTCGGGCACGTGTCGTCCATCGATCATTTCCAAACCGCAGTATTTGGGGCTGCCAGGATTCAAGCCGTGCAATATTCGCGAGACGCCGAATACCGTGGGATACGCCGCACCGGGCACAACATAGTTGATGCCTTCGCCCCCTGCCCCGTCGGTGACAAATGATTGCCCCCATCGATCGAAGGTATGGCCCCAGGTATTCACCCAGCCTCGAGCAAAGATCTCGAGCTTCAACGTTTCGGGTCGGAACTGCCAGATGCCCCCGGCATTCAAACGTCGCACCCCGAACGGTGTTTCGACATGGCTATGAATGTAAATCGACTGGTTCATGTACAACTGACCATCCATGCCCCAGCGGAACGTGTGCAGAATGTGATGAGTGTCTTCCGTACCAAATCCGCTGAGCACAATTCGTGACTGATCGGCTTTGCCGTCGCCGTCTGTATCTTTGAGATGCAACAGCTCGGTGCTGTTCGCGACATAGGCCCCGCCATCGCCCGGTTCGACGCCCGTCGGAATCAACAGGCCATCGGCGAAGACCGTGGTCTTGTCCGAGACGCCGTCACCGTCGGTATCTTCCAGAATCAGAATCTTGTCTGTGGCCGGTTGGCCGGGAGCGATCTGTGGATAGACCTCGGATGCCGCGATCCACAAGCGTCCTTGCGGATCGAAGTTCATCTGGATCGGCTTGTGAATTCCCGGATCGGCCGCGAACAGGTTCACTTCGAATCCGTCCGGCAGAATAAACGTCTTGCGTTCTTCTTCGGCGTCAGGGATTGGAATGTCGGTCAGTTCACGCTGCGCATAAACCTGAGTGCTGAATGCAAAAACACAGACCAGAACCGGTCCCATCCATCGCCGCCAAACCATCGTGCAACCTGTCTCGAGAATGCCGTGTTGATCCAATCAGGACGCAAAAAACGCAGTCCTTGATTGTTTCGCAGGGTCGACCCGCGTTCAAGGCAGGTGCATGTGAAATCGTCTGGAATCGTCCTCCGTTTCTTGGCGCTCTTCTGCAGCTTTGCCCTTTCGCGCGAACAATCTCCCCATTTCGTAACCCATCACGCGATGCGAACCCCGCCGACCCGCGGCCGGGTCAAAGCCAGCCGACCCTGCGGAACCACCGATAGAGCAGGCCGCAAATCACAAACATCACGATCAGAATTGCAGGGTAGCCGTAAGACCATTCCGTTTCCGGCATGAACTTGAAATTCATGCCATACAAACCGGCGATCATCGTCGGCACGGCGAGAATGGCGGCCCAGGCGGCAAGGCGTTTGGTGTCGTCGTTCTGGGCGACGGAGATCAAAGCCAGGTTGGCTTCGAGCGCGATATGTGAGAGTTGCTGCAGGTTCTCAATCACATCGGCAATTCGCACGACATGATCATGGACGTCCTGAAAATAAGGCCGGGTATCTGGCGTAATCAAAGGGTAATTCATGCGTGACAGATGGGCCGAAACGTCCATCAGCGGCATCACCGCTTGTTTGAGCGACAGCAAATCTCGCCGTAAGTGATACAGTCTGGCCGTAACACTGCGCACGAATTTGCCGCTGAAGATCTGTTCTTCGAGTTCATCGAGTTCTTTCTCGAGCACTGCGATGACCGGAAAATACTGATCGACAATGAAATCCATCAGGGAGTGCAGCACGAAGCCTTCCCCTTTGGCCAACCGCTGCGGGGAGGCTTCGCAACGAGCGCGCAGGCCAATATGCGATGTCAGAGAACCGTGTCGTACGGTCACGACATATCGTGGTCCCAGGAAGACATGCGTTTCACCGAACTCGATCCGCTGTTCACCTCCTTCAGTCAGTCTCGCCGTACGCAAGACGACGAACATCGAGTCATCGTAGATCTCCAGTTTTGGACGCTGGTGAGCCTGATGCGCGTCCTCAATCGCCAGGTCGTGCAAATGAAACGCTTGTTGAATATGCGACAGCAACTGCTCGTTCGGCTCGTACAGACCCACCCACAGAAATCGGTCAGAATAACGCCACGCATCGCCCACGTCTGCAATCGGGACATCCGCGACGCGCACGCCATTGCAATAGGCAGCGCTCACAATGACCCCGCTACGCAAAGGCATGGAGGAACGGTCAGAACTTTCGTGCGTCAAAAGTGGCTCCAAACGGAAGCACATGAATCGATCTTGCGTCAATCATGCTTCAGCGACGGTCAGGCTTGCAATGCAAGTGAATCCAACAGCCTGCTGAAAATGGCCAACTCATCGTTTGGCGTTGAGGTGTCAAGTAACTGTTGTTGTACCAGACGTGCCTGTGCCACTTTTTCAACCCGGCAACCGTCACTTCAGTCGACAGCACGTCTTGACGGTCTCAGAAAGCCTCGTGCAGCCTCTGAATACCAATCCGAAGCGCCAGCGAGATCTTCTTCCAAGCCCAAGGGCACCCAAGCTATCGGCCGCCGAGTTGGCCCCTTCATTTAAGATGAAAATGGTGGGACTGCGCTCAAAGCAGCTTGTCCCACCCTACAAGCCCAGGACTGAAGACGGCTCAGCAGGAGCTTCGCCCTCCCGTGGGACGCGCACCATCCGCCTGCGGCGGCTATCGCGTGCTCATAAAGACCAGCGTCTTGCCATCACGTGACCAGCACATTCCGCCGTTGTTGCGAGTCCGTGATTGACGTGGATAGCGCGTGGCCTCGGCCTGACCGTCAGGATCGATTTCGTAAAGCTGCGTTTTCTGACCCGCAACAATCCTGGGAAACATGATGCGATCACGGTCGGCCAGCCATGCGAAATCGGATTGAACTTCGCGACCGTCGCAACGGACTCTCAGTTTTGGTTCGTCACCGGTTGTCTCGACGATGCCGACTTCGACCGCGCCGTTCTCGCGATGACCCTTGAAACAGATCCGTTTTGAATCCGGTGACCAGCAGAAGTTGTGCTCGATGTGCGAGTAGGACGACTTCCCCTTGGGAAACAGATACTTCTTATTCCGTGTGTCCAGGTCCATGACGACGATGTTTCCGTTCTCGATGAAAGCAACACTTTTGCCGTCCGTCGAGAAGTGGATGGCCCATCCGCGACGATCGATCGATTCTTCGTCATCCGGGTCAGCATCGACGTCGCGGATGAAGACACCGAAGTTGTACTTGGAGTAGGCGATCTTGCGACCGTCGGCCGACCAATGCGGAATACATCCCATTCCCAGATCACGAACGTCATCCGATTCGACGCTGGCGATCAGCAAGTGCGCCGCGGCATTTGATTGCCCGTGCTTCCATCCGTCAACGGCGACCCATTTTCCGTCCGGCGAAATCTCGGGCGAACAGATGATCGGATAGTCAGGAATGGTGATCACCGAGACACTGTTATCGGGAGAGACGACATTGATCTGCGTCACATTGGCGTCGCTGCTATCGGTCGAAAACGTGAATTCGTCGAGCGACAGCACGTTGTCATGATCGGTATCGAAGCGTTTGAAGTATTCAGCCCCCAAGGCGGCAAAGGCGAATCCGGACTGAAATCGAAATTCATCCGGTTCCAACGTGCCATTGCCATTGGTGTCGCGCAGAGATTGACAGTAAATCAACAGATTGACTGCCGGCGTGAACTGAAACTCACGCAATGAAAGGAAGCCGTCACCATCCTCGTCAAATCCTGGAAACAGGTGATGTGCCAACGGAAACCGGTCGCGGGGCAACCCGGCGATTTCGGCTGGGCTCAGTTTGCCATCCAGGTTCTTGTCTAGTTCCATGAAGTTCGCGACCGGATCGGTCCGGTGGTTTCCCTGCACGAATTCGGCGAAGTCGAATTTGTTGTCGTGATTCTGATCGATCGGTGCATACCACTTCTCTTTCTCGGCATCGGTGATCGGCCCTAAGGCAGCGAAGTAGACCTCGCGCGTGACAAAACCGTCTGCATCTTTCTTCAGGTTCGCGTACATCCGCCAGTCGACAACCTGTCCCGATTGATATCTCAACAGGTCGCCATTCACCGAACGGGTGCCATAGGCCAATTGCAGAAATCGAGCGACATCCTCGCGCGAGATTTTCTGATCCTGATTCATGTCCCAATCGGCGAGCGCCGTGGCTTCGAGTCCAGCGATGATGGAACTGATTTTCCCGGCCGTGAATTCGTCTTCATTCAATGTGCCGTCCCCATTCTGATCTGCCTGATCGAATTGCGTCAGAATTTTTTCGGACGCAACATCAACCAATGACTTGATCGGATCATCCGGGTTGATGCGATGTTCGTTCGGTACCATGCCAGGCATGGCCAGATATTCTGCCAGCACGAGTTTGCCATCGTGATTAACATCCAACAGCAGGAAATCGCGATTCAGGCGTTTCGCGGGTAAGGAACCTTCGTCAGCAAATTCTGTGGACGACAACCAGCCGTCGCGGTTCTTATCGATTGCACTGAATTTGGCTGAAGGATGAGCGGTGTGATAGCCCCATTCATTCATCGTCAGCACGTTGTCATGGTTCAGATCCAACCGCCGAAAATACTCAGCGGTCAATGCGACGACCTGTAGACCGGGTAGAAAATGGAATTCGTCCGCGCTGATCACGCCATCGCCGTTGGAATCGGCGGCGGTATTCCAGGCGACCAGCAAATTGCAATGCGGCAACATCTGGTATTCGCGAAGTGACAGCGAACCATCGTGGTCGTCGTCGAAACCCGCCATGGCGCGTTGAGCCATTTGTCGCCAGCCTTCGGGCAGTTGCTTCAATTCGTCGGGCGACAGCTTACCGTTGAGGTCTCGATCGAGATGCAGAAAGGTCCCGACCGGATCGGTTCGGTGCTCTCCCTGCGAGAATTCCGTGAAACCAAACTGCCCGTCACCGTTCTTATCGATCCCACGAAACCACTGCTCGCGCGCCTCGGGGGCGATTCCGGGCGCTTTGTTGTATTCATCGCGGGTGACCATGCCCCGTTCGTTTTTCTTCAAGTTTCGAAACATGATCCAGTCGACGACTCGACCCGATCCCGCTCGTAGCGGTTCGCCTTCAGGCGTAATCACTCCGTATGCCATCTTGACGTCTCGAGTCAGTTCATCCTGTGATAACTGACCATCGTGATTCGCGTCCCAGGCTTCGAACGGAATCGATTCCAAGTGCAGTCGTTTTGCAATTTCGGCGGCCTGGAATTCCGTTGCATCCAGCTTGCCATCATCATTCTTGTCCCAACCTTTCCATTGCGCCGTCAGATCGGCCAGTCGCGATTCGGCCAACTGGATAACTGGGTCGAAGATCGTGCCACGCTGATCCTCGGGCTGACCGACAGGAATCGTCAGGAATTCATTTCGACTCAGCCGTTTGTCTCCGTCAGTATCGAAGACCAGAAAATCACGCGGCAGCAAGACCGCTTCACGGCCGCTCCGTTTGAGGTACTCATCCTGTGTCAGCAGGCCATCGCCGTCGGCATCAAGAGATTTGAACTGTTCGACCAGGGGATTATTGGCATCGGCTAGCGCTGCCACCGATTCATCGCATCGCGAGATCATTGTCCCGGCGACGATCGCGACAATGATGACGGCCCGAGTAAACAAACATGGCATAGAGCGGCTTCCTCCTAAAGACGAAATGTCATGCGAACTATACCAGATCGCCGTGCAATGTGGAGAGGCCTTGGCAGAATGCCCGCAGCGATCATTTCGTTCATCAGGAGGGCGAAGCCTCCCGCTGAGCCGCACGGTCAATACGACTTTTATCGTTCGCACGACATGAAAAAGTTTTGCACTAGCCACGTTGTTTCAGAACATGTTCCGTCAGCGAAGACAGCGACACCTTCTGGCGGCCGGTCACGTCGAAATTTGCCGGATCGAGCCATTGCTGAAATGCCTGACGCAAGGCCGACCATTCTTCGTCGATGGCCGCATACCACGCCGTGTCACGATTGCGTCCCTTGAAGACCGCCGCCTGTCGGAAGATTCCTTCGTATGACAGGCCCAATCGCTGCGCGGCGCGACGCGACGGTGCGTTCAACGAGTGACACTTCCATTCGTAGCGTCGATAACCCAACTCGAACGCGCGCTGCATCATCAGAAACATCGCCTCGGTCGCCGCAGGTTTTCCTTGAAGCAATGGCGAAAAGTTCAGATGCCCCACTTCGATCGAACCCTGACGCGGATCGATCCGCAGATAGCTGGCAACCCCGACCGCCTTCATTGAGGCCAGATCGATGATCGCGAAGAACAGCGGATCGTCGCTGGCCAGCCATTGATCGACCCAATCGATGTAATCGTCCAGGCTCGCAAAAGGTCCATAGGCCAAATACGTCCAGTTGCGACCGTCTGAGTCAATTTGATTCGCGTTGAACAGGTCGACCGCGTGGCGATCCGAACTGAGTGGCTCAATGCGACAGAAACGGCCTTCCATGACTGTTCGATCGGGAACCGGAACCGGATTCCAGTTCGGGACCGGATGTCCGACAGGTTGGCCCCATTGATTCAATTCGTGTTCCATCGAAACGGTTTCCTGTGCAGGTGATCGCGTACCAGACCCGCATTCGCCGACAAGATCAACAATCGCTGCGGAATTGCAGTGCGTCATCCATGACAATTCGCCAGCGTCTCGTCAATTCCAACGGATCTGCCGAATCCTGAATCGCGGTACGTGATTCTGGTTGAAATTCCGAAGGGGTCAGACCCCGAGCACAATCATGCGCGGCTATTTAGTTCATTTGTGTTGATCGGCGATTGGCGGGCTGTCATCGCACGGATTGAGGCGATACATTTCCGAGGTTCGGTTTTTTGGAGTGATGGATCGCAGTTTCATGGCGCGGCACAAGATTATCGAAGGTGGGGCTGGCGACGACGACGAGCGACCGCCGTTACCGCCCAATTCCGGAGGCGGGTTCAATCCTGATGACGACAAGTTCGACGACGAATTGCGGCCGCAAAAGCTGAGCGAAGTTGTCGGGCAACGCAAGGTCGTCGATCGCCTGAAAATCGTGCTCGACGCGACACTGCGCCGCAAAGAACCGCTCGGACATATCTTGTTCGACGGACCACCGGGCCTGGGTAAAACGACACTCGCCATGACGCTCGCCCGCGAAATGGGAACCGAATGCCAAATCACATCGGGCCCGGCACTGATGGCACCGAAAGACCTGCTGTCATACCTCACCAACGCCAGTCACGGGTCGGTCCTGTTCATCGACGAGATTCACCGGCTGCCGCCCGCGGTTGAAGAGTTCATCTATCCGGTAATGGAAGATTTCCGCGTCGACATCGTTTTGGGCGAAGGACTGAACGCTCGCACCATCAACATGAAGCTGAAGCCGTTCACAGTGATTGGTGCCACCACGCGCAGCGGTATGCTGATCGCGCCGCTACGCGACCGATTCGTACACCGCGAACACCTCGATTTCTATGACCTGCCCGAGTTGGCCGAGATTGTGAATCGCAATAGTCGGAAGCTGCGGACGAAGATTGTCGACGAAGCGTCGCGATTGATCGCCGACCGCAGTCGGGGGACGCCGCGCAAGGCGAACAATCTGTTGCGGTGGACTCGTGATTTCGCCACCGTCCGTGAGCCAGAAGGCAATATCACGAAACCAGTGGCAGATGCCGCTCTCGCCATGCTCGAGATCGATTCGGTCGGGCTGGAGGCTCAAGATCGTCGCTACCTGCAGACATTGGTTCACGTCTTCAGTGGTGGACCGGCCGGACTGTCGGCAATCGGTCACACGATGAACGTACCACCGGATACACTCGAAGACGAAGTCGAACCGTTTCTGCTACGCGTCGGTTTCATCCAGCGCACTCCGCGCGGACGCATGATCACGGTCGCAGGGTTGGCTCATTTGGGTATCAACCCGCCAAACCCACCGGGGCCACCTGATGCAGAAGGTCCGCAGAAACGACTGTTTTGACTGACCCGGCCGCGGGTCGTCGGGATGCGCGATGGCGTTGGGTTCAGAATAGCGATGCGGCTCGCGCGATGCGGGTGACCCAGCCCAGAATGAACAAAACTGCTGAACATACCAATCCGAAGCGCCAGCGAGGCCCAACGTCGCAACGCGAGTGCCCAAAGAGAATTCGCGATTGCATTGGACTCAGCATGGCAATGGTCGCGCGTTGCGGACGGACCCGGCCGCGGGTCGGACGAATGCGCGACGGCGTTGGGGTCAGAATAGCGGCGCGGCTCGCGGGTGACGCTACACCTTTGGAAAACGCAGAAGACACTGACATCGCCAGTGACACACCTAAGGATTCTGATCCACGGTCTCGCTCAGAGGCTTGTCGACCTCGTCATTGATCAGCTTGCGGCCCTTGCTCGCGATTGTTCCGAACAGGTAATAGAGACCGGGAATCACCCAAATTCCAACCAGTGTCCCGAAGACCATGCCGCCGACTGCCGTCGTGCCAATCGTGCGGTTCCCAATTTGGCCTGGACCGGTGGCGCGGACCAATGGGATCAATCCGACGATGAACGCGAACGATGTCATCAGAATGGGACGGAATCGCAACTTGGCTCCTTCGATGGCTGCTTCCTTGATACTCACCCCCGTCTGGTGACGCTGGACGGCAAATTCCACAATCAGGATCGCGTTCTTGCCCAGCAATCCGACCAGCATGACCAGGCCGATCTGACAGTAGACGTCGTTGGAAAGCCCCATCAACTGCAGAAACACGAATGATCCGAACAGCCCGACCGGCAGCGAACAGATCACCGCGAGCGGAATGATGAAGCTTTCGTACTGTCCGGCGAGCACCAGGTAGACGAAGACAACGACGATCAGAAAGATAAAAATGGCAAGGCTTCCTTTTCTCTCTTCGTCATAAGAGAGCCCTTCCCATCCAAGTTCGTATCCGCGCGGCAACACCTGCGCACCGACTTCTTTGATGGCTCGAATTGCTTCGCCGCTGCTGTAGCCGGTCGCAGGTGCACCTTGAATCGCGGCCGATGGGTACAAGTCGTACCGGCTGATCTCATTCATCCCCTGAATTGGATTGAGCTGCATGAAAGAAGAATAGGGAACCATTTCGTCGTTGTTGTTCTTGACGAACATCGTGGAGAAATCGGTCGCGTATCTTCGGTACTCGGGCTTTGCCTGGACGAACACCTTGTAGAACTGTCCAAACCGAATGAAGCCTTGTTCCCAGGTGCTGCCGATGACGATCGACAGATTGTCCATCGCTTTGCTGATCGATACACCCTTCTGCATCGCAACATCGTTGTCGATCCTCAATTCATACTGTGGATAATTGCTCGCGAAGAATGTGAACAGGCCTTTCACTTCCTTTCGTTTCGCCAGTGCGTCCATGAATCTGGTCGTGACTTCTCCCAACTGCTGATAGTCTTCTGAATTCGTTCCATCGAGAATACGTACGGAGAAACCGCCGGCCGCGCCGAAACCAGGAACCGCGGGGGGTTCATAAAATTCCAGTTTCGCATTGGCGATCTTGCCACCTTCCTGTTCGAGTTGCTGAATAATCTGTTTGGAACTCAGCTTCCGTTGCGCCCACGGTTTCAGATTGATCAGGCACGTTCCCGCATTCGAACCACGGCCTTCCGTCAAAACTTCATAACCGGCCAATGACGAAACCGAGTGAACTCCATCAATCGCCTTGGCGATCTTTTGAAGTTCGTTTGCCTTCGAGTTCGTAAATTCAAGCGTCGATCCCGGCGGTGTCTGAATGATTCCATAGACCATTCCCTGGTCTTCGATCGGAATAAATCCACTGGGCAATCGCGTATTCACCGCATAAATCCCGAAGCCAAACGCGGCAACAAACAGCACGGTCAAAAAACGTCGTGCAACGATATGCCTCAGTCCTGCGGCGTAACCTCCCGTGATCTTTTCCACACCGCGATCGAACAGATGCAGCAATGCTCCCAATGGCCCGAGTTTCCTTGTCTCGGTGTGAGGTTTCAGAATCATGGCGCACAGAACCGGTGTCAGCGTCAACGCGACCACACCGGAAAGGATAATGGACGTGGCCATCGTGATTCCGAATTGACGATAGAAAGTGCCGACCGGTCCCGTCATAAACGTGACAGGCACGAATACAGCCGTCATCACGAGCGTAATAGCAATGATGGCGCCGCTGATCTCGTTGATGACTTCCTTTGTCGCCAGGTAGGGCGAAAGATGCTTTTCATGCATCACGGCGTGTACGGCTTCGACCACCACGATCGCATCGTCCACCACAACACCGATGGCAAGTACCAGGGCAAACAACGTGATCAGATTGATGGACATATCGAGCAACTGCAGGACAAAAAATGTCCCGATCAGTGAAACCGGCACGGCGAGCGTCGGTATCAGCGTGGATCGCCAATCACCGAGAAACAGAAACACGACCAGTGAAACCAGCAGAAATGCTTCGAACAACGTATGAACAACCTGCTCGATCGACGCATCGAGAAAACTGGAGACGTCATAGGTGATCTCATAAGTCATCCCGGAGGGGAATGACATTTTCCTGATCTTCTCGAGTCGCCGTTTCACTTGATCGATCACGACCGAAGCGTTTGTGCCGGGCAATTGCTTCAGGACGATCGCCGCTGAAGGATGACCGTCGATGTCGGAGTAGATGTCGTAGTAGGACGGCCCGAGTTCGATTTCGGCGACATCTTTCAGCCTTAGAATCTCGCCATTCGGATTCGACCGGACGATGATGTCTTCGTATTGCTCGGGCTTGTTGTAGCGGCCGACCCACGTCAGAACGTACTCAATCGATTGCGAGGTCTTTCCCGTCGCCAACCCCAATCTTCCCGGCGAACCGATCATGCTTTGTTCGCCCACGGTCTTCATGATGTCATCGGCAGAGATGTCGTAAGCACGCATGCGATCGAGGTCCAGCCAGACGCGCATGGCATATTGACGGTTTCCCAGAATCTTCGCGCTTCCCACGCCGCGGACGCGCTTGATTTCCGGCAGCAGGTTCGCGTAGGCGTAGTTGTAGATGAAATTCTGGTTGTGACCCGGATCCGTGCTGTAGATGTTCACATACATCAGCATGCTTTTCATGGCTTGCATGACGATGATGCCTTCTCGATCCACCAGCGGGGGAAGCCGGTTTCGGACAGTCAAGACGCGGTTTTGCACGTTCGTCACAGCCGCGTTCAATTCTGTGCCAGGCTCAAAGACGACGGTAATCGTACCCTCGCCGGCGCTTGTTGCGTCGGAGATCATGTACCGCATGTTCGGTACGCCATTGATCGACTGTTCCAGAATCACCATCACGGAATCGACGAGGACTTTGGCGCTGGCACCAGGATACGAGACCGTCACCATGACGCTGGGAGGTGCCACGGAAGGAAACTGCGCAATGGGCAACGTCTTAACCGACAACCCGCCCAGAAACAGGATGATGACCGAGATGACGATCGCCAACGTTGGTCGGTGAAGGAATTGGGCGAACATCGCGCAGGTCACTCACAATCGTTGTAGACGCGAAAAATCCGAACGCTGGTCCTATTCCGCATGGTATTTCAACTTGGCAATCGCCTGCTGTGGATCGCTCACTTCGTATTGCACCTTGTCACCGTCGCGAATATCTCGCACGCCTTCGAGAACGAATTTGTCACTCACACTTAATCCCGATTTGACGACGAAAATGTCTTCCAGCTCATGCTGGATTTCGATCTCGCGCTGGTGCGCAATGCTGTCCTTGTCGATGACATAGACATATCGCTTGTCGAGAATTGGAAACGTGGCGCGTTGCGGGATGACGATGGCATCGTTTTGAACCCGGTTGATCAGAACAGTTCCTGTCTGACCGTGACGCAACAGGTGATCGGGGTTCTGAAAATCGGCACGAAACGGAATGTTTCCAGTCTGGTTATTGAAATCAGCTTCGATGGCGCCGATCTGGCCCACTTGCGAAAACTTCTTTCCATTCGCGAGCTTCAATTCGACCTTCAGGTCCTGAACACGTTCACCCGGCTCAGTCATGAAGTCCAGGTAAATCGCTTCGGGCACATTGAAATACACCCACATCAGGCTATTGTCCGACAACGTTGTCAACGTGTCGCCCTCTTCGACCAGACTGCCCTGCTGATGAAGCAAACGATCGACAATTCCGTCAAAGGGCGCCTCGATCGTGGCAAATCGTAACTGAGCCTGCGCGAGACTGGCATTCGCTTCCGCGCGGGACAGCTTCGCCTTCTCCAATAACACCTCATTCTTTGAAACCACTTTTTCTTCGGACAACTGTTTGGAGTAGTTCAGCTGCATCTGAGCGAGATCCTTCTCGGCCAATTCCGCATCGAGTTTTGCCTGATAGATCGTCGGAATCACCTTGAACAGAACGTCGCCCTGCTTCACTGTCTGACCTTCGTGAACCGGCACCTCTTCGAGATAGCCCATCTCCAGAGCGCGAACCTTGATATGACGTCTGGAATGGATTTGGCAGACGAATTTTTGAGTGACCGTGACGGACTTGGCCAGCGGCGACGTCGCCACGATTTTGTGCGTTTCCACGTTCTCCGACGCGCTGTGCATTGTGCACGCCGGTAATAAAACGCAGCTCACTAGCAGGCAGGACGCAGAAAAAACGGGAGGTTTCATAATATTTGCGATCAGAACATCGTCGGCTTGCATTTCCCACCAATTCGATACGCGGGCTCTGACAGTCTCCTTTAAAATCACCTGTCGTCAACTGACCCGCAGGCAGCAATGAGTATGCCACAAAACTTGACTCCGACCTCGAACGGTCTCAATCACATTCGTCGTGGAGTTGATTGGTCACGCCAGAACTGCAAAATCAGGGAATCGACACAGGCAAAACGAGCAACCCGATTTTTGATGTCACAATATTAAGGAACTTTGATGAAACTCACGTTTCTCGGTGCCGCGGGTGAAGTGACGGGCAGCCAACATTTGATCGAAACGGACTCACTGCGCGTGTTGCTCGACTGCGGACTGTTCCAGGGGCACCGGTCGGAGTGTCGCAAGAAGAACGAACATTTCTATTGCGATCCGAAAACACTGAGTGGTGTGATTCTGTCCCACGCGCACGCTGACCATTGCGGCAATCTGCCGGGACTATTCAAAGCGGGATACCGCGGGCCCATTTTCTGTACGCCCGCGACGGCCGATGTTGCATCCGTGATGCTGCATGACAGTGCTCATATTCAGGCCGAAGATGCGCGGTACTTGAACAAGAAACTTCCGCCAGGCGCGCCACGAATCGCTCCTTTGTACGACGACAACCATGTTGATGGTGTGGTGAAACGATTCGAGACGATCCCGTATGGAGAATGGCACGACCTGTCCAAGGATTTCCGTTTACGGTTTCAAGATGCGGGGCATATTCTCGGTTCCGCCATCACGGAAATGGAGATTCGCGAAGACGGTGAATGGAAGCGCGTCGTGTTTACCGGTGATTTGGGCCGCCGCGACACACCGCTGCTGCATAATCCCCAACGAGTCGAAGGGTGTGACGTGTTGATTACCGAGTCGACCTATGGCAATCGGGTCCATCCCCCCACCGACGATCTGAAACAGCACCTCAAAACGATCTTACAACGTGCCGCGGCGCGGGGCGGACGCGTGATCATCCCCGCCTTCAGCCTCGGTCGCACGCAAACGTTCGTTTATTTTCTGAACGAACTCTACAACGCCGGCGAATTACCCGCAGTACCGGTTTATGTCGACAGTCCGTTGTCGCGAGAGATCACTTCGATCTACTGGAATCACTCCAACATTCTGGATGACGAATTTCAGAAGTGCCTCAGGACGGACAAGGATCCATTCAACTTTCCGGGTCTGCGGTACATCGCTTCGCAATCGGAAAGCATGGAACTGAACCATCGCAAAGGCTCGTTCGTCGTCATTGCGGCCAGCGGGATGTGCGAAGCCGGACGCATCGTGCATCATCTGAAGCACGGACTGGATGACCCTCGCAACATCATCCTGCTGATCGGATATCAAGCCGAGAACACGTTGGGCCGCCGGATTCAGGATCGTCACAACAAGGTGCGAGTGCTTGATCGCATGGTCGAGGTGCGTGCCGAAGTGGAAACTCTTCAGGGGCTGTCCGCCCACGGTGACGCCGAAGACTTCAAGTGGTGGTTCGAAGGTCTGGCCGCCATGCGCGGCGTGGGTCGCGCCTTTATTGTGCACGGCGAACACGAAGCGGCCGTGGCTCTGTCACAATTGCTCGATCATGTCTGCGACGAACCGCCAACGATTCCTCAGTTCCAGCAAACGTTTGTCGTTTGATCTCACGCGGCTTGTTCCATCGTGCCAGGTTCGACCTCCCGCACTGCCTGGCGGATCTCCCCCCGCGAGCCCAGGTAATAAACGACGCCGACCGCTCCCCACGCCAATGATGTCAGGCGATAACCCAAAGCGGTCAACAGTCCGTTCGAAAAGGCCGCGGCGAGTTGTTCATCGGTGCTACCCGGCACGGCGGACAGTTGGAACTGCTTATAGAACCACGCAACGGCGCCTTCCAGGACACCGATTCCACCGGGCGTGGGAATCGCCGCACTGAACACTTCGGGCAACGGCAACCCGGCCACGTGATCAATGAATCCGGGAATCGACTGCCCGCTGTGAATCGACAACGCACAGAAATAGAAGGCACTCAGGAAACCAAAGTGTCCGAGAATCCCCAACCCGGCGGCAGACAACACGACACTGGGTCGGTCCTGATACAACTGCACAGAATCCATCAATTCCTTGATGATACGACCAACAAACTTCCAGGTCGTTAACCAGTGCATCAGGCGGGAATGGGTGAAGGCCGGAATGAACATAAGTCCCAAGCCAACCAGACCGGCTAGCGATCCGCCCCACAAGGCCCAGACTGCCCATTGCAATTCCGGTCCAGGCTTGGTCGACGACGGGATTAATGAGGCCACGGCTCCCAGAACAAACAGCGCCCACATCCCCAGGACACGATCGAGGAACACGGTGGCCAGCACAGACGGAATTCGGTTGAGGTGATCTTTGCCAAGCAGCGCGGCTTTGACCAGGTCGCCCCCGACCGCACCGGGTCCCATCAAGTTGCACGCTTCACCCAGCATCCCCAATCGAAAGGTCTCACGAAATGACAAGGGCAGTCCGATGCCACGGACGAGCAATCGCCACCGAGTAAACGTGGCCAGTAACGACACGAACCGAATTCCCAGTGCCGCCAGGAACATGTGCCATAAGATCGTCCGCTCGCTCAGCTTGACCAGATCTTTGGCGCACATCTGGTACAGCACAACCAGAATCACGACAGCCACCAGCCACTTGGCGGCGTTGATCAACATGGTTCGAGACGGCGCGGGGCTTGCCGAAGCGGGATTGGCGGTACTCACAGTACAAACTCGCAGTCGTAGACAGACAGATCAATCAACACTAACTCCATAATTTCGCGGTTGTTGCAATTTCCTGATAGCCCAATTTGGACCCGGCCGCGGGTCGGCGGGATTCGCGTCTGCGTTGGGTTTAGAATAGTGATGCGGCGCGCGCGCGTTGGAAACGGAATGTCACACGCGGCGGAATGCAGTGAGATTCGCAATTGGCCAATGTGCGTACGATACCTGTGGACGATTCCAAGGAGGTAGAAAGCGGATCTCAGATCCTCATGTCACCTCGCCCACAACGCGCGAGCAACCCGACTATTCTGAACCCGCCGCAGACGCGCATCCCACCGACCCGCGGCCGGGTCCATCAAACAATTTGACGATCTGAGGGATCAGTCGCTCGAATGCTTTGGCTCGATGGCTGATGTGGCGTTTCACTGCCGGCGCGAGTTGTCCGAACGTCAGATGATATTCGGGGACCATGAACAACGGGTCGTAACCGAAGCCGTGTTCGCCGTGATACTCGCGCAGGATCAGTCCCCCACAACGTCCTTCGGCAGACAATTTCACCTGACCATTGGGGTCAGATAACACGGCATAACAGGTGTAATGCGCGGTCCTCTTCTCAGGCGGAACCGCTGCCAGTTCCTGCAACAGCTTTTCGTTGTTCGCACCGTCGGCCCCTTGCTCGCCGGCATAGCGGGCCGAATAGATTCCGGGTGCTCCTCCCAACACATCGACGCATAATCCACTGTCTTCTGCGATGACCCATTGCTTCAGTTGTTTGGCGACCTCGGTCGCCTTCTTGGCGGCATTGGCCGCGAATGAATCGCCATCTTCTTCGACCTCGCCCACTTCCGGGAAGTCTGTGACCCCCACCAGTGGGATGCCATGCGGCACACACAACTCGGCAATCTCGCCAATCTTCTTCTTGTTACGACTGCTCAGGACGATCGTCGGAAATCGGCTCATTGAAGGAATACCAGCGGAAGGATCAGTGTTTGTGACGCGCAGCGCGATCCGCGCCGCGTCTGATTCTGACCAAAACCGTGGGTCGGCGAAAGTGCGGATGATCGTCAGTAGTCATCGGACACACTGAATGCATACCAATCTGGGGACAGGTACTTTCGAGAGTAATAAGCGTTCCCGAATGGAGTGCCCCGCCCACTGGGCCTCCGTGCAAATCCGTACGACTCAATGTCTGGTCCCAAGCCATCCGGCCACTCATTCGTTCGCAAGTAGACGCCGCCATTTTGGTCGCGTCTGGCTTGGTCGATGAAATACGGCCCGATCTGAAGTTTAGTCGTCCTTTGCGGTTCGTCCGACATCGCAATCGATTCTGCCAGTTGCTCTAACGATTCACGATACAACTCGAACGTGATTCGAAGCGGCAGGTGCATTCCAAGGATCACCAAAACCACCGTCACGAACAAGAACTCCCATCGAACACCGCCGCCCAGTTGTGTGGAAAAACGCCCTCTTCTGACGAACGCGATAAACGCCTGAATGATCACATGAATTACGGGCGGAATTGTTGATAGAAAAACGCCAAAGATGAAGACTGCGATCGACCACGATTGTGGCCAGATATCGCAATACAATGCGAGAGCGCACCATGTGAACAACGTGAACCAGCTTAAGCGGCGCGCGATGCCAGGCTTTGGTGCGCTGCCAGGATCAGGCGAACTTGGTGAGGATTCGGCGGGACCCATCAATGCAACCTTGGCGCTGATTCCCGAATTAGTACGTCACGGACGAAAACGGCCCGTGGACTCAGGGACCTGTGCCGTAGTTGTTTTGTAGCACATTGCTGACTCGGTCGGAGTCGTCAAGGACCAATGCGATATCTTTGGAGAAGGTGACGATTCCCGACCGTTCTATTTTCTGGCATCTGACGTAGTTAAGGTCGCTGAATTTCTGAGAAGGTTGATGTTCACCATCCCAATTGTTCGCCGTGAACTCAGCATTATTGCAAACAGTGCAACGAAATCCGTGACGCGTCATGATCTGGATCGCTTCCGATGAGGAGGTTCCAATTGGCACATCAGCTAAGAGATTTCGTTTGGCAACTGGCGCCGTTGGCTGTGAACGGCAGCAACACAACCAGGTTGGAGCCGACATCGCAATAACAATCAGCAAACAGCGTGGGAACATGTCGCGCCCTGCTCCAGTATGGCTTCAGAAGGTGGCGACGAGTTAGTCGCCCTTGGTTCATTCCACCTCTGTGGCCTCGATCGAACATTCATTCGTCGTGGTTTAGCAAAAATGCTTTTTTTGTCGTTGACATTCCATCGCGACGCGCCTACTGTACTACTTGTCTAGTACACTGATGGAGGTGCCCATGTTTTTTGAGATCAATCCATCGAATGGCGTCGCGATCTTTGAACAGATCTCGCGACAAGTGAAATATGCTGTCGCCAATGGCGCGCTGCGTGCCGGCGATCTGGTGCCCTCGGTCCGGGAACTGGCGACCAAGCTGGCCGTCAATCCCAACACCGTCGCGCGTGCCTATAGAGACCTGCAGACGGACGGTTTTCTAGAACCGCTGCGCGGCGAAGGACTGCGAGTCACTCGGCAGGCAGGCGAACGAAGCCGCAAGCATCGCACCAAACTGTTGCAGGATCGCGTCCGCGTCGTCGTCATTGAAGCCCGGCAAAGCGGCCTGTCTGAAGAGGAGTTTTATCGGCTGGTTGACGATGTTTGGAAAAGCGAGGCAGGCGTCACCGAAAGCAAAACCAACGTTCCTGTCTAAACCACAACACAACACATCACATCGAAGTCCCTGTCCGTCATTCACACATCGATATCAAATCTTGATCTCGATATCTCGCCCGTGTTGGAAAGGAAAGTCATGACCGCCACCTTCGAGTTTCAACAGGTCACCAAACGGTTTGGCAAGCAGACGGCACTGGACGAGGTCTCTCTGAAGGGTGAATGTGGGGAAGTGATCGCTCTGTTGGGTGAGAACGGTGCGGGCAAAACAACCGCGATCAAGCTGCTGTTGGGATTGCTGGCACCCGATGCCGGATCGACGCGCGTCATGGGACTCGACGCTCAATCGCAAGGCGGCGAAATCCGTCGCCGCGTTGGCTATATGCCTGACCGCCCTGCTCTGTACGACTGGATGACGGTGACGGAGATCGGCTGGTTCGCCGCGGGATTTTACCCGTTGGGATTCCAGCAACGCTTCGAACACTTGTTGAAGCGGTTCGAACTGCCTGGCGACAAGACGATTAAAACGCTGTCGAAGGGGATGCAGGGAAAAGTCTCGCTGGCATTGGCGATGGCACACGAACCCGACCTGCTAGTGCTGGACGAACCGACTTCAGGACTGGATCCGCTGGTCCGACGTGAGTTCCTCGAAAGCATGATCGATGTCGCGGCCGCGGGACGGACGGTTTTGTTATCCAGTCACCAGATGTCGGAAGTTGAACGGGTCGCGGACAAGATCGCCATCATCCGCCAGGGAAAGCTGGCGTTGTTCGAATCGCTGGAAACCTTGAAGAGCCACGTTCATGAAGTAGTTATCACGATGGATGTTGTCGAAACGGTGCCGCCTATCATGCCGTCGGGAGCCAGTTTGCTGGGCGCCACACGGCGCGACCGGCAATGGCAGTTGCTGGTACGTGATCTGGACACGGCGGGCCGCATCGCGCTTGAGACTGATCCATCGCATCTGGATGTCGAAATGCGCACACCGTCGCTCGAACAAATCTTTGTCGCCTGCATGACGTCCAATGGAGCGTCAACACCGTCGGTTTCAGTCGTGTCGTCGTCTTAGAAACGCTTTTCGTCCATCACCTTCGAATCCTGAATCGTCTGCTGCGCCAAGTGCGTTCCCAGATCTCAAATCCGCTGCTTCATGAGTATGAGGTGCCCCGATGTTCTCGATGCAGTTTCGCAGATTCGTTTGGAAGGAATGGCGCATCCATCGCGGACTGTGGTTCAGTTGTCTGGGCATGGGTGTCGCGACGCTGCTTCTGGTCGTGATGTTGCTGCCCGCGCAGCTAAATGGATTTGTGTTCGCATCGCCGTGGGTTCAATTTTTCCCCTGCATGTATGCACTGGGTTGCGGAGCGTTGCTGTTCGCAGGCGAGCGAGAAGAACGAACTGTCGATTGGCTGCATCGCTTGCCAGTCAATCCGCGTGCGTTGCTGAGTGCCAAGTTCTCATTTGCCGTTGCATCGACGATCGCGGTTCAATGGCTTCTCGCATTCCTCTCAACGCTATTAATGGTCGGCGTCTCCAACGTGTCGCTGTATGATCTCAGGTCGATCTACTTTCCGAACGGGCTGATTGTCCTGTTGTGGTCTATCCTCGGATCGCTGTGTAGTCGCCGCGTGCTGATTTCGATTCCGGCCATCGGTTGTTGGATTATCGCACTGGGCCTGTTGCCAATTGCTATCACGCAACAGGTCACCCGCAACCTGCAGCAGACAGGTCATGCGGTTCCATTCGTGGAGTCGGCATTGTTCGGCCGAATTCCTTCAATCGATTTCTGGGCCTGCGTGGTCCTGCTCCTGACCCTGGTCACAGTCTGCGTACTTGATATCTGGCTGGCTTGGCGGTGGTGTCACGAAAAATATCTGGATGCATCGGTCGTGGAGCGGCTGTGCACTCGTTTAGTGGAGCGGTTTAAGCCATGGTTGCCGGCGCGGCGGGTGTCAGCCGTTTCTATCCCCAAAGTCGAATACGAAGATTCGTGGCGACGCACTTGGCAACGACTGATCTGGCAGGAACGTCGCCGCGAATCCGCACAACGCGTCATTCTGATCGCCGGTTGTGTCATCGCCGTGCTGTTCGTTCTGGCGATCGGATCCAATGCTGGATTCCACAATGAACAACGATTCCGGCTCGATCTCGCGATCATGTGTGGCACGTTTTACCTCTCGATGATCCCAGTGACAATGGGGGTGTTCGGATTCCGGTGCGACGCCGATCACCAACAACCCCGATTCCTGGCCAATCGGGGAATTTCGCCCGCGACATTGTGGCTGGCCAAGCAGGCGGTCTGGTTGCCCCGCGCCTTCTGGATTCCCGCGGCGATCCTCTGCGCGGCCGCGATCGCGACAGTGTTCACCGGGCAACTCGTGAATTTTCTTTCGTTCTCATTTCAAGCACTCGTCGTCATCTCTCATCCGCTGCACGGTGACCCGTTGCGTGCGATCTGGCATGCGACATTCGGATTAATCGAATTCGTACTACTGGGATATTGCTGTGGACAGTTGGCGGCACTCGTGTGTCAACGAACGATTATTGCCTTTGTGCTCGCGTTTGCCCTCAATGTGGTGGCTTTCATTTTTCAACTCGGAATCGCACATTTCGACATTCCCGCGTGGTGGGCGCTGGGCATTCCGATTGCAGCCTTGCTGGCCATCACGCTATGGCAATCGCGTGCCTGGATGCTGGATGATCAATCGTGGCAACGCTGGAGGCGATTGTCAGTCGCGATCGCGTCGATCCTGATTTTCCTGGGCGTGACCCTTCCCGCGTACCGCGTTGCGGAAGCGATGGTGGCCATGCCGTTTGGGCCGCAATTGCCAATCATGGCAAACTCAGACTGGAAAACTCGACGGACCCCTGTCGAACAATCCATTTTGCAGCAAATGAGTCAACTTGGGCGCACTGGTTGGGGTGATTCGTCAGAACAAGCCGATGACGTCGTCCGACTGATGCAGGGTCCCGTGAATAGCCTCAGCAGCAGTGGACTGGAACAGACGTGGCTCACTCAAATGCATCATCGCATGCATCTGCGGTCGGACATTTTGTTGAGTACGGGTCATCCTGCTGAATCCTGGGACTGCCTGATGACCAGTCTTAAGGTGGCTCGCTGTTTCGCACGCGATGGAAATTATGCCGCGTGGCTGACGGGCATCGCGGAACAAGAGAAGTCTCTCGAACAGATCATGCTCTGGATCGGCCGTTCCGAGCTCACCTTGCCGGAAATAGAGGAAAAGCGTCAGGCCATCGCGGACGAATTGCAGCAATTCCCCTCCATCAGCGAATCGGTCCTCAGCAACTATCGCGAAAATCGACAGTTCATGGTCGAGTCCGATCAGCTCTTGGAATCAGTCGGTGAGTTCGGTCACCGAAGTCAGAATGGTCCACGTGACGGAATTGACCTGCTGGCGATCAAGCTGCCTTCGGAACGGAAACGTTTGGATCTGGTCTTGCGGCAGTTGGCGCAGGTTTCGTTCTACTTCGCGACCCGTCTCCAGACTCAGGGAACGGACCAGAACAGGTTCAACCTGCCCTTGCCCACTTGGCTTGATTCGATCGTGCAAACGACACCACTGATCGGACACGCAGGATGGCACCCCGATCAAGTGCCTGTCATGTTCAACCGACGCCAGACCGTCGTTCATGCGGCGCTGACGCGCATGGCCCTGATCTCGTATCGCAAGACTCACGGACGTCTGCCAGAACGTTTAATGGAATTGTCCGCGCTGGTCCCACCCGCGGCGTTGATCGACCCCAATTCGAATCACGAATTCGAATACTATCCGGCCATCCTCGTCAGCCAGAGTCCTCAACGAATTGAGGTCCAGCTACTCTCGTCGACCGAAGTTGAATTGAAACAGGTCGGCCGATACCCCGTGAATTCGGTCCGGATCACTCGGGACCTATTGCTCAGCCAGGATCCCGCGCAAATCCAGGCGTTGCAAAAAGCAATCAAGGAGCTTGGCTACGTCTTTCCGATTCCGGTCGCGGTACCGACTCAGCAGTAATCGCATGTCGCTCACGCGTCAAGCGCACGCGCCGTTTCCAACGCGCGCGAGCGATCCAACGATTCCAAACCCCACTCAAGCGCGAACCCCGCCGACCGCAGCCGGGTCAACCGCCGTTGGCGCCGCTGATGAAGACGCCGTTTCCGTTGAGTGGTTTTTGACGGACGCAGTCGATGAAGTAGCGACGTACGCCATCGATTTCCTCTTCGACCAGACCATGAATGTCGGTATCAAAGCCTGGGAATTTTTCGTTGAACATCCTGGCGAACTTCAGGTATTCGACAATCGTGCGATTGAAGCGTTCGCCTGGAATTAATAGCGGTATACCAGGTGGATATGGAGTCAGCAGCACGGCAGTGGCGCGGCCTTCCAGTTGATCGATCTCGACGCGATCGATTTCGCGGTGTGCCATCAGGTCGAATGCGTCTGACGGCTTCATCGCCGGCAACATGTCTGACAGGTACATTTCGGTGGTGACACGAGCCACGTCGTTGTCCTTGTAGGTGTCATGGATCTGCTGGCACAGGTCCTTCAGTCCGATCGCTTCGTAGCGTGGATACTGCTGACAGAACTCCGGCAGGATCCGCCACATCGGCTGGTTCTTGTCGTAGTCGTCCTTGAATTGCTGCAATGCACTCACCAGCGTGTTCCAGCGGCCCTTGGTAATGCCGATCGTGAACATGATGAAGAACGAATACAGCCCGGTCTTTTCGACGATGACGCCGTGTTCGACCAGGTAACGCGTCACGATCGACGCGGGAATGCCGTTCTCTGCGAATTGACCGCTGACGTTCAAGCCCGGCGTGATGACTGTGGCTTTGATCGGGTCAAGCATATTGAAACTGGGCGCGATATTGCCGAAGCCGTGCCATTCTTCGTTGGCCTTCAGCATCCAATCGTCACGGTGCCCAATCCCGTCTTCGGCCAGATGCTCCGGTCCCCAGACAGTGAACCACCAATCCTTGCTACCCCATTCATCAGCGACCTTGCGCATGGCACGGCGGAAGTTCAGCGCCTCCAGAATCGATTCTTCGACCAGCGCCGTTCCGCCGGGCGGTTCCATCATCGCAGCCGCCACGTCACACGACGCGATGATCGCGTACTGTGGCGATGTCGATGTGTGCATCAGATACGCTTCGTTGAACACGTTGCGGTCCAGCTTTTGCTTTTCCGATTCGCGTACCAGAATCTGCGACGCCTGTGAAATACCGGCCAGCAGTTTGTGCGTCGAATGTGTCGCAAACATCATCGATTCTTTGGGCCGTGGCCGATCTTTGCCGATCGCGTGCATATCGCGATAGAAGTCGTGGAAGGTCGCGTGAGGCAACCAGGCTTCGTCGAAGTGCAAGGTGCCGATCTTGCCGTCGAGCAAACTTTTCAGCGTTTCGACGTTATAAATGATGCCGTCATAGGTGCTTTGAGTGATCGTCAGGATCCGCGGTTTCCGCTCGGGATGCTTGGCTTGAGTCGCCCGGGCAAAGGGATTGGCTTCGATCTTTTTCTGAATATTTTCGGGCCGAAACTCTTCGAGCGGGATCGGACCAATGATGCCCAGATGATTCCGTGTCGGCGTCAGAAAGACCGGTACGGCCCCCGTCATGATGATCGAATGCAGGATCGACTTATGACAGTTGCGATCCACGACGACGATGTCGCCGGAAGCAACCGTCGAGTGCCACACCATCTTGTTGGATGTGGACGTACCGTTGGTCACGAAGAAGCAGTGGTCGGCATTGAAGATACGCGCTGCGTTTCGTTCGGACGCTGCAACTGGACCGGTATGGTCCAGCAACTGTCCGAGTTCTTCCACAGCGTTACAGACGTCCGCCCGCAACATGTTCTCGCCGAAAAACTGATGGAACATTTGACCGACGGGACTTTTCAGAAACGCGACTCCGCCGGAATGTCCGGGGCAGTGCCACGAGTACGAACCATCTTGTGCGTAGTGAACCAGGGCGCGGAAGAACGGCGGTGACAGGCTGTCGGTGTAAGCTTTGGCTTCGCGGATGATATGTCGTGCCACGAACTCGGGCGTGTCTTCGAACATATGAATGAAGCCGTGCAGTTCCCGCAGAATGTCGTTGGGAATATGCCGCGACGTCCGCGTTTCGCCGTACAGATAGATTGGAATTTCGGCATTGCGACGGCGAATCTCTTCGATGAAAGCTCGCAGATTCAGGACGGCCGGATCGAGTTCCGGTCCTGGCGTGAATTCTTCATCGTCGATGGACAGGATGAAGGCCGACGCACGGCTTTGCTGCTGAGCGAACTGGGACAGGTCGCCATAGCTGGTCACCCCCAGCACTTCCATTCCTTCGCCCTCAATGGCATTGGCGAGAGCGCGAATCCCTAGACCAGATGTATTTTCCGACCGAAAATCCTCGTCGATGATGACGATGGGAAATCTGAATTTCATCGTGTTTGAATCTCTTGAGCGTCGCCCTGCGTGGGCCGGAAATCCTGCTGACCTGCGTGTTGAGGAACGGTGACTGGCCTACGCCCAGTCGTCAATGCGATTCGCAATCATGCTCGCGATAGATACCTGTCCCCGCCTTATCAATACTCCTCTGGGCCGGCCACATTTTGCGGTTCCAACGGCGCATGATGGTATGGAACGCGCTCCCGCATTGTATACCCCCAGCCTAGCCCCGATTGCCGCTCACCAGTTTTTTCTGAAACCCAGGCGCGGCACTCACTGGATAACGGTGAATCGAAATCACTGCGGGACCCGGCCGCGGGTCGGCGGTATGCGCGATCGGGTTGGGTTCAGAATAGGTGGTTCGCTCGCGCGTTGGAAACGGGATGACGCACTCGATCGGGCGGGTGACGCGTCGCATGCATCGACGAACGCTCATTGGTTGGCAGGTGAGCGGGTCGAGCCACGGCAGTGGACATCGCGGTCCGCAAGCAAAACAGGGAACGAGACACGTGGACTCATTCCCTGTTTGCAGACATTGCCGATGCGCCGTACATGTACGACATTACTTTTCGTTCTTGCCTGGCAGTTTGCCTTCCTTGATCAGATCCAGGTACACCTTGCCGTCGGCGTTCTTTTCCTGGACCGATTTTTCCCAGGCATCCTTGAAGATCTTCATCGCTTCTTCGGTGTTCTTGGCCTTGTGAGCCGCGGTGAAATCCTTGTGCTTGAATCGGTCATGCATGACCTTGCCGAAATCGTTCAGGCCGTGCCCCTTGGCTTTCTTCTCGGCACCAGGAATGTGACAGACATCGCACTTCATCTTCAGTCCGTCGACGGTTTCCAGGAACGGCTTGTAGTTCTTGTCGTCTTTGTACCCATCCTTGATGTAGCCGGGCAGCGAGTCGAATGCGTTCACCGTCAACGAGCCGCAGGCAGAGATGGCGAAGACCGCCAGAATCACTTTCACTTTCATGGACATCCCCCAGGTTCAGTTTTGTGACTTAGACATCCAAGTCATCAACCAGATTTGCTTCACTCATAATGATCCGATATCGCTCGCTGGCGTCTTTTCCCAACAACTGCGAGATCGTTTGATCAGCTTCCACCAGGCTGTCGACATCAACGGCCAACAGAGTACGCGTTTTCGGGTCGAGCGTCGTCTCTTTCAGTTCAGTCGCCGTCATTTCTCCCAGCCCCTTAAACCGACCAATTTCAGCCTTTCGATTGGCTGGCAGCCCCGCCAGGATCTCTTCCTTCTGGGCATCGTCCCGCGCGTAGATATTCTGCGTGCCCACTTGAACCCGGTAGAGCGGTGGTTGAGCCAGATAAAGCTTCTTGTTCGTGATCAGATCACGCATATGGCGGAAGAAGAACGTCAGCAGCAGCGTGCTGATGTGATAACCGTCGCTATCGGCATCCATCATCAGGATGATGCGGTCGTACCGCAGTCGACGAATATCAAAGTTGGTGCCGACGCCCGTGCCCAGTGTCTCGACCAGGTCCTTAATTTCCTGACTTTCCAGGATCTTGCTGGTGGCCAGCGATTCGGTGTTCAAGATTTTGCCGCGCAAAGGCAGGATGGCCTGTGTCCGGCTGTCGCGGCCCATGCCCGCCGTTCCACCTGCGGACTGACCTTCGACGATGAACAGTTCGGATTCGGCGGGGTCGGTCGCTCGGCAATCCATCAACTTGCCAGGCAAGCTGGTCCGCCGAGACGTCGGCGATTTCCGACGGACATCTGTCGCGGCTTCGCGACTGGCTTGCCGCGCTCGCGCGGCAAGCACGATGCGACCGACCACAGCATCGGCAATTGTCGGATTGGTGTTCAACCAGGTTTCCAGTGCTGGCCGAACCATCCCTTCGACGACGCCAGTCATCTCGGGATTGTTCAGTTTTTCCTTGGTCTGCCCCTGGAACATCGGGTTCGACAGAAAGATCGACAAAATTCCCAGCACTCCTTCGCGGATGTCGCTGTTCTCGATCGTGACTCCCTTGATCTTGATGTCGTGCACTTCCATATAGTTCCGCACCGCTTTGGCGATGGCGGATCGGAAGCCCGATTCGTGCGTGCCTCCGGCGTGTGTGCGAATCCCGTTGACATAGCTGCGGATCTGTTCGTCGGTCGCTTCCGTCCAGCGCATGACGACTTCGATCTTCAGCTTGTCATCATCGCGCGTCGCAATGAAGGCCTGTTCGTGAATCGATTTCTTCTGCGATTCCGTCAGGATCTTTTCGAGATACGACACAATCCCGTCGGGATGCAGAAACTCGTGCTTCTCCTTTTTCACCTCGTCAACGAACACCAGTTTCAAGCCGGCATGAATGTAGCTGATGTCCTCCAGGTGTTGGCGGATAACATCAGAATTGAAAGTCGTCTTCGAAAAGATTTCTTCATCCGGCCGGAAAAAGATGATCGTCCCGCGACCACGAAACGGTTTAACTTGTTTAAGTGGCGTGGTAGGGCGGCCGCGTTTGTACCGCTGCGTCCATTCGTGGCCATCGCGATGCACCGTGGCGACCATTTCAACTGACAGGGCATTGGTGACCGACGAACCGACGCCGTGCAACCCGCCGCTGCGAGCATACGCTTGACTGTTGAACTTCCCCCCGGCGTTCATCGTCGTCAGCACCGTCTCAAGTGTGGACTTCTTCGTCTTGGGATGCGTGTCAACCGGGATACCGCGGCCATTGTCTTCGTTCGTACAGGACGCGCCGTCTTTGTGCAGCGTCACCGTGATTTCGTTGCAGTGACCTGCCAGATGCTCGTCGACGCTGTTATCGACGATTTCCCACAGCAGATGATGCAATCCGCGCGAGTCGGTTCCGCCAATGTACATCGACGGACGCAGGCGAACATGGTCGAGGCCTTCCAGGACTTCGATGTCTTTGTGTGTGTAATCCGCGTTGGACATGAAACCTTCCGTGTGGATTGATTCTCAAGGCAATGAACTTGTGAAGGCCGATTTCGTGACGCGTCGCCCAAACCGGCTCGCGGGAATCAAGTTCCCTTCTCGGCTTCCAGGGCGGCCCAATCGACCAGTTGGATTTCCGGGCGAATGATCTCGGTGAACGTGCTGCGTTGGGCAGCTCGAATCCCCTTCCCTCCCCGCGAACTGATCTCGTACTTTAATTGTCCGAATACCAGCGTCTTGTCGGCCGACGTATTCACACGCAGGCAATCGCTAGGACGCGCCATCTGGGCGCCGCCCAGCACGTGGTCTTTGGCGTCCGCCAATTTGATTCCGCGAACACCCTTGCCGGCGCCCGACAGAATCGGGACGTCATCCATCGCAAAATGGGTGACCCGAGCCTGCTGGGTGGCGACAAAAATCGAGGTGGCGTCGCGGACCAGTTCGACCCACACCACACGATCGCCCGGCAGCAAACGACAGTACTTGCGTCCGGCTTTCGTCGAGGGCTGCCGGAACGGTGCCAGCGGCAACCGCATGATCTGCCCCATCGACGTGAGAGCCAGAAAATAGGGAGCTGGAGGCAGGTCGTCACCCATGTCTTGATCGGACGGAGTAAACCGGGCATCGGTGGAAATCGCCGCCACGATGCCGACGCCATCACCCATCTTGACATGCTTCGAAATTGGTTCGCCATAACCGGACGAGACCGGAATCGCCTCGATCGGCAAGGTGTAGGCGATACCATCGCTCGCGAAGTAGACGATGTTGTCCAGCGTGCTGCCAGGCAGAACATCCAGGACGACGTCTCCGTCGCGAACACGCGTCGTTTCGACATTCTGCAACCGACCGACGCGTTTGATCCACCCGTCGCGCGTCAGCACGACATTGGTATTCTCGCGGACGATATAAGCAGACGCATCGAACTCGACGATTTCGTCACTGCTACCAATGGCGGTCCGCCGTTTGTCCGCATACTGGTCGGAAAGTTCCTGCAGTTCGGTCTGCACCAGATTCCACAAGCGTTTCTCCGACGCCAACAGCTTGCGAATCTTGTCGGCGGCGGCCTTCTTTTCCGACAACTCGCCGAGGATCGAATTGATCTCGAGTTGCGAGATCTTGTAAAGCTGCATTTCCAGAATCGACATCGTCTGCGGTTCGTCGAGCAGCGGGAACGTTTTCAGCAACTTATCGCAGGCATCGCGCTTGCCCGAACTGTTGCGAATGATCTTCAACGCCCGATCAAGGTCGTTAAAGATGATCGCGAAGCCTTCCAGTAGATGGATTCGCTGTTCAAGTTGACGCAGGTCGTACTCAAGACGCCGACGAACGGTCTTCAGCCGGAACTTCAGAAACTCGTTTAGCATCTGGGCCAGGCTTAGCCGCGCCGGGATCATTGTCCCATGATCGTCCGGGACCAGGCAGGTCGCGTTGTAGCCGAAGTTCTGTTCGAGCGACGTATGCTTATAGAGGTACGTCATGACTGGTTCGGGATCAGAGCCCGGTTTCAGTTCCAATACGATGCGCAAGGCATGTTTGCTGTCGGTCTCGTCATTCGAATCGATCAATTGTGGCAGCTTGCGAGAATTAACGATTTCGCCAATCTCTGCTGCCAGGTTTCCGGTTTCGACACCGTAGGGAATCGAGTGGATAATGACGCGGTTCTCGCCGTCTTTCTTGCTTTTGTCGAGCGTCCATTCGCCGCGAACCTTGATGGCGCCGCGCCCTTCTTCGTAGATGCCGCGCAGATCTTTGCGATCGGTGACGATGCGACCACCCAACGGAAAATCAGGCCCCTTGATATGTTTCAGCAGGTCTTTGGTTTCGGCATCGGGGTTTTCAATCAGGTGGATGCAGGCCGCGATGACTTCACCCAGGTTATGGGTCGGAATGTTCGTCGCCATCCCGACCGCGATGCCCGACGCCCCGTTGACCAGCAGATTCGGAAAGCGAGCGGGCAACACGACCGGCTCTTCGGTTCGAGCATCATAGTTGGGGCGTTTGTCGACCGTTTGAAACCGTAGTTCCTGCAACAGGTTTTCGGAAACGGGAGTCAACTTGGCTTCGGTATATCGCGAGGCCGCTGCGGGCAGCCCCATGATCGAACCGAAGTTGCCTTGGCCGTGGACCAGCGGATACCGCAGTGAGAAATCCTGTGCCATGCGGACCAGAGCATCGTAGATGGCCATCTCACCATGCGGGTGATAATCACCCATCGTCTGACCCGAGATTTTCGCGCACTTCAGCGTTTTGCCGTTCGACGCCAGATGCAGGTCTTCGTGCATCGCGTACAGAATGCGTCGCTGCACAGGCTTCAATCCGTCTCGCACATCGGGCAAAGCGCGAGACGTGATGACGGACATCGCGTAATTCAGATACCGTCGTCGTGTCTCCTGGCTCAGCAGGACATATTCAATACGGTCCGTCGCTTCCGCGTTCTTATCGCCGCCGTCACTGGCGGTGGTTCGTTTCGCCAATTTCAACTCCGTTGTGTCGTGTCATCCAATTGTCAGGACGATCTGTCCGCCGTGATCTGGCGTGGTCCGTCGAGAATCGAGGTTCGATTCACGCAGTTTTGGCCGACCTTGTGGCCTTCGCCCTGCCGGCTTCCGAACATGGACAGTCGTTATTCGGCTATCCGGGATCGGAACTTCCTCTTTTCGTTCGACCTGCGTAGGTCGGGCAAGATTTTCCGCGTGGGCCAGCTTTTCTGGAACTATCAATTACACGGACTACGGAGAATCTGCAACTGATCTTAAGCCGTTAAATTGCAATCCCTTGCAAAAAACGTCGTAGTCGCGCGGGAGGACTGGGAATGACTCATTCCAACGATCCATACGGACCGAAATTCAGTAGTGTTCGATAGTCCGAACAAGTCGGGCGGATCAAAGTCTCGTCCGTCCAGATTGTTGACAGCGACCCAGGGAGGGGATTCGATGTCTCGTCGCGTTATTGCCGCAGCCTTCACCGTGGTATTGGCTGCTCTAATGATTCCGTCTGTTCGTGCACAGGATCAAGGTTACGATCCGTATGCGCGGCCCGCGATGATCACCAATCAATCGCAGCAGGCCGCGTATTATCAGAATGGTCCGACGGGACCAGCCCCGACGCCGATCGACGCCAACCTGAATCAGGGACCGGCCGCAGTACCGATTCAGCAGCCCGGCTATGTTCGTCTGGGCGCCCCAATGTATCCGACCCCACGTCCCAATATCCCGATCTGGACTGGGTCAACCGTGATTACCAATCAAGCATTTGCGCCACAAGAGATGCTGTATCCGCATACCTACCGCGCGATTTACCCGCCCTTCTATCACCGAGTCAAAGGCGGATGGATCGTCACTCCGCTGGGGGTTCGGTCACACGAAAAGTGGGAACTGCAGGGAACGATGGTCGAAGTGAAATACCGATCGAGCTATCCCGGCTTGCTATCGGGCAAAGCCTGGTGTCCACCCGCCACTTCCTACAACCACGGGGCCTGGCGCTAATGGCGAGTTGACATCTCAGGACGGGAAGTCATTGACATGGATGGAACGCGAAAACACTCACTGGGTCTGGCCCTGTTCATGATCCTGGCAGGCCTACCGTCTGTCGGTTGGTCAGCGGACGGCGCGGCCGAAGCAACGGCGCCACGCGAGTTGCAGGCAGTACCGGCACCAGAAGCACAAGCAATTCCTCAAGCGAAAACCGATGTCGTACCCACCGCATTTCTGACGCCTTCGGACGTGCATGATGTGGTGCTGGATCGATATCAGCGAATGCCTTTTTACGGAAACTATCGCCCGCGTCCTCAACCGGGACATGTGCGACATCGCGTGCGAGCCAACTCGCACGAAGTGGTTGGCTGGTTCTGTTACATCAAGGGAAATGGACCCGCAGTCTGGGCGCATGCTGAATAGCTCGATCACAGAACAGTGGGATAGATGGAAGTCGTCAAAGCAGTGAAACAATTTCGTGGTCCGTCCATTTAACCACGACGGTCGCAATTCGAGCAGTGGCCCATCCGGCGTGAACGGAAGGATTCGTGATATGAAATCGTTGTGGAAATGCTTTGTGCACAGTGCGCTCGCGATCGGCATGACTGCCGGACTGTCGACGACTGTCAGTGCTCAAGATGCCGGAGCGGCCGGTGTCGTACGGATTGCGAAACCGCGAACGGCGAGCGTGAGTGACCAGCAACTCACACCCGCCAGCGCGATGCAGGCGGCAAGCTGCAACCCGGTGCAGTCCGCTCCAGCCATGCCACCGCAGGGTGGCTGCAATGCCGACATGTCCGGCGGGGCGATGATGGGTAACGGCGCCGTGTGCGACGGGTCCTGTGATTTCGGCGGCCGGGGTGGATACGGTCGCGGCGGATTCGGCCGCGGTGGTTATTACGGCCAGGACTGGCGTACGACCGACTGGCAGAATTCTAATGGCTGGGGATCTGGCCTGCGTGCCCGCACTCAGGCGCACAGCATGGCTTGGGAATCACGCTGGTACGGACATTCCGGATACGGCCCGTCGATTTACGATAATGACTGCCAGGGAAATGCGATGCTCGATTACTTCCGCTGCAAGTTCGGTTACTTCATTCCGACAGGCGGCGGAGGACGAGGCGTTCCCTGGACCGGACACTATGCACGCGTCTATCCCGTGAATCCGCACTACAGTGATCCACGAGACGGCCAGGCCTATGCCGCCCAAGGCTATGGCATCCCGGTCTCGGTGCCGCTGGCTCCAGTGGTCGGACACACCTACGACTACTCGTGGGGCATTCCCTCCAGCCGACTGACACCTGTGTCACACCCGGCCTACTAAGTTCCACAAGGCCGACCGACTTCGCCGATCGTGGCATTCCCGTACGACTTTCGCCGACAGAGTGTTTCTGACCGGCGATGAAAAGGAAACCGAGATGAGTTTCGCGAAATCGAATGGATGGATGACCGCAGCGCTGTTGCTGGCGCTCGGCGCGGTCACGAATGCTGATGCTCAACAGCCATCACAAACGCCCGGAATTGTCCGGATCAGCGATGGGCGAGTTCGTACGAGCAGCGGCCAGATCACCCAGACCGGGGCCTTCGGCCATCATGGCGGACAGGTCTACGTGACGCCGCAGGCGGGGAATGGAAACTGCCCCACAGGCGATTGCCCGACGGGATCCTGCCCACGAGGTCACGGCCACGGCTTGTTCTGTGATCACTATTGCAAGCATTCGCCCGACTACGGATATTCGCCCCCGTCGAAGTATCCGCTGTATCGTCGCGGCGTCGAATACACCAGCTATTATCCAAACCAGTGGTACGGTGCTGGCGCTGACTATAGCCAATCCCGTGCGCCGATGGTCTACATGCCGACGGACACGACTCAGTTGGGCTTCTACTATCAGCATGTTCCGTTCTGGCAGCCGATGCCAAACCGCCTGCCCGAGCGTCCGATTCCCGCTCAATGGCATGTCACCCCGCCAGCCGTGCAAGCTTCGCGCTTCTGCTACGGCTGCTACGGTGGCAACTATGGCGGTCACGGCCACTGGGGACATGGACACTGGGGGCAAGGAGGCGGCTATTGCCCACCGGCCTACAATACAACGCCGATGCAAACTAGTCCGACACCCGCCACCAATCCTGGCGATGTCGTCCCCCCAACTCAGTCGGCTCCCGCTCCGATCGATTCCGCACCGCAACCCGTCGATGCCGGACTGCCCGGAGCATTGCCCGCCGAAGCCGACTATGATCCCGCCTTGCCGCCAGCCCCAGGTGGTGTGGAAGTGCCCAGCCGAACTCTGCCAACCGATTCGGCCGCCAGCAATCACATCAAGCGGCTGTAGTTGGATCTGATCGAATCTGTATCCGTCGAAGGGAGCTTCAAAAGAGGCTCCCTTCGTTCGTTTGATGCTGGGGTCACGACACGCTGGTCGAGCGATCTGAGTTCAAAACAGCGGACCGTGTCCAGCAGCGCGACGACAACTGGACAACTGCCCCAGATGAAAGCCGAAATGACTGGTCAACAGCAGCGTGACCAGGTCCCCAACAGTCTTTAAAGCCGACTCCGCGAACAACTCGATTCCATGTGGCCGCGAAGTTACTTCCGGCGATGCCTGTTTCGCCATCGCGCCAAGCTTGCGATAGGTCACAGGAATCAGCGAGCGAAACAGGTCTCGCGTCAGCATTGCGTCTGTGGCAATCTTGTCGGACGAGCCTGGTCCAAACTGTCGCATCCACTCGATGTGCGAGATCGAACCGCCCAGCATTCGCTGCCCCTGTTCACCGACGATTGACAGGTGACCGAGAATCCAGACGGGGGGATGTCCATGCCCTGCCCCCGGTTCAAACAACGCCGCATCCGTCAGATCGTTGATGATGTTGTCAAACTGCCGCAACTGCCAGTCATTGACGGCAACGTCACTCTCGAACATGGGAACTCCGTTTCTTCGTGGACATCACGGCGTTTGACCGAGCAACTCAATCGATTGTTCGCGCCGGTAAATCGGCCCGCCAGGTGTCAGTGTACTCGAATACAAATGGATTGCGTTCATCGCGAGGTTCGGCAGGTGGAATCGAGCTTGCGTCGCTAGAAACTCGTGAATGACCGCGGGCGCCAACCGAAGTTGATACCTTGCCAGCGTAATGTGTGGACTGAAAGGACGAGTTTCAGGAGTGAATCCGGTCGGTGCCAGGACAGCGGCAATGTCTCGATGAAGCTTTGGCAGCGGTTCGCTCTCTTCAATGCCCACCCACAACACACCACCGTCACGAGTCTGAAAATGCCCCACACCTTTCAGCGTCAATGAAAACGAGGACGCCATGACCGAAGTCAATGCGAACTTCGTTTGCTCGATGTCAGACTCACCCAGAAAGTGCAGCGTCAGATGCAATTGGTCGAGGTCAATGCGTTTTAACCCGGCGACCGAGCGCGGCTGGATCAGTTCGAGTGCCTCAATGGCATCCGTGGGCAGATCCAATGCAACGAACAAACGACATCGTGTCAAACGTGAATCCTTCGCTACTAACGCACGAACACGACGATCGAATTCGCTGGAATCACAATCTCGGCCGAAGCCTCGAATCCGTGCAGCGGATCGTTCGAGGCGACAATTCCAGATCCGTTGCCAACGACATTGGGGTTCACCCAATCATCATAAACGTCGCTGTTAAATACCTCGCGCCACGCACCGGCGAATGGAAATCCAATGCGATAGTTCCAGAGCGTCAATTCATTCAGACTGGCCAGGATGATCACATCACGACCCGCATCGTTTAGCCAGCGGTGCATCGCCAGAACTCGGTTCTGATCGTGCACATGGAAGACATTCAGATTGTTACTGCTGATCGCCGGCTGCGACCGCCGCAAGGCGATCAATTCCCGAGTGAAACGCAGGTGATCCTGCATCGCCTTGTCGGTCTTCAAGCCATCCCACCAGATCAGCGTGTCCTGATAATAATGGCTGTCGCTCCAGTATTTGTTTTCCAGAAATTCCTGACCCATGAACAGCATGGGCACTCCCGGTGCCGTCAGCAGCAATCCATTGGCCACGCGGGCTCGACTACGAGCGTACCAACTGCGCGAGTCGTTCGAGTCGGCCAAGGACGACACGCGCGGTTGCCGGTCCGACGTATTGTTGATCCGCACGACGTCATGATTTTCCAAATGCTGGATGCCTCGCCAGTCATCGCGTAACGATGGTGCCAGCGATGCCGCCACAGCATCGAAGTCGACGGGACCTGACGCTCCTGTCGCCGCCTGGCTGAGTGCATTGCGCATCGCCTGCCGGAATCCGCTGCACCAGACATCGTCGAACCCGGCCCCACCCTGATCGGCCGACTTGACGACCCAGCTTTGATCGGGTTGCCAGTATTCCGCGATCAATGGCGCGACAGGTTTGTCGTACCGTAACGTGTTGGTCAAATCCTGGCAGAAGTTCCATCCGCCGTGACCATCGATCACCGTCACTTCATCAAAACGGAATCCATCAACGTGATACTCGTTGTAGAAGAACCGGGCATTGTCGATCAGGAACTGTCGGACCTCCGGCTTCCAATACGCGAAAATCAAACCGCCCGCCCAACCCTGATCGGTGAAGTACAGGCTGTTGTTGTTGTCACCGCGCGGCTGCAGATCGAAGAAGTACAGGCTTTCATCACCAAAGTCACCGCCGGCGTGGTTGTAAACCACGTCGAACAAGACCGCGATGCCGAACAGATGACACAGATCGATCATCGCCTTCAATTGGCTGGTCTGACTGGTCAGATCTTGCGGTCGAAACAGCCGCGTCTGACCACGCTTCTTCAACAGTGCATTCGCCTGGTCGACATAGCGCGGAAAATCAGGATCCGTGGGCGAGACGGTGTACAGCATTTCGGGCGAGAAATAGTCGGTACCGTTGTATCCCAGGCTGGTCGCGGTCGGGAATTCGTCAATTGGCAACGGTTCGATCGCGTTGATACCCAATTCGACAAGATACTCCAGCCGGAACAAGAGATCCAGAAATCGACCGCTACGCGAAAGCCGTTGATCGTTTCCTACCGCATCAGTCCCATAAAAGACCCCCACATGGAATTGGTAGATCACCAGTTCGCTGAATTCCGGTGGATGAAAATAGGCATCGTGCCACTGATACGCGTCGGGATTGGTGAGGATGCAGTTGCTGTACGGAAATGGGGGATCGACGGTGAGCGCGCGTGCATACGGGTCGCGTTTGTAGCCGCTGTTCGTGCCATTGGTGACGAAGAACTTGTATTCCGCTTCCGCCTGCACGCCAGGAATGAATTGACTCCAGTACCCGCTCTCGTCGCGCGTCATACTGCCTGACGAATTCGTCCAGCTATTGAAGTCGCCATGCACAAAGACTGATGTCGCTGCGGGAGCCCAGACCCGAAAGGTCGCTCCACCCGGGACAATGTTGGCACCCATCGCAATCGAATCAGAGGCAGGCATTTCATTTGGTCCAGGGCGGTATCTGTCGACAAAGGCCGTCGGAACTCAAGCGAACCTGATCAGAGGGTGCGATCCCGGTCGCAAAAACAAATCTTGTATACTGTGTCGGCCACGCGAAGTTCAACGTTTTTGCGGGCAATTCTTCGATCACGTACCGACGAATCAGTAATCTGTCGTCACCGCGTTCTTCGTCAACAATCGATGCGTTTGGATGAGATCAACGAAGTCATGGACACGTTGTCGACAATCGCCCTAACGCTGTGCCCCGTGTGTTGGGTTCTGAGCGACCGAGACATCTCGACGAGTCAGACGCGGGCGAGCAATTCTTGATACCCATCGAATTCGTTCTTCCAGTCGCCATACACTGCGGTCAGACCACATTGCGGACAACGGCAACCCAGGTACAACCAGCGAACAGCGTCGCTGCCTTCGTACAACGACACGCTGGCGGTGATTTCAAATTGCTCGTTTCCGCATGGGCAGGCACACTCACCTGTCTCCGCGTCGTGCAGATATTCGGCACTGTCACCGATCGCATGTGCCCGCTTGCATGACACACACGTCCGCACAGCCGCCCCCTCATCATCATCGATGGCAAGTTCAAACAGCTTGCCTCCGCATGTACAAACGGCATCCGCAAAATGGTGAGCGGGGTATTCGTTTTTCTTGCCGTACCGGGTCAGTTCCTCACGAATATCGGACTGATCATCGCCGTAGCGATACTTGCCGCGTTTTGTCAGCGCCATTCTGAACCTCGTCACGATCGATTCAAACGAGCAAATTGTCTGAATTGTTTGATGAGTCTTCGGGCGCAATCGACTACGATTTGCAGATCTCATTTCAAACAATTCGGAGAATGCATCATGGCCCGCAATGTTTCTCGACGCCAGTTCATTCAGGCCACATCCGCGATTGGTGCGGGACTGTGGATTGGTCCGCGTCAGCCAGCGGCGTGGGCCGATAGCCCGAATTCCAAGTTGCAATTGGCCTGCATCGGTATGGGCGGTCAGATGCAGGGTTACCTGCTGCCGGAGCTGGGCAAAGTCGATCAGCGCATCATCGCCATCTGCGATGTCGACAAGCGTCAGTTGGATGGTATTCGGAAGGACGATAAACTCAAAGATGCAACGCCCTATCACGACTATCGAGAATTACTCGAACGCGAGAAAGGCATTGATGCTGTCGTGATCGCGACACCCGATCATTGGCACGTGCCGATCGCCATCGCGGCCCTCGAACAGGGCAAACATGTCTATTGCGAAAAGCCACTCGCACATTCGGTGGCAGAATGTCGAGCTCTCGAACACGCCGCGCGCACGCGGCCCAAGCTGGCCACTCAAACAGGAAATCAAGGCTGTTCGACCGAGGGATTTCGGCGCAGCTACGAAGTCATTCAAGCCGGTGTTCTAGGCGATGTGACCGAAGTCCATGTCTGGCACCCCGGACACAGTTGGCCCAACGGAGTGGATCGCCCCGCTCAAGCCGACCCGGTTCCCGATGGACTCGATTGGAACTTCTGGCTCGGTACCGCGCCGACTCGGCCGTACAACAACGAGATCTATCATCCCGGCAAATGGCGCGGCTGGTACGACTTTGGGGGTGGGTCATTGGCCGACTTTTGCTGTCACGGCTTCCAACTCGCGTACCGCGCGTTGGACCTGGACGCACCTGAACGCATCGAGTTCACCGGCACCGACCTGGGCCACGAATCGTTCCCGACCCGTTGCACGGTGACCTACACGTTCCCCGCGAAGGGCAGTCGCAAGGTTGTCAAACTGTACTTCTATTCGGGTGACAATAATCTGCCGCCGGAATCCGTGACGAAAGGTGCGGTCGGCAATACAGGCTGTCTGATCGTCGGAACCGAAGGCACGCTGTCAGCGGGACTTTGGAATACCGACTGCAACGTACGCATGAAAAGCATGACAGAGTTTCGCGGAGCCGATCTGCCGGAAGTTGCCAAAGTACCCAAGACGCAACCCCGGATTGATACCGAAGTCTTGAAGTGGGACCCTCGTAAGGCGGCTCAGGGACAACGACCTCGGTGGAGCAAGGTCAACAATTCGCACATGTTCGAATGGATCCTCGCCTGCGCCGGAGACTGCAAGACGTACTCTCCCTTCGAAATTGGCGCACGCATTACCGAAATCGGGATGCTCGGCGTGATGGCCTTACGCTTGCAGAAGTCGATCACCTGGGACGCCGCCACCCGGCAGGCCGTTGGCTTGGCCGAAGCGAATGCACTGATCGATCCCAAGCCCTCCACGAACGCTTATTTGAAGAAATAGGATGCGAGACGCGTCGGAGTGTTGGAACCGCGAATGGGGTCCCACGAGCTTTGGAGTCCTCGACAAAGTCGTGTCTTCTCGAGCCGTTTGACTCGAGTAAGCTGCGGAATATCGATTGATTCCGCCGACGAGCGACTTACTGTCGAATCAGATCGCACGCACGCGAACCCCAAAATATGACGCGTTTTTAATATTCTCTTGATCAAATCTAAACACGCGTTAATACACTTAACCCCAACCTCAGGATTGGCTGGAGCAAGCGCTCCGGGTCAGTCTGCTGAAGATCGGTTTGGAACCGCTGGTATTGCGTGATACCCGAGTGGATTCGGATGACGTGACGTCAGGGATTCGAACATTCCACTTTGCGAACGTCTGTCTGCGCCGGACAAACCAGTTGGTAACCAGGCTGGTTTTGAGTGACCGCTTCTCGTTTGGTTCCTGAATTTTTCAACGCTCGACAACCAGTTGTCGTGGGGAATGCTGCGCCTTGTTGACGCGCGGTACGTCGATCCGCCGTGCCGCGCGATTGTTGTTGTGTTTTCTTTCGTGTCGAAAGTGAAGCGGTTTTCCAAAGAAGGGAACCCAATGTTACGAGGCCCTCGTCGTCGTACTGCGTTTACATTGATCGAACTATTGGTGGTGATTGCCATCATCGCCGTCCTGATTGCTCTGCTGCTACCGGCGGTCCAGCAGGCACGCGAAGCCGCGCGGCGGACCCAGTGCAAGAACAATCTGCACCAGATGGGGGTCGCTCTGTTTAACTATGAAGGAACGTTCGGCAAGTTCCCTTCCGGCAACTATGGTGGGATATCAGGCTGCAAGGATGACGGCTTGTCATGGCATTACTTCTTACTGCCGTATCTCGACCAGGGCGGACTCTATAATTCGATTGAAGACTACCTCACGACAACCAATCTGACTCATTCGTCGTGTGGAACATATCCGAACAATCCACGTTTCGGTTTGATGCTGGGCCACTACGCCAAATACGGCAAGATCATTCCTGGCGGAGACATCTCCATTCCCCTGTATCGTTGCCCCAGTTCCGCGATGCCGCGACTGGTTCCCTCGCAGTGGACGATTCCCGGGCTGGAGGCGTACGGCAGTCTGCCGCCCGAGAACAATGCGATGATTGGCTATGCCGTCACTGACTATAAGGCAAATGGTGGCGGGGGTGACATCAATGGCTTGTCACTGGATGGATCTGGTCTGATGGGGAAGCAGGCCGAAAGCGGCGGGGGACATGCCATTCGAGACGTCATTGACGGGCTCAGCAACACCACCTTCATTGCCGAATCGTCCTACGTTACCGCTAACAAGACGGGAACCGTTGTCGTGCCAGGTCAATCACTGGGAACTCCAACGCGTGTCGAGGATTGGCCAACGTGGCTGGGGTCATGCAATGAAGACGAATGCATTCGCTTCGAAGGGGATCCTGCCGACTATTTGAACGGCAAGTGCGGCCCCAGCAAGATGGGTTTGGCTGTGACGGATGACTGCGCATTCAGTTTCCATACCGGTGGTGCGCAGTTCCTGATGGGAGATGGTTCCGTACGGTTCATCAGCGAGAACATCAACATGCTGACGTATGGATTGCTAAACTCCATCAATGACGGCGGAACCGTCGGCGAGTTCTAATCGACACGACAATGCCTCAGGCCGGTTTCTAATCGCAGGAAGAACATTGATGATCAGGGCGACTCTGCTGGCCTCAATCACCATGGCATTGGTCGGATGCGGCAGTTCGCCGTATCCGACCGCCAGGGTGACGGGCGAAGTGCATTGCAACGGGCAACCGGTTGCGAGCGTGGTGGTCTTCTTCCGTCCCACGACCAACAAGAATGGGGTGGAAACAGGAAAGGTTGGACAGGGTCTGACAAATGAATCCGGCGAATTCAGCATCTCGACCTATGGAACGAACGACGGCGCCGTCGTCGGCAAGAATCAGATCATTGTCGATGCACCACTTCCAGATGGAGTGACATACAAAGGGTGCGACTGCGAAACTCACAGTCAGAAGGTCGTCGAAGAAGTCGAAGTGGAATCCGGTGAAAGTAACCACTTCATGATCAATCTGAAGCCGAAAGCGAAGAAGGCGCCCTCGCCGAAAGCCCTCGCCGAAGCTGCGGAAGAAGCGAAAAAGGAAGCTGAAGCCGAAGCGGCTGAAGCTGGAGCGGAAAAGGCACGCGACTCGGCAGATGAGTAATGGATGCGAATGTCGTTGCTGACGACGTATCCCATTCGATCGTCGTCAAGAATCCATCAGAGTCACGACCAGACACACAATCCATGTCAGTGCGCGAGCGGGTGTTCGCGGCAAGTGTGGCACCGGTTGATATCAGCAGTTTGATCCTCTTTCGAATTGGATTCGGGCTGATTGCTGCCTGGTGGGCGATCGATTATCTCACAAGCGGTGAAGTTGGGGCGTCGTACGTGACGCCTCGATTTCATTTCAGCTATTGGCTGTTCGGATGGGTTCGGCCGTGGCCGCACGCGGGACCGTATTTCCATTTTGTCGCCCTGGCCTTTCTGGCCGGATGTATCGCCGCGGGTCTGGCCTATCGTGCCGTAACTTTGCTGTTTGCGTTGGGCTTTACGATCTTTTTTCTGTGGGATCGGACCAACTATCAGAACCATTACTATTTGATGCTCCTGTTGAGCTGGTTGTTGGTCCTGCTGCCATTGCATCGAGCCGCATCTCTCGATGTGATCAACGCACCTGCGATCGCTTCAGGAATTCTACCCACCTGGATGTTGTGGCTCGTCCGGATTCAAATCGGTATCCCCTACGTTTATGGCGGTCTGGCCAAGATCAATTCAGAATGGCTGGCTGGTGGCGGACTGCGCGACTATCTCGTGACCAAAGGTTCGGTGCCACTCATCAGATCCTGGCTGGTGACCAACAACGCAGCGGTAACATTGGCCTGGGCGGGCATGCTGTTTGATCTGGGAATTGTCCCGCTGTTGACGTGGCGCCGCACGCGAATGTCCGCCTATTGTCTGGTCGTGGCATTCCACCTGTGCAACCACCTTCAGTTCTCGATTCACATCTTTCCGTGGTTCATGATGCTGGCAACGACCGTCTTCTTCGAACCCGATTGGTCCCGTCGCTTGTTTAACCATGTGAAGCCGGAGCATCAGTCACTCTGGTGGAGTACGACGTGGAAGAAATACCGGTGGGGCACTGCGATTGTCGCAACAGTGATTGTTGCCGAGCTACTCGTTCCCCTGCGCCATTATCTTTATTCAGGCGACACCGGCTGGCACGAACGAGGTCACTATTTTGCGTGGCGAATGATGCTGCGGACGAAGCGATCGGCCTTGCGTGTCTACCTGACTGATCCGAACACCGGCGCCACCTGGAACCCTGATCTGTTAGAATCGATCAGCCTTCGCCAGGTCGAAGTTTGTGCGCGCGATCCCGAGATGATATTGGACCTGGCGCATTGGCTGCGCGACGAGTACCGTCAACGTACCGGCCGAACGGTGGAAGTACGTTGCCTCGTCTTGTGCTGTTACAACGGCCGCAAACCACAACCGTTGATCGACCCCACTCTCGATCTGGCGAACGAACCGCGAGGTTGGCACGTGCGGAACTGGGTCTGTCCACAATCAGAACCGCTGCCTACGGAACCTTGGAAGCGCCCGGTGCGAGAATGGCAGCAATCTGTACTGTTGCCACAGTTGCCGAAGATCACAATGGGTCCTCACGGCGAACGCCTCGCTGCCAGCACGAATTCTCCTCGACAGCCCAGTCCACTCCCGGCGCGCTGAACTCATTTCTCGCTCATCGCAAACGCCTGCCTGAGCATGAGCGACAGCCGTAACAAGCGGAAGCGTCGGCCTCTTTTTCGTGGATCTCTCACCTCGAAAACTGTAGGGTTTTGACGGACACGCCAACGTGTCTCGTCCTTAAAAGCTCACTCATCAGTTCAGATGTCGCAACCACACTCGCTGAAAACAGATCTCACGCAGTTGAGTGCCCGTCGGATCGTCATTTGGAACGATGTTTGCTGCAGCGCTCATAATCCCGCTTTCTTTTCGCCAGATTTCGCACGACAAGAAGACCCACAGTCGATTTCAACTGTGGCTGGGTATCGGTAAACCATTCACGACAGGCTGATTCGCCGCATAATTCTCGTTTCAATCACTGATCGCGCGGCTTGCTGAACCGCGGCTAGAATTAAGGAGAAAAAACTGTGACTGGATCATCGAACTCCAACACGACTGGTCTTTCAGCGACCGGGATTGCTGGTTTGGACAACGTGTTGGGTGGTGGATTGACGCCCAATCGTCTGTATCTTGTGGAAGGTGATCCGGGGTCCGGCAAAACGACGCTCGGCATTCAGTATCTGCTTGAAGGCATTCGCTGCGGCGAGCCCGGTATCTACGTCACGCTGTCCGAGACGAAGCAAGAAGTCATGTCGATTGCCGTGTCGCATGGCTGGTCGCTCGAAGGGCTGACGATCGTCGAGTTGACGGCAGAAGAGGACGAACTGGATCCAGAAAACCAGTATACGATGTTTCAGCCATCGGAAATTCAACTCGGCGTCACCACCAAGGCGATCCTGCAGGAAGTTGAGCGGATCAAGCCACGGCGTGTCGTCATCGACTCGTTGTCGGAACTCAGACTGCTGGCGCAGAGTGCCCTCAGATACCGACGGCAGATTTTGGCCATGAAACAGTTCTTTACCGGCCGTACCTGCACCGTCTTGCTACTCGACGACAAAACCTCCGAAGCCTATGACCTGCAATTGCAAAGTATCTCGCACGGAGTGATCAATCTGGAGCATCTGTCACCGGAATACGGAACGTCACGTCGGCGTTTGCGAGTCGTGAAGTTGCGCGGTCAGCAGTTCCGCGGGGGATTGCACGACTTTATCATTGCGCCGGGTGGATTGAGAGTATTTCCCAGACTGATTGCCGCGGAACACACCGAAACCCCTGGAAACGGTGTTCTGCGCAGCAACATCGCGGGTCTTGATTCCTTGCTTGAGGGCGGAATCGACGCGGGTACCAGCACGCTGCTGATGGGTCCCGCAGGATGTGGCAAGTCGTCTGTCGCGATGAATTTCGTGCACAATGCGGCCGAACAAGGGATGCGATCCGCCACATTCATCTTCGATGAGCGCACTGATGTGCTGTTGGGCCGCATGCGCGGCTTAGGGTTAGATCTGCGACCCTCCATCCAGTCGGGTCTGATCACGATTCAGCAGGTGGACCCCGCAGAACTGTCTCCGGGCGAGTTCGGTCATGCGGTGCGCTCCGCTGTCGACGGAACCGATGGTTATCCTCCGGCGAAGGTCGTCGTTATCGACAGCTTGAATGGGTACCTGCACGCGATGCCTGAAGAGCGGTTCCTGACGGCTCAGATGCATGAACTGTTGACCTATCTTGGTCATAAGGGAGTCGTCAGTTTCTTGGTGATGGCCCAGCACGGAATGCTGGGACAGATGCAAGCGCCAATTGATACCACCTACCTGGCTGACGTCGTGCTGTTGTTCCGATATTTTGAAGCCGACGGTGCGGTGCACCAGGCCATATCCGTTGTAAAAAAACGAAGCGGGAAGCACGAGCGCACGATTCGCGAGCTACGCATTGACAACGGGATTCATGTCGGTGCTCCGTTACGTGGTTTCCGAGGAGTCTTGACCGGTACACCGGAGTATCACGGTGACGCCGAAACACTATTGAATCGCAAAAACTCTGTTGAGAGAACAGCATGAATGGCCGCTCGACGAGCGAGATGCGCGTGCTGTTGCTGACCCCAACCACGAAAGACGCTGAAACCAGCCAGAGTCTGTTGCACGAGCGACGCATCCCCTGCCTTGTCTGCCGCACGATCAGTGACCTGTGCACTCATCTCTCCGACGGCGTCGGCGCCATCGTCGTACCGGAAGAGGCGATCCTTGTGGGAGGCGGGACGCCGCTGGCCGAAGCGTTGTCACGGCAGCCGACCTGGTCCAACCTGCCGGTCATCGTTCTGACCGCCGCTGGTCCCGACATCAGTTCCAAGGTCCGTTCGATCCTGAAAATCGGCGACGTCACGCTGCTCAAGCGGCCGATTGAAGTCATGGGGTTCCTGAACGCCATTGATGCGGCGTTGCGAGACCGCGAACGACAGTACCTGGTCCGCGATCAGGTTGTGGAATTGCAGCGAGCTCAGGAAGCACTCGCCCGCAGCGATGAGCGGCTGCGATTCGCGTTAGCAGCCGGCCACCTGGGTTCATGGGAATTGGACCTCTCGACGGGCGAAATGCAATGCTCCGATACCTGCAAGGCGAATTATGGTCGAAGGCCGGATGCGCCGTTCACCTACCAGGATCTTGGTCGCACGATCCATCCCGACGACCGAGAACTTGTGCGCACTGCCATACAGGTCGCATTATCGGGCGGTCAAGATTATGACGTCGAATACCGCATCATGTGGCCCGATGACTCGATACATTGGGTGATGGTTCGCGGGCGCCTGGCACGAGATCAAGCTGGTTCCTTTGAGCGAATGAGCGGTGTTAGCCTGGACGTGACTGAGCGAAAGCGGGCGGAAGAGGAACTGCGCAGCAGCGAAGCCCGGTTCCGAGCTTTCGTCACCGCGACAAGCGATGCCGTCTATCGCATGAATGCCGATTGGAGTCAGATGCTGCAACTGGACGGTCGCAGTTATCTGGAAGACACGGCCGCTCCCTGCGAAACCTGGGTGGAAAAATACCTGCGCCCCGATGACCGCGCGCCGGTGCTGAACGCCATCAGGGATTCCGTTCAAACGGGGTGTCCGTTCGAACTTGAGCATCGTGTGGTGCGAGTCGATGGAAGCGAGGGCTGGACCTTTTCGCGAGCGGTCCCCGTCCGTGATGCCGCAAACGCCATTGTCGAATGGTTTGGGGCGGCGAGTGACGTGACGGCGCGTCGCCAGACGGAACGTGCCCTGGCTGAATTGACTGCGGAATTAGATCGTAAGCAACGCCTGTACGAGACGATTCTGTCCAGCACGCCTGACCTTATCTATGTCTTCGATTTGGACCACCGCTTTACCTATGCGAATGACGCATTGCTCGCGATGTGGGGCAAAACCTGGGACGAATCCATTGGTAAGAACTGCCTTGAACTCGGCTACGAACCGTGGCACGCCGCGATGCACGATGCCGAAATCGAGCGTGTGATCGCCACTAAGGCCCCGATCCGCGGCGAGGTCCCTTTCACCGGTGTCCAGGGCCGTCGTATTTATGACTATATCTTCACTCCCGTCATCGGGGCTGATGGAGAAGTCGAGGCGATTGCGGGCACGACGCGCGACGTCACCGAACGCAAGGCAATGGAGGAAGACTTGCGTGATGCTGACCGCAAGAAGGATGACTTCATTGCCATGCTGGCGCATGAACTAAGAAATCCTCTGGCCCCTCTTCGCAACGGACTACAGGTGATGCGATTGGCGGGCGGTGACGTCAACGTCGTGTCTCAAACGCGAGGCATGATGGAACGACAACTATCCCACATGGTACGGCTGGTCGACGATTTGTTAGACATCTCTCGCATCAGCCGCAACAAGATGGAACTGCGACGCGAACGAGTCTTGCTGGCCGATGCGATCAATGCCGCCGTCGAAACAGCTCGTCCACTGATCGATGCAGCCGGACACGAATTACAGGTTTCATTGCCGTCGGGTCCGGTGTTCATCGACGCCGACCTGACACGGCTGTCTCAGATCTTCAGCAACCTGCTGACTAATAGTGCGAAGTACACTGAACACGGCGGGCGGATCCGCCTGACGGGCGAACGTCAGAATGGCGACGTGGTCATTACAGTGCAGGATAATGGAATCGGAATTCCACTCGAATCGCTGAATGTCGTGTTCGATATGTTCAGCCAGGTCGATCGCTCGATGGAACGCAGCACAGGTGGCCTCGGAATTGGCCTGGCACTGGTGAAAGGCCTCGTGGAAATGCATGCTGGCACGGTTACGGCTCATAGCGAGGGCCTGGGGCACGGCAGCATCTTTACCGTTCGACTGCCCACGGCAGATGGACGCGTGAAATCGAATGGAGATTTCGTCGGTCCATCCAGGCACCGCAACCGCCGTGTGCTGGTCGTCGATGACAATCTGGATGGCGCCGCGTCAATGGCCATGATGTTGAGACTACTCGGTGACGAAGTCAGCACGGCGCACGATGGAGTCGAAGCCGTGCGGCAGGCCGAAGAGATTCAACCCGACCTGATCCTCATGGATGTCGGGATGCCACGCCTGAACGGGCTTGAAGCAACTCAGCGGATTCGGGAGAAGACCTGGGGCAAACACATCACCATCATCGCTCTGACTGGCTGGGGACAGGATGACGACAAGAATCGTTCTTCAGAAGCCGGCTGCGACGGCCACCTGGTCAAACCCGTGAGTTTGAGCGACCTGGAACAACTTCTCGGCCGACTTCGCGATGCGCAGAAGGACAAGATCAGTCATAGTCACGCGCCCCTCGAAGCGGCGATGAATCTGAATTCGCCGTAACCGACTGTCCCGGAATGGCCTCGTACTTGCGACTATTTGTTGGGGCAGGGTTCGTTGATCGTGAAACTCACCGTCAATCACATGCCAACATGTTTCAGTAGAGTTCCGGAACCTGCTTGTAGTCGTATGCGGGCGAATCGTAATCACCCGCTTTCTGACGTTTCGGCAACTTGATTTTTTCCCGCGGCAATTCTTCGTACGGAATGCGACTCAACAAGTGCGTGATCAAATTCAGTCGCATCCGCTTCTTGTCGTCCGAAGTCGCCACATACCACGGCGCCCACTCTGAATCTGTCGCCGCAATCATCTCATCTTTGGCTTGCGAATAGTCGTACCAGCGGCTGTACGACTTCAGGTCCATGGGCGTCAGTTTCCAGATCTTGCGTTCGTCATGAATGCGAGATTCCAGCCGACGCGTTTGCTCTTCGGGACTCACCTCCAGCCAGTACTTCAGCAGGATCACTCCCGAATCGACGATCGCTCGTTCGACTAATGGTGTCCCCTGCAGAAAACGCTGGACTTCATCCTTCGAGCAGAATCCCATCACCCGCTCGACACCAGCGCGGTTGTACCAACTGCGATCGAACAACACAATTTCTCCGGCAGCCGGCAGATGAGGCACATAACGTTGCAGGTACATCTGCGACTTTTCGCGGTCGGTCGGTGCCGGCAAGGCGACAACTCGAAACACACGCGGACTGACGCGTTCGGTGATCGCCTTGATGACGCCGCCCTTCCCCGCCCCATCGCGCCCTTCAAACAACACGCAAACCTTCATGCCTTTGTGTTTGACCCATTCCTGCACTTTGACCAGTTCAACGTGCAACTTCTTGAGTGATTGCTGGTAATCTTTTTCTCCCAGCTTTTCCGTCGAGTTCGCATCGGTCGGTTTGTCTTGAGCGTCTTTTTTTCGACTCATGATGGGTTTGCTCTGAAGAAAGTTATTAGTTCATGTTGTGTTTTGATTTGTGGGATTCAAGCCGCCTCATCGATTCGACTGGCCCATTGGACGGGTCAGGATGGCAGTGGATAGCTCCGTCGATTCTGGATTGTGATTGGCAACAGGACGACTAGCGAAACGATCGCCATGACGATCACCATTGTTGTGACTCCAGCATGGAAGTTCTGTGTACCGATTAACAGGGCGGCTGGGATATTTCGAGAAGCCGTCGCCAATCCGATGACGCTTCGTGACGTCAACGCCGGTGACAGGAGATATCCGCACCCGTAGGCAATCGCGATGAATAGCAGTCCTGCGAAAATCCCGCGCGACCGCATGATTCCCAGGACTTCGGACGCATTCATGACGGGGATCAGGAGTAAAGCTACGATCAGAGTAAGATTGCTCGTACCGCTTAAGACCGGCAGTAGCCAACGAGCAAGCGACTCAAACTGGGCTTTCAGAGACAGCCCAACGACCAGGGGGACGATCATCGTGGTCACCAGTGACAGACCAATCCGGTATGAATTCACTGTCACCCCTGGCAACATGACGGGCAGGATCAACGGCAGATAAGCCAGAGATCCGATCATCAGCAACACCATTATCGATGTGGCCAATGCCAAATCACCTTTGCCAGCCTCAACCAGTTTCGGCAAGAAGGGAGCCCCGGCGGCGGCACCCAACAGAATCAGGCCGATCGATTGAGACTCTTCCAAGCCGAATAATCGACATATCGCAATAGCCAGCGCTGGCGTCACCACAAAGTTGACGATCAACGTCGTCATGACTGTTCGCACGTCACGCAGCGGAGCAAGAACCTGCGACACCGTGAGCTGCACGCCGATGCTCAACACGCTCGACACGACAAACACCAGAACAACGATATCTGAGAACGCCTTCATCAGTTCTCTCAGTCCCGAAGGATTTGGGTATGGTCGCCGCCCGAAACGAAGCTGCGATCAGCCAGCGCCTCGCGCAGTGCTCGTATCAGGTCAGTCGCAAGTCGGCCTTTAAACACATACCCCTGAGCTCCGGCATCGAGTGCCGCTGCGACGAAGTCAGGGTCTTGATGGACGGTGAGGAACACTACCTTGGCCCGCAATCCGTCCGCTTTCAGTCGACGAACGGCTTCGATTCCGTTCAGGCCTGGCATCGAGATATCCAGTACCAACGCGTCCGGATTGAGTTCTGTTGCCGCTTCGATCAATGCTTCTCCGTCTGTAACAGTTGTCATCACGTCGAATTCGGGTTCCAGAATGCGCGCAGTACAAGCCAGAAAATCAGAGTGATCGTCGGCCAGCACAATGCAAGCGCGATCCATTGTCTTTCCTTCCGGGCACGCAAAAAGAGTGGCTCGTCGCGCTGAACAGCGACAGCAACTGGCGAGATTAACCGGCAACACAGTATCCGTCGGTCGACCGCTGTGACACTGGTAAAAATAACAGGTTTCGCCAGAGAATTTGACAGGCGATTAACGCGCCCGGATCAGTTCGAAACCAGATGGTGCTTGATTGCAAATTTTATTAACTCGGCACTCGACTTGATTCCATGCTCCCTCATCACGCTGTATTTGTGAAACGCCACAGTCCGCGATGTGATGTGCAGCAAGCTGGCCACTTCCTTCATCGTGTGCCCTTCGGCCAGCAGTTGCAGCACTTCGCGCTGCCGGGGGCTCGTCTTCTCCTTCGACTTTTTTGGCTCACCGTCCTGGATGACAGCCTCGACCAGTCCCCTGGCAGCCAAGGGAGTAATATAGGAGCGACCCTGCATTGCCTCTTCGACGGCCAAAAGCAATTCCGAAGCCGCCGAATTCTTTAGCAGGAACCCCGATGCACCACACCGAAACGCTTCTGCCGCCAAGTCGGGGTCTTCGCTGACGGTCAAAAAGATCAACTTCACACTGGGGCGAGTCCGCTTCAAAATCCGAGCGGCCCCCAGACCGTTGAGCAGCGGCATGCCGATGTCCAGGACGACAACATCGGGATTGAGTTCTTCGACGGCCGCAATCAAGGCATACCCATCAGCAGCCTGACCGACGACATCAAAGTAAGACTCCAGCAACTTCGCAAACGCTTCACGCAAGATGCGATGATCATCCGCCAGAATCAGACGCGGTCGATTCATTTGGAAAGTTCACAGAGCCAGGATTTGACCAGTCGATCATACGACGCAGTACTGCCGAATCAATACAACGACGGATCGGCGGCGAATTCGGCTTTCCGACAAGATCGAGTAGGAGTGCCACTGAGCGCACAAATTGTGATCAGTGGGTGCCATCGGCGCGCGTCTTTGCTCGCCAGTATCTTCAATCGTCTAAACAACGGAAGCCGAGACTCGCGATTGTCGCTGCTGAACTGCCATTTCAAGCGATTTTAAAACGACGTCTGGCGTGCGAAGACATACGCCTGATCTCCACCGCAATCGATCCCTCAGTTGGCAGACAAGCGACGCAAGATCATTTCCGGACATAGTAAATTCCGGCAGCCAACATCAAAACAGCCAGCAGCACGCCCATCGCAGCCCCCGCTGCGTAGGCACCCGGCGCGTTGCCCATTGGAGCTTTCCGAACGAACAACGAGACGAGAATCGCACCGCCCCACAGAATGCCGATTGTACCGAAGATCTTATTTCGCATGGCGAATTGTCAAGCTCCTATAGCAGCGACTGCAAACCTTGGGAATCCATCTTCAGCCAAGACGACACTGTCACTTGCCGGGCTCGGAAGCAACGTACGCCGCCGTCGAAACGAGCTTCGCATATCCAAACCCCAGGGCAGCCATAAAGGCGGCATGAACATCCGCGGCGGGCACGACTTTGCCCTCAAACTCCTGATCGCGAGTCGCGCACGCGTCATGCACGACCGTGCATTGATAACCCAAGTCGCTCGCGGCACGTGTCCCTGCGTCGACACACATGTGGCTCATCGCTCCGCAGATCACAACTTCGTCGACACCGTGCCGATCGAGAGTGGCTTCAAGTTCGGTCTCGCGAAAGGAATTCACATAATGCTTCAGGACAACAGGCTCGCCATTAAGCGAATTCACTTTCGAATGGATCTTCGCCCCTTCGGAATCTGGCGTGAAGAACGGCGCTTCTGTCGTCAGAAATTCGTGGCGCACGTGAACGACCAGATCCCCGGCAGCTCTGGCCGCGATCAAGATCTTTGCCGCATTGTCTGCAGCTGTTTCCATTCCGTTTAAGGGCCATTTGCCACCCGGGAAGTAATCATTTTGGATATCGATCAAAACCAGCGCTCGCTTCCCCATCGTATTTTCTTCCGCCGGTAAACTGGAGAACCTTGCCAAACGTTTCGGATCAGGGCAGTCAACTGAACGTCACGTTGTGCACCGTACGCCAGAACATTGAACGATTCAAGAGTGTTACGCGAGGAGCAACGGTGCTGCATCGGAAGAGTAGAACGTCGTCACAAGCGGCACACCGGAGATCTGGAGAACGCGGTTTTCTGTCACCGTCTCATTTTGGCAATCTCGGTCAGGCATGATTGCAGGCGCGCTGCTGAGACCGGTTTGATCAGGTGATCGTGAAACCCTGCGGCGAACGCACGTTCTCGATCTTCTGGTTGTCCGTATCCGGTCAATGCGACCAAGGTAATGTCTGCTGCTCGAGGATCGCGCGCGATTTGTTGGGCGATTTCGTAACCGTCCAGTACGGGCAGACCGATGTCCAGGAACACGATTTCTGGTGGCGATGCGAAAATCAGTTCCAGTGCCTGTTCGCCATCGAGAGCCGTCACGACTTCGTGCCCCAGCATTTCCAGCAGTTTACACATCATCATTGCAACGTCTGGTGAGTCATCGACGACACAGATCCGAAATCGATCCGTACAAACGGGATCGACCGGGGAATTCTGCTTGCGGACAGGTGCCGTCAGTGGAAGGCGCATTGTGAATTGTGAACCCCGGCCCAGACCATCACTGGTGGCGGTCACTCGGCCCCCGTGCAATTCGACCAGTCTCCGAACGACGGCCAGGCCAATCCCCAGTCCCCCGTCAGACCGCGCCAACGTCTGCTCGACTTGTACGAATGGTTCGAAAATTGAATCGAGGAGCTCCGGAGCAATGCCAAGTCCTTCATCGGAAATCTCCAACACCGCTTCATTCGCGTCTTGCCTGGCACGAACGGTGATCTCGCCGCCGGGTGAGGTGTATTTGATCGCATTGGTCAACAGATTGGCGAGAACCTGTTGGATCCGTGCAGGGTCGATGTGGACGAACAGCGCCTCTGCCGGCAGGTCGAGCTTCAGTCGATGCGTCTGTTCAATCTGGGAACGCATCGACTGCAGGCAATCGTCGATTAACACGCTTAGCGACACGAACTCTTTGCGAAGTTCGACTTTGCCTTGAGAGATCCGTGAGATGTCCAGCAGGTCATCGAGCAAACGCACCATGTGATGACTTTGTCGCTGGATGATTTCGACGGGAAGCTTGAGGGTGGGAAAGTGACCGTGTTCGAGCGACAGAACCTGTGCCGCATTGTTGAGGGCCGCCAACGGATTTCGCAGTTCATGCGACAGCGTGGCGAGAAAATGGTCACGCATGCGGATGGCCTCTCGCGCGTGTTGTGCTTCCTGCTTTTGTCTGGTGACGTCTCGGATCGATTGGATGTAGTTGACCTTGCCACCCCATTCGATTTCGACGACGCGCATCTCGGCCGCGATGGTTTCGTTCGTGTCGCGGCGAACAATTGAAAGCTCGATGACGTCGAGGTCTCCGGAGGGGGTTCCCATCACCGAGCCGACCAGTTCATCGCTATTGCAGTTGAACAGGCTTTCGGCAGCGCGGTTCGCAAAACGAACGGTTCCCGATTCGTCGACAATTACCAGACTGTCCGCCCCGGCCTGAATCAGCTCGTGAAGTCGGGCTTCGCTGAGTTCCGTGGCCTGCCAACGCCGCCGGCGCGCGAGCGTCATTTGCAGAATGGGTACCAGCGAGTTCGATTCGAGCCGGGCCGGAGAAATGTGTTCGTCGGATCCCGCCGTGACTGACGCGAGAGCGGATTCGGATGGCCCATGAGTGACGACGGGAATAGGTCCCGCGTGATCCAATACAGATCGGAGCGTGGTAACAGAGCGATCATCTCCGTCAAAGTGACACAACACGATTGCCGCTTGAGTGTGATCCAGCAGCGACAAGGTCGATTCCAAAGACGCGACCTGAACACGAAACCCCGCCCCTTCGCTCTCGACACAAGCATTCAAAATCGATGCGGTGGTGTCAGCAGATTCGTCAATTAAAAGGACGTCAATTGCATCGGGCATAAGCGCGAGATCGCCTGGTTGCTGAAGTTGACAGGACCATCATGACGAGGGAACTGCCGAGGTGGCAGATGGAATGCCCGACAAGATGTCGTGAATGTTGCTGAGCGGTCTTCCGACGTGCAGCCCCTGATTGTCGATCGTGAATTCGCGAATGTCCTTGGCGTGTTGCGACCCGCGCATTTTGATGATGATCATCCCGCGGCGCAGCGAAGTGTCGATCATGACGTAGCGTAACAGAATGATTGCGTCCGTGATCGTCGAAATGTGAGACTCGGTGATTGATTCGCCACCGGACAATTCCGGTGTCGTGCACGTCAACAGCGTGCAGACTTGTTCCTGTTTGACGTAGGACGTCAGCCCGATCAAGAATTCACGAAACACGCGCAAGTTTGCGATGCGTTCGAGTGCTGAAACGCTGTCCATGACCATCCGCCGTGGCTTGAATGATTCAATTTCGCGGCGGATCGACAGCAGGTGCCCTTCCAAGCCCTGCGCTTCGGGATACTGGCAGACCATGCGTAACAGGCCCTGCTTTTCCCACTTGTCAAAGTCCACACCCCAGGACTGAGCGTTACGCAGCAGTTGCTCGCGCGATTCTTCGTAACCCAGCAGCAGCACCCGTTCTCCCTTGCGGCACGATTCGGCCACGAATGTCGCACACATCAGCGTTTTACCACCACCGGTGGGACCGCTGACCAGAATAATCGAATCGCGAAACAGTCCGCCGCCTGCCATGCCATCGAGGTCGACATTGCCGAAGCTGATTCGCTCGGAACTGGAGAGTTGTTTTAGTTCCATCGCCGATAGTGGAAGAATGCTGACACCACGATCGTCGATCAAGAACGGAAACTGTCCGTCGTGATGCAGGGTCCCGCGCATCTTGTGAATCTGGATCGTGCGACGGACATGTTCTTCGTCGAGCACATGCCGCAAGACGATCACGCAATCAGTGACGAATTCTTCGATGCCATGACGGGAGATCGGACCGAATTCCTCGAGGCGTTCGGAGGTCATCACCGACGTCACCCCGAGACTTTGCAAAACATCCGTGATCCGAAAGATCTCGCGCCGCAAGATCGCCGGATCCGAGTATTGATGGAACAACGCTCCCAACGAATCGAGGATCACCAGCTTGGCACCGACCGTTTTCACCGCGTAACTGATTTGCGAGATGATCCCGGACAGATCGTACGTTCCCGTTTCCGCGGTGATGCTGCGATCAAATGACCCGTCGATGAACGCCAGCTTCCCCTGTTCGACGAGTTCCCCCAGATTCCAGCCGAGACGCCGCACGTTTCGAACAATGTCCACGGGACGCTCTTCAAAAGTGACAAAGACGCCTGGTCGACTAAACTGAGTGATCGCTCGAAAGAGCAGTTCGACGGTAAAGACCGTTTTGCCCGATCCAGAGGTTCCCACGAGCAGCGTGGTGCGGCCCTCGACCAGACCGCCCAGACTGATATGTTCAAAGCCTTCGATGCCGGTCGGAATTTTTTCCAACGGCAAAAGGTCGCCAAATTCCTGATTGGTCATCGAGATGACTCCTGGTTCTCGTCTTGGCCATGAACTGTTTCGATACCCAGACCGCTTAGCACTTTGCATCGATCGGTGAAATCTCCGATCACCTTTCTGATCGGCTCCGGATGAAGCTTCACAGCCATGGGTGTAATCGTAACGCGGTCTTGCATGGCCAGACGCGGGTTGATGACAACGTCGATCACTTCCAGGACATATTGACGAGGCAGGCAGTTCTCAAAGATTCGCCGCAGATTGGCTTCCGCTCGACGGCTGAGATCGGTGTCCCCTGCAATGTAAAGTGCAAAGCGGTAATCGGGATCGGATCTCACACCTTCGAGCTCAGGTGACATCTCAAATGCTTTCCTGCTGTGTGGGAGCCCGTGCAGAAATTGCGGCCGTCAGCGGCGAACTTAGAAAGTGCGCGACGGTGTCAGCTCGCGAAGGCGAATCGAAACGTAACAGTCTTCTCATCTGGATCTAGCCTCGCGGGACGCTGATCTGGACATTGATGCGATCTCGTTGGGAAGTCCGTCCGACTGAGATCCATGCGAGACGCAGGGAGCCGCAGAAGAAGAATTCGCCCATTGAGAAAGTTTGCTCGTTTGGCAATGCCGCGCGGCCCGGGCGGCGTCGGGGTATTACAGTCGCAACCCGATGTGATCGCAACGTCACAAAAACCCTCTAATTGATGTCAGGTTTTCCTGACGTCACAGGCATTCTGGCTGTGCACGAGACGTTCAAAATCTGAGAAGGTAGAGCCGGTGTGGCTGTGGTCGGTGCATCACCACCCACCGGCAAGTTGATCGTGACGCGCACGCGACTTGCACTGAAGGCAAGCGGAACACTCGACCGCAGCCATACGTTCGTGCGATCGCATCATGCGTGTCGCACGGACATGTCGCGTTAAAAGCATGGTTTAGGCGACATGGATTTTGGCTCGCGAGACGCCACACTTGATTTGGACGCGCTCTAATTTGGACGCGCTCTATGTGTGAAGAACACACACTCAGACTCACTAACCCGCGTCCAACGATCCTTTAAGCCACCCCTGATGGATCGCGAACTGAATAAGCTGGACGCGTGTGCGGAAACCGAGCTTCTCCATGATTCGAGATTTGTATGTCTCGACGCTTTTCACTGTCACGTCCAGTCGAGTGGCGATTTCTTTATTGCTGTAGCCGCGCGTGACGAGTTGAATCAGCTCCACTTCCCGTGCGGTCAACATCGGACGAGAAATATCATTGAATGGAACGACAGCGGCGAGTTCTGCTCCAACTGTCTTTCCTGCCACGTGCGGATCGACGTGAATCCCACCGGCCGCCACGGTTCGAACGGCCTGCAGAAAGTCCACTGGTTTGGAAAGTTTCAGCAGATATCCGCTGGCACCAGCAGCGATCATCTGGCGGACATAGGCGAGATCTTGTTGCACGGTCAGCGCGAGGACGCGAATTCCGGGGATTTCCCCAATCATCCGTTCGGTTACCTGGGCTCCATTCAGGCCCGGCAGAATGACATCAACGATGGCCAATTCCGGAGACAATTCGCGAGCACGTGAGACCGAAGTACAACCGTCCTCTGCCTCACCGATAATTTCCATATCGGGCTGACTGTTAATCAACAGCTTCAACCCCTCTCGCACAAGAGCGTGATCCTCTGCCAGGAAGATGCGTACTTTGTTCATGACGCACCTGCGGTTCGCAGAGGAATCCTCGCAAACAAGCTGGTTCCATGACCAATCGTTGATTCCACGTGCAGACTTCCGCCAATCAGCGCCAGTCGTTCGCGCATCCCGCGAAGTCCGATGTGATCATGCTGAAGACTGCCGGAATCTCGTTCGACCGTATGAAAACCAATTCCATCGTCTTCAATGATCATGTGCAAGCCGAATTCCTCTCTCGTGATCACGACACTGAGTGAGGTTGCCTGCGCGTGTTTGACAGCGTTCGCCAAGGCTTCTTGTAAGGTGCGATAGCAAATCGTTTCGATCGTACGGTCGAACCGATCTTCTGTCGTCAGGTTGCTGTAAAAGTGCAGCTGCAACGACGAGTAAGAAGACAGCTCTTCGACACAGGTCACCAACGAGTTTCGGAACCCGACTTCTTCGATCGGTGCCGGGCGGAGGTCCCATGTCAGCCGATGGACCTCTTCGCCGACATGGTGGATAAGGCCTTGAAGATGATCAACCCGATCCGCTATGACGCGCGGATCCTGTTGCGTCTTGACCGATTCGAGTTCAAGGGTCATGGCCGAAAGATACTGAGCCATCTGGTCGTGCAGGTCTCGTGCAATCCGCATGCGGTCTGCTTCCTGCATGTCGATCAGACGCCGAGCAAAGCGGCGAACACGTTTCGATCGACGTGGGTCGTTGACACGTTCCAGCCGATGAAACAAGCAGGACAAATTGCCGCCGAGATCACAGATCGGCGACGTAGTGGCACGCCAGATTTTTTTCGAGCTCTCTGGCAACCCGGATCGATTCCAGGGTTGCTCGCGTAAAAAGAATCGATGCCGTTTTCCCGTCTCGCGCACGCGACGCAGAGAAGTAAGTAACTGACGAGCATCGCCAATCCAAGGTTGGTTCTGCGGTTGGCCAAAATCGCTGACCAATGACCTTCCGATCAGTTTCTCTCGCGAGGATTCTATGATTCTGAGGTATCTGTCGCTGGCCGCGACGATCGCCAACTCGGGCGACAGAACTAAGTAAGCAGCGGGAACAGTGTCGAACAGCTTTTGCAAATTCGATTTGCGTTCCATCGTCGAATTTGAGTCGAGCGGATCCATGAATCGTTCTCCCGAACCGAAAGGCCCTGGTTTCAGTTTTCGACCTGTCCGGTCGAAGTCGGTGTCGGTGGAATGCAGTTTTTATGCCAGTTTTTGTTGCAAGTAATTTCCTCTTTCTCTGTACGCAGTTACAGCAACAGCGAGTCACATAAACAGCGTGGAAACTGTTGGAAATCGAATCGTGGTGATCGACGTGACGTCAGTGCTGCGTCTGAGATCACTGATGCAGTGCGTCTAACCGAGATTCAGCTGGATCGGGGTGCCGTTGACCGACACCAGATTCACGGTCGGAAACTGAAACGGGACCGAATCCTTGTGGCTCGCGTGGCTGACATCAGCTAGGATTGATGCGATGGTCTGGTTCCGGCCGTTTTGTCGAAACATCCGCCAAGTCCCGCCAGAGATTCAGCGATGCCGTTTGCCTGCAAGTCGTCGATCGCCATTCTTGCGTTGATCGCTTTGGCGAACACCATTCCCGCCGCCGAATTGACGGACGATGCGGTGACTGGGGCGACTTTTTTTGAGAACGAGATTCGGCCACTTCTGGCCCAACACTGCTATCAGTGTCATTCGGAACGAGCCAAGAAGCAGGAAGGTGAATTGCTGCTAGATCGGCGGGATGGCTGGATCAAGGGTGGCACTCAGGGTCCCGCAATCGTTGCCGGTGACGTGGATGCGAGCCTGTTGATTCGCGCCGTGCGGTATGGCGATACGAATCTGCAGATGCCACCGATCAAGCCGTTGCCCGCCGATGTCGTCGCAAAATTGGAACAATGGGTGCGGATAGGAGCACCCGGACCATTGAACAACGAAGTGGTCAAATCGGACGCGCCCTCTGACCCCATTGCGGGTAAGAGTCACTGGGCTTTCCAGCCGTTGAAGCCGATCGCGTTGCCAGCAGTGAAGGCGAGTGAATGGCCGCAATCCGCCATCGATCGATTTGTTCTGGCTCGCCTGGAGCAGGAGCAACTGAGTCCAGTAAAGGATGCCGCGCCGCGTGATTTGATTCGGCGTGTGTCGTTTCAACTGACAGGCTTGCCCCCCGCTACCGACGAGGTTGAGGGGTTCGTTGCCGATGAACGGCCCGACGCTTTGGAACGCGTCGTCGATCGCTTGATTGCATCACCGCATTTCGGCGAGCGATGGGGTCGGCATTGGCTCGATCTGGCTCGTTATGCCGATTCCAATGGATTGGATGAGAACTTCCTCTTTCGCGAAGCGTGGCGCTATCGCAACTGGGTGATCGAAGCAGTCAATGACAGCATGCCGCTGGATCGATTCGTGCTCGAGCAGATGGCGGGCGATCTTCTGCCGTTCGAATCGATCGCTCAACGCGACCGACAGCGAATTGCGGCAGGGTTCCTGGTTATTGGGCCGAAGGTTTTACTGGGGAACAATCCGAAAAACCAGCGGATGGAAGTCGCGGATGAACTGATTGATACGATGGGGCGAGCGATCCTTGGTCAGACGCTGGGATGTGCGCGCTGTCATGATCACAAGTTCGATCCAATTCCGACGGCTGACTATTACTCGTTGGCCGGGATCTTCGCCTCGACAATGGTGATGGAACAGCGTTACATGCTAGGCGAACAACGTGTCATGGAACGGCTGGTCGGGCTAGGCCTGGGCGGGGCCGACGTTGATGAAGCGTACGAAATGTTTTGGCGCGAACAGCCAAAACTGAACGCGAAAAAGAAGACGGCCGAGGCCGGACTCGAGGCTTTGAATAAAGCGAATGACCAAACACTGATCGACGTGCTGAAGAAGCACGATGAGCAGCTTGTCGATGGTGCCAAGGGTGTCTGTAAATCACTCGAAGACCGCATTGCCGCTCAGGTGGCGAGAATTGCTGAAATCACCGCGATGCTGTCGAACGCTCCCAAGATTCCACCGCGGGCGATGATTCCGGCCGATGTTGATCCGCCAGCCGACGAACAGATTCGGATCGCGGGACAGTTCGATCGCCCCGGTGAACAGGTCCCGCGAGGATTTCTACAGGTTCTGTGCGATACCGAGCGCGTTGCGATTCCGGCTCAACAAAGCGGTCGTCTGGCACTGGCGCGCTGGTTGTTCGACAGCCATTCTCGCTCGGGACATCTGGCAGCTCGCGTGCTGTCCAACCGAGTCTGGCATCATCTGTTGGGGCGCGGCGTGGTCAGGACGGTCGACAACTTCGGGCGCACGGGTGAGCCTCCTTCACATCCAGAACTTTTGGACCTCCTCGCGCGCGATTTGATTGATTCGCAATGGTCGCTCAAGACGCTGGTTCGTCACGTTGCCCAATCGCGGACGTTTGCGCTCAGTTGTGAATACGACTTGCATAACGACCAGGTCGATCCGGAAAACCGTTTATTTTGGCGAGCTCATCGGCGTCGGCTGGATCCGGAATCACTCCGTGACGCGATGCTGGCCGTCGCGGGACGTATGGACTCAACACCGATGGATTCCTCGGTCTCATACCTTCACGATCAGGCCACGGCAGTGGGGCCGAATACCGTGCGGCGTCGTACCGATTTCCCTTGCCGAAGTGTCTATCTGCCCGTCATTCGTAACGACCTGCCGGAACTTTTCGAAGTGTTTGACTTTGCCAACCCGCATGCCGCGACGGGGGCTCGGCCGAAGACGACTGCGCCCAGCCAGGGGTTGTTCATGCTGAATGCCGAACTCGTGCTGGAGATGTCCGACGCAACGGCTCGACGGATCCTGATCGAAGCACCGTCGAACGACGCGGACTCGCGAATTGATCTGATGTTTCAATTCATCATTGGTGGCACGGCGCAGGATGAACTGAGAGCACCATTGCGCGCGTTCATGATTCAATCGGAAGGACGACTGAAAGCGGCAAAGGATGACCAGGCGGAATTGAAGGCGCTTGCCTTGGCCTGTCATGCGTTGTTTGCTTCGACACGATTTCAATTTTTGGAGTGATTGAGGAGTGAAGACAGAGGGGACAGGCTGCCGACATGTTGCCACGGTATTCGATAAGGCTTTCTGCTGAGAGTGCCTGCCCCCCCTTGTTCAACACATTTTTGAGCTGAAGTTGGTGGGGCTGTGCCGAGTACGGCTTGTTCCACCTTACGCAGAAGTCTCACTCTACACCGGATGCGTGGACATATTCGATGCGATGTAACCAATTCTATTCATCAACAACTCGTCGTGAAATGTTGCAGACGACGGCGTGTGGTTTTGGTCAACTGGCCCTGGCGGGGATGCTAGGTCAGAACGCGACCACGATGGCTGCAACCGGTGATCCGTTGTCTCGGATGCCTCATTTTCCACAACGAGCTAAACGGATCATCTTCCTGTTCATGTGGGGTGGACCGAGCCACATGGATTTGTTCGATCCGAAGCCGCGATTGAAAGAAGAGGAAGGTAAGCCGATTTCGCCCGAGTCGGTAGGCAGCGAAAAAGGCAAGCTGGGGAATGCGCTGGGGTCGCCGTTCAAGTTTGCTCAGCATGGTGAAGGCGGAGTGTGGATCAGTGAATTGTTTCCTCATCTGGCCAAGCAAGCCGATCGTCTGTGCGTGATTCGATCGATGCACACGGAAGGCACCGCACACGGCGAAGCGTTGCTGAGGTTGCATACCGGACAGGCGAATCTGGTTCGGCCCAGTATTGGCGCGTGGCTCAGTTATGGCCTGGGAAGTGAAAGCGAGAACCTGCCGGCGTATGTGACGATATCGCCGCCTCGTGGTCATGGCGGTGTGCAGAATTATGGCAGTGCGTTCTTGCCGGCAATTCACCAGGGAACGGCGATCGGATCGGCCGAAATTCCCATTGCCAAAGCGAGGGTTTCGCACATCGGCAATCCTCGACTGGACCGGACCACTCAACGCGAACAGTTGGACTTGATTCAAACGCTGAATCGCCAGCATGCGCGCGAAGCAAAGTCGGATCAGGGAATCGATGGCCTGATTGGCAATTATGAACTCGCGTTTCGGATGCAGTCAACGATTCCCGATGTCATGAACGTCGACAGTGAAACACGTGAGACGCAAGAGCTGTACGGAATGGGAATCGAGCCGACGGACAACTTCGCTCGCCAATGCCTGCTGGCGCGTAAGCTGGCCGAAGCGGGCGTGCGGTACATTCAAGTTTCCACCGACTATACTTGGGACCATCACAACAAAGTGCAACAAGGTTTGATTGGCGAAACTGCCAAAGTCGATCGGCCGATCGCGGGATTGTTGACAGACCTTGCTCGACGCGGACTGCTGGACGACACACTGGTTGTCTGGGGAGCGGAGTTCGGTCGCACGCCAATGTCCGAAAACACCGATGGCCGCGGTCACCACCCGCAGGCATTCACGATGTGGATGGCGGGCGCCGGAGTGAAAGGCGGATTCACCTATGGGGCGACGGACGACTTTGGCTATCGTCCGGTCGAAAATCCGGTTCACATGCACGACCTCCATGCGACGCTGCTGTATGCCGTCGGAATCGATCATCAACGATTGACGTACCGCCATGCAGGCCGAGATTTCCGGCTGACCGACGTGTATGGCAATGTCGTCAAAGACATCTGGACGTGAACAGGAACCGGTGATGCCGCGACACGGTTTGTCTTCACCTCCTTGTGCTGGCCCACTGCGCCGCAGGGATCTGTTGCGCATCGGCGCGCTGGGAGTGGGCGGACTGTGTCTACCGCAGTTGCTCGCTGCACAAAACGCGACGGGTCGAAGTCGGCCGGATACGTCTGTCATCCTGTTCTGGATGTGGGGCGGTCCCAGCCAGTTGGAAACGTGGGATTTGAAGCCGGATGCTCCGTCGGAGTATCGCGGCCCGTTCCGCCCGATCGCGACAAATGTTCCGGGGATTGACCTGTGCGAGCTCTTTCCGCTGCAGGCGCGTCAGGCACATCGTTTTTCGCTGATTCGGTCGATCCATCACGAGATGTCATCGCACAACGATGGATCGATTGAGCTGTTGACCGGGAAGACACCCGATCGGCCCGATCCGACGTCCACAGCACGTTCGCAGCATCCCGACCTGGGTATGATTACCAGTCGATTGCGCGGTGATCATCCAGCCGGCATTCCGCAGTACGTGGGTATTCCCACCAAACCGTTCATGACCGACCCGACGTATCTGGGTCTGAACTGTAACGCGTATGCGACCGGTGATCCCTCGGTCGCGCATTTTCGTCCGCCGAATCTGAGTCTGGATGCAGGGATCAATGCGAGTCGACTGGACGATCGACGTTTTCTGGCTCAACAATTTGATCGCATGCAACGCCGGTGCGAAGTGAATGGAGCGTTCGATGGTCACGACCGCTTTCGAGACCAGGCGTTCCAACTGCTGACCAGCACGGCCGTCGCCCGCGCCTTCGATCTCGACGCCGAAAGCCCTCAGTTGCGCGATCGCTATGGACGTACGTTATGGGGACAAAGCTGTTTGCTCGCGCGGCGATTGGCCGAGGCGGGTTCGGCGGTGATCACGATCGACGCGCTGGCACCGAAGACCAGTCTGCCGGTCTACTTCAGTTGGGATGATCACGTCAATCCGGCGAATGGGTGGGACCTGGCACCGGGGATGAAACTGCGCGCGACTGACATGGACCCTGCCCTGTCGTCGTTGATTGATGATCTGTACGACCGAGATCTCGATCAGAAGGTGATGGTGGTGGCGATGGGTGAATTCGGTCGCACCCCGCGACTCAGTTATGCGGGCGGATTGACCGGACGCGACCATTGGCCCCAAGCGCAATCGATCTTGATCGCAGGTGGTGGACTGAGAATGGGTCAAGTCGTTGGCGCGACGAATTCCAAGGCTGAATACCCTGCAGAACGACCACTGACGCCGCAGGACCTGTTGGCGACGATCTATCGTCATCTGGGTATCGACCCGCGGCAAACTTTGACCGACTTCTCGGGTCGCCCCGTTCCGATCCTGCATCATGGCGAGCCGATTTCAGAGTTGATCTGACAACTTGCGGAATTAATTCATCTTGTATCGACGTGACGACGTCCAGAACTTTTGACACACTCTTCCGTAACCGTCGCGTGCCCGGTCAACCCCTTGACTGGCCTGTATGATTAGTGCGTGTCGCGCCGGCGTGTCAGATTTCAGGAGGCGGGTCAGATGGCTTGGCGCGGTGCTTTTTGGTGGACGTTGACGATATCGTGCATCGTCGTCGTCCTTTATCAGCTTATCAGCGAGACGCGCACACCATTCATTTTCGCGACCGTACTTACCGTTTTTGCCATTGGTGTGGCGTTCGGGAATATTGATCGGATCATCAGCGGCATCAGACGTATCGGCCACACTCATTTTGGCCAAAACCTGGATGACTTAACGGAAGTCACAGTCGCGGTGCCTCAACGAGAATGGGCCAACATCTGTCAGACGTTGCAACAATTGTGCGACGAGCAGCCAGGTGCAAAACGGTATGGTCTGACGGGCTCAATCGGTCGAGGGAACAACGAATATGAAGATGACTTTGCAGTCTCGTCTGACTATCCGCTCGCGAACGAGATCCGCAACAACGAAACAATCAGACCATTGACCTATTTGTCTCTGAACCTGCGCCCCGGAAAATCACTGCGGATTCCCGAGAACGCTGTCTATTTCCTGCGAGGCACGCCCTCGTCTCCGAATGTGCCCTATGCGGCGTCCTTGCGCGCGGGCAACTTATCCGTGGTGGCGACAACGGACGATATTGCGCATCAGGCGGCGCAATTGATCGAATCGAGATCGCAGCAAAACAGCATCTATCGCGGGCACTCCCTGATCTTGAAGCGCCTTCGACGCCGGGATTTTCGAATCGAGTTTGTCGAAACTCCCGACGTGACATTGGATCAATTGATTTTGCCGACGAGCGTTCTTGAGACATTGGATCGCAATGTTTTGCAAGTGATTCGTCATGCTAAAGACCTGCAGTCGTCGCAGCGAAATCTGCAACATGGGCTGTTGCTGTATGGTCCTCCAGGGACAGGTAAGACGCTTGCGGTGCGTTATCTGACGTCGGCGGCAAAGCCAATCACAGTCTTGAATGTGAGTGGACGACAATTCGGTCTGGTGAAAGAGTGTTGCCGACTGGCGCGAATGCTTGCTCCCACTCTGGTGGTGCTGGAAGACGTCGACCTGATCGCCACCGATCGCGCTCAAAGTCGACGAACGCTGTTACTTCATGATCTACTCGAAGAAATGGATGTCCGCTGTACCGAATTGCCGGTGATCTTCTTGCTGACGACGAATCGGCCAGAAGTCATTGAGCACGCGCTGTCACTGCGACCGGGGCGAGTGAACCAGGCGATCCAGATCCCGCTTCCAGATGATGATTGTCGCCTGCGGCTGTTTCAACATTTCTGCAAAGGGATCGATACGGGATCGCTTGACTTCACCAATCTGGTTGGTCGATCTCATGGTGCGAGTGCCGCATTCATTGAAGAATGGATCCGCCGTGCAGCGATCTTTTCGTTCGAAAGACGACGCCAAACGTCCCTGCCAGCATCCGTGACAATGGACGATTTCAACGCGGCTATTCATGAGATTGTCGAGTCAGGTGGTTCGCTGACGCAAAAGCTGCTCGGCCATCTTCCTACCTGATCACGCTGGTCGTTATGAGTGTCACGCCACCATGTGATCCTCTGCGCACCGAATATCGCGTGCTGTTTCCCCTCAGAACCACCACGAAATCGGTTGATCATTTGTCGTTCGGGATGTCGGCTGACATACTACGGGTTCGTAGAAATCAATCTTGGCTTATGACTTTGCTGCGCACGATGTGTTGGCGTTTCGGCGTCTTGACTCGTTGCAATGCGGCTGGTCTTTCAGAGTGAGATTCCGATATGCGCCACCTTTCAGTAACACTCGTCTGCCTGTGTACCTCGACATTGTTTGTTGGGCTCGATTCGGCCAATGCGCAGGACTACTACCTGCATCGGTTTCAGCGACAGGAACTGACCGACGAATACTATTCCGAAGGCGCGAATTTTGGTGACCTGAATCAGGACGGCAAGCCCGATGTGGTGCATGGACCGTTCTGGTGGGAAGGGCCTGACTTCACAAAGCGGCACGAGATCTACGCGCCCAAGCCGCAAAACCGAAAAGGTTATTCCGACAACTTTTTCCAGTGGATCTACGACTTCAATGGTGACGGCAAGAACGATGTTCTGACGGCAGGCCTGCCGGGTACGCCAGGTTTCATCTATGAAAATCCGGGCAATGACAAGCAGAATCAGCATTGGACCAAGCACAAGATCTTCGACCATGTCGGCAACGAGTCACCTCAGTTCTTGAACTTTGTGGGCGACGAACGCCCGGAACTCATTTGTGCTGACGAAGGCGTCTTCTGTTATCTGTCGTTTGACCTCAAACAACCGTTTGTGCCTCAAACGAAGCATGTCATCAGTGACAAGATCACCGACACACCGTTTGGGCACGGGTTGGGCGTGGGAGACGTGAACGGTGACGGACGCCAGGATTTGATGTTCAAAGATGGCTGGCTCGAACAACCCGCATCCCTCGCTGGCGAACCGATCTGGACGTTTCACAAGTTCCAATTCGCGGCGGCCGGTGGAGCTGACATGTTCGCCTATGACGTGGATGGCGACGGCGACAATGACGTGATCACCAGCCTGCAGGCGCACGCATTTGGACTGGCCTGGTTCGAACAGGTTCGCGAAGGCGATCAGGTCACTTTCAAGAAGCATTTGATCGTAGGTGAAAAGCCCGAAGACAATCCCTATGGAGTGCTCTTCACTGAACCGCACGCCGTTGCACTGCACGACATGGACGGTGACGGATTGAAAGACATCGTCACTGGCAAAACCTATTGGTCGCACCATGATCGTAGTCCGATGTGGGACGCGGGCGCCGTGGTGTACTGGTTCAAACTGGAACACGGTAGCAAAGGAGTGAACTGGGTACCGTTCAAAGCCGACGGCGAATCAGGGATTGGGCGCGGACTGAATGTCGGAGACGTCACCGGCGACAAGCTGCCCGACATCGTCGTGGGTGGGATGAAAGGCTGCAATGTTCTGCGGCACACGTTGGCCAAAGTCACCAAAGACGAGTGGTCAGCCGCTCAACCGAAAAAGCTTGTGGCGATGGCGGAAGGCTTAAGCCCCGAAGAGGCTGCGGCTCAGATGACGGTGCCAGAAGGGTTCCGTGCCAGTCTGGCGGCGGGCGAACCACTGGTGCACCAGCCGGTGGCTTTCACAATCGACAAACGAGGCCGGTTGTGGATCGCAGAAGCGTACACCTATCCCCTGCGAGCAAAAGATGGCGAGGGTAAGGACAAGATCATCATCCTGGAAGACACAGACGGCGATGGACGATTCGAATCGCGCAAAGTCTTCATCGAAGGTTTGAATCTGGTCAGCGGACTGGAATTGGGTTTCGGCGGTGTCTGGGTCGGGGCGGCTCCGTATTTGATGTTCATCCCTGATCGAGATGGTGACGATGTTCCTGACAAGCCCACACAGCCAAATCAACAGCGCGTCGCGTTTCCCAAAGACGTGCCGGCCGGTGCCACAGTGTTGCTGGACGGTTTCGGCTGGCAGGACACGCACGAGACATTGAACTCATTCATCTGGGGCCCGGATGGCTGGTTGTATGGGTGTCATGGCGTCTTCACACATTCCAAAGTCGGCAAACCTGAATCGAAGGATTCGGAACGGCAGGGACTGAATGCCGGCGTGTGGCGTTACCATCCGACTCGGCACGAGTTCGAGGTCTTTTCCCACGGTACCAGCAATCCGTGGGGAGTCGACTTCAACGAAGACGGTCAGGCGTTTATCACGGCGTGTGTGATCCCGCATCTGTGGCATATGGTGCAAGGTGGTCGCTATCACCGCCAAGGGGGACAACACTTCAATTCGTACACTTTCGACGATATCAAAACGATCGCCGACCACGCGCACTACGTCGGAAACCTGGCCGATCATGCCTGGTGGGGTCACGAACCGAAAGCACCCGCGGACACGTTGGCGGCAGGCGGCGGACATGCGCACTGCGGCGCGATGATCTATCTCGGCGATAACTGGCCCGCGAAATATCGCAACCAGATCTTCATGCATAACGTCCACGGCAATCGAATCAATGAGTGCTTGCTCGAACGATGTGGATCGGGTTACATCGGCAAGCGAGCTCCCGATACGATGATCGCCAACGATCACTGGTTCCGTGGCATCAATCTGAAGTGCGGTCCCGACGGCTCAGTGTATCTGATCGACTGGTACGACAAGAATGCCTGCCATCGCAACACGCCGGAAATCTGGGACCGGACAAACGGCCGTGTGTTCAACATCTCGTATGAGGGGTTGAAGCCGGCCGACGTGAAAGCGGCGATTGCCAAACTCAACAGCGGCAAAGTGGAAGACCTGGTTGCCCTGCTCGATCATGGCAACGAGTGGTACGTGCGAATGGCTCGGCACCTGCTACAGGAACAGTTTGCCAACCTGAACGGCGCGAGTAAGACAGCATTGGCGACAAGTCTGCAATCCAAACTGGATCAGGCTGCCAATGTTCCAGCCAAGTTGCGCATCCTGTGGACGATCCACGCGACGACCGGCGTGACGGCAGATCAGATCGCGAAACTGCTGGACGCCAAGGGGACAGACAGCGAATACTTGCGTGCCTGGGCAATTCAGCTCGAATTGGAAGACAAGTCCGCGACGGATGCCGTTGTGACCAAATTGACGTCGCTGGCAGCGTCAGATCCATCGCCGGTTGTGCGGCTCTATGTGGCATCAGCATTACAGCGATTGCCGCTGAACCAGCGGTGGTCATTGGCTGCGGCGCTGCTCGCTCACGGCGAAGATGGCGACGATCACAATCTGCCACTCGTGATCTGGTACGGAGTTGAACCGCTGGTCGCATCGGAACCGCAGCGCGCCATCGAACTGGCGAAGATAGCCAAGATCGACAAAGTTGCTCGGTTCATTGTTCGCCGAGCTGCTTCGGCAAACGAATCCCTGAACGCCGCTATCGAATGGTTGGCTTCCACGAAAGATCTCACCACGCAGGTGATGTTGCTGGATGAGGTTCGGCAGGCATTCGAAGGGCGCGTGAAGATTCCACAACCAAATGCGTGGACACCCGCCTATGATGTACTGACAAAAAGCGACGACGCGAACGTTCGCACCAAGGCAGACCAGATCGCCGTCGCGTTCGGCGATAAACGAATTCTACCTCGCATGCGGGCGATCCTGGCCGATGCGAAAGCACCCGTCGAACAACGTCAGAAGGCGCTCGACCTGATCGTTAAAGGTCGTGATACGGAAGCAACTGGATCATTGCTGGCGGCCCTCGATGATGCGACGCTGCGTGCCCCTGCGATTCGCGCCTTGGCTGCGTACGACGACTCCAACGTGCCAACCGCGATTCTGGCTCGGTATGGCAAGTTGAACGAGAGTGAAAAACGTGACGCGATCAATACTTTGGTCGGACGTCCAGCAGCGGCGGTCAAGCTATTTGATGCGATCGAAAAGGGAGACGTGCCACGTACGGACGTGCATGCTTATCATGTCCAGCAACTGCTGAGCTTTAAGGACGAGACCCTTTCCAAACGGATCACGTCCGTATGGGGTGAAATCCGCGCGACGGCGAAAGACAAACTGGCACTGATCGCCAAACACAAGGCCGAATTGAATCCGGCTCGCATGAAGACCGCCGATCTTGGAAACGGTCGTCGCCTGTTCAACAAAACCTGCGCGGCCTGCCACCTGCTGTTTGGCGAGGGTGGCAAGATCGGCCCCGACATCACGGGATCAAACCGGGCGAATCTCGAGTACCTGCTCGAGAATGTCCTGGATCCTTCGGCGATCGTCGGGAAGGATTACCGCACGACAATCATCGAGCTGAATGATGGTCGCGTTGTGACCGGCCTGATCCAAAAAGAGACGGACAGCGCGGTGACATTGCGCACGATCAATGACACTGTGGTGGTCGCGAAGTCGGATATCGAAGAACGCAAGCTCTCCGAATTGTCGTTGATGCCGGAAGGACAGTTGAACCAACTGACGCCCGATGAACAGCGTGACTTGCTGGCCTATCTGGGAACGCCAAACCAGGTGGCGCTTCGAGGACCGAAGGCTCCGATTGATTCCAAAACAAGTCAGGTCCCCGACGCCGTCGAAGGTGAATCAGTGAAGATCGTCGGCAAGTCGGCTGGCAACGCGGCGGCCCAGGGCATGGGTGGATTCAACAAAGACAAATGGTCGGGCAACAGTCAGTTGTGGTGGACCGGCGCGAACCCCGGCGCGACGCTGGAATTGGAACTTCCTGTCGCGAAGGACGGAACGTACGAAGTGGAAGTCGTGCTGACCATGGCGCCAGATTATGGCATCGTACAAGTGCTGCTGGACGGCGAACCGTTGGGTTCACCTGTTGACTGCTATGACCCCAGCGTCATTACGACCGGGGTTCTGTCTAATGGTCCAAAGAAGTTGACTGCGGGAGCTCATAAACTGGGCCTGCAGATTACGGGTAGCAATCCCAAAGCCGACAAAGCCTACATGGCGGGAGTCGACTATCTGCGATTGGTTCCGGCGAAGACGGATTCGAAGTAGGGCGACGGGCTTTCAAAGGACGCAATCGACAGAATCAATCGCCCTCTGAAACCGGTACGTCACGAGTCAAAGAGCACAACAATGGGCGTGGTGAAGGCTACCATTGTGTCCGTTGTGGCGGCCGATGCCTTGATTTACGGTCATTTGTTTCTTTGGCGAGTCGCGTTACGTAACGGGCTTTTTCGATCGGATCGGTTGGACCGCACAGAATGGCTGTCCCGCCGACCTCCTTAACGCTTTCCTGCAGCGATTGCAGGACTGCCAATCCCAGTTCATCGATCTTTCGGACACCCGTCAGATCGATCACGACCGATTGCGGGCGCGGCGATCGGGCGATGACCTCCAGCTCATCCGCAATCGTTGCGAAGTTGCCAATGTCGATCGACGTTGTCTTGAATGAGACGACAATCAGAATCCCTGCTCGCTCAATCGTCGTGAGCGGAGTTTGTAGCGAATCCATGATTGCGATTCCCATCAGGTGTGCGCCGCGGTATCGGAGAAAGACCAGACAGCCTCACGCCGCGTATCGCATAGGTGAAAGCCTTTGTTCAATCCTGACTGGATGATGATTTGCATCACGCGATGAGTGATCCGGCACAATATCGCCATGCCAGCGTGGTTTTCGATCGTCTCATGGAAGGCTCGCAGCATGGCGAGTCCCCAGTCGTCGATATTGCGAATACTGCCCAGATCGACCACCACTTGAACCGGACCACTCGACGTGACCTGTTCGACCAGGTCGAACAATTCGTCTGAAACGAATTCATAGTTTGCTTCCACTAGCGCAGACACGGTGAAGCAGACAACTGTGACATCATTGACCTGTTCGACGTAGAAGCTGCGATTGCTGACAACAGTCATTTGGGTCCCTTGCGAAAGGATGATGAGACATGTTGAACCTGAATCGTCAGGTCAACATCGCCCGGTGCCAAGCGGTCGAAAACAGCCCACTCGGCCAACTGACCTACGAATCGCGTATTCGCGATCGCAGAGATTTGAATACGCCCTGCGGCGGTCTGAACGATGTTCAGATCGTGCAGTCGTCCAAATGTTTTGTGATGGATGTGATGGAACAGACGTACGATCACGGGAACGTCGTCAGAGATTGGCTTATGAGGGACCGTGATATTCATGCTGCGAACTCTTGCAAACGCTGTTCCAGCGATGATGCCGGAATCGACTTGACGGAAGGCTACCTGACAATTGTGAAGCGATAGGGAACCATCGATGAATACCCGAAGAAGTAACCCGGCCGCGGGTTGGCGGGATGCACGATTGTGTTGGGTCCAGAATAGGTAGGCCGCTCGCGCGTTGCAGACGGGATGTTGCACTCGACGCGCCAACAACACATCTATTCGCAACCCATCATGCGACGCGAACATACCGCCTGTGGCGAACATCGGGAGTTTGTGTCATTCCGTCTTGACGGTATTGGTCAGAACTGATACCAGACTTGCCCTTTTACCTCATTTTCCACTATGACCTTGCGGCCGGATCGGGTCCATGCGACGAAGCCTCGTACTTGCATGGTGCTGTCTTACGATCTGTTCCAATCTTAATGGAGCAGATTTCGCGGTCCGTTCTTTGATCGCCGATCGGCCTCTTTTCCGAGTGGTTCAGTCTCGTGCGCTGCCACTAAAATTGGCATCTCGCTCTCGAAAGACATCTGCCTCTTTTGATCTGAAGCTGGTTGTCGGTTCACGTGACGAGCTGATCGAATTTGTGCCGCCGATTATCGTCAGCGAGCAGTCGAACGAACTGCCGGCGTTGTCAATTCATCCTCCCGTTATTGACCCGTCAACGAATGAAGAAACGAGGCAAGCGAGAGTCCTGGATTCAAACGTCTTCGACAATCAGCAGACGGAACAGACCTTTCCAGCCTCGACTCCGTCGTCGCCATCTCCGTCGAATCAGCCGATTCCACTTGATGGAGCGACACGCGAGAAACTGGATGACGTCGATAGCGATCCGAAAGCGGCAACGGAGCGAAATTCGTTTGCCTGGATCGCCGGCACTGAAAACTTGCTGGGAATGCTCGAATACGAATCTGAACCGTTATCGCGCGTGCGATACGATATCCTGCCTGCGACAGGATCGACGAGTTTTCATTTGAGCAACACATGGGGCGCGCGATGGCTGCAGGGGCCTGTCACCACAGATCTGCCGCCCTATTTGTTCAATATCCTGATCAATGTCGGGTTGCAGCAGAAGGTCAGCGACACTGTCACGATCGATGGCATGATCTCGCCCGGCTGGTACACGGACTTTTCCAATAAGGGTGTCGAAGCGTTTCGTCTGCCGTGGCATCTGATCTCATATCGCCAACTAGACAATGACTGGCGGATGGCCCTCGGAGTGACCGACCTGTCCCGTCAGGACATTCGCTGGTTGCCTGTGTTTGGTTTCATCTACGCACCAAACTCTGGCGATGTTCGCTGGGACCTGGTGTTTCCGCGACCGCGTGTCGCCTGGCGCATCTGCCAGAAAAAGAAAGAGACGCATTGGGTCTACATCGGTGGCGAACTGGGTGGCGGTTCGTGGGCGATCAGCCGATCGGATCGCGCATATGACACTGTCACGTATCGCGACTACCGTCTGGTTGCGGGTTATGAAACCAACGCACTGAAGGGGCATGCGTCCCGAATCGAGATTGGCTGGATCTTCGGGCGTGCTGTCGAATACCGGTCGGGTGATGGTAATTATTCACCGCCCGACGCCTTCATGCTTCGGCTGTCGTCGGATTACTGACAGCGGGCAGGAAGCCGAATGCCAGTTCTTTGAACTCCCGCACCTGCTGTTGTTGCCAGGCATCGTCGCGATTTAATTCCCGCGCCATGATCTGAGCCACCTCATTCGACATCTCGATCGCTGCTCGCGCGTTCAGGAACAGGGCACGTGTTCTTCGAGCTAGCACGTCGTCGACGGTTCGCGCCATTTCATATCGGACAGCCCAGATCACTTCGGCTCGAGTGTAGGGCAAGTCCGCGTGCAATCGCGTGGCAAGTTCCGGTTCGGCTCGAGCCAACTGTTCGATCGCCGATGCGTCGGATCCATAATGGTCGAGTGCACCGGGCGCTGTTGGCCTGGCAATCGAACCGTGAATAGGAAGTGACGACGTGATGCAGGGACGCTCATCCAACTCAGCCAGTGTGGAAGCCTGATTCACACAATCCTCAGCCATGTTTCGATAGGTCGTCCACTTGCCTCCGGCGATCGTCAGCAGTCCGGAACTGTCGATATGGATCGTGTGATCGCGTGACAAAGCGGCGGTACTTTTGCCGGTGCCCGCTTTGACCAGAGGCCGAATTCCGGCAAAGACCGTCAGAATATCGGCACGCGTGGGCGGTCGCTGCAGGTACCGCCCTGCGGTGTCGAGAATGAAGTCGATTTCGTCATCTGTCGCCCGCGGTTCGATCGGCGTATCTTTGATGGCCACATCTGTCGTTCCAACGACCGTGTGATCGTGCCAGGGAATCGCGAACATCACACGACCATCGGGCGTGTGAGGCACCATGATCGCGCTGTCTCCTGGCAGAAACGAACGGTCGAAAACGAGATGAATGCCCTGGCTGGGAGCGATCAGGCGCTCAGCGGTCGGATCGGCCATCGCACGGACTCTGTCACAGAAGGCTCCGGTGGCGTTGATGATCACACGAGCCGACGCGTCAAAAGTCTGATCCGATTCACGATCATGAATCGAGACACCGCTGACAAATCCGTCTGCGTCACGATGCAGTCCGGTGACCTCGGCATAGTTCAGCAGTGTCGCCCCCTGCTCTTCTGCCGTTGTCACGAGGTTTATCAACAACCGCGCGTCATCGAACTGGCCGTCGTAGTACACGACGCCTCCCTTGAGGCCATCGGTCTTGATGGTGGGCAATCGTTCGAGGATTTCGTCTCGCGACAACCGGCGGGTCGGGCCGAAACGGTATCTGCCAGACAGCAGGTTATAGACTTTCAGCCCCAACCCGTAGAACGGCGATTCCCACCAGGTGTAGCTGGGAACAATGAATGCCAGGTCGTGGACCAAGTGGGGTGCATTCTGTCGGAGGAGACCACGCTCTTTCAGAGCTTCCATCACGAGCGAGATGTTGCCCTGCTCAAGGTAGCGCACGCCGCCATGGACGAGCTTCGTGCTGCGGCTGGAGGTTCCTTTGCCGAAGTCGTGTTGTTCGACGAGCAATACCTGATAGCCACGGGAAGCAGCATCGACGGCAACACCAACTCCGGTTGCACCACCGCCGATGACAATCATGTCCCACGCGTCGCGTCGTGCAAGCGCGCGGTCCAGCAGTTCGGCTCGGTTCATCACGACGCGCCACCTTCCCAATTCTTGCATCGCTCGACCGCTTGCTTCCAACGTTCGCGTGAATCGGCGACCAGTGGCGACGTTGGTTGCGGTTCGAAGCGGCGATCGATCTGTTCCAGTTGGGCCAGTTCGTCGATTCCCTTCCAGACTCCTGTAGCCAGCCCGGCAAGATACGCGGCACCGCGGGCGGTGATTTCGGTGACGGCCGGTCGGACCAAGGGAACTCCTAAAAGGTCGGCCTGGAACTGCATCAGCATGTCATCACAGGCCGCGCCGCCGTCGACGCGCATTTCAGACAACGGAACTCCGGAATCGGCCTGCATCGCTTCCACCAGATCGGCGACCTGATGCGCGATTGATTCGACGGCGGCGCGGGCGATATGCGCGATTGTCGATCCTCGCGTCAGGCCAATGATCATGCCGCGGGCGTTGGGATCCCAATGGGGAGCCCCCAATCCGGCAAACGCAGGTACGAACGAGACGCCACCGCTGTCGGGAACGGAACCGGCCAAACCTCGAATATCGGCCGATTTTTCGATCGCCTTCACACCATCGCGGAGCCACTGGACGACGGCACCGCCGATGAACACGCTGCCCTCCAAGGCATACGCCGTCTGGCCGGGTGGCGCCGAAGCGATTGTCGTGATCAGTCGGTTGCGCGACGGGACCGCAGTTTCACCGGTGTTCTGCAGCATGAAGCACCCCGTACCGTAGGTGGTCTTCGTCTCGCCGCGCCGCACACACAATTGTCCAAACAGGGCCGCCTGTTGATCTCCGGCGACGCCCGCAATTGGAATCTGTTGACCAAGGATGCTGGCGGATGTTTCGGCACAGGCGCCGCTGGAATCCTGAACCTGGGGCAACAGGCTGCGTGGCACGCGGAACAGCTTGAGCAATTCGTCATCCCATTGCCGCGTCTGAATGTTGTACAGCAATGTTCGTGACGCGTTCGTGACGTCGGTCAAGTGGACAGCACCGTCAGTCAGCTTCCAGATTAACCAGGTATCGATCGTTCCGAACGCCAATTTTCCCGCCTCGGCCTTCTGTCGAGCTCCCAGCACGTGATCCAGAATCCAGGCGATCTTGGTTCCCGAGAAATAAGCATCCAACACCAGGCCGGTTTTATCGGCGACCGGCTTGTCAGCACCGTCACGGCGCAATTGATCACACGCCCCCGCCGTGCGGCGATCCTGCCAGACAATTGCCGGGCCGATCGGTTGACCTGATTCGCGATCCCAAACGACGGTCGTTTCACGCTGATTGGTGATACCGATTCCCGCAATGTCCGCCGCCCGCAAGCCCGTCTGCTCGAGGACCTGCCGAGCCACATTCAATTGCGTAGTCCAGATCTCATTCGCATCGTGCTCAACCCAACCAGGTTGAGGGAAATGTTGAGTGAACTCTTTTTGCGAGATCCCTCGCGCCGCGCCAGCCTCATCGAAGATGACAGCTCGACAACTGGTCGTGCCTTCGTCCAATGAAAGGAGATAAGCCATGGAGCACTCGGCTTCTTCTGAGTAGTGAAATGGAGACCGCTAAGGTTGCAGGTCAAACATGGTCGAGTCAACGCAAGTCTACTCACCCTGGCTCGGTCTGAACAATGATTGCCTGGGTTGAGAAGGTACGGCAAATTGTGATGAGGTAAAGTTCCGGAGTGATGAAATGCAGATCAAGTTGATCTTACGGCAATAGAAGTTCACCGCTAATTTTCATCTCGTACGACGCTGTTGTGCTTTACGACGCAAGAATAGAAGGCGGATCATGTGCGGAGCGACCAGTTTGATGCTTTTGCTGCTCGTGGGGCCGCTTTCAGCTCGTGCGCAAGAATACATTGTTCGCATCGATTCCTTGGACCTGATACGGGAACTCGACGGTCGTCAAGAAGAGCTTCGCGGTATTGAACAACTCAACTTGAACCATGAGCCTGAAACGATTGGCGAATCGATCGAGGTGAAAGTCAGAACGGGTGAAAGGTTCTATGGAAAGGCGATTCGTGGGCCAAGAGTGTTTAAGATTCGCGGTCGACTCAAGCACAGCGAGGTTCATGATCACATCACGCTCGAAATCGAGATCGCTGATTACATTCGAACGGGAGAACTGGTCCAGGGACCGGATGGATTGATGATCGAGCAGACTGTCGGGCAAAGAGTTCACACAGCGATCAGTCTATCCGTCGGTGAGCCACTTCTATTGGGGCAAATGCAGTCAATCTCATTGACAGAAGCATCCATTCCCAAGCGTCTAAAGTGCCATGACTTCTGGGCGGTTGTCGACCTCGCGGTTCGATCTGGAAATGATCGTCGTGATTGACTACCACTGGTCACAGCAGTGAGTGATCCCGATACCGCTGAGATGCGTTCGCCGATCAGATAGTCGCCCATGCCCAGGATTGACCAGTTGTTGGTCAGACGAACTTCGGCTCCTCCGCCTAGGACTCCGTAGCTCTGGCCGATCCGAGTGCCGTGCGTTGTGAAGGCACCACCGACGGGAGCTCCGATGAACGCTCCGTCGACCAGGCGATCGTTGTCAATCAGATCGGTGACGAAGCGCGCTTGTGAGTAAGGGGTCCAGACCGTGCCATTCTGTGTGACGAATTGGTTCACCGACATGCGGGCACCGACGTTGGCACGCAGTGAATTGGCCGTACTGTGGCCGACGGACAGTGCTGCGGGACCACCCGATTCGACAAAGCTGTCTTGTCCGAGCAACAGATACTGCAATCCGACCAGCGGCTGGATCTGCACAATTCCGGCAGACAGTTTCAGGCCCGATTCGATGCTCGAACCGAACTGCTTTCCCGCGAATGAGGAATGCAATTGTTGCGTCGCTGTCGAAATTGTGACGTTACGGTTGACGCCGTACGAATTGTAACCAGCGTTCATGGTCCCCAGAATATACAGCAAGTCGTCCTGCCGGATGCCATAGACGCCGACCTGGTAGGCGGTCAATTGGCCCGATGCATCGAATCCGTCATGAAAACTGACGCCCGACACGCCGCCCGCGATACCGAATCGTCCCGTTTCGTCGTCGCCAGCGTCGGCTCCGAACAATGCTCCACCCTGGTTGTAATTGACTCCGGCGCCGTTGCCGTCGCTGCGAATGTTTCCATTCACACCAAACCCTTGTACCCAACCGCGACCGGCATCGGTTGGTGATTGACCACGGACCTCAGAGTTGCTGCTGGAAAAGGTTGGCTGTCCGGTTAGAAAGGGACCGTTCGCCACAAGGACATGTGTCAGGCGTTGCTGGAATTGATCGCCGATCTGCAAGCCCAGCGTCTGCAAGTTTCCGTAGACCTCACCGCTCAATTGATTCATCGCCTGGCGCTGGGCGTCGGGAGATTGAATGCCCAGCGTATTGATCATCGCGAACAGGTCACCCGTTGATGTCAGGGCGATGTTGTCGAGGGCCCCACCGACCGCGGATTGGTTGGCAGTGATGGCGGCCGCTTTCAGGCTGGTTGTCTGGACGAGTTCGAATTTGACATCGTTGGCGTCATACGTGACATCAATGCCGAACATCGACAGATTGGTGGAGGCTTGGGAATATTGGCCAGTGACGCCGCCAGTGGCGTTCAGCATCGTGTATTGAGTTCCTGCGGTGAATACTCCGCCACCGATTGCGAGAACGTTCAGTTTTCCATCCAGCTTGGCCTGACCAGTTACAACTAGATTGTCGTTGTTGGTTCCCGGGGTGTTACCTGCCGAGTTGATTTTGATCTCGGTCGTACCGGCTGATTGCTGAGTGAAATTACCATTCACAGTCAAGGTGCCGATGCTCGCCGTACCTGGCTGGACAATGCCACTGTTAACGACCGAGCCAACAGTACCCGTCCCGGTGAGGGCCGCGGCGTTGCTCGTAACATTGACTCCACCGGCCAAAGCTCCTGTGACTTGCAGTTCTCCTTCGACGAGTTGTGTGGTCGATGTCAGAGAACTATTGCCACCGAAGATTAAGGTGCCGGCACCAATTTTGGTGAGCTCACCCGTACCACTGATGTTCCCCGCGTAGGTTCCGGTTCCAATTTGGTTAAAGACCAGCGAGGCATTGTCGGTGATGTTGCCCGAAATGCTGCCCGAATTGACTCGCAAAACACCCTCACTCAGAACTGTCCCGCCGTTGTATGCATTCGTCCCGGTCAGGATCAGGGTTCCCAAACCAGTCTTGGTCAGTTGGCTCACACCCAAGTCAATGATGTTGCCACTCAAAGTGGCTGAACCGGAATCAATGTTCGCGATGAAGTCGTTGTTCAGAGTAAATTTGTTCGAAACTGCCAACCCGTTTGAAAGCTCCAGCGTCAAGACACCGTTGTTTTTGACAGTGCCCGTACCAAAGCCAGCGCTGTTTCCCAAAATGATCGTGCTGTCGTTGCCAACTGTGACGCCGCCGGTAAAGGTGTTGGCGGCGTTCAAGTTTAATGTCCCAGAGCCAGCAGTGACTAATCCGGTTGTCGCATTGGCCGAGTTACTGATGATGCCACTGAGGGTGTTTGAAGTACCCGCTAGGCTGTTGACGGTCAGTGCGGTCGTCAGCGTGATTGTGTTTGTGACGTTCAGCGATTTACCGAATTCGAGGACCGCCGTACTCTGAGTTCCATTGGCAGTCAGGGCTCCTGTCCCGAGTGCGTTAGCACTCAACAGTTCAATCGTTCCGCCATTGATTGTCGTTCCACCGGTAAAGATACTGTTGCCCGACAGAATCAAAGTCCCAAAACCGGTTTTAATCAGGCTGCCTACGGTAGACCCATTGGACAATTGACCATTGAGTGTCAAAGATCCTTTCCAATCGACGGTCGTTGCGGCGCTCAGAGAGAAGGCGTGGTAATCGGTCACTGTGATTGAATTAGAGTCGAGCAGCGTTTCGGCAAAATTGATATTCAGGCTGGGACCGTTGACGAGCGTTGTTCCATCAAGGATCGGCTGAAACGCAAGCCGGTCACCCGCGGCCGCATCCGACAGACCTTGCCTGAGCGAGCCGACACCAGAATCGTTGACGCGGTTGACGGGAATGTCGGCGGCAAACAGCGACGACACGGAAATTGTCGCCAGGCAAAAAACGCCCCTGCTCCAACGATGCAGCCATCGTCTCAGTTCGCAGCGATCGCGACGAATTGGCATGGTGCGCACTTACCAAATCTTGATCACTTCGTTTCTGCCGAAGTGTCGATGTGCAGTCCGTTCAACCAGCGTCTGGCCCTAACGAGTACGCCAGGAATCCAGAAATCTATCGATTCGCAAGCGATTCAAAGTTGCGGTAAAAGGCGGTCTGGCGCGCCGTTCAATCGCTATAAACGCTACGGTCGAGGACTTCAGTGGCAAGTTCCGCCGATTGTGACACAACCTGAAATGGAAATTTCATGTGGCTACCGATCGCAACGAATCACCGGTGCGAAGTGGAAAACCGATCCAATCGTCGACTATCGTTCCGGAACTTCAGTAACACGAATCGATGAGGCCGAGTCGCGATCATTGCAGACACCAGATCGACAATTTGAATCCGTGCCGATGCAAGCCCCTGATGAGAAGCACGTCATGAGCACCACACCCCCTGCGGTGACAACACGGTCGTTCGCCGGTCAGTTCATCATGCCCGCGTTCTGGATTTTTGTCGTGCCGATTCTCAGTTTGTTGTTCTTCCTGCATGCACAGTCGACATTCGATGGGCAGTTGCGCACGAACATTCTCGAAAATGTACGTATCGACAAGACGCTGACAGACGAAGATCGAGCAGCCTGGACCAATTACTTTCAGAACGTTCCCTTTTCAGTTCACATCCTGCGTCCCGGCGTCGCCGATGAAGTCGACCCGCAGTTGAGATTCAACTACGCGACGTTTCGATGGATGATTCGCTTGTCTGTGATCTCGCTGGTGGGCGGTGCCGGAGTCTTCCTGTTTGCAGGTATCTGCGTTTGGATTTCGATGCAATCTCAGATGGCACTGTACCGGTGCCTGTCAATTAATTGGCAGGTGCTACGGATCTATTCCGCGGTCCAGACGGTCATCCTCGGTTGCCTGATTTTTGCCTTGTCATTCTGGATAACTGCGCTATGGTTACACGTGTACTATGCACAGTTGATCTTCTTCGCCGGGATCCTTTCGATTGGCGGTATCATTGCGGTCATTCGCGGCATTTTTTTACGCCCGCAGACAGACGTCACTCTGGAAGGTCACGTGCTTGGTCCAACCGATTCGCCCAGACTGTGGGATGAGCTGCAGACGATCTGCGAGGACGTCGGCACCAATCCTCCCGATCAGGTGATCGCTGGAATCGATGACAACTTTTTTGTCACTGAGCAGTTGGTTAAAGTTGACGGCAAGCCTTACCGCGGCAGGACATTGTTTGTCAGCCTGCCGTTGCTTAAGAAGTTGCACTCGCGCGAGGCAGACACAATTCTGGCGCATGAAATGGCGCATTTCAGCGGCGATGACACGCTGTTTTCCGAGCGGATCTCGCCACTACTCTGGAGGTATTCCGTCTACTTGCAGCAACTGGAACAAGGGGGCGTGACGATACCCGTGTTTCATTTCATGATGTCGATCCGCGCACTCTTTGAATTGGCATTGGGAAAACTGAGTCGTCAGCGCGAGTTTCGCGCCGATCAGATCGCTGCGTCGATCACTTCGCCGGAGGATTCCGCAGGAGCCCTGCTCCGGACGCTAGCATATTCAAAATTCCGGCGTGAAGTGGAAACGGCACTGTTCAATCAACAGGAACAACTGGACTCCGCCGACGTCGGACACCAGATCGAGCGAGGATTTGCAGATTACTCGTTGCTGTTCGCCGGTGATCCGGTCATCAGCGAGATGGCGACCGCACACCCGTTTGACACTCATCCTCCCCTTGTGGCGCGCTTGAGTGCGCTGGGGCTGACGTTGAACGCGGACGAAGCCCGATCGATCCTCGAGATTCCTGGCGACGGCGGATGGTATGACCGCATTGACAATGCCCATGAATTGGAAGAGCAGCAGTGGCGAACGTATGAGGAAAAGTTCAAGAGTGCACATCAGCACTCGTTGCCTTTTCGTGTGTTGCCTGCGACACCAGCAGAACAAGCGATTGTCGAGACGGCATTTCCTGCAATCACCTTCGAAGGAAAAGGTGGAACAACGAAGTTGGATTTCGAGAAGCTCGAGCATCCGAGTTGGAAGGATGCTCTCTATTTTCGTGAAATCGCACGATGCGAATTCCGGAACAATCGAATGCTGGAGATCTTTTTTGATCGGAATGGCGCCAGGTTAAGTCGCGACATCGACATCAAAACCTTTGACAAACAGCCACAACAACAATTGTTAGCCGCATTTCGGCAATACTACGGACGCTATCTGGCCGCGGCCGAATTTCAGAAGCAATTGAAACCGGTCGCCGCGGAAGAAACGGCGTCGGAACCGGACTCGCGTGACTCAGGTGATAACGGTTGATTTGGCTTAGCGTCCATTTTGAGCGCGTGTTCCGTCGATAGACCTCGGCAGCGAATCTGCACGTCGGTCGTGTTTTGTGCGCCTTTGATCGTCGATTTTCACGCTGACTCTTATGGCAGCGTGCGATACGATCGATGAAATCACTTGGGTCCAATTCGAACTCAACCAACGGCAGGAGTGGCAGATGTTGCGGGCCATTTTGTGTCTACGGCTATGGCGTGGGATGTCACCGGACCGAAGGGGCAACCGGCGTGCACGTGTCAGGAGCCTCTGTATGTCCACGTTTGACAAGACTTGGTTCCGTTCTCGATTGTTTGTTTGCAGTCTCGTCGGATTAATCGCGCTGGCTTTCACTGGCGGCAGATCACACGCCGACAATCCGTTCGGCACGCCCGAGCCATTCGATGCAGATCGTCCTGGAACGATCGTGCTGCATGGCGGTGGTCGAATCACAAACGAAGTCTTCGATCGCTTTGTCGAGCTTGCCGGCGGACGCAAGGCACGGATCGTGTTGGTTCCTTCAGCAGGATTCGATTCGCGAAATTACGAAACGCGGGGAGATTTTTTGAAAGCACTCCAAACCCGATATTCCTCGTGGTTCGCTTTGAAGCGGCATCAGGAAATCGCCGATCTGACGATTGTGCACAGTGAGAACGCGGAAGACGCCGATCGCGATGCCTTCGTCGCGCCACTCAAACATGCCACAGCGGTCTGGTTTACGGGAGGCGACCAGGCACGACTGAACTACCGTTATGTGGGCGGCGAAGATGACACTCTGTTTCAGATGGAAGTCAAAAATGTCTTTCGGCGAGGTGGTGTTGTTGGCGGAACATCTGCGGGAACGGCCGTGATTCCCGAGATCATGACGATGCGCGCGGCGCAAGAAGGCGATGGCGACCCATTGACCGCTCGCGTCGCCCACGGACTCGGTCTGGTCAATCGCATGATTGTCGAACAACACTTCGACACACGCGTCGGTCGGATGGAACGATTCCTGGGCTTACTGAAAGACGATGTTCGTCTTTCGAAGTGGTCTCAACGAAACAACGCGGGTATCGGCATGATGGGGTTGGCAGTGGACGAGCCCGGCACTGCCGAAATATCCGGCTCCACCATCAGAGCGTGGGGTCCCGGTCATATCCATTTGTTTGTCAAACGTAGCGGCGGCCGTACGCTGGAGTGGCACGACATCGGCCCCGACGAGCAGCTCCACGTTGAAAGCGTCAATGGCGAGGATGACTATCGCGTTACTCGAGTGACCGAACTTGACGAACGCCGTGAACCAATCGCAGAACGGTGACACGATAGTTCGCGATACGCGAGGGACAACGCATCCTGACGCGTCAAACTTCGACCAATTCGCGAGTCGGCCGTGTGCTCAGAATCGGACCGCCGCTCATGTAGAGTCTGTCCTTGACATGGATACACCACCTCAAGGCAACTGAGTACGAGTTAACGGCCAGAGTAACCGTCACGTCGCCGACTTCCAGCGCCCCGTAATGGAAAAGGCCGATCCCAGTGGGGCTCAGATCGCGTAATCGAACGGGAACGCTGCGGCCATCTTTCGTTTCGACCTGCCCCGGAATCGTAATATCGAAGCGTTGAGCAACACGTTCGTGCTCCACCTTGGACTCACCAATCTCACGGATTGCGTCCAGGACTTCTTCAAACTTGGGCAGGTTGGCGACAGGCTTCATGACGTGTTTCACGCAAACAGGGATAAAATATCTCCGTCGAGCGTCCCTGCTGACCCAAACATAAGTCACGTCCTGTACAGATGCTTCAAACTGTGAAGAATTTAAGAACAGATTCCGGGAGCGTCATCCGTCGTGCAAGATACAGGCATTACAACCTGACCGGGGGTACGCGCCCATCTCGCGGAGATCCATGCGCTCATTGCCACTTGGTGCAACAACTCGTGGCTTCGCAAGCAGCTGAGATCGTGTCAGAATCCTTGCGGATCCAATTTAAGACTTTTTGTCGTAAAGATCGCAAGATGGTGTAAGAAAACTGGCTGGTAGCGACATTTTATACTGAAATTCGAACAATCGATGTTCGTGACGGATCAGTTCAACGAATCGAAGTCTTGCGAGCGATTCAAAAATGGCCCGACTTCCCGACACGCGCTACAGCCTGCTAGCACGGCTTGCCGAGCCTGCAGACGCGGTTGCCTGGTCGAGATTCGCCGAAATCTACGAGCCGGCGGTGTTCCGCTATGCCCGCACTCGTGGCTTACAGGATGCCGACGCCTGGGAAGTGATTCAGCGCGTTTTAATCGTGGTTCATCAACGGATCGGCGAATGGCACCCATCGGGATCGCCAGGATCGTTTCGAAGCTGGCTGATGCGAACCGCTCATTACGTGTGTCAGCAGGTGACTCGCGAAGTGCAACGCAAGGATCGTTCAGCAGGCGGCGACAGTGCCGATGTCCGGCTGAACGATATGGCGGTTGCAATTGACGAAGACGAATCAAACGCCTGGGAACAGTGGGCATTCTGCTGGGCTGCGGGAATGGTTCAAACAGAGGTTGAGGCGGTGACATGGAAGGCATTCTGGATGACAGCCGTTGAAGGAGCAGCGGCGAGTGAAGTGGCAGCTCGACTGTCGATCAAAGTTGGCAGCGTCTACACAGCGAAATGCCGGACGTTGGTCCGAATTCGTCAACTAGTCGACGAATTGTCTCGGAGCGACTTATGAACATCTGCGCGGAAGACACTAGTGACTTGTTTCTTACCGGCTCGCTCTCGTCGGACGAGGTCGTCGCGTTCGAAGACCATCTCGAAACGTGCGTGCACTGTCGTCAACGATTGGAACGTGCGGCAGGCAGCGAAGACGTGTGGCGGTCAACGAGGGAACTGCTGAGAATCGAAATCCCTCGGACCATCTCGGGAATGACTCCCGTCGACTCGACAATCGACCAATCGTCAACAGATTCTGACTGGCTACTGACATGCACAACTGCGGCAGTGCTGTCGATTCTTGGTCCGACCGACGATCCGGAATTTGTCGGGCGCATCGGGGCGTACGAGATCTCGGGTGTTGTAGGACGCGGCAGTGCGGGAATCGTTTTGCGCGCCTTCGATCGGTCTCTGCATCGGAACGTTGCAATTAAAATTCTCGATCCGTCGATCGCGGGCGTGAATGCTGCACGACAACGCTTTGCTCGTGAAGCCCGGGCGATGGCGGGAATCTCGCACGAAAACGTTGTGCCGATCTACGAAGTCAATGAACATGCAGGACTACCCTTCTTCGTGATGGAATATGTGCCCGGTGGTTCGCTGGACCGACGCCTGAATTCGGAAGGTGCGTTCGACGTCGCATCTGTCGTGCGGATCGGACTCCAGATCGCTCAGGCACTCTCAATCGCGCACGTGCAAGGTCTGGTTCACCGCGACATCAAGCCGGGCAACATCCTGATGGATCGGGGTACCGATCGCGTGCGAGTTGCCGACTTTGGTCTGGTTCGGGTCTCGAACGATGTCAGTTGCACGCGTAGCGGCTTCATCGCAGGCACGCCGCAGTACATGTCTCCAGAACAGGTCAAAGGTGAAGCGTGTGACGGTCGATCGGACCTGTTCAGCCTGGGGTCGTTGATGTACACGCTGTGTACCGGTCAGTCTCCGTTCAAGGCTGAGACCGTGTATGGAGTGATGCAGCGAATTGTCCATGATGCTCCACCATCGGTCCGCCTATTGAATCCGCAAGTTCCTGAATGGCTGGAAGAGTTCATTTCACGATTGATGTCAAAACAGCGGTCTGATCGGTTTCCTCGGGCGACCGACGTGGTTTCGATTCTCCAGGTGGAACTGGCTTATCTACAAAACCCTGCGACATCGCGCGCTGTTTATCGACGGTCATTCGTCAAGGACATTCGCGATAGTCTGCGGACCGTTAGACGTCGCTGGAAACTCTTCACCGGGTTGGTGCTGACCACCGTAATCGCAATCGCCGTTGGGATGTCACTGTTCCAGTCAGGCAATCGTCGCAGCGGAGACGGCGCCAACCAAACGGATGAAACCATAGTCCGGCAATCGAATCCATCGACTCCTTCGGCTCTGCCAACATCGCATGCCGTGCTCTGGGACGCAGACAACATTAAGGCCACTCAAAACGCCGCGAATCGCCTGAATGATGAGATGCATCAACCGACGGGGCGCGAAGTGCCTGATCCCTGGGATACACAATCTGCCGAGATTCATCGGCGATTGAATTCATTGTTGATTGAACTTGAAGGCAAGGTCACTCCGCGGGTGATCGAGCTTCCGAACGATCAACCACATTTACTATCGCCGGTCCAAAACTGAATGAAAGGACTTTTCCATGAGACCTATGAGTCGATTCGCATTTGCGACGTCCGGCCTGCTGGTTGTCGCAGCCTCCATTTGCGTCATCCCGCAACGCGGGCAATCACAAGAAGAAAAGGTGTCTGATGGCCGAGCTGTCCCGACGACGTCCGCTCCGGTCGCCTTGCCTTCGGCAGGAGCTCCCGCAGTGTCTCCACGTCCGAATGGACCAGGAGTTGTGGTGGCACCAACCGGGGTTGTTCACGTGATGTCGCGAGGTGAAGGTGGCGACTACACCTTTCACGGTTTGACGTATGAGATTACGCTGGACGATAAGACTCGTGACGTGTTGTTAAAGTATCCGGACGCCGCAGAAGCAGATCGTCCAGCCTTGATTGAGAAACTGACGACCGTTATCACCGAGCAATTCGATCAACGTCAGACGGCGCGCGAGCAAGAACTGGCACAACTGGAACAACAATTGAAGAAACTTCGCGCCTTGCATGAGCAACGGGCGAAAGAAAAAAAGGAAATTGTCCAGGACCGTGTGAAACAACTGCTGCGTGATGCGTCAGGATTGGGTTGGAATAGTAACGGCCCGGCTGCGGACGCCGCACCAAATGTCTACTACTCCAGGCCAACGAAAGAGTTGAGCGTCGTACGTCCGGACACTCCAACCCCGCGTCGCCCTTAAAATGATCCAGCAACGGCAATCGTGCAGCGATTCTTCCCGTGCGGATGCCAACTCACAATTCGTTGGCATCCGCAATCGGTCGACGACGAGTGCGGCCAATCGGACGAAATCAATCATCGTAGCCGGGAATACCCGCGCACTGGACGCCAGAAATCGAATGAAGTTCTTAGTCCTGTCAATCGGGAATTGACGAGTCATTTCCCCGTGCCGACAGTTTTCTGACTGGCTCCACATATCATCTCGAGCGTGAGCCTGATCTCCGCTCTGCGGTCAGTACGTGACCGCGAGATTCTTCCAATGACTGCACACGCAGTCGATTCTTTGGCTTGACGCCACAGGGTCAGTTGACCTGTCAGCGTACGGCGCCGTTGCTCAATTCTTGCCGATTGTCTGCGCCCACAGTCCGATCACAGTTTCCGCCGAAGGAATCTGACAATGATCTCAACCTCTTTCAACTCGAGACGTCTCTATTCCGTCCGAACCGAGCTCAGCGAAGTACGAAGTCGATTGTGGTGCCGTGCTCGCTGCGATGACGTCAACTCAAATCGCCGAAACGGAATCAGTCTGCTCTCCACAACGTTCGAACTGCTGTTCGTTGGATTGATGGTGGCAGGTTTGTTGTCGGGCTTGCACTGTTGGAACGGAGCGAGCGAGAGTGGTGGGATACGATCGCCGATTTTGCGGTTGGCCGTCACGTCGGATGGCAGACAGCTGTGGATCAGGCGCGGCATTTCCGAGGTTCTTTCGTACGATCTGGACACCGGTCAAATTCAGAAGATCCTGAACGGCAAACAGCATCGGGCGCTAAGTAGTCAGGTCAGCGATGACGGACAGACGCATCTGGTTGCGTCCGACGCAAATGAACTAAGAGTTTTTCGGAACAACAACCTGATCCTGTTCGAAACAGGTGATGATGATTTGACGGTAAGAACCGCTCTATCCGCGAACGGCAGGATGGCGGTCCGAGTGTTGAATGGCTCACAGGTCCAGTGTTGGGATGTGACGTCGGAGACGCCCGTTGCATCAACGTTTAGACTTCCCGAGCCCGTGGCACGAATTGCGATCGACTATTCAGGGCAGATGCTGGTGGCGGCAACCGAACAGGCTTTCGTCCACGTGTGCGATGTTAATTCAGGCAAGACAATCCAACTCTTGAGAGGATTGAGTTCACTCACCGCGGACCCCATTGTTTCACGAGATGGCCAATGGTTGGTCTTGGGATTAAGGTCCTCCGTTGACCTATTCGATTTGACGAGCGGTGAATTGGCATGGTCGATTGCCATTGACGATTCGGACGGCATTCAAGCATGTGCGATTTCACCCGATGCAGACTGGGTTGCCGTGAGCGGGATCATGACCGGTGTCCAATTGATCGGACGCGCTAGCGGTCAGATCCGATCCCACTGGTCCAATTCTACGGGATTGCATCGAGTCGTGTTTTCGGCCGACAGCCGCACTTTGTTTATAGGGATGGATGACGGTTCGATCAATGCGCGCTCACTGCCCGACGGGCAGGCACGAACGCTGCTCGCTGCACATGGGAGCTAGAATCGAGTCAGGCTCTTTCGGTTGCGCCGAACCACTCGTCATGGTACAACCATCCTGCTTCACCAAGGGAGGATGCCATGCGATCATGTTTGTTGGTTTCGATTCTGATGTGTCAAACGGTGTCAGGCCAGACAACCGGACCGCGATTAATCGTGCGCGGCGATGACATGGGGGCATCGCATGCGATCAACCAGGCGATCATCCATTGCCACAAGGAAGGAATCCAAAGTTCGATCGAAGTGATAGTTCCGTCGCCGTGGTTTCCTGAAGCCGTGAAGCTGTTGGCCGAGATCCCGGATGCGGATGTCGGAGTGCATCTGGCCCTGACCAGTGAGTGGGACAACGTCAAGTGGCGTCCATTAACCGACTGCCCCAGCCTGCGCGACGGCGATGGCTACTTTTTTCCGATGATCCATCCGAACAAGAACTATCCGAAGCAGGCCCTGATCGAACAGAATTGGCAGCTTACCGACGTCGAGAAAGAGTTGCGGGCTCAGATTGAACTCGCTCGCAAGCACATTCCCAATCTCAGTCACCTTTCGAGTCATATGGGATGCACGGAGATTCGCGACGATGTGAGGGTTTTGCTGAAAAAGCTGTCGGTCGAATACAAACTGGACATTCATCTGGGTGAACATGGCGTGAAAGGCATCGGCTACAAAGGTCCGCGAGGAACGTCCGAAGAAAAAACCGACAGCTTCATCAAGATGCTGGAATCACTCGAAGCAGGCAAGACGTACCTGTTCGTTGACCATCCTGCCCTCGACACGCCCGAGATGCGAGCCATTCATCACATTGGCTATGAAAATGTCGCGACAGATCGACAGGGAGTGACCGATGCCTGGACCAATCCTCGCGTCCGTGACGCGGTCAAAAAGCTGGGAATTCAATTAATCGGCTACCGCGATCTGAACAGGTAATCGACGATCTTCGCGATTCATGCCTGACATCGCGGTTCCGTTGCGGTAGGTTAGACGCATCAGCACCGGCTTGTGTCTAGTGAGTCCTTCGGCCTGCGACGTGGTTCTGCGATGTGTGATTGTCCAGTTCTGTCCACAAGGTGCCCCTGTGTTCGCCGTCATCAGACAATCAGTGTCTTCGAACCCTGTTACGGTCGATTGAAAAACACTGGTTCTCCGAAGACTTCGAAATTGTGGCACCAGAAAATCTCGCCCCAACGATTTGTGTCGCAGTATTCCCTTGTGCTGGGTCTCGTGCTGGCCGGTTGGACGCCTGTCGGACACGCCGCCGAGCCGATTGATCCGCTCAGTGTGCTCGAAACACATTGTGTGCGTTGTCATGCCGGTTCCGAATTGAAAGGCGGATTGGATCTGGCCACACACGCGACTCTGCTGCGCGGGGGTGAATCAGGATTGGCGATCGACATCGCCAAGCCTGATGACAGTTTCCTGTTACAGACGATTCGCCATCAGAGCGAACCGCATATGCCCTACAAGGCCGACCGGTTGTCGGACAGTGAAATTGCGGTTCTGACAAACTGGATCAAGGCAGGAGCCAACTATTCTCGGACGCTGAAACTAACTCAACCGGCACGACCAACCGGATCAGGTTTTACACTGACCGAAGCCGACCGCAGTCACTGGTCATTCCAACCGGTTCGATCCACGATACCGCCGATCGTAAATGGTCTGGCCGACCGTGCACAAAATCCGATTGATCAATTCATCGCACAGAAACTGCACGCGGCGGGTCACACTTTTTCACCAGTCACTTCCAAAGAGATTCTGATTCGTCGACTGACGTTCGATCTGACTGGGTTGCCGCCAACGCTTGATGAGATCGACGAATTCGTCAGTGACACATCTCCCTGCTCTGTCGAACGTCTGATCGATCGATTGCTGGCATCGCCACACTACGGTGAACGCTGGGCTCGGCATTGGCTGGATCTAGCTCGCTATGCCGAGACAGACGGATACGAACACGATGCCGTGCGCCCGCACTCATGGCGATATCGAGACTATGTGATTCGGGCATTGAATTCCGATCTGCCGTACGATGAATTCATTCGCGAGCAACTGGCAGGAGATGAACTGCGTCCCGGCGAACCGGATGCGATGATGGCAACCGGCTTTAATCTGCTGGGGCCGGATATGGTCGACAGTTCCGATCAGGTGCAGCGGCGTCACAACACGCTGAACGATATGACCGACACAACCGCATTGGTGTTTCTGGGACTGACGCTCGGTTGTGCGCGGTGTCACGATCACAAGTTCGAACCACTGTCACAACGAGATTACTACCAGCTTCAAGCCTACTTCACGTCGGCTCGATTTCAACGCGAACAGCCGATACCAACCCCGTCGGTGCGGGCCGAGTACGAAGTGGCCCTCCAGGAATACACGCAGCATCCGAAGCGGCAGGAGTTGGCCTTAATCGAAGCCCCGGTCCGTCAACGCTTGATCGACCAAAAGGTAGCCCAATTATCACCTGAAGCTCAAACGGCACATCGCACGGCACCCGATCAACGTAACGCCGAACAGGCCAATCTCGTGCTGGAAACCGCCGACAAAGTCAAAGTCAGCGAAAAGGAGATTGGGGCAGCGTTCACGACAGAAGAACGGCAGCAGCACATTCGACTTCAGGACGAGGTGAAGAAGTTGCGGCGACCTGAACCATTGCCACAGGCAATGGTGTTGGTCAGCGGTGATTCAGCCAAAACGTACGTGCTCAATCGAGGTGAATACAGTCAACCCACGGACGAAGTGGTCGCTGGAATTCCGACAGTGCTTGCGGCTTCGGTGTCTCAGTCCGCGGAAGCGGCATCGAATGACAGGCCGTCGACATCGCGACGGCATCTGGCCAACTGGATTTCGGCCGATCAGAACCCTTTGACCGCACGCGTGATGGTGAACAGGATCTGGCAGCATCACTTTGGTCGGGGATTGGTTTCAACGCCCAGCGATTTCGGAACACACGGTCAGTCTCCGACTCATCCAGAACTCCTCGACTGGCTGGCGCACGACTTTGCCAGTCACGATTGGCGGATGAAATACACGCACCGTCAGATGCTGACCTCGGCGACCTATCAACAAGTCTCTGTGTGGAACAATCGATCTGACAAAGGATCAGGCTCACGTGATTCGACGCTCTGGTCGAACGTGATCAAAGCAGACCCCACGAATCGCCTCTATAGTCGCATGAACCGACTGCGGTTGGAGGGTGAAGCGATCCGCGATAGTCTGCTGGCGATCAGCGATCGCTTCAATCCCGCGATGGAAGGTCCCGGAGTTTTTCCGCCGATCCCCAAAGAGTTGTTTGCCGGTGCCAGTGGCTGGTCGACTAGCGATCATCTGGCCGATCACGCGCGACGCAGCATCTATATTTTTGCTCGTCGCAATCTGCGGTTCCCATTCCTGGAAGTGTTTGACGCACCGGACAGCAATCTCAGTTGTCCGATACGCGAGGGAAGTACAACCGCACCGCAATCGCTGACATTGCTCAATGCCGACGAAGTGATGCTGGCCGCGACAGCCTTGTCGAGCCGATTGAAGCAGAGCGATCAGACGATCGATGGTCAAATTAAACAGGCATACCGATTGACCCTGGGTCGTCTGCCGACAACAAATGAGTCTGTGCTGGCACGCACGTTTTTGGCAAAATCACCGCTCGAGGAATTCTGCCGAGCGTTGTTTAACGTGAATGAGTTCGTCTATGTCGAATAAGCGTGTCGTCAGCGGCATCGCTGCACAAGATGCAGGATCCACCTCGAACGGGCGATGTCCGGGCCCGTGTAGCATCGAGTCGCTGCCGACGTCTCGTCGAGCGTTCCTGCAACATGCGGGCGGTGGATTCGGCATGCTGGCGCTGGCGTCAATGCTGGAACAATCAACCGCAGCCGCGGCAGATCCAGGGTCTGCGACGAACCCGCTGGCACCCAAGTCACCTCATTTTCCTGTGAAGGCACAGCGGATCGTCTACCTGTTCATGTCGGGTGGGCCCAGTCACGTCGATCTGTTTGATCCGAAACCCGACCTGATCCGTCTGGCAGGCCAACCGATTCCCGAATCATTCGGAACGTTCAAAACGCGGCGTGCGGTCGCCAGGAATAAACTGTTGCCGCCCTGCCGCGCGTTCAGCCCGCACGGCGAGAGCGGTCTTCAGATTTCATCGTTCCTGCCGCACATTGCCGAGCTTGCGGATGACATCTGCCTGTTGCGCGGCTGCTATGGTGACAGCGTCACGCATCCCGAATCGGTTTACCTGATGAACACGGGATCGATTCTGATGGGTAAGCCCAGTTTGGGGGCCTGGGCGACGTACGGCTTGGGAACAGAAAACCAGAACATGCCCGCATTTGTCGTCATGCCTGATCCGTCCGGCTGGGTCAAAGGGGGGGCACCTGCCTGGGGCAACGGATTCCTGCCCGCCACATACCAAGGAACTATCCTGCGCGGTGGAAAACAGCCGATTCTGAATCTGAGCACGCATGTTGGGGTCAGTGCGCAGCAGCAAGTCGCGACTGTCGATTTGATCAACCAGTTGAATCGTGTGCATCTGCCCGCTGGCGAACAGAATTCCGAATTGACCGCACGCATCGCCGCTTACGAACTGGCGTTTCGCATGCAGTCGCACGCACCGGAAGTGGTCGATATTTCTGGCGAAACCGAAGCGACGCGAACGCTGTATGGCCTCGATCAGAAGCCAACGGCCGAATTCGGTCTCCGCTGCCTGTTCGCTCGGCGAATGCTGGAACGAGGGGTTCGATTCGTTGAGTTGTATTGTGGTGACACCAATGGGTGGGATGCACACAGCGACGTTGATGGAAATCACAAGGCACTGTGTGCTCAAAGTGACCTGCCAGTCGCCGGGCTGCTGAAGGATTTGAAAGCGCGCGGACTGCTCGAATCGACGCTGGTAATTTGGGGTGGCGAGTTTGGTCGGATGCCGATGAGCGAAGGTTCGAATGGTCGCGATCACAATCCACACGGGTTTTCGATGTGGTTGGCTGGTGCTGGCGTGAGGGGTGGTCAGGCGATTGGTGCCACCGACGAAGTGGGCCTACGCGCAGTCGAAGGACGAATGCATGCACATGACATTCACGCGACCATCCTGCAACTGATGGGGCTGGATCACACGCGATTGACCTTCCGCCACAACGGTCGCAACGAACGTTTGACCGACGTCGCCGGGAACGTGATCCGGAAAGTGCTGGCATAAAGAGAGCGCTGATGTCGGTGAGCTGAACATCAGTCTTCGATCGGCTCAATGATCAGCATTGGGCCATCGTCAGGGTGAAATCGATAAGGGAAAGTGGCGACATCAATTCCCATCGCTTTCACGCCGTTCAGTAATCGTCGCAACAGATGTTTGGCGAGCCCATGATTTTCACAGTTCCAGCAATACCCCTTCTCTGTCGGTCCGCACAGCATGACTCCATGCTGAGTAGCCTTCATCGAAAGTTGCTGCAGAAGCTGCAATTTTTCTTTGCGCGTCATAGTCTCTTGAAATCTTCGTCTGTGACATCGGCCCAATGCACACCAAAACAGTTCCACTGTCGACATTCGATGGCGAATGACGGACGCAGAAGTGAATGTCAGACTCGGCCTCGAGCGAGACAATCGACACGGTGAGTGATGGCATTTGGGCAGGCCATTATAGGCCGGCAAACTGGCAAAAGAATCCAATCACGGGCCCCGAAATTGTGATTTTTCGGCCAGTCGAATGCCGACGAAATCGTACTATAAAAATCGGGAAATTGGGAAGACGAGGATTTCTGGCGTCAGCGCCAGTTTTCCTAACGAGAACTCTGGCGAGCCAGTTAACGTGCCGCACGCTGACTTAGGCAGGTCGTGATCTGATTTCGCAACTGGACCGCGTCGACGTCAGATCGATTCCCGCACAACGAAACGTCGATCTGTTGGCGCGCTTTAACGTAGTTGCCCTGCTGGTAGTAGCCAAGTGCCCGGTTGTAGTGTGCCTTGGCCATCTGGTGCCGGTTCACGCCGCACTCGCGTTCACGGAATGTCGCCGCAGTCGACATCGAAGCTTGTTGCACCGTCGGACCGAAGTCGGAGGAATCGAAGTCAGAGATGACCCGTGGCGTGACGAGAATTATCAACTCTGTGCGCTGCGTTCCCTCTCGGCAATGTCGCAGCGATGAACCCATCGTCGGAATGGCATGCATCAGTGAAACGCGCGACGGTCTGTTGACTGGTTGTTCCACAACCAGCCCGCCAACCGCAACCGTGGCACCATCACGTACCAGAACGTGGGTCGTCAGTTCCGCGGTCATCTGCCGAACAGCGCTGGTGCGTTTGAGAGTCGAAACCGTGCTTCGCTCGGGATGGATTTCCATGCGGATCGAACCATCAATGGAAATTGACGGACAGAAGACCAATCGTGTCCCGGCTTCCACGGCGCTGCCAGCAGGTTGTGAAGGATCGGCAATGCGATCGCCGATCAGCATTTCGGCCTTGTGCTTGTTTAGAACCTGAATCCGCTGCGACGTCACAACTTTGGCATCGGCCACTTGCTCAAGCGCTCGAATGAACGACGGAACCTGGCATGAAATACGACCCAGTTTCAGACCGCGGGCACCAAATGCGTCCATTGCCTCAGGCTGGCACGGTAACCGGCACAGATCGACGCCGTGCTGAAAACGTCCCGACAGCCGAACCGATAGAATGCGAGCCTCAATCTCGACTTGCAGGGGAGCGACATCCAGGTCAACCAGAATCTGCTCGATCTGGCCGTGAACTTCCGCGACATCTTGAACAACGACAGCATCACGAGGTGCCGGGGACTCGTGAACCGAACCCAATTGTTGCGATACTTGTTGAATCTGGCCGGATGAGGTTACGGAATGTCGGCCGTCAGGTGACAACAACGGCTCGATCAATCGATTCAGTTCTGCCGCGTCCAGATGGACGGGTTGATAGATCTTCATGACCAGCGTTCGATTCTGTTTTTTCAGTTGCGCCGATTCCTCGCGCGTCGAAACGAGCACGATGTCGTCTTCTCGTTCGCAGACATATCCGCGTGATTTAATAATCGCTTTGAACGCCGTTTCGAGCCGGACCTCGTGAAGATTGAGGGTGATACGCCCCTGGACTTCTGGACTCGGCAGAATGCTGATTCGAGTCGCTTCGCTGAATCGGTGGAAGAACTCGCGAATGTCGGCATCGCGGATATCCATCGTGAACAGGTCCGTACCGTCCAACCCCTGTGACCGCTCGATGTGTATCGATTCCGGTGCAGGCGGCGGGTCATAAGGCGTTACCGAACTGGGGTTCGTCGGTAACGAGACAGGGTGTCGATGAACCGGCGCCTCTTCGTGGTTGTCACCGGGGCTGTTCGGAACCTGATCGGCTGGCGAGTGGCCCTGTTCGCGATCCAATTCCGCTGGAACGGAAGGCTTCTTCCGTTTGACCGGCGACGGTTTGACGACCGACGCATCGACATCCGACGGTTCGAACGAGGACTGGTCCTCGAGTCGGCGTATTTTGGCAGGCTCCATCTTTGGGCGAATAGGCTCATCGAATTCCGATGCACGTTCTGCCTCGGGATTCGCTGATTCAATTGGTTCGGATGATGATTCGACAGGAGTCGCCTGCTTCGCAGCCGGACGCGGAGGTGCCGGATCATCCAGGGATACATCGGTGGACTGTGCGCCGCGAGCCAGCCCATCGTGAGTTCGGGCGGCTTCCGGTGCGGGAAATCCCTTCATCTTGGCCGCCTCGGCTACGGCCGATTCCATGAGTCGAGTCATCGCTTCTAGAAACCGCGATTCCCGGATGACGTCGTCCTCATGATGTTCGCGTTGACTCAAAGCGATTTGATCCAAACGCTGACGGATCTCTTCCAGCAGCGATTCGAAACGCTCTGTCGCGTGTGCCGTCTTGATGGAATCGTCATCGTCAACGGCGCGAAAAATGATTGGTGCCACGTCCGGTTCATCGTCGTCTGCCGGCACATGGGGTTCCGAGGTGTCCGACTTGGCTTCATTCGAGTGATCACGTACGTCGATCGAGGAATGGTCACTGATCAAACCTGTCAGATTTGAATCGATCGAGGGTCGATGTGGTGGATCATGTGCGGTCCCCGATCCGGTGAGGATGCTGGCCGTTCGAATAACGGAACGGGATTCGGTTGATTCGCTGAACAACGTCGATTGCGGCGTTGACGTTTTCGCAAACTGAGCCCAGCGAGGATTCGCTTTCGATTGCAACTGACGCGTCCGCAGGGCGCCAAACATCAGCAGGACCAGCGGGATCCCGATCGCCAAGCTGATCGTCAGCAGCGCAATGTCGAATGGGTGACGAGGTTTCGGCATCGCAGCGTCCCTGGCGGCCGTGACAGACAATTCCGGCAAAGTAATTGGAAACGTTTGTATCGGTTATCGGACCTGACTCGACTTTGACTGAAACGGGATTCGGCAGTTGAGCGGCGATCACGGACGAAGCACCTACCAGAGAGATCCGGTGCTCGACCCGCCGGTCGGTCGACAAGTGAATGCTGCCAAGGATTTGCGGCAGTCAAAGAATGAAAAAACGCGGCAAGGTCCCCTCGAAGCTCCCAGCTTCTCCTTGCCGCGTTCGGACACTCGATTTCTTGCGAAACCGAGTGCTGTACGCCATTTGTTTGCGTTTAATTGTGTGACTTTGTTCAGGTCGCCCTGATGCCTTTAACATAGGTCGAGGTTCTTGAGAGTCAAATGGGTAATCTGCGTAGAATCTTTGAAATACCCGTACATCATAGATTCTGAGGAAAACGGATGAATTTCCGTGTGACAAAAATCAACGTTGGCGAATGTTTCAATCCCAAACTCGGTTGTTGACAAGCGGAAGAGAGGGTCGACATGATGCCGCACCTGACCTCTTCCTTTGTTTTGATGCAGTCAATTTGGAGACGAATCGATGGCCGACGCCGCTAGCACCCCAGCGCCCGATGAACGAAGCGGAATTACTCCACAACCCCAGCCAGTAATCGAGCCCGAAAACCTCGAACCCCTGTACGCGAATTTCGCACGCGTGTCTGGTCTGCCTGAAGAGTTGATTCTGGATTTCGGCCTCAATCCGCAGCCCGCCGGAGCTCAACCGGTTCCAGTGAAAGTGTCACAGCGACTGGTCGTCAATTACTACACGGCGAAACGACTGTGGATGGCGCTGGGCGCCTTCCTACAGCGCCACGAACAGGCGTTTGGCGAAGTGCAGATCGACGTGAACAAACGCGTTCTTCCGCAGCGCGGACCGAAATAATCTCGTTCCCCTTGATCGACCGAGTGATTTCCAAAGCGAGGGGACGCGCGACGTCTCCTCGCTTTGCGTTATTTCGTCGATCTCAAATTGGGCCGTTTTGGTGTTGTAGGAATGATAATGGATGAGCCATTCCTGCCCTGGTGGGTTGTCGTGCTGCTTGGAATGTGGTCGATTTCTCTGACCGTCTGGCAGCATGCCTCGATCCATCGCGAAGTCCGGATGTGGGCCGGATGCCTGAGCCTTGTTTACCTGACCCTGATCTTTCTGGCACTAGGCGTGGGACTGCGAACACCTGTTACAACGCCAGTTCAACTCACCCGAATCCCTCTGCGCTCTTTCGGATTCGGATTGTGTGGACTGGTCAGCCTGACTGCGAGTGTCTGGTTGCTGGGGCGAATCTCCCGTACAGCTCGACAACTTTGTTACATCGTGGCGACCCTGGCCAACGCCAGCGTGTGCGCGATCCTGCAAGTCCCCGTCATCAGCATTGGTCTGCTGATCGTTGCTGCTATCGCCGCCGTTCCCTTGTTTGCCAGACGAGAATCGGCTCTGTCATGGCGCACTGCGTGGGCTGATTTGCTGAAGTTCGACGAAAAACCGGTTGACCACGAAGCGTCGGGCAAATCCTGGTTGACGGGCGGACTGACGATGTTGCTCGTGTGCGTCTTACTGGGAACGACGGCATATGCCTTACGTTACGAAGTCATGCGGGAAAACGGCTCGGCGCGAAAGTCAGTACATCCTTCACGATCACAGGTGGACGAGGTGCTCTTTTCAGGCAAGGCCGCCGCTGGAGAACCGTCCCTGTTGAACTACGCCACATCAACGCGTGCTGACATTGTGGTATTGATGGCAGCGATTGTGTTTCTGACACTGGCAAGCACCGGATCGCAACGAGCAACACCGACGATGTCCTCGGATCAGAATGATGACCCGGCAGCGATGGAACCAGTGAGGCGCTCATGAACGGCGATGATTTGATCTGGGGCAATGGACTGATCGCGGCCTTGGTGTCCGTTGTACTCGGCATTGTAGGACTGGTATCGGCCCGCAACACGACACAACGATGGCTGACGAGCGGTTTGTTCCTGCAAGGCGTGCTGCTGACTTTCACGCTGGCAGGAGCTTACTTTCATTCGACAGCGACGCTGTTTGTTGGAGCATTTGCCGTGTTGGGATTGCTGGTGGTTCACAGTTGGAAAGGATTGGAACAGCACATAGACGATTCTGCGGACGATGTGGAGGAACCTGCATAGTGGATGCACCGAGTCTCTGGTTGGTGGTCGCCACAGGTGGAGCGTTGCTGGGATCGATCGTCACACTAGTCACAACGCTAGCCGATCGCGCTCGAGCGGCATTTATAGCGGCAGCAACGGGAATGGCCGTTGCGTGCATCAGCAGCGCCGTTGTCGCCTTCCAAATGTCGGGTGATCACGATGCACTTGTGCACGTGTTCGCTGGAAACTGGATCTCGTTCGCCATTCCCCGAGCACCTGCAATTGCTTTTGGGCTGGAAGCGACATTCTACAAATCGGCCTTCGTGGCGGTTGTGGCATTGATCTTTTTAGTCGCGTTGTGGGCCACGACGGCTGGTGGATCGGAGACGGGAACCGAGAATCAGATTCTGTCAATCAGCCTGTTGTTTGCAGGTGCAACAGTGTTCGTGTTTGCCCCAACCCTGTTTCAGGCGTTGATCGGTTGGTGCGTGGTGAGTCTGTTGACAGGCGTATTGATTCGGCTGGCGCGCGGGACACGCTCTTCCCAGTCAGGCCAACCCGTTCCAATTGAGGAACCGCGCGTGGGTCTTGTAGATCAACTGTTCCTGACGATCGCGCGGGCCGCCGAATTTGGCGAACGACTGTTTGTGGCGAGAGTGTGGAAACTGGCGATGTCCCGGTTGCCCTTTTGGGTCGCTGAACAGGCCGACCACCTGCAACACGAAACGATCTCTCTGCAATTGATCGCGATGTCGATCGGCGCATTCGCCATCGTGTTGACCTGGCTGATCTGACCAACCGGCCGTGCGCTGCGTCCAGCCGAGCCGTTGACAGGCAAACCACAGGCTCCGACGACATCGTCGGGTGGACGAAAAGCTGTCCTCACCGCAGTCCCACCATCTTCAACTCAGCACTCCTGCACCCTCCGGGCAGGGAACTCACTTCTTCAATCGAGCCTTGTACTTCTCGTAGAAGCGGGTTTGGCGACTTTCGGGTTGGAACGGTTGTCCCTGGATCAAGATTCCCTTGATCTGCGTCGTTGGCTGTAGTGGAGACCCGTCGGTGATGATGATGTTGGCCAACTTGCCAACGGTCAAAGACCCCATACGGTCGGCAACCCCCAGGACCTCGGCTGATGACAGTGTTACCGATCGCAGCCCTTCTTTCTCGGGCAGGCCATACGCGACAGCCATCGCCGCTTCGAACGGAGCGTTACGACTGTTCGAAGCCGTGTCGGAACGGAAGCAGAATTTGATACCTGCTTCAAATAGACGTCCTGCGTTGGCATAGGGGGCGTCGAAGGTATCGTACTCTTCGACTGGTTTGCGCATTGAGGGGCCCACAATCACCGCAGCATTCGCCGCTTTAATCTTGTCAGCAACTTTCCAGCCATCGGTCGCGCCGCACAACACGATTTTCAGCTTTTCTTGTTCGGCGAACTTCAGCACGTCAACGATTTCCTGTTTCGTGTCAGACTCAACGAAGATCGGCTTTTCGCCGCGCACATAAGACCGCATCGCTTCGTAACGCGGATCAATCAACATCGTCGGTTTGTTGTCGGACTTGGACTCGGTCTCGAGAGTACGAGCTTTGTCGTAGAGTCTCGCTTCTTTTAAATGTTGTTTCAGCTCTTCAATGGTCGTTTTGCGATTGCCTCCAGTTGGCCACAGGATCTGCAGGCCCGATTCCATCTCCAGTGCCATTTCAGGCATCGTCCAGCCTGCCAGTTGAATGATCGACGTTTGTCCCGGGATCAAGGCTCCGTGCGCGCGGCCGTGTGATGTCATGTTGCCTCCACCCGCAGGGAGGCACAACGTGGCGGTGATGCCTCCAGCCCGTGCCACCGGGATCAGTTCCGAATCCGGATTGACGGCAATGCCGGCGCGCAAATCGGCTTGGAACTGACCAATTTCGCTCAGGTCGCTCGTCTCGCGAACTTTAGCGATCTCGATCAATCCGACCGATGTCCCGGCATCGATCAAGCCGGGATACAGATGCAAGCCTTCGGCGCGAACGACTGGCATGCCCGCCGGAACAGCGACATCGGCGCCGACGGCCGATAACTTCCCGTCGGTGACGATTACCGTTCCATTCGGCAGATCGTCAGTATCGATCGGATGAACGGTCGCTCCCACGATGGCATAAGTTGCCGTGTGAGCCGGATCGAGATCGATACGGGCAACTCGTTCGGATGGTGCCGGCAACTTGAGTTCGGATGGTTTCGCCGATCGCGCGACCCCAGCAGGACTCATGCTCGTCGGCTGCCTGTCGCGTGTGAAGTAGACCTCACCTGCGATCAAAGTCTGCTCGCAACGGGAAAAAGCGTTCAGAGGATGTCCGCTGAAGATCGACAGGTCGGCCTGTTTACCAACTTCAATTGAACCCAGACGATCGGCCAGACCCAACTCGCGTGCCGGATTCAATGTGATCGTCTGGAGCGCCACATCGGGCGGCATGTTGCCGTAACGAACCGTTTTTGCCGCTTCAGCGTAGAGGTGGCGGATCAATTCCCAATCATCGCTCTTGATCACGGCATTGGCGCCGGCTTCATGCAACAACGCTGCGTTATGCGGGACCGCATCGAACGCTTCGACCTTGTAAGCCCACCAGTCCGCGAAGGTGCTGCAACTGGCTCCATGCTTCACGATCTCAGGAGCGACCTTGTATCCCTCAAGCACATGTTGCAGTGACCAGACACGGATGCCGTGGTTCTCGGCAACTCGCAACAGCATCAAGATTTCGTCGGCACGGTAACAGTGCGAGTGAATGAATTTCTGGTGATTGATGATGTCTGCCAGAGCTTCCAGCCGAAGATCACGACGCGGCGGCAGGATTTGATCGGTCGCGGCACCAGCCTGCTGTTTCGCCTGATCATAGACCAGCCAGGTCCGGCGGTAGTCCAATGCCTCCAAGAACGCGCGATTCAAAGTCGCCTCGACACCCAGCCGTGTGTTGGGAAAACGCCCGTTACGAAACTTGACGTTTTCACCCAGTGCGAACTTCACACCGGAATGGGCTCCAGGAAATAAATGCTCCGACGGTGACAGTCCGTGTTTCAACTGGACAACGGCATCCTGGCCGCCGATGCAGTTCGCGGATCCGTGCAGCAATCTCGCTGTTGTCACGCCGCCTGCCAGGGCGCGGTACTCGCTGGCGTCCCCTGAATTGACGACGTCTCGGATACGGACTTCGCACACGATCGAGGATGTTGCTTCGTTCACGCCACCGATCCCGTTCGAAATCATGATGTGACTATGAGTGTCGATGATCCCGGGCATCACGAAGCGATCTGTGGCCGTGATGACAGTCATGCCCGGTTCGGCGCGCAGATCAGGACCGATCGCCGCAATCGTTCCGTTCCTGACCAGGATGGAGGTGTTCGGCAACGTCAGTCCGGTCGCCGTCAGTACAGTTCCATGCTCGATCAGGACATTGCCGCCCGTTACAATCGGCCGTGCGTATCGATCCTGTGGAAATTCGACTGGCAACTCGTTCGAGTCGGCCGCAGGCTTGAGTGATTCGCTGTTGTTTGGGCTCAGCGCGTTGGCGGCAGGTTGACTGTCGACCGTTTCGATTCCACCCAATTGGACACCAGACGCGGCAGGTGGTTTCGCGTCGACGCGTTTGGCCGACCATTTCGACGCGGGGCCGAAGGGTGACTTCACGTTGCCTTGCAACTCGCCCGGTTGAATCCCGGCCGATTCTTTTTTCGGTTGCGTGGGATCGACTGCAACTGCTGGCGGCGTCCATCCGGTGGTGTCGAACTTCAATTGAATCGTTGAATCGCCAGCACCAATCGAGACGACGAAGTCGATACCATCCTTCGACGCGTTTCCGGAGGAGACGCGGCCGTCCCCCTGTTCACTGCGAAAGCGGCCGGAGAGGCTGCGATCTGATTGAGTCAGTTCCAAGTCGCCGCGCAGTTTTCCGTCGGCCCCTTCGATTTCAACTGTCCAATGACCGGCAACCTGCAGCAGTGGTTCGCCGGGCTTGGACGGAGCGACCGGCTTCGCATCTTTGTTGTATTCGTACCGGTGACCGCTAATGACGACCTGGCGCACCTTGGACTGGTCGTTGTCGAACGGACCGGTCATGACGACGAAGTAGGCGGGGCGGCCGACGGCAATCGTGCCGAGCTCTTTGTCGACACCCAGGATCGCGGCTGCCTGACTTGTCAAAGCGGCCAATGCTGCGTCGCGATCCAAACCATTGGCGATCGCCTGTCGCGTCGCTTTCAACAGATCGGCTGGTGAACGACTATCGCGGGATGACACGGCGAATCGAACACCCGCACGTTGCAATTCGGCCAACCCACTGACTCGTCGCTTCCATTCATCCAGTTTGAACTGCCGCACGCGGGGCGGTTCCGGTAGATCGGCATACGGATCATCTCCGGGCTTTTGTGCGTCAATTTTGGGTTCATCACCGAAATCGACGTGCAGGATGACATCGGCATTCGCCTTCTTCAGTCGATCGGTCAGTCGATATGCCTCGTGTCCGCCCCAGATCGCCAGCTTCAGTTGGTGTTCGGCCGCGAAGTTGATCGCGCGATCGTGATCGTCGCGCGAGGTGGCAATAAACAGACTGCGCAGTTTGCCCGTGCGAAAGTCTGTAAACGTATCGAGAGTCGCATCGGTGGCAGGCCGATCAATGTTGGGAGTTCCGCTGCCGAACAACTGTGCCTGTCGCGAGTGACGTTCCGCGTCAAGGAAGGTCTGTCGCAGGTGAGCATGGATCCCCATGTTGGTGGCCGGGTACTCACCGCCACCTCGTTCAAACAATTGCAGGGTGCCGAATGTGGACGGAACCAGTAACGCTTCGCGAATCGGTAACGAAGCCAGATTAACGACAGCCCCCTGTCCGCTGGCAATGCGTCCGGCTGGCACGACATGAACAGCAATGAACCCCGCTTGGCGATATTTGTTGAGTTCCTCAGCCGGAAGCCGAAGATGTTCGGCAGCCAGGAATTCGGGAGTCAGGCCGTTATGGTCATCGCCGCGCATACCA
>Ga0105238_10000064_pt1 | contig 122380 bp, 112 predicted proteins | sample KBSC34metaG_FD_81526 | JGI IMG/M metagenome (GOLD analysis project Ga0105238, IMG submission 81526) | Corn rhizosphere microbial communities from Kellogg Biological Station, Michigan, USA - KBS C3-4 metaG | ecosystem: Host-associated > Plants > Roots > Rhizosphere > Soil | place: Michigan...
GATCTTTTCTAACTGCGCATCGAGCGCATCCGAGAAATAGAAGCTCATTCGTTTCCCGCCAGTCGAAGCATGTTGGACTGCCGCCATGTATAACTTCCTCCTACAAAGAACATACATGAAGACACTCAGGGCGCGTTTTTTTGACCATAAGTGCATGCATTTTCAGTGAGTTACAGGAATAGCCCTGATGTATTCCAGAATCTAGCCTGCTTGGTGAAAGCAACCCTTTCTTGCCTTAGCCGTCTCAAATGTGTACCATATACGGTACACGGGAGGGAAGCAGACACAAAGTGGCCCAAGGAAGAAAATATCTGCTTTCTTTTATAGGACTGAAGCGGGGGGAGAGCCAGTACGAGAATGGCTCAAAACGCTCACGAAAGAAGAGAAGAAAGTCATCGGAGAGGACATAAAGACGTGCGAGCTAGGTTGGCCAATCGGGATGCCAGTGGCACGAGCTCTGGGTGACGGTCTCCATGAAGTCCGAACAAAGCTGCCTGGAAACCGCATCTCCCGCGTTATTTTTTATGTCGATACGAAGCAGCGAATGGTTCTTCTCCATGGGTTCATAAAGAAGGCGCAGAAACTCCCTGACGAGGATTTTGAGCTGGCGCAGAAGAACAAATCGAAGCATGCGAGGAGTCAAAAATGAATAAACAATCGAGAGTTATTGATCATACGGGTTCTTCATTCGACAGCTTTCTCGAAGAGGAGAATTTAATCCAGGAGACCGAAGCGGTTGCCCTGAAGCGAGTAATTGCCTTCGAACTGAAAGCTGCTATGCATGCAAAGCATGTATCAAAGACACAAATGGCGCACGAGCTCCGCACCAGCCGCAGCCAAGTAGACCGTCTTTTAGATCCGATGAACGTGGGTGTCAGTATCGGGACCGTCGCGAAGGCGGCGCGTGTTGTAGAGAAGACCTTTCGCTTCGAATTCGTTGATGAAGGGAAGCACAAACCGAAGCGCTCATCTAAAGCTCGGCATGCTGTGGCGGGTGTTGTCTAGCTCTCTCGCAGGCGTACCGAGCTGCTGATCATCGTTCTCGGTCGGCGTACCGTGCGCTCTGACCGCGAGTTTTCGCTCATCACGCGGCAACGCTGCACACGCAACGGGCCGACTGCTCTGGCTTTGTTGCGACAACACGCCGAGCCGGCGTAAACAGCGAAAGTCCTCAGCAGTTGTCTTCCAGCCAACGAAGGAACTTTGCATCGATGTTCGGCCTGGTAGGATCGTAGCCCTCAGCACGCATCTGTTCCCGCACTTGCGCGACAAACTCCGCCGGCGCCTCGGCTAGGATCTTTGGCAGCATGACCTCGCCTATATCTTCCTTCGTGAGTGGGATCGTGGCAGCCGCGATGAATACCTTCTCATCTGGCTCCTCGCCCTCGACATACGCAGCCAGCACGCCGCGTTCGAGCAGGTCCGAAAGCACGGTCAGCCGCCACTGGGCAGCCATGAACTTCGCGGGTTCAGATGCACATTCAACTCCGTAGCTGGCGTAGACCGCCGTGCCGATTGCCATATTGGGCTCCGGAGGTATCTCGGCGTTGAGGCGCCGCGTGGCTTCCGAGAGCTGCCTAATGTCGGAAGCGCTAACAGTCGGAATCGGCGCACCCTTATTGAACTCCTCACCTGCGGCCAGGGCAGCCTTGGCGTCGGCTTGGAGTTTCTCGGGATTGTCGAAGTTGGAGATGAAGCGATCAAGGCTAACGTTGTCGTCGGAAGTCATTCTTGCTCACTCCGCTTGATGGTCAATTCCTACATGAGCTGATGTCGTGCGAACTCCACCGCCTATTGCTCAGGCGCTCCGCGAGTGATTCGGGAACTTTGTCTTTGCGTCCTCGCTGAATGGTCTAACATCTCGAAGTCCTTTACCGCATTCCCAACAATACACAGTGATGGAATCTGGCTCGCTCGTGGCGCCTTCCCGGTAATACACCGCTCGCCGTTTGCGGCAAATGTCGCAGAGAAGGATGAGTCTAGGGAAACGGCTCAAGATCATTTGAGTGCTCCCCTTCCGTCGCTTAGAACGACTGCGATGGAACTCGAGCCCGCCCTTACGTTCTGCAATGTAGTCCGCTTCAAAGTGGAAAGTGAACGCCTGATAGCCCTCCCTGTTACGAAAGTAACTTGCAGTCTCGGATTGAGACTAAGGAAGTGTGTCAGCCATGGTAGGCGCGGCAGGACTTGAACCTGCAACCCTCGGATTAGAAATCCGATGCTCTATCCGGTTGAGCTACGCGCCCATCTTTATAATGAACGGCTTAGCGGCATTACCAAAGATGGCTTGGTCCGATTCGTCCGATAAGGCATGTTGTTGTTCATGACCAACCGTAAACTCCTCGTGCTGCTAAAGGCCGACCAGCCCCGCCGTCGCTACCGCGACCCACAAGGCTCTGTTGTTGCGTTCAGATGGATTTTATATCAGGTACTACAAGGACAGTGATGGGGTGGCCGTACCAAGGTCACGGAGCAGCTGTGCGACCTGAGCGTTGTTGATCCTCAGAAGCGGAGGTACTGGCAAAGTCCCACATGTCAGCCATCAACAACCTGCACCACGCGGCCTTGCGCTCTGAGCCGCCCACCCCGGTGCTCACCGTGGGTGCTTTTTGGGACAAGTTTTACCGGCCTTGGGTTGAGAAGAACAAGCGGCCTTCAACGCTTCGTGGTTATGAATACGTTTGGAAGCTGTACGTGAAGCATGAGCTTGCCACCCGACCCATGCACTCCTACCACACCGTTGATGCGAGCGAGTTCCTCACCAAACTCACAGAGAAGTTGAATGGCAAAAGCCTCTCCCACGTTCGGGCACTCATGTCAGGCATCTTTGCCCACGCGGTCAACACCAAAGGCGCAAACGGCAAGGCCCTGATTGACCACAACACCATCCAAGATGTGAAGGCCGCTTGTGCAGGTGGGTGATCCAATCGACTTCATCAACAGTTTGCCTTCATGGTGGTAATGAACAGCAACCTTGTCATCTGTTCTGGGCCGGGCTTAACATAAGCGCATCTGGAATGAATTTCAACCCACAAGAGACTAAACCCAAATCCAATGCTATCCGTCACCTATTGCTCCTTGGGATGCTTTTTGTAGTTGGACTTGGATGCTGCCGAGTCTTCCGGTTCACCCTTCCGTTGCTCAACCATGTTTTCGTAGTAGGGGTGCTGTGCATTCCGATACTAGCTTTACGGAACCTTTCGCAGCTTTCGAGAATTCCAAAGGTGATTGGATTTGTCTTTCTTATCCCACTCGCCCTCTTTTCTCTGCTAATGATTCTCGTGGCGATGGGTTCTGTTGCATGTGAGATGCACCCACTTAACAAGGGCTGCCTTCAGGAGTTGGAAAACATCGAGCGAAATGGATATTCCGTCCACCTTATGCTGGACGAATGCGGGGGAGTTATAGGGGGACGGATTTTGACTGTCGAACAACGCAGGCCGCTGTTGCCCGGTATATATCTGTTTCGTTTAGTTGACTTGTTTGATGAGGCATACGAGGGCGAAATGACCCCCATCAGTGCAAATCAAATCCACCTCCATATACCCATGGGTGTGAAAGGGAGCTTCTGGACTCAGGAAATTGATCGAACGTACACGCTGAAACGATACCTATACTTCTAGAAGCGATTCTTGCAACGTTTGGGGTGTGGGAGAGGTTTGTTGCTTAGCGTCCTGCACCGGCCACCATTACGATCTGAGAGTCAGCCAACGGCGACACAATTCCCGTTTGACCATCACGCAGACCGCGTAATGCAAAAACCCCCACCGTCACCAACTCCGCTGTTCCGATAGGCCATAGCGACAATTTTCCTGAGTCAGTCACTGCAGCCGCGAACAGAAAGCGTAAAGGAGTGACAACGCTGGTTCCGACAATCGCTGAGCGAGAGCTAAAATCGGGGCTCGGAAAAGGTTGAAAGGATTGCGCCCTACGCACTGTCCGTCGTGCCAGTGTTCCCACTTTGTCCTGCGTGGCTCTGGTCGTTTCGCACTGGTAAAAGATTGCGTCGCGGAGAAAAATTCCGTGTCTTTGCCGCTTAGCTGCCGCGACGATCGTCTACCTTGCGCAATTCATTGTTTTCCGTTACTGGCCAGAGACCACCATTTTGCGGGTTGTGCAGATCATGCTGATTTCCGCGTTGGTGAGCTTTGCAACAAGCTGGCGGGGTCGGGGATAGGTGGTTGAGCGGAAGCCTGTGAGCGTTCCCATTGAGGGTGTGTTCTGGAACCTTTGGTACGTGTTGCAAAGATCAAAACACTGGCTGAGCAGCACGAGTGCCTGCCCTTCTCGATTTCTCCCTATCCGGTTGACCTACGCGCCCCCGCAATTGACTTTCATTGTACTTGGGAAAGACGCGTCCAACTCGCTTCTACGCGAATAAGGCATGTCTAGTCGGACCGTTTCGGATTCATTTTGTGTAGCACGGCGTCGGCAGCGACGACTCCTCGGTACTGCGCCTCCTCAAAAATCGAAAAGCCGCTCAGGTCAGAGTTTGCGAATAGGACGGGCCCTTTCGCCTTTCGGAGATTGCTCCGTTCCGCCGAGAAGATGGCCCCCGGTTTGGGCCTCGCCATGGCATGCCCCATACGCATGACATCGATGCGCGAGACGCACTTGCGGATCTCAGGGTGCACGCGTTCCAGGTCGTGCAGGATTGCTTCTTTCCAATAGGTCCACTCGCGAGTCAAGAGGAGTTGACGGTTTTGGGAAGGCGGGCCGTCTGCGAGCGCCCAGTAAAACGTCCACACGGTTCGCTCATTGTGAGTGCCGAGCGACTGATGGGTGGCGTCCACGTATCCTAAGGTTGGCGAATCCATGAAGACGTTGTCCCATGTTGGATCGCCACCGTATGAGGCCGGAATGCGATCGAGCGTGAGATTGGCCGTGAGCCATGGGGAGTATTCGAAGTCGTGCAAGCCTCCCATGCCATCGACCAGGTATGGAGCGAGGAAAGTAGGTGCGGCAAAAATGACGAACTCGGCTTGAAATTCCGTATCGCCCGCGAACACACTCGCACCGCTTTTTTGGGGCACGATCCGGTGGACCATCTGTCCGGTGCGTACGAAGCTGCCTACCCGCTCGAGCAGGCGACGAACGATCCAGCCATTGCCTTCGGGCCAGGTAAGGGGGCCTTTTTCTTCCGGTTCTCGCGAGGCGAAGTATTGAATTCCAGCCCAGGCTGAAGTCTGATCTGTGGTTGCGCCATAATCGTCGCGGCAGCAGTAGTTCATGTACCAGTTGAGGATCTTGGAATCCATGCGCTGCTCGCGAAGCCAGTCCGCGAACGAGATGGGGTCGAGGGCCGCGGTGGATTCAGAAAAACCAACTTCCATGGGGACGGTGAACTTGCCAGTCGCCCGAAATCCGTGAAGTTTCTCTTCGAGTCGCTGAAACTGCTCACGGTCTTTTTGGGTGAGCGCGATTGCTGGCTCGATTCCGTCCTGCCATCGGCCGTACATAAACAGGCGCTCCTGGGGAGCAAAGCAGAGATAGCGTTCCTCCCATTTGCCCTCTTTGCGGACGCCGAGCTCCTCAAACAATTCGCGAACATAAATAGCTTTCGGGCCAGGCACGGGAACGTAGTGCGCAGCCCAGGGATACGCGGTAATCTCGTTCTCGCCCCAACGGGAATTGCCGCCGGCTTGATCGTTCATTTCAAGCAGAACGAAGTCTTTGAATCCCTTCCTGTTCAGCCTCCAGGCGGCGCTGAGGCCGGCGATTCCGCCGCCCACAATGACAACCGGATTCTTAACTTTCTGCCTGGCGGCAGGGAAGTTCACGCGATCGCGCAACAAGTGTCCCTGTTTGAAAGAGTCATTGACGAATGAGCCAGCAATAGGTCGGTCGCTCTTGAGCGAAAGGCCGACCAGTGCGGCACTCGAAGACTGCAGGAACTTCCGCCGCGAGAGGCTCAATGACTAATGTCCTTCCAGTCCTTGTCGTAGAGCCGTACCAGAACCTGATCATTCAAGTGGTTTGCGGGAACCTGCATCGGAGACATGTCTGGCGGGAACTGAAACAGTGCGGTTAGACCTTGGACATCGATAAACCGTAATCCTGCCGGAAGTGAGGTTGGCGGCGAGTAACTGTGCCTTCCGGCGATCACGAATCCCCATTCGCCGAAGGACGGAACGTAGACGTGATAGGGATAAGTCCCGAGTCCTGCATCCTGAATGGTTTTTGCAATGCACCAATAAGAATCGCGCGCGAACATTGGCGAGGTGCTCTGTACGACCATCAGCCCCTGTTCACTGAGATGTCGAGCTACTGCCTTGTAGAAAGCCGTGGTGTAGAGCTTGCCCAGTGAGTAGTTTGTGGGATCGGGAAAATCGATGACGATGAAATCGTAGCTGTCCGTGCTCGAGTCCACCCACGGAAACGCGTCTGCATTGGTGATATGAACCTTGGGTGAGGAAAAAGACTTCTGATTGAGAGCCGTCAGCATCGGGTGCGTCGAAAATAACCGCGTCATCTCGGGATCAAGATCGACTAATGTGACCGTTTCCACCTGCGGGTATTTCAAGATTTCGCGAACCGCCAGGCCGTCGCCCCCGCCGAGAACCAGCACCCGGCGCGGCGCGGGGACCGCCGACAATCCAGGATGAATCAGCGCCTCGTGATAGCGGTACTCATCACGCGAACTAAACTGGAGGTGGCTGTTCAGGAACAGGCGAATATCGTCTTTGAATCGCGTAAGGACGATGTGCTGGTAACGGGTGTCGCGGGCCAGGATAATCTCATCGGCGTAGATGTTGTCTTCAGCGGCGGTGGTGATCTTTTTTGCCTCCGCAAAGCCCACACCCAAGGCACAGAGCACCACGAAGCAAATGGCGCGGAGAGCTTGGGCTCTTGCCAACTGCTTGGCGAACAGAAACGTGCTCCACAGGGCCACGGCCACGTTGAGAATCCCAAACAGCAGCGCCGAACGCACCAGGCCGAGATAAGGGACCAGCAAGATGGGAAACAGCAGCGACGCTCCGAGCGCGCCTAGGTAGTCAAACGTGAGCACGTGTGCGATGACATCGCGAAAGTGATAGCGGCCGCGGATAATCCTCATCAGCAGCGGAATTTCAAGCCCGACCAGAATTCCGATGACCAGGACCAGCGCATACATCAGAAGCTGAAAACCCTGGGTGTAGGCGAAGGCGAGAAAAAGCAAGGCTGAAGAAAACCCGCCGATCACTCCGAGAAGCAACTCGATCCACACGAATCGATAGGCGAGTCCGCGATCGATGTAGCGGGAGAGGGCGCTTCCGATCCCCATCGCGAAAAGATAGCAGCCGATGATCGTCGAGAACTGAAGAACGCTGTCACCGAGCAAATAGCTTGCGAGAGTGCCGGCGATGAGCTCATAGATGAGCCCGCAGGCGGCAATCAGCAGAACGGTGATGAAAAGTAGGATTCCCAAGGGCCTAGTGAACCGCCGCTGCAATGATGACGCAGACACCGAGCGACATGGCCCCGAGCAGGATGGCCAGCGCCGTGTTGTGTTCCTGAACGATTTCCTTCCAAAGGTTGTAGGGCGTGAACTTGTCGATGATCAGAAACGCGAGGCCAAAGATCACAATGCCGATGCCTGCGTAAACAATGGCGTTAACAACGTTCGTTAACTGAATGCCCATCACTTGCCTCCTGTGTAATGGTGGTAGTAGCCATAAACAGACCGATAGGAGCCCGGGTTATCGCGAACCGACTTCGGCACGTTCTTTAACTCATCAACGCGATTCAAACTCCAGCCGCGATACTCGGCCAGTGCCAGGGCCGAGAGAATTGCGAGCCCGTAAATGAAGAAAACATTGCGCATCATTCGTCTATATCCAGAGCATTGCCGATCAAACCTGCGACCGCTCCGATTCCCCCTGCAATTGCGGCTGCGTTCCCGGCACCATGGTTGTCGTCAGATCCGTCGCTATTGCCATAATCACTCTCGGCCCAGCGCAGGTGCTCGAAGTTCATGAATTTCCAGGTGATGACTCCCGCGGGAATCAATAAGGCGAGCGCAGCAATCCCAAAGAAACCGAATTGCGGGACATCGCGCTCGAGCGTGATGGAATAGTAAATTGTGCCGCGATAATACTCACTCTCCGGTTCGACGCGCAGATAGTAATTTCCGGGCGGGACACTGGGAATGGTGACCGAGTCTTTCTGGCTGCCTTCGGTCCAGGGTCCATCCGAGTCGTACCCTGAGTAATAACTGACTTCCCGGCCAAAGTCGTAAGCGTGGCCGGTGTCCTCATTGATGAGCGCGTAATTCAGATAAATCCAATTGTTATCGAGATTGGCCTGGGTTCTGAGCTCAACGTCAGAGGTGTGTCCCTTGAGTTCGAAAACATCCGTCACGAAGGATGCTTCGGTTTTGCCGTTGGTATTGAAGGAATAGGATTGCGAAAACACCTGCTGATTCCGTGCTGTGGCATAAAACCCGATGATTAGCACCACCAGCGCCACCAGGAACGCGGCGCAGAGCTTCCACACAGCTTTCACGTGGCCGATGAGCGGAGACGGCTGATTTTCGTAAACCCCGACCGCTCTGGGAGGATCGCCAGCGAGCTTGAAAGCCTTCCACACGTCGCGGCCGGCGAGGTACTCGCCCATCGACCAAGTGATTTCTTTGTCGGTCTTTTCACTCGAGATCACTCGCGGCGGGGAAATGTAATCGGACACTTCTGCGGTCTCGCCGACACGCACCTGCCAGGGGAATTCTCCAAGCACATAGCTGGTTTCGGCCTTGGCAGTCTGGAACAAGCGATAGGTTTGGCCGAGATAGTTCAGGGTACTGGCGCCGGGGCTAGACAGGGGTAGGGCGCGCAAGACGCTGACGTCATTCCAGTGGCCGTTGTACTCGGTAAGGTAGCGGAAGCCTTTAAAGGGATTGAAGAGAAGATACTCGTGCCAACTGTAGGGGACGCCGTCCACAAGAATGGTACGTCGCTGAAATCCGATGACCTCGTATTGCGTGCCGCGGATTGTCCCCCGATTACCAAGCGGAATTAACGGCGGATCCTCCCGAGTTGCGACCTGGAACTTCTGCAATATTTTGAGCCGAGGATCTTGCGCATCCAGGATGGAATGGCAACTCTCGCAAACCACGGTCACTGCCTGGCTGAATGATCGAAGGGTTAAGGCGGCGCCGCAACCCGGACAGTTCAGTGCTTTGACTTGCGGATTGCCGGGAGTTGGGCCGCTCGAACTCACGACCACCCCTCGAAGCTGCGAAGATTCTTGAGTTTCAGGCTGTCGAAGTCAACAAACTCCCCGAGATAGAGCACAGGCTCATCATCGCTGTAATCAATGGTTCCGAACTTGCCGCTATAGGACATGAGGTCTACGAAAACGACATCGGTTTTATCCCAGTACTGAAACGGCAGTTCGCCCTCGACGCCGCGATAGTGTGCCTTGGTGATGGTGCTGACTTTGTAGCTCGCGTTATCCCAGCTGTAGTCCTGACCAACTCGGCACTCCTTGGGTAGTTTGCGTCCGGGAGCAGCGAAACTGACGGCATATTCATCCTGCGCGTCGGAGAGCCAGCCGCTCGTGCCGTTGTTCATCATCAAGTGCCATTCATTCCAGTTGCCCTGGTCGTACTGGTAGATAATTCGGCCGATGGCCACGAACGAGTGCGGCCCATAGATACCTTCGGTCCCAATCTGGATGGGAGAACTGTTGGCTGGAAGGTCGGCGACCTGGCCGACCTTTTCAAGGTCAACGTCGGTGCGCACCAGGATGGATTTGCAATACTCGCAGACGGTTTGCACACTGGCCGACCAGCGAAACGTGATCTTCGCGCCGCAGTTGGGGCAATTCGCGGTGGGTTGCGTCACTGGGCACGACCTCCAGTCACCGGCGCCAGGGCGTCCTCTCGACTGTAGGATCTTTCTACCTCGCGAACCTGAACGGAGGTGGCCGAGAACATGTCCTCCAGACGTGATTCAAAGTCCCAGAGATCACGCGGAACACAGCAGAACACGTTCAGGCAAAGCGATCCATGCTCAGGGAAGGTGTGGCAGGCAAGGTGAGATTCGGAGAGCAGGCACAAGCCGGTGATCCCGCCGCTACCGGGAAACTGGTGCCACTGCGTGGCGCCGACTGGACGGAGGTGCAGATCGAGAATCAGCGTGTCGAATAGTCTGCGGAGGCGCTCGAGGTCCTGTAGAGATTCCGAACTACACCCCTGCGCATCAACTACCCACTCAATGCCATTCATAGTTCAACGCGAAAAACTATTGTTGTGCGTGACCGCACTCGGGGCAAAACTTACTCGCCCGCGGAATCGGTTTGCCGCAATTCATGCAGAACTTGGTGTCGGTCGAGGGCGCCGCCCCTGCGGGCGGGGTGGATTCTGCGCTGCCCGGGGATCGGGCCTGCTTGATAGCGTCCATCATGGCCTGGCCCATGGCCACGCCTGCTCCTAGTCCGGCTCCCAGGCCGACGCCTCCACCGCCTTCGTTGGCGGCGGCAGTCGGAATGGATTGCGCCACCTCGAACTGAGTGTAGCGTCCCATGTCGCCCACCATATTCATGCTGATGCGCTGATCAAGGATCTTCTGCAGCTCCTCGGGAAGTGAAAGGTTCTCGACCACGAAGCTGTCGAGCGCGAGTCCAAGCTCCAGGAATCCTGGCTTGAGCTGGCCGGAAATTTTGTCGGAGAGCGCGACCTGGTTGGCAGCCATGTCGAGAAATGGTACTTGGCTATTGGCAAAGGTGTCGGTGAGGCGGCCGATGATCGTGTTCCGCAGCTGGCCTTCGAGATCCGGAACTGAGTAGAGATCGCGGGTACCGCTGATCTTGGTATAGAACAGCTTGGGATCGGCGATGTGATAGGTGTAAATGCCAAAGCCGCGCATGCGCACTGCCCCGAACTCCTTGTCTCGAATCGTGATCGGGTTCGGCGTGCCCCAGTGCTGGTTGGTTTGCAGGCGTGTCGAGAAGAAATAGACATCCGATTTGAACGGAGACTTGAACGCTTTGTCCCAGTTGCGCAGGTACGTCAGGATGGGCAACGTCTGTGTGTTCAGCGTGTACAGGCCAGGGCCAAAGACGTCAGCTACTTTTCCTTCATTCACGAACACCGCGACCTGAGAATCACGAACCGTGAGTTTGCCGCCGTTCTGAATTTCGCGGTCCTGCATGGGGTAGCGGTAAGCCAGAATCCCATCTCCGGGCTCGACCCATTCGATGACGTCAATGAACTGTTTGGAAATGAAGTCACGGAGGCTCATGGCATGACACTCGCCGCGCTGAGATTAGTACCCAAGGGAACTGCGCGTATGAGACGGCATGCTAAGGTCTCGCGCAACCCGTGTCAACGACGGAATGAGCTCGATTTATTGCAGATTGCGAAAAGGAAAGCGCGAATCGTGATGGGGAGCAGAAAAAACCGAGGCCCCCGACTCATCGGGGGCCGGCTTTCTTATCGGTCGTTGTCGTGGTCCCAATCGTAATTGCGGTCCCAGTCGCGATCGGTGCGCCATTCACGCCGGTGCGGATCGTACCAGGCGTGCGTTGAGCTCCAGCAACGGTCCCAGGTTTCATTCAGCTTGGCTCGCGCGTCTTGTGCCTGACGGCTGTGCTTGCCGTGCTCGTGCGCCTCATGGCGATAGTGGTCCTGCGCCTTCTCTACTTTTTTCTGGCAATCGCTGCGGTCATCAGCCGACGCCTTCGGGGGAACAGCAACCACACAGGCGGCGGCCAGCGCTGCGACCGTGAGTATGCTCGGAACCTTTATGCTCATCGTTTCCTCCTCCTCCTAACAAATGCTCGTAGAAATCAGATTGGGAGTGAGGATCCAGGGTTGCTCTCAGGTTGGCAGGGACGAACCTGTATTTGGCCTACGTTTAGAATTGTGATGTGGGGGAGACCGTTAGGGCAGTTTCCAGGCAAACTCTAGAATTCCGGCCGCGCCGTTTCCTCAGCGGGGGACACGTGCAGACGGTCGCCGGATTCTTCCTGCGGCGCAAGTTTTCCCTCGGTCCGGTTGAATCCCGGCTGATCGAGGTTGAGCCCGGTATACAAGTCCTTTGTCATTGCTATTGGCAGGCAGATCGCCGCAAGGCAAGAACGGTAATCGTTGTACACGGCCTGGAAGGTTCGAGCGACTCACTCTACATGCTGGGGATCGCAGAAAAGGGGGTCGCCGCAGGAATGAACGTTGTACTGATGAACCAGCGCACCTGCGGAGGCACCGACACCTTGGCCCCGACTCTTTACCATTCCGGCCGTTCGGGCGACGTAATCGCAGTTGCGGAACACTTGATTCGAGCCGATGGAATCGAGCAGTTGGCTCTCTGCGGTTACTCCATGGGCGGAAATCTGGTGTTGAAAGCCGCAGGAGAGTGGGGCGAGAACGGGCCCGAAGCGTTTGTCGGGGTAGGCGCAGTTTGCCCCTCCATCGACCTCTCGGCTTCCGCAGATGCGCTCCACTTGAAGTCCAATCGCATTTACGAACAGTATTTCGTCCTCAAGCTGAAGGCGCGCATGCGTGCTAAGGAACGCTGCTTTCCCGGCAGGTATGACTTGTCCAGGCTTCGCGGTATCAAAAGCCTGCGCGATTTTGACGATAAGATTACCGCGTTCTATTGCGGTTTCGATGGCGCCTCGGACTACTACGCGCGTGCCGCCGCATCGAATGTGATTCACCGAATCAGAGTGCCTGCGTTCATCCTGTATGCCAAAAACGATCCCTTTATTCGAATGTTGCCGCAGACCCGGCAGAAAATTGCGAACAATCCCCATATTCAGTTCGTAGAAACGATGGATGGCGGACATTGTTCGTATATCGGAGAACGCGACGGCTACGACGGACACTTCGCCGAGAGGGCAGTCGTTCAGTTCTTCCGGTCACTGCGTTGAACCACCCAGTCTGCACGGAGTCACAGTCGTTCTCTTCTATTCCTGTACAATCAGCGCAATGCGGCGTGCAAGACTGATCGTCGTTGTTCTTGGCTTTGCTTCCCTCTTTGCCACTGCATCTGGCCAGCCCGTTTCCCAGCTTCGTCCCTCAAATTACGTAAATGACTTTGCGCATGTGCTCAGTCCGGAGACTGAAGCTTCGCTGAACGATCTCTGCAACCAGGTTGAGGAAAAGGCTCGTGCCCAAATAGCGGTAGTGACGATCAACAGCCTTGATGGGCGCGACATCGAAGGCTACGCAGTCGATCTGTTCAAACAATGGGGCGTAGGTCATAAGAAATCGGACCATGGCGTGTTGATCCTACTCGCCATCCAGGATCATCGAAACCGGATCGAAGTGGGCTATGGCCTCGAACCGATTCTTCCCGACGGGAAGGTCGGCGGCTTCACCCGCGAAGCCGCCCCGTATTTCAAGAACAACGATTTCGACACCGGCATTCGGCTGATGACCACACGTGTTGCTGAAGTGATCGCGAGTGATGCAGGTGTGCAATTAACGGGCACGCAGGAGCGATCAGTGCCTGGCCGTAATCCTCAGGTCCATGCCTCACCTGCTGGGCTATTGCTCATCATCCTTGTGATCATCGTCGTTTTGGCAACTCCTCTGCGGAAGGTCCTGTTCTGGTGGTTGCTCTTTGGTGGAGGGTCGGGCTGGGGCGGGGGCTCTCGCGGCGGCTGGGGGGGCGGCGGTTTCGGAGGTGGCGGTGGTGGCTTTGGTGGGTTCGGCGGTGGGGCATCCGGCGGCGGCGGAGCAAGCGGCAGTTGGTAGCAAGGAGTGGGTTTTGAACTAATACGATCAGCGACGTGTTGGTGGACGTACTCTACTTTGCAAATAAGCCCGGAGGCGGGAGAGCACAGTATGCAGGTCCATCGAACCAGTTCTTTGGTAGTCGGCGGGGGGACGGGAAACCGGTTTTGGCGGGTTCGGTAACGGGTTGGGCGGTTTTTGAGGAGGCATCGTGAGTCACGAGCAACTAACGTCGGAGTTTGTGGAGAAGGTCAGGACGGCCGCTGGCGACAACCTGGTCAGCATTGTCCTCTATGGTTCCGCTGCCGACGGGGACTTCCATCCCGAATATTCCGACTTAAACCTGCTTTGTCTGGTGAAGGATGTATCGCTCGCGGCGCTGAACAAAATCGCCAGCGTGGTCTCCTGGTGGCGAGGCAAGCGGCACCATCCGCCGTTGGTGATCACTTGTCAGGAACTAATCGCATCCGCCGACGTATTCTCCATAGAGTTCACCGACATGAAGCAGCGGTATCGCGTGCTCTACGGGGAGGATTTACTGCGCGAGCTACGGGTTCCGATGACGCATCATCGCGAGCAACTCGAGTATGAGTTGCGTGAGAAGCTGTTTCTGCTGCGGCAGCACCTGTTGCTTGCGGGCACCGACGAGAAGCAACTTTGGGAAGTCATGCTGCACTCTCTGAGTTCGTTTACAACGCTGTTTCGCCACGTGCTGGTAGAGCTAGGCGAAACAGAACGCAAGCATTCGCGAGAAGGCGTGGCCATTCTGTCGAAGAAACTGGGTTTCGATGATTCGCCGTTTCTGCAACTGATAGATGTACGCGCAAAGCAAAGTGATCGTGGCAGGTTGCGAGCCGGTGATGTGGCTGCACGCTATTTGGCAGCTATTACAGCGGTTGCAAACGCAGTGGATGCAATGCCGGGACACGGAAACGGCTAGGGCGTTCAGAATCCCGAGTCGAAACAAAGGAGAGAGATTTATGAAGCTGGGCGTGGTGGCGGTCGTAATCATTCTTGTTCTGCTGATCGGCGCTGGAATGTATGTGAGCGTGAAGAACACGCTCGTCCAGAAGAACGAAGCCGTGAAGTCTACGTGGTCGCAGGTGGACGTGGTGCTGCAACGGCGGGCCGACCTGATTCCGAATCTGGTCCAGACGGTGAAGGGAATCACCAAACAGGAGCAGGCCGTCTTCGGAGAGATCGCAGAAGCGAGATCGCGCCTCTTGTCCGCCGGCACGCCTGAGGGCAAGATTGCAGCCAATGGCCAACTCGACGGCGCACTGGGCAGGCTGCTTGCGTTGGCAGAGAACTACCCACAACTGAAGTCGAATGAAAACTTCCTGCGTCTGCAGGACGAACTCGCCGGCACCGAAAATCGCATCGCCGTCGAGCGCAAGCGCTATAACGATACCTTGCAGGAGTACAACACCTACGTTCAGCAGTTCCCGGCTAGTTTGTTTGCCTCGAGCATGGGATTCAAGGCGAACAACGCGTACTTCGCTGCAACGGAAGCCTCCCGGGCAGTTCCTAAGGTGGATTTTGGCAACCCACAAACGCAACCGCAGCCTGCTCCGGCACACTGACTCGCTGGCCACGGAAAGCCCTGGCCAAAACGCCAGGGCTTTTCGATCTGCGGAGCCTTTCCAGCCCCGAATCCCAAAAACTTGTCTTGACAATGGGGGCGATCTGACCGAATATGGCGTCTGACGACATATCAAGCGTCGCCATATATGGAAATCTTGCCTTTGACCGAGCCTGTTTTTCTAGTGTTGCTGAGCCTTGCAGACCAGCCCAGACATGGATATTCCATCCTTAAGGATGTGGAACACATGAGCGCAGGGAGAGTAGTGCTCAGCACCGGTACTCTCTATGGGGCCTTACAGCGTCTGCTGTCTCAAGGATGGATTGAGCGTTTTGAAGAAGACCACACGCCTCGCGAACGCCGCTCATACCGCCTCACGGCGAAAGGCCGCCGCAACTTACAGGCAGAAACCGACCGAATGCGGCATCTGACGAAGCTTGCGGGGCTGCGCATCTCCTGCAAAGAGGCATAAGCGTATGGTTCGTGCTTATCGCAGTCTTCTCTATCTTTATCCGGCGGCATGCCGTCTCGAATTTGGCGACGAGATGACGTATGTCTTCGCTCGTGCGCAAACCGAAGTCCGGGAAAACGGAAGATTCCTCACCCGTGCCTTCTTCTATGCCCGTGAGTTTCTTGGATTACTTGCCGGCGGGTTTACCGCTCACCTCTGCAATCTGTTCGGCCTCGATCATTGGCTTCCATTCAGGAGGTTCGATATGCGCTCGGGATTCAAGTTCCCCCGCTCCACCGTGTTCTTAATGTGCCTCATTTTTGCGGGCGTGGTCCTGGCCATCGAGAAGGCCAAAGATATAACGGTGAAATACGGTCCGCCCCACGTTCGAGCAGTTGGAAATCCACTTCCCTTGTTTCTGCTGTTGGCACTGGTAGCCCCGGCCGTTTTCGTTGCGGCAACTTGGGGGATTCTTTTCGCCCTGCGCCGAACGGGGATGCACCGGCTGAGCAATGTGGATGCCAGTGGGCCGCAGCGGTGAGAGTCTAGGCCTAGCGGCGGAATCTACAAATGCTCGAACTACGCAACGTCAGCAAGATATATTCGGGCATTCCGGTCGTCAATCGCGCCAGCTTTTTGGCAGCAGCAGGCGAAGTTACGGGATATCTCGGTCCGAACGGCTCAGGAAAGTCGACAACGCTCAAGATGATCACTGGGCTGATCGAGCCGAGCGAGGGCGAAATTCTCTTTCATGGAACACCGATTCAGCGTGACCGGATCCATTATCGTCAGATTTTTGGGTACGTTCCCGAGGAGCCGCAAGTTTATCCTCACCTGAGCGGCGCCGAATACCTGCAAATGATTTGTGAGTTGCGCGGGTTCACCGACCGCGAAGCCAAGGAAAAGGTTCAGAACCTGCTACGGCTGTTTGCCTTGCATGAAGATCGCGATGTCGCACTGTCGTCCTATTCGAAAGGCATGCGGCAGAAAGTATTGCTGGCGGCGGCGCTCCTCCACAATCCCGATCTGATCTTGCTGGATGAGCCCTTTTCCGGCTTGGACGTCGGCTCTGTCTTAATCCTGCGAGACCTGATCAAGAACTTGGCGGCGCGAGGCAAAACCATTCTCTTGAGCTCCCACGAGATGGACACCATTGAGCGAGTGTGCTCGCGCGTCATCATCTTGAGCAAAGGTCGAGTTGCGGCCGACGACTCGATCGCGCAACTCCGAACGTTGATGGCATTGGCGAGCCTGGAGCAAGTCTTCTCGCAGCTGGCGCTCGAGCAGGACACTGAAAGCGTCAGTCGCGAAATTATCGAAGTCATCGAGTCTTAACCGTGCTGGATGAACGCCGTCAATTCCGTGTGCTTTTCCGCGTCTTTCTTTCCCGCGCCGTAGAGCTGGATTTGTTATCTCCTGGGGGCAACGTCGAGAATTTGGCCATCCAATTCGTCGCTTTGCTCCTCGCGTTCAACTTCGTCGTGGCTTACGTGATGACTCCGCGTTACTTCACCTCCCCGTTGCCGAGCGCAATCCTGCGAGTGAACGCCTGGAGCGATGAAGAGTTTCTCGTTTCGACCACTATTTCGGTGGTAGGCATGTTCCTCATTCTGGCGTGGGACAATCTGCTGCCCGATATTCGCGACGCCCTAGTACTGACCGTCCTACCGGTGCGTGCGCGAACAATTGCGTTTTCAAAGATCACTGCGATCGCCTGTGCAGTTGGAATCGTTGTTGTATGCGTAAATTTCTTTACCAGTTTCTGTTATGCGGGCATCGTCGGGGGAGACGCAGGCACGTTCGGGGTGGTGCGAGCGTTTGTAAGCTACTGGATGACGATGGCATTTGCGGCGGTATTTATGGTCGCCGTTCTTGTTGGCGTACCGGGCGTTACTGCGCAATTTCTGAGCTATCGGTCTTTCTTGCGGGTTTCAGGAGTGCTCGAGCTGATGGCATTCTTTGCAATTCTGGGAGTGTATTTTTTGAAGCCGCAACTCGCAACGGTTGCGGCCCTGCATGCTCCGCAGAACGCATCTTGGCTCAACCTCCTTCCATCCTACTGGTTTCTTGGATTGTTCGAGCGCCTCAACGGCTCGGGCGATCCGGTCCTCGTGAGGCTAGGGAGCCGCGCAATCGAGGCCATGATTTGCGCGCTGCTCGCTGGGGGCACCGTGCTAGCGCTGGTATACCTCCGAACCGTAAAGAAGATCATTGAGGCTCCGGATATTTCCCGAGCCGCGCACTTGCCGCTCGGGTCTCGCATATTGATAGCCCTGGCGACACGGATTTTCCGTCGCCCCATCGATCGCGCCATATTGCTTTTTATCTCTCGCACCCTGGCGCGGAGCCATCGGCATCGCCTCTTGTTGGCAATTTACGGAGGCATCGGCCTTGCGGTCGCGCTCGCTTACGCTGAAAGCCTTGTGCGCGGTGAATGGGAGCAAAAATGGTATCAACCGAACGCGCTCCTGCTGGTTGCAAGCTTTGTGATTCTGTTTTTTGTCGTGCCTGGAATGCGTATCGTGTTCACCTTTCCCCATGCTCTGCGGTCGAACTGGATTTTCCGCGTCACTGCTGTGCAGCACCCGTCTCGCTACTTCTTTGCCGTTCGTAAAGCGCTCTACTGCTTAGCAGTATTTCCCATTCTGGCGATCTCGGGAATGTTGCTTTTTGCCCTATGGCCGACGAGACCCGTGCTCTTACACATGGGCGTGTTCCTCCTGGTGGCAATCCTTGCCGCGGAGAAATTACTGCATGGTTTTCGGAAAATCCCATTTACTTGCTCGTATTTGCCCGGGAAGGCAAATCTCAACTTCAAACTTGGAGCATATGCGGCTGTGATTCTGTTTGCCGCGCATTGGGGAGGATTTCTTGAATTCTGGGCAATCGAGAAGCCCTCAAGGTACGTTGCCCTTGTGGCCATTCTGCTGACATTGGCGGTCTGGGCTCGATTTCGCTTCCATGAGTTTGCAACGGCGCCGCAGACTCCGATCCAGTTTGAAGAGCGCCCGCCAGCTGACGTCTACGCTCTCGATCTTCGTCTCGATGGCGAACTGCTCGGCGGCGATGTCTATGTCGAGCCGAAATCGCGAGGCGGACTCCGTTGGGGAACACCCGGCCGATAACCCAAGGCGGAACCCTACTCCATGTAAATTCAGCGAACTAGACTGGAACCTTCTTCACCCGCCCAGCACAGTGAGATTACCTGCTCCCTGCAGCCTGCGAGTTCCCCCCGAAGAGGAGAGTAAGTGTCCGGGTTGGCCTTTCCATTTGGTGCGAAGAAGCGAGAGCACCAGCATCGAAACGAAGATGATCAGCAAGCCTTTGGAAGCACCGACAATAGTTTGACTGTGTTGCGGCAGGATGCTGAAGCGTCCATAGACGAATTCAATGTGTACCCAGTAAACCAGCAGGGAAGTCTTGCCAAGCTGAATGAGTGGGCTGAAACCGACTTGTCCAAGTCCCCAGCGGCACCACGCGTACCCGGCAAGGACAAGGACCAAAAGCAACCCTACCCTGGTCACAAAGAACGCTGGGCTGGTGTGCCAGTAGTCGTACACAGGATAGATCTGCCATGGCAGTGAATCCAGGAATCTGGAGGTATACACCAAAGCGACACCGGAAACTCCGGTTAAAAGAAATGTCCAACTTCCGAGTTTCTGGCTGAAGCGGCTCGTCAGGATCAAACCCATTGCCAGGCCGGCAAATGCGAACCCAGTCCAAGGGAAAATCGGGAAGAGCCACGGCTGCGGCGTGCCGAGGTTGTGCACGCCATTGATGTAGCTCTCAAGCGGCCAAGGGAGAAAGCGCGGGCGCCAGGTCGTCCAAAGGAGCGGCGTCAAACCGGAGATCAGGACTGCAACCCCGCCAGCAACAACACTCAGGAACTTGCGGAAGCCCGCCATGGCCGGAGCGGGGAGAGAAAACAATACCATCCAGCAGAGCGCCCCCATCAGCATGATGGAGACCCCGATTGTGTTCAGCACATCCACGCGGAACAAGTCCGTCCACGGGGCCCAACCCCAGGAAATTGCGTATTCCTGCAGCCGAAACAAGAGACCCAGGCCAAGGATTTCTGCGCCCCGGAAGATGAGCTTTTTCCCGATCTGTGAGGCGGCCGCTCCCTTACCTAGCATCCTGTCCGTAATCAGTGCAGACGAGATTCCCGCAAGAAAAAGAAACAGCGGTGCAGGAAAAGTGCCGCCCAAATGCGACCACATGGCGAAACGCGAATCACGAGCCGCGCCCCCTAGCCAGGCGTCGTAGCAGTGGGTCTGAAACATCAGTACACAGGCGAGTCCACGCAGCCAGTCGATGTAGGCAAGGCGCGATGGAGGGGAAGGAGGCACACGGCAGTATAGCGGCCGCCGTGCAGGGTTCGGAGAAAATGGGGAGCACGGGGCTCCCCGCTCGGTAGCTGACGGTTCTAAATTCCGGCTCTACTGCGAGTCCGGTGGCCGGGTTCGCATCTCGCCCGAGGGCTGGTTCTCAACCGTGCGCATTTCAAGATCCTGCGCCAGCTTGAAGCTGAGTTGCGTTTCAGCCGGCAGTTCTTTGTTCTTGCCGGTGTAGACTTGAGCGCCCGCTCCGCCTGCACCGCCGACGATCGCGCCGATCGCAGCCCCTTTACCGCCCCCCAGCAAAGCTCCGAGAACGGCACCAACCGCAGCACCTCCACCAACGTACTTGCCTGTCCGCTTGTTGGCCCCTAGCCCGCCGGGAGTCGAACTACCGGTTTTCGAACCGCGGGCGTCAAGTTCATAGCGCTGGCCGTTTACGGTCACTGACCGCAGATCCAAATAGGTGTCCTTGTTGTCCTCACTGGGAACGGCGACCAGATCAGCCCGCGCGCCCCGAGGGATAGCCACCCCTCCGGTGTTGTTCATGACGTCGTTGCTGACGGTTGCGCTATAGCGCGTGTCAGCAGCCGGTTTGGCGGGAATGGTGGTATCGGTTCGAACTTTGATATCTGTGCCTTGCGGGATCAGGTATGGACCTTGCGAGCTTTGGGCCATCGCCGAGACCGCGAGCAGAGCTGGAGCTAGTAGCAGCAGCTTAAGTGAATTCATGGCTGTCCTCCGCCTTTCCAGATGCGGTGGCCTAGAGCCAAGTTGGTCGTAAAAGACTCATTACAGAAATGATGCAGGAGCCGAGAGAAGCCGGACAGCTCCGAAAGGAGTTTAGGGGAGGGTACCTTGAGCTTGGCTAGCGCTTCTTTAAGGCTGGCGTACCATCGTCGGTGTCTCGCGTTTTCAACTCCGTCTTGCTCTCGACCGGAGACTGCTTCGGTTTCTCCGGGCGGATTACCGATAGATTGGCGGGTGCGTCGGGATGCACGCCAAAGTCCCAAACATAGCTGTTCAGGCCTTGTTTCCCGAGCATCTCGGCGAGCGCATACTCGCCCGCGACCAGCGGCTCTTTGGGCGTGATCTTGATCCATCCTTCGCCCAACTGTTCTGCATCGGCCGCCACCAGGTCTTGCTCGGAACTACTTTTTCCATAAACCGCGGTCTTGATTGCCCCGGCGATTCGCTTGTCGCCCTTGACCTGAACGCGAACAATCCGGAAACGATCCCAGGGAAGTTGCGCTGGGGCTTTCTCCGATGTGTTTCCCGTGGAGTCGTCTTCCTGATTGGAATCGAGATTCACATAGATGGCCGGCAAGGACGCATGTACCTGAATCTTGGCGCGAGCTCCGGGAAGCTCGATCGTCATCTTCGAACCCGCGACGGGGTTGATCGCTCCTCTCAGGATGTTTCGTTTTGTATTCTTATTGACCTGGCCGCTGCTCTGGTCGAGAGGCAGCAGCTGGGGTTCCCCCAGATAGGTATCGAGCGCATAGACGCCCCCGTCCGGCGGAAGCCGCAGTCCGGGAGCAACCGTCGGAGATTTCGCTTCCTGTTCTTGGCGCTCCTCTTCGAGCTCGCGATCTAGAGCCTGTGCTTCGGGTGAGTTCTTCTGCGTCTGGCGATCCTTTTCATATTCTTCGGTCGCCTTCCAATCAATCATTGCGTTCGGGACATCTTCCCACTCATCGCGCTCGGCACTGTAGTAGTGGACGCGGTCGCCCCGGATTTCCCACTTCGAAACGATCTGGTAGGACCCGTCTTTCAGAATAAGGCGCTTGGTCGTGTCGGCAGCTGATGCGAGGCGGGGCACACCGAGGGCGCCTGCGATCAGGAGCACCATGCCCAGATATCTGGAGGCGGCCATAAAGATTCTCAGTCTATTCTGATGCGCTAGCCGGTGGCCTGGCAAGGATCTGGCAACGGAATTCAACAGTCACATTGCTCTCGGTGCCCCCCGCCTGGGCGGCCGCTAGTAGGAGACGAGGAGAGTAGAACGGTCTTAAAAATCCCCATTCCCCTCTTGCCCATGTTCTGCCATAATTGATCGTGCACGCCAGCCTGCACAATTTTCCAAAACAATTCAGAGCGAGGCAACGATGTCGGCAAAGTACATCTTTGTAACCGGCGGTGTAGTGTCTTCCTTGGGCAAGGGACTGGCGGCGGCCTCGATCGGTTGTCTGCTCGAGAGCCGCGGAATCAAAGTCAACCTGATGAAGTTCGACCCCTATCTGAACGTCGATCCCGGTACCATGTCGCCGTTCCAGCATGGGGAAGTCTTTGTCACCGACGATGGTGCCGAGACTGACCTCGACCTCGGTCACTACGAGCGCTACACCCACTCCAAACTTTCCCGCGACAACAACTGGACGACTGGCCGGATTTATGAGCAGATCATCGCCAAAGAGCGTCGCGGCGACTATCTGGGCAAAACCGTTCAGGTGATCCCGCACGTCACGAACGAGATCAAGTCGGCCATGAAGAAAGTCGCCCAAGATGTTGATGTAGCGATAGTTGAGGTTGGTGGTACGGTGGGCGATATCGAGTCTTTGCCGTTCATGGAAGCCATCCGCCAGATGCGGCAGGAACTTGGGCGGGAGAATACGGCCTTCGTGCACGTGACCCTAGTGCCGTTTATTGCCGCTGCCCAGGAACTCAAGACCAAGCCAACGCAGCACTCGGTGAAGGAACTCCTCAGCATCGGAATTCAGCCGGACATTCTGCTTTGCCGAACCGATCGCTTCCTCTCGAAAGACATCAAGTCGAAGATTGCGCTGTTCTGCAATGTGGAAGAAGAAGCCGTGATCACCGCCAAAGACGTTGCTTCGATCTACGAGGTCCCGCTCGTGTTCTCGCACGAGAAGGTGGATGCGCTGGTGATGAGGTATCTGCACCTGGATTCGAAAGAACGCGACTTGAAGCAATGGGAAGAGCTGGTCCACCGGGTCTACAACCCCAAGGCCGATGTACACGTTGCGATTGTTGGCAAATACGTCGAATACGAGGATTCCTACAAGTCGCTGAAAGAGGCCCTGGTTCACGGGGCTTTGGCGCACAACTTAAGGTTGCGCTTGAGCTGGGTGGAAGCCGAGGGCTTGGAGGCCGGGCAGGAAGCTTGCCGGGAGCAGCTTCGCGACTATGACGGCATTCTGGTTCCGGGCGGATTCGGCAAGCGTGGGATCGAAGGTATGCTCCAAGCCATTCGATATGCTCGCGAGAACAAGGTGCCATACTTCGGAATCTGCCTGGGGATGCAGACCGCTTGCATCGAATTCGCACGCAACGTTTGCGGACTGGATGAGGCAAACTCCAGCGAGTTCGATCCTGCCACACCCCATCGAGTGATCTACAAATTGCGCGAACTGCGCGGGGTGGAAGAACTCGGGGGGACCATGCGTCTGGGCGCCTGGACCTGCAAGATCGAGGCCGACACGCTGGCGTATCGGATTTACGGCAAAGCGGAAATCAGCGAACGTCATCGTCACCGCTATGAGTTCAACCGCGAGTACGAGGAGCAACTGACTGCAGCCGGCTTGCGTATCTCCGGTTCGTCGCCGGATGGCACCTACGTGGAGATGGTTGAACTGCCCGATCATCCCCACTTCATCGGATGCCAGTTCCATCCCGAGTTCAAATCGAAGCCACTCGAGCCGCATCCCTTGTTCCGGACCTTTGTCGGGGCTGCCTACGAGCATGGGCAGAGGCGAGCGGACCAGAAGCAGACGGCAGATGTGGAAATGTTTCATCGGCCCGTGAAGGTCGCTTCGCGATAGGGCCTTGTACCCGAGAGGACCCAGCAGGCATTCCGACGAAGGCCGGCGAGGTCAATCCCGGGGCTCACGAGCTTGAGCGTTCTTACGCCGGAGCCATGGCGCAAACCACGGTCCAAATCCGAACACTCGCGGACGGTTCGCTCGCCGTAGGATCCTCCGGTCCCCGAACCCTCACGATCGACCGCACGAAGGAAGCGGGAGGCCAGAGGCTTGGGTTCAACGGCGGAGAGCTGCTTCTACTGGCGATTGGCGGATGCTACAGCAATGACGTGTTTCGTGAAGCCGGCAAGCGTGGAATCAATGTACGGCGGGTCGAGGTGACGGTCTCTGCCGACTGGGGTGGCGATCCGGTGCGCGCACAGAACGTGACTTATTCGGTCAAAATAGACGCAGACGCTGTGCAAGAAACAATCGAGGAACTGATTCGCCACACCGATCGGGTAGCCGAAATCCCCAACTCCCTGCGACACGGCACCGAAGTCCGGCTGGTAGACTCGCTCGGCCGCTAGTTCGATATCGGAATGCCCAATGGATAGCGTTCTGGCACAATTGGGTTCAACGATGCAATGATGCGATGAGTCAAGGATCCAATTCTCATGAGCGTTTCCTTCCAAGTCGAATCCATTCGCATCGGGTCGGGAAATCTCTTTCTGATTGCCGGCCCGTGCGTCATCGAGAGCGAAAAGCACGCCATCTTCATGGCGGAAGTCATTAAGGGCGTGACCCGTTCTCTGAACATCCCCTTTCTTTTTAAGGCTTCCTACGACAAGGCAAACCGAACCTCCCTCCGGAGCTTCCGTGGCCCCGGCCTTTCTGAGGGACTGCGTATTCTGAAGAAAGTGAAAGAGGAAGTTCACGTGCCGGTCCTGACCGACGTGCACGAAGCCAAAGATGTGCCAAAGGTCGCCGAAGTCGCCGACGTCCTCCAGATCCCGGCTTTCCTTTGCCGCCAGACCGACCTGGTTGTTGCCGCGGCCATGACCGAGCGTGCCGTCAACATCAAGAAAGGCCAGTTCGTCTCGCCGTGGGACATGAGACACGTGGTCGAGAAATGCCGCTCAGCGGGGAATGATCGCGTGTTTGTGACCGAGCGTGGGGCCAGTTTTGGCTACAACAACCTGGTGGTCGACATGCGTTCGCTCGCCATCATGCGGGAATTTGCGCCGGTGGTCTTCGATGCTACGCATTCGGTCCAGCTCCCTTCCGCTTCGACCGACGGAAGTGATGCCGTGAGTGGCGGGCAGCCTGAATTCATTCCCCTTCTCTCTCGCGCGGCCGTCGCCGCCGGAGTCGACGGCGTGTTTATGGAAGTGCACGACAATCCGAAGGAAGCGAAGTCGGACGGCGCCAATGCTCTGGAGTCCACCAAACTGCGGGGTGTGCTGAAAGAGCTCGTAGCCGTGCAGCATGCGGTCGCGGAAGCTCACAAAACGCCCTAGCCGGGATGCGAAACCCTGCCTTCTGCAATCCCAATCGCATGAGAGGATGAATCTTTGGAGAACTCGTGGTCCTGGTAATCATGGGCGTGGTCGGCTCCGGGAAAACAACGGTTGGAACCTTGCTGGCCCACAAGCTTGGCTGGCAATTCGCTGACGCCGATGATTTCCATCCAGGGGAGAATATCGCCAAAATCCGGCGGGGAACCGCGCTCACCGACGCCGATCGTGCTCCCTGGCTCGCCGCCATGCGCGACGCCATTCAACGGTGGGAGAAAGAAGGGAAGGATTTCGTGCTGGCGTGTTCGGCGCTAAAGCACTCCTATCGGGAGGAACTGCGCGCCGGAGAGGTGCAGTTCGTCTATCTGAAAGGGGAGGCTCGGCTTATTGCCGAGCGCCTGCACGCCCGCCGCGGACACTTTGCTACCGACTCCATCCTGGAAAGCCAGTTTGCCGACCTCGAAGAGCCGAAAGACGCCTTGGCGGTGAGCATCGCCGAGACCCCCGAGGCGATCACCAGCGAAATAATTGATAGGCTGAAACTGGCCAGGGTGTCGTATCCTGATGCGGCACAAAAATGAGCTCCCCGGTTTCCAATCCAGCCGTTGCGGCCGATCTTGAATCGGTTGTAGTCCGCAAATTGCTCCTGCGGCTTCTGCCATTCCTCTTCCTGCTCTACATCGTCAACTACCTGGACCGCATCAACGTCGGCTTTGCCGCACTGCAGATGCGAAGTCAACTTCATTTCAGTGAAGACGTGTTCGGCACCGGCTTTGGGATCTTCTTCGTGGGATATTTTCTTCTGCAAGTCCCGAGCAACCTCGCCCTGGCCCGCGTAGGCGCGCGCCGCTGGATGGCCGCCATTATGGTGGTGTGGGGAATCGTCTCCTGCGCCATGATTACGGTCCGCACTCCCCACGGCTTTTACGCCATGCGCTTCATACTCGGTGCGGCCGAGGCCGGCTTCTTTCCCGGAATCATTCTCTATCTGAAGAACTGGTTTCCGGCCAGCGCCCGGGCGCGGGCGGTGGCGATCTTCATGACCGCGAATCCCCTGGCCGGAGTTGTGGGTGGTCCGATTTCCGGGGCTCTGCTCAATCTGCATCACTTCGCGCTCGCCGGCTGGCAGTGGATGTTCATCATTGAAGGGCTCCCCGCAGTGCTGCTTGCGGTTGTGGTGCTGTTCACTTTAAAGGATCGGCCGAGTGATGCGACCTGGCTTGAGGAACATGAGCGGCTGTGGCTCGAGGCGGTCCTTCAAAACGAGCACCTCGAAAAGTCAAAGATCAGCGGCTCCGATATCGTGGATGCATTCATCAACTGGCGAATCTGGCTGCTGATGATCGTGTACTTCGGCCTGACCGCATCCGCTTATGGTCTGATTCTCTGGCTGCCCAGCTACATCAAGAGCCTTTCCCATCTCGGCAATTTCGAGATCGGAATCGTTTCCGTGATTCCCTACTTGGTCACCGCACTGGCGATGGTTGTGATCGGTGCCCGCTCCGACAAATCCGGCAAGCATCGCATGTACCTGACCGGATCGGCCTTCTCGGCAGCGGTGTTTCTCTTTATCGCGGCGCAAACCGGCTCGATCGTGTCCGGTCTCGCCTTTGTAACGCTTGCGCTCGCCAAAACCTTCTGCATGCAAGGGCCTTTCTGGGCCACCGCCACGTCCCTCATGAGCGGGACCGCCGCTGCGGTGGCGATTGCACTCATCAACTCTTTCGGCAACCTCGGCGGCTACTTTGGCCCGGTCATCATTGGTTCCAAACGGAGTTCCGGCAGCGGATTCGCCGGCGGCATGCTGGTGATCACCGCCTGCCTGACTCTGGCGGGAATTTTGTCTCTCGTGGTTCGCCAGCGCCGCCAGCACCCTTCGTAGCTGGCCCGTCTTCCTTTACAATAAGTGCTCCTGTACTATCCCGGTGGCGGGTGTGCTAGACGACCTGACCGGAACGTAGAATGTGAAACTCGGTCCCGCTAGGGACGTTGCGCTTTCGAGAACTACCAGGCTCTTAAACGAAATTGGTCCAACAGAATCCCAATTCCAAGTACGTCTTCTGGCGCGCTGAAGGCAGCCTGCTGGAGCTGACCGCGGTTCGCACGGTTGCGTTCTTCACCTGGAACGCCCAGACCTTTAATGAGCGAGGGCTGCGCCGGGGATCGGTTTTGCTCACCGCTTTCGCGCGACCGTTTCTCTACGCCATCAATCGCCGGTTTGCGACTCGCGTACTGTATGCCGTCTTACGCGGGATCAGCCGCGACCGGCTTGACCTTCTGGGAGAAGAGTTTTTCCAGTACAAGTTGAAGCCCCACTTGAAAGAAGAAGGCGTGCGCCGGGTGAAGGAGTTGGTCGCTTCCGGTCGGGACGTTGTCCTAATCAGCCACGGGCTCGATCATGTGATTCGGCATTTGGCTGAGCATCTCGGGGTGAAGCACATTGTGACGAACCGCCTTGAGTTCCGCGACGGGATTGCCACCGGCCGCCTGATTGACCCGGTGGTCCGGCCGCGCGGAATCTTTGCCCGGCTCGCTTCGAAAGCGGACGGCACTCGCACCGTTGCCCAAGTCGCAGCCGACCTCGGATTTCACAACGCGCGAAGCGTTTCTACTGTAACCCAGTCTCCCGAGCGGAGCACTCCCTCGCTCGAACGACCGCTCGTCGACTTTGACGGCAGCCGCCAGCTCACCCCCTTGTCCGTGCGCTCTGCTTTTTCCGGCAAACACGTCATGCTGATCGGCGTGACCGGATTTATTGGAAAAGTCTGGCTGGCCAATACGCTCATGGATCTGCCAGACATCGGCCGCATCTATCTGCTGATCCGCCGGCAAAAATCCAATCCCGCGCAGAAGCGGTTTCAGAAGCTGGTGGAAGAGTCGCCCGTGTTTGATCCTCTCTACGAGAAATACGGAGCGAAGTTCTTCGACTTGATCCGCGATAAAGTACAGGTCATTGAAGGCGACGTCACCCAACCGGGGTTGGCGCTCGAAGCCGGGGTTCGGCAATCGCTCGAGGCGAATCTTGACCTGATCATCAACAGCTCCGGCCTCACCGACTTTAATCCCGACCTGCGCGACGCTCTTCGTACGAACGTGGACGCCGCCGTCTATGTAGCGGAATTTATCCGTTCCTGCCATCATGCCGCACTGCTCCACCTTTCGACTTGCTATGTTGCTGGAGCGCGCGATGGCCGGGTATTTGAAACCGTGCGCCCTGACTACACACCGGCCGCGGTAGCGAATTTTGATGCGGAACTCGAATGGCATGCCCTGCACCAGCTGGTTGAAAATACCGAGCGCCGCGCCGAGGGCCCGGAAGTCACCGATGAGTTGCGTCGTCAAGCCATGGGCAAAGAACATGCGGCCAAAGATCTGCAAGGCGCCGCGCTCGACAATCAGATTCGTAAGAACCGAGTCCGCTGGCTTCGCAATGAGCTCACTGAAGCCGGAAAGCGACGGGCCAACGAGCTTGGCTGGCCAAATACTTACACCCTGACCAAGAGCCTCGCCGAATCCTTGCTGGTGAAGCAAGGTGCTGGCCTGCCCATCTCGATTGTTCGCCCCGCAATCGTCGAAAGCTCAACCGTGCAGCCCTTCCGTGGTTGGAATGAAGGCATCAACACCTCCGCGTCGCTCTCCTACCTGCTCGGAACCACCTTCCGCCAACTCCCCAGCAATGAACGCAAGCGGCTCGACATTGTTCCGGTGGATGAGGTCTGCCGGGGCATGACCTTGATTGCCGCTGCGCTCATCGAGCGGCGCCACGATGCGGTTTATCAGCTGGCAAGCTCGGTGACGAATCCTTGCGATATGCGCCGATCGATCGAGCTAACCTCGCTCGCGCACCGCAAACACTACCGCGCTCAAGAAGGCCTTGAGTACTGGCTGCGTCTGCGGCTAGACGCCATTCCGGTTTCCAAAGAGCGCTATAACCGCATGTCGGCTCCGGCGCAGCGGGCGGTGGTGCGAGCCATTCAGACCATTGCGGCACCTCTCCCCCTGAAAAAAGCCCCATTTGCCAGGGCCGAGCGCAGCCTGGAAAAAGTTGAGAAGCTCATCGAGCTATTCGAGCCTTTCATTTTGCTCAACGAGCATGATTTCGTGGCGGAGAACGTCGAGAAGCTCTCGCATGCTCTTCCCGGGGAAGAGCGCGCGCAGTTTGGATACAACGCCGCCTCGCTCGACTGGTATGAGTACTGGATCAACATTCACATTCCGGCGCTGCGCAAGTGGACCTATCCCTTGATCGAAGGACGTCCTCTCGAGCCTCGGGCCCCGCGCAACCTTGAGCCCACAAAAGAACCTGAAACCGTGAAAACCGGAGCAAACGGAGCAACGTGGCGATATTCCTGACCGGCTCGACCGGATACATCGGCGCGCATATTGCCGCCAACCTGCTGCAGAATTTCGGCGCCCCTATTAACGTGCTGGTGCGCGCTAAAGATGCGCACGAGGCGGAAGAGCGCCTCTGGCACTCGTTGCAGTTGCATTTCGATTTCAAGACTTTTTACGAATACCTGCAGACCGGCATTCGCATATATCGCGGTGATCTTACAAACGAGAAGTTCGGTCTTGACCAGGAAGATTACGATCGTCTGGTCCATACGACCGACTCCGTCATTCATTGTGCGGCCTCTCTGAACCGCAAGTCCGAGAAGAGCTGCCTCAATGTCAACCTGCGGGGCACGCTCGAAGTCGTCAAACTCGGCCAGCAGGTGGATTACTATCACGGCCTGCGCCGCTTTAGCCATGTGAGCACGGTTGCAGTTTGCGGAAAACGGCAGGATGAAGTGGTCAGGGAAGAGAATTCGGTCGATTGGAACCGCTCTGACTATGATCCCTACGCGCGTACCAAGAAATTTTGCGAGCACATGATCCGCCAACTTCTGCCCAATGCTCCGAAAACCATCTTCCGCCCGAGTATCGTACTGGGCGACAGCCGCCGTGCGGAAACCACGCAATTCGATATGGTGCGCGCCTTCGTCTTCCTCGCGGGACTGCCAGCTCTTCCGCTTCGCCCCAAGGATCGAGTGGACATTGTGAATGTGGATTTTGTGGCGGATGCGGTTGCTACGCTCCACCTGCAAGAAAAGACCAACTACGACACTTATCATCTTTCCTCCGGCCGCGAGTCACAAACCTTCAAGCAGATCACCTCTTCTTTGGCGGCAGCGCAGGGAAGGCGAGGGCCGGTTTATCTTCCTTTCGCGCGCAGGCCGTTTTCTCAAACCGTGGACCTGCTGGCCAATCGCAGGAGCCCGGTGGGCCATATCGCCGCGCTGATGAAGGTTTTCCTGCCCTATCTCACTTTCAATACCGTGTTCGACAACACCCGCGTGACTAGCGAGCTTGGCCGCAAACCCGTCCCGTTTTCTCAGTACAGTTTCCCGCTCCTGAAGTTCAGCCGGGAGAGGAACTTCGTCTATCCCTACCAGGCCTGGCCGGTCCGGGCCGGAGGCTCTGCCGCATGATGGACTTCATGTTGCAAGCCTGGGTTAGCTCCATCATCGAGCGCAAGAAGGCCTCCTGGGTGCTAGGCAAAGGCGAACGCTGGGCTCCCGGCAAGAAGCTCAAGCTGCTTTTTGCGGGATATAACGGCGCGCGCAACATGGGGTCCGACGCCCGGGTCGAAGAGATGATCCGTCAATTGCGCCATGTGCTCGGTCCGGACAATGTCGACTTCAGCGTGATGAGCCAGGACTTCAAGCTCACCAACGGCTATTTCAAGGACACGCGCCAGGTCCATCTTCCCGACATTTTTCCGCCATTTCTTTCGAGGGAAGTTCCCCTGCATCACGGCGTGGTCGCCTGCGAAGGCTCCATGTTCAAGAGCAAGTTCGCAAACGCACTGACCACCATGATGATCGGCTCTCTTGGACTTGCCTCGGCTGAGAACAAGCTATCGGTCGGTTACGGCGCTGAGGCCGGACACATGGACAGTCCGATCCGGAAGATGTGTGCCCGTTTCTGCAAGAATTCGCTGGTCATTACGAGAAACGAAGAGTCCCGCACGATCTTGCGGGAACTCGGCGTTCCCACTGAACTCGGCACCGATACAGCCTGGACTTTTCCCCCGAATCCGCCGGAGTACGGGCGCAAAGTTCTGAGCGATCATGGTTGGGACGGCAAGAAGCCGGTCCTCGTGGTCTGCCCGATCAATCCATTTGAATGGCCGGTGCGGGCTTCGGTCGGGAAGCTGGTTGCGCTCAAGACAACCGGCGCGTACAAATCGAGTCATTACCGCGGACCTTATTTCCATAATTCTGGCCCCGAGGCAGATCGCAAATACGCGCACTACCTCACCTCCATCGGGAATGCCGTGGATGCTTTCCGCAAGCGCCATGACGTTTTCGTTGTGATGGCTGCGACCGAACGCCTGGACGCGCGTCCGGGAAGGAAAATCTCCGAGCGGCTGGGAGGCGTTCCGGTGCTCGGCTCCGATGACTACAACATGTATGAGATGGTGAGCATTCTGCGCGCCTGCCATCTGATGGCCTCCTCGCGCTTTCATGGCATCGTGACTTCGATGCCGGCGCTGGTTCCATCCTGTGGCGTCACCATGGACGAGCGCATTCGCAATCTGATGAAAGATCGCGGCCACGAAGACCTATTCATGGAAGTGGACGATCCCGATCTCGAGCCCAAGCTGCTCCGAGCCCTCGAAAACCTGGCCTCGAATGGCGAGAAGATTGGCGACGGCATTGGGCGCACGGTGGTGAAGAATCTAAGAATGATGGCGCGGATGGGCGTCTACTTTGAAGAAGAGGTGCAGCGCCGCTATCCCGAGTTCCCGACGCGCAAAGGCCAGTGGAGCTGGGAAGACTACCTGCCGCCAATGGACCAAGGCCTGCATCGCCTGATCGGAATGTACAGCTAGGAAATCAAAGGGCCTACTCAAGCCCGCTTTTGGCTTGCCTGGGCGCAGCCCGAATGTCGTTCCTTGACCAAATCGTCTCACGGCTCGAAGCCTCCGCCGGACAGAGGTTCCTGACGGAACTGCGGGAGAACGGGTCCGTCGCGGTGACTGGGCGCGACCTGCTTTCAAGCATCGCTCAAGCCCGTCGATTCCTTTCCGCTCGCGGATTGAGGAAAGGCGATCGCGTCGCGCTTCTCGCCGGGAACGGAATTCGCTGGATGGTGATGGACTTGGCGATCATCGCCGAGGGCTTGATTGTCGTTCCCCTGTACTCGCGTCAGGCGCCGTCTGAGCTGGTTACGATGATGAAGGACTGCTCGCCGCGACTGATCTGCTGCGGCGACGCTGCCCTCAGGGACTCTCTGATTCAAGCCTGGCCCGAGGCTCCGCCCCAGGTGCTATTCGACGAGATCTTCCCCGGAGAGGGGGCTGGCGGCGCCGAGGCGCTTACCCTGCATGCCGTTCACCCGCACCAGGATTCCGACCTTGTCGCCATCATTTACACCTCCGGTACATCCGGCGAGCCCAAGGGTGTCATGATCAGTTCCGGGAACGTCGCCCATATCCTCAAGTGCACCTCCGACCGCCTCGATATTTTGATGAACCACCGAGCTGGCCAAGACCGCGTCTATCAATGGGCGCCGTTGAACTTCGCGGCGGCCTGGATCACCACCCTCACGGGCCTTCTGCGTGGCAGTTCCACCTTCATGAACACCGACCTGAACCGGATTGCAAAGGAGATCCGCGAAGTCCAGCCAGACTACTTCGTGAACGTCCCGGCGCTGCTCGAACGCGTGCGCCGGGCCGTCGACGAGCAGATCTGGAAGACCGGCGGCGTGGTACGGACCGTGTACGCCCATGCCAAAGCGGCATACATGCGCCGACAGGAAGGGAAGCGAAACCTCGCAGACTCCGCCTGGCTCGCGATGGCGAATCAGCTCGTGTTCCCGACCATCCGGAAGAAGATGATCGGGTCGAACGTCAAGGCGCTCATCTCGGGATCGGCGCCCCTGAACTTAGAAACGCAACTTTACTTCAAGATGCTCGGTATCCCGGTGCTGCAGGTCTACGGCCTGACCGAGACGACGGCAATCTGTACGATGGATGACCCGCGCAACTATGAGGTAGGTCGCGTCGGCCCGGCAGTCCCGGGAATTGAGATGAAACTGGGCGAAAACGACGAAATCCTTGTTCGGGGACCGAATGTATTTCCCGGATACTGGAACCGTCCGGAGGAATCCGCCAAAGTGCTGCGTGAGGGCTGGTTCCACACCGGGGATCAGGGCGAGCTGAGCCCGGCCGGGAACTGGAAGATTTCAGGACGAATCAAGAACCTGATCATCCTCAACTCTGGCCACAACATCGCCCCCGAGCCCATCGAAGACGAGTTGCTCAACTTGCTTCCCAACGCTCAACACGTCGTCCTGGTTGGCAATGGCCGTAGCTATCTTTCTGCTATCGTTACGGGAAGCGCGACCGGGGATGAGGTGCAATCGGCGATCAGTACCGTGAATTCGTCTTTGCCGCATTACAAGCAGGTACGGTCCTTTCGGATCACGACGGAAGAGTTTACGGCTCAGAACGGCCTGCTGACGGCCAACGGCAAGCTGAAGCGCGATGCCATCGCCGGCCGCTTCACCGACGAGATTGAGGAGATGTACCGAGCTAAAAAAGCCGTATAGATTTTCTGGTGCTTGAAACCATTACCGAACCAGCAATGCACAGCTACAAGGGCAAGGCAATCTCCTGGGAACTGGTGAACGGCGTCATCGAACTGGCGCTGCATCGCGAGCCCTGCAATGAGATGGGCACGCTGTTCCTATCGGAACTGGAGCGATTCACTGCCGCTCTGCCCTCCCTCGAAGAATCTGCACACGCCTTGATCATCCACAGCGTCCTGGCCTGCGGCTTCAGTGCGGGTGGGGATCTCCGCGAACTTTACGAGGGAATACGGACAACCGAGGAGAAGGCTGCTTTGGCCGGCATTCGCGATTTTCATCAGCGGATTCACCGCGCCATGAACGTCCTCGACGCAACCACCCTGACCACCATTGCCAGTGTGCACGGAATTGTGTTCGGAGGCGGCTTTGAGCTGGCCCTCACCTGCGACCTGATCGTCGCCGACAAGACGGCTCGCTTCTGCTTTCCAGAACTGCGTCTTGGAATCATTCCCGGTTTTGGCGGGATTCCGCGGCTCAAGCGGGATCTCGGGAACGCCGTCGTCCGTGACCTTCTGCTCACCGGGCGCAGCTTTAACGTCACCAAGGCCCAGCAGGTCGGCCTGGTCAGCCAGGTCGTTGCCGAGGGCGCGGCCCTCAAAGCCGCTCGCGGTACCGCGTCGCAACTCGCCAAGTTCGACCGTTCCACCGCCGCGGCGGCGAAAAAGTTCATCAAGCCGATCCCTTACCAAGAACTGCAGCAGGAAATCGAGATCGTCTGCGATTTATACGCCCGGCCTAAGGTTCAGCAGGCCCTGAGGAAGTTCGTCGAAAGCACGGGTGCCCAGCCGTATTTGCCATAATAGGGAATATGCGAAGCCAGCAACAAACCACCGATGAAATCCTCGACCTTGCGGCAGTGCAGTTCAAGGTTCCGCGCGAAAGCCTTACGCCCGACGACGATTTCTTCCAGAAGCTCGGGATCGATAGCTTGCAAGCTCTGAGCCTGCTCACGCGTCTGGAGCAGCACTTCAATGTCGAGCTACCCGACTACGAGTTACAGGGCGTCAGCGATTTCCGTACTTTGGCGGAGCGAATTCAGACAAGGCTGTAGAATCAGACTTTCCACAGGGCACCTTGACAGAAGGCTTTGCGCAACGGCCTCGGGGCAGGGAATCCAGTAGATTAAGTTCTTCGTGGCTGTGCCGCCGTGTCTCTGTGGTGAAATAGGTGTGGGGCTTCTGAAATCATCCGATCACCCTACAAAAGATGATCGATCTCGACCAACACTCATCTCTCGGCTCTGCTCTGCGTGAGGCACTCGACGCCTTCGCCAATGAAACCTGCCTGATTGAGGCTGACCGCGATCGGGAACGTACGCGTTTGACGTTTTCCGATTTCAAGCAGATGGCGCTGCCCCTTGCCCGCGCCCTGCAGGATGCTGAGTTCCACGCCAATGACCGCTGCGCCATCATCATGACCAACCAGTCAAAGTGGCTGATCTCGGCCTATGGGGTCTTCTATGCAGGTGGCGTGCTGGTCCCGCTGGATTACAAGTTGACCGCGGGCGAGCATCTTCAGCTTTTAGCTCATTCCAAGGCGAAGTTTCTGATCATCGAGTACCACCTCTGGCGTGCCATTACGCAACACCCGGAGTTCTCCAGTCATAAGCTCAAGATTGTACTCGTGACCGAAGCGCCCCCGACTGCCGACCTAAAAGGCGGCTTTCGCTGGGAGGAGTTCCGCCGCAAGGGGGATCCAACGTTTGTCCCCCGCAAGCGCGAAGACTGGGCGTGCATCGTCTATTCTTCCGGCACCGGAGGGCGTCCGAAGGGCTGTGTGCTCACGCACAATAACTACCTCGAACAATCGAAGTCGCTGGCAGCCTGGTATCCCTTCTGGCCCGGTGTGCGCTACCTCAGCATTCTTCCGACCAACCATGCCATCGACTTTATGGTCGGCTTCATCGGCCCTTTCCTTTGCGGAGCTTGCGTCGTGCATCTCCGTACCCTGAGGCCGGAGTTCGTGCGCGACGCCTTTGTTCGGTACAGGATCACCTATGTAGGCCTGGTTCCCCTGGTGTTGAAAAATCTGGAGCGGGGAATCCGCGGAAATTTCGAAAACTTATCGGGATTGAGGCGATTTGTCCTCGATCGGCTGATTGCGATCAACAAGATGCTGACCCGAAAACGGCCGAACGTTCCGCTGAGCCGCAAGCTCTTGCCGCAGGTTCACAAGGCGTTCGGCGGGGAACTGCTTGCGCTCATCACCGGCGGCGCCTTTATCGAGCCTTCGACCATGCAGTTCTTCTATGACCTCGGCATTCCGGTGGCAAACGGATACGGCCTGACGGAGGGATGCACGGCCCTCACCTTGAACGACCTGAAACCGTTTCGCGCCGACACCGTGGGCAAGGCCCTCCCCGGAGTTGAAATTCGTATTCTGAATCCTGATGCGGATGGAATCGGCGTAGTTGCTGCCAAGAGCGCTACCGTCATGTCGCATTACCTGGAAGATCCTGAATTGACCGCCGAAACCATCGTGGACGGCTGGCTTCTCACCGGCGATCTCGGACGTTTTGAACCCGCCGGTCACCTCCAGCTCTTTGGTCGCAAAAAAAACATGATCGTGACCGAAGGTGGAAAGAACATTTATCCCGAAGACATTGAGTCCGCCTTCGAGGGAATCGAGATCAAGGAGCATTCCCTGTTCGCCGCGAATTTCATCTGGCCGCAAAAAGAGCTGGGAAAAGAGCTGCTGGTGCTGGTGTTGCACCCCGACCTGAATCAGGAAGTTACGAGCGCGATCCTCGCTCAAATCGTCGAGCGCAATCGCCGTCTGCCCGACTTCAAGCGTATTGGCGGTTACCTCATCTGGGATAAGGATTTCCCGCGCACCGCGTCGATGAAGGTCAAACGCGACGAGCTCGCCGAACAGATCCGTCAATCCGCTGTGCGGGGCGCGGTCAAACCGCTGTGAGCCCCGCGCGCTATCTCGCCATTGTGAATCCCGCCGCCGCGGGCGGCAAGACCCGCAACCTGCTCGGTCCTGCACTCGAGAAGCTCAAGGGTGCTGGACTTGAAATTGATGTCCGGGAGACATCTGCTTCCGGGCACGCCGCCGAACTTGCGCGCGGCGCCTGGCAGGAAGGATATCGAAGGTTTATTTCCGTCGGCGGCGACGGCACCTCATACGAAATCGTGAACGGGCTCTTTCCCGTGAGCGGGGGCGGCGGGGAAAAACCAACTCTGGCGTTTCTTCCGCTGGGTACAGGGAATTCATTTCTGCGCGACTTCAGCGACCGGGGCGTGGATTACGCGATGGAAGCGCTTGCCGGGGGTCGATCGCGCCCTTGCGACGTCCTTCGCTTAACCCACAAAGCGGGGGTCCTCTATTACATCAACATCTTGAGCATCGGTTTTTCCGCCGATGTAGCTACCTTGCGTTCCCGCCGCTTCAGCCGCTGGGGAGAACTGGGATATCAAATAGCGATCTTCCTGACTCTCGCCCGGTTCCGCCGGCGCCCATTTCCGCTAGCCATGGACGGCGACCAGCAGCTTGACAGCCGCCCTTGTCTGTTCCTCACCTTCAACAACACCAAGTTTACCGGCGGGACCATGATGATCGCTCCAACCGCAGATTCGAACGATGGCCTCATCGAATTCGTGAGGTGGGGGCCGATTGGACGAATCGGACTCATCCGGAACCTGTCCGGCCTCTACGATGGCACTCATGTCCAGCACCCGTTGGCCGAGGTTCGTAAGGCTGGCCGCATCGAATTCCATCTGAAGGAAGCAGTGGACGTAATGATCGATGGGGAAGTGGTTACCCTGCATTGCCAAACTTTGGACGTTTTGCCCGGTGCTTTGAGCATCGTGGTATAAAAACCAGTTGATGGCGGTTTGTGGCTTGTTGCTGACCGCCTTACAACCGAAACGACCCATGTCCAAGCTGAGCGAACAGCGCGAGAAGGAAGCGGCGCCGCAAAAGAAAGCCCCGAGCTGGGTCTGGATCCTGATCGCCCTAGGGGGGCTGCTCGGAGCCTGGGCGGGCTATGATTACTACTCGTACAGAAACGTCAGTTCACTCGACGATTTCGCCAAGTGTGTCAGCGCAAAAGGCACACGCATGTACGGAGCTTGGTGGTGTCCGCACTGCGCTGAGCAGAAAACATCATTCGGTTTCGCGTTTCAATACGTCAACTATACCGAGTGTGGGATTGAAGGTCAGACGCACAGCGTGAACGAGCAGTGCAAGAACGCGGGAATCAGCAATTTCCCAACCTGGCAGTTTGCCGATGGACACCGCGAAGAGGGTGTTCTTCCCCTTCCCGATTTGTCTGCCAAGACCGGATGCAAGCTCCCGTGACCGCTGGGAGGGCAGTTAGAACAGGAACGCTATATGCCGCCATTGCCGTCTTGGCGGTTGCCGGTATGGCGGTTTCTTCGCTTTCTCTCTATCACCACTTCAGCAAGTCCAAAACGTCTTTCTGCAACTTTGCGCAATCTTTCGATTGCGATCTGGTGAACCGCAGCCAGTACTCAACGTTTCATAAAGTACCGGTGGCCTTGCTCGGAATACTCGGCTATCTGCTCATCCTCTCGCTTGCGACCGTATATCGCGAAAAGGCTGAAACGCCCTTGATTTTGAGCGCCGGGGCTCTGGGCGGCCTGGGGTTTGCCCTCTACCTCACCTACATCGAGGGATTCATACTGCACGCCTGGTGCATCTTGTGTCTTAGCTCGCTGGCGCTCATCACAGTGATTGCACTGCTTGCAGCCAGGAACGCCCTCAAGGCGCTCAAGAATTAGTCGATCGTTCACTGGGGTGCACTCGGCCGCCTCAGCGCCGACTCGTGCCTGGGTAACGAACTAGATTTTCATCGTGGGCAGGAACTGTGGAGGCTTTCTTGCCTTCGTCAATTGCTCAAATGCGTAGGCGATCTTGACGAGCACCGGTTCGCTCCATGCTCGCCCAAAAAACGAGATGCCAACCGGCAATCCGAAGACGAATCCTGCAGGCACGTTGATGTTCGGATACCCGGCGACCGCCGCGGCATTCGAACTGCCCCCGGTAAAATGATCGCCATTGGCAAGATCAGTGAGCCACGCCGGTCCCCCTGTCGGCGCGATCAGCGCGTCAAGATGGTGCTTGTCCATCACGCCGTCGATGCCTTGTTCACGCGCAAGCCTGTGATTGGCTGCGAGCGCATCGAGATACTCCTTGTCCGTGAGCGGACCCTTCGCCTGAGCCTTCAGGAGGAGGTCTTGGCCGAAATAGGGCATCTCCTTTTCCTGGTGCCTGTCGTTAAATGCGATCACATCCGCCAGGGTCTTCACCTGTGAATCAGGTCTCTCCGCAAGGTAAGCATTCAAGTCCGCTTTCAGTTCGTACATTAAAACCGTAAGTTCGCTCTCATCGAACTTTCCATGCGAGTCAAGATCTGCAGGGTCCACGATGGTTGCCCCGGAAGATTTCATGGCTGAGATGGCTTCGCCGATGACTTTGTCCACGGCGTCGCTGAACCCGAAATATTTTCGCGCGACTCCGATCCGCATGCCTTTCAGCCCACTCGCATCGAGAAACTGCGTGTAGTCGGTTTGCTTTTTCGCATCCGCATCCGCCGTCGCCGCGTCACCCGGATCACTTCCTGCCAAAACTCCGAGCAGGATGGCGGCATCACGCACCGAGCGGGCCATAGGTCCGGAGGTGTCCTGGCTATGCGCGATGGGGATGATTCCCCTGCGGCTGATCAGCCCAACCGTTGGCTTGATCCCTACAATGCCGTTTGCGGAAGACGGGCACACCACCGAACCATCGGTTTCCGTTCCCACCGCGACGGTGCAGAAATTCGCTGAGGCGGCTGCTCCCGATCCCGAACTCGATCCGCAGGGGTTGCGATCGGTGGCGTAGGGATTATTGGTCAGGCCGCCCCGGCCGCTCCAGCCGCTGGTTGAGTGATTCGATCGAATGTTCGCCCACTCGCTGAGATTGGTCTTCCCCAGAATAACCGCCCCAGCCTGCCGCAGTTTCTGAGCGACCGCGGAGTCCCCGGCCGGCTTTGAGCCCTCGAGCGCGAGCGACCCGGCGGTGGTCTGCATTTTGTCGGCAGTGTCGATGTTGTCTTTGATCAAAACCGGAATGCCATGCATCGGTCCTCGCGGGCCCTTGGCCTTCCACTCCTTGTCCATAGACTCTGCAATCTCGAGGGCTTCGGAATTGACTTCTATCACGCTGTTCACGCGGCCCTTATCGAGTTCTTCAATGCGGGCGAGATATGCCTTGGTCAGGGCGGAAGCGGAGAGCGTCCCGGATTTCATCTTCGCCTGCAACTCGCCGATGGTTGCCTCTTCAAAGGCAAATGGCTTCGCCGGCCGGGGAAGAGGGGCCGCAACCGCGAGTACTCTCCCAGCGGAAAGCGCGGGCACCGTTCCCGCAGCGCAGGCAGCTGCTTTCAGCAATCCACGACGCGAAACGCCAGAAGAACTCCTCGATCCCAACTGCGAAGATTTGCCTAACAAGGTCTGCCTCCAGAGTATGGCTTGCATTCAGCAGCACGGAATTATATAGGCCATTTCGATCCCATTGGCCGAATACTCTCGCCTGGACTCGGTATCACTAACCAAACCTGACTTGCTCCGTCTAAATCCCCGGGGCGGTGTGTCCATCCCGTCTTCTGGGGCCACTCCAGCAAAACCTTGTTCGAAACTGCTAGAATCGCACGTTTCCGTCCCTGCCGACAGAACGTTCGGCTCACTGCATCCGCTAGGAAGGAGCATTCATGATCCAAGCCAGGAAGTGGCTTGCCCTCTTCGTCGCAATCACGGCCATTGCCATTTCAGCCCAGGCCCAAGATTCCCAGGAAAGCCGCCTCTTGCGCTTCCCGGATATCTACAAAGATAAGGTCGCCTTCGTGTACGGCGGCGACATCTGGCTGGCCTCAGCTTCGGGGGGTGTCGCCCGGCGGATCACGTCGCATCCTGGGCGCGAGCTGTTTCCTAAGTTCTCTCCCAACGGCAAGTGGATCGCATTCACCGGCCAGTATGACGGAAACTTCAACGTCTATGTCATGCCCGCGGAAGGCGGACAGCCCCGCCAGTTGACTTTCTACCAGGGCAGCGCGCAGCCCCTCAGCGACCGTATGGGCATCCACAATCAGGTCGTCACCTGGACGCCGGACAGCAAGCGCATCGTTTTCCTCTCGCGGCGCGATGCCTCGAACGGATGGATCAAGCGCCCTTTCACGGTGAGCCTGGATGGCGGCCTGCCTGAGCCGCTTCCCATGGATCAAGGTGGGTTGCTTTCTTATTCGGCGGACGGATCGAAGCTCGCCTACAACATGATCTTCCGCAATTTCCGCCAATGGAAGCGCTATACCGGCGGGCTTGCGCAATCGATCACGGTTTACGACCTCAAGAACAACACCAGCTTCGACCTGCCGCACACGAATTTTACCGACACGTTCCCCATGTGGCATGGGGACACGATCTACTTCAGTTCCGATCGCGGTCCCGAACACCATCTCAACCTCTACAGCTACGACCTAGGCTCGAAGCAAGTCGAACAACTGACGCACTACACAGAATGGGATGTGATGTGGCCGAGCCTCGGTCCGGATGCAATCGTCTTTGAAAATGCCGGCTATCTCTACACCTTTGATTTCCAGTCCAAGCAGCCGAAGCAGCTGAACATCTCGATCCCCGCGGATCGCCCGCAAACCCTCAAGCGCTGGGACAACGTGGCTCGCTTGGTCACCGACTTCGATATCGCTCCCGATGGCAAGCGCGCGGTGTTCTCCGCCCGTGGCGACGTCTTCACCGCTCCGGCAAAAGAGGGAAGCGTCCGCAACCTGACTCGCACGACCGGAGTTCGCGAGCACAAGGTCTCCTGGTCGCCTGATGGACGCCTTATTGCCTACGTTTCGGACCGAACCGGAGAAGATGAGATCTACGTCGTGCCGCAAGATGGCCTCGGAAAGGAACAGCAAGTCACCAGCGGCCACAAAGGCTTCATGTTCCCGCCCGCATGGTCGCCCGATAGCAAGAAGATCGCCTGGGCCGACCAGAGGCTGAACCTCTGGTACACCGACATCGCGGAGAAGAAGCCGGTAAAAGTGGATACCGGCCGCTACGGCGAGATCACGAACTACAACTGGTCTCCGGACAGCAAGTGGCTGGTGTATGACAAGTTCGCCGAGAACCAATTCGCAGTGGTTTATCTCTACTCGCTAGCCGATGCCAAATCCACGCCTGCAACCTCGAGCATGAACAACAGCTACGCCGCGGTTTTCGATCCGGAAGGGAAGTATCTCTACTACTTCTCGGATCGTGACTTCAACGAGATCATCGGCAACATCGACGTCGAGTTTGCCAATCCCAAGACAACGCGGGTGTATGTGGTCACGCTGAAGAAAGATGAGCCTTCGCCGTTCGGGGTGCAAAGCGACGAAACGGAAGTGAAGAAGTCTGAACCCTCGCCGATCGCCATGGCACAAGATGCCGCTGAGGATCCGAAAGCCAAGCCCGCTAAAGATGCCAAGGCTGGAGAGGGGGAAAAAGAAGCCGGGAAGGACAAGGACAAGGGCAAGGAGAAAGAAAAGCCGGTGGAAGTCAAGATCGACCTCGACGGTATTGAGGGCCGCGTTGTCGCGCTGGCCACCAGTCCAGCCGTCATGCGTAGCCTCGCCGCCGGTAAGGGATCGGTATATTTCCTGACGCAACCGGTGCAGGGTCTCTCCGGCCCCATCCCGGGCGAAGAATCGGCCATTCACTCCTACGACATGAAGGACCGCAAAGAGAAAACTCTTATCGAGAATGTGGAGAACTTTGCGCTCTCCTTCGATGGTTCGAAGGTCCTTTATGAAGGGGAGGGCGGTGGCCCCCGCGCGGCGCACACCTACGGCATCATCGATGCCAAAGCCGAGCAGAAGAAGCCCGGCGACGGCGCCATCAGCCTTGCCGGCATGAAAGCTGAAATCGATCCTCCGGCGGAGTGGAAGCAGATGTTTAACGAGGTCTGGCGCCAGGAGCGCGATTACTTCTTTCAGCCTTCCATGAACGGCAATGATTGGCAGAAGATCCACGATAAATACGCGCAGCTGCTGCCCTACGTGGCCGACCGCTATTCCCTGACTTACATTCTCGGCGACATGATCGGCGAGCTTTCGAACTCGCACACCTACGTTGGCGGCGGTGACTTCCCCGATCTGCATCCGGTCAACGTGGGCATGCTGGGGGTTGATTTTGAACTCGATCCGTCCAGCGGCATGTACCGGATCAAGAAGATCTATCCCGGCGAGAACTGGGATCCTGAACTTCGGTCACCCCTGACGGAGCCGGGAATCAACGTGAAGCAAGGGGACTATCTGCTCGCGGTGAATGGCCGTTCTCTCCGTGCTCCCCAGAACCCCTATGAGTTGTTCGTGAACACCAGCAACGACGTGGTCACGCTGACCGTCAACTCCAAAGCCTCCGAGGATGGCGCGCGCAATGTGCAGGTCAAGCCCATCAACGACGAGTACAACCTGCGCGAACTCAATATGATCACGACCAACCGCAAGAAGGTGGACGAGGCCACCGGCGGTAAGGTCGGGTATGTCTACCTTCCGGACATGGGTGACGCCGGTCTGAACGAGTTCGTGAAGCAGTACTTCCCGCAGATTCGCAAGCAGGGCATCATCTTCGATGTGCGCTACAACGGCGGTGGTTTTGTGGATGAACTCATCTTCTCTCGCCTGCGCCGAATCGTCTCCTCGATGGACGCGGCCCGCAACTGGGAAAGCAGCACACGCCCGGCAAATACCTTTTACGGTTCCATGGTCTGTCTGACGAATCACTATGCCGCATCGGACGGCGATATTTTTAGCTATGCATTCAAGAAGTACGGCTTGGGTCCGCTCATCGGCGAGCGCACCTGGGGAGGCGTGCGCGGCATCCGCGGCAACATCCCGTTGATGGACGGCGGTTATATCACCCGTCCTGAGTTCTCGCTCTATAGCATGGACAGCAAGTGGATCATCGAAAACCACGGTGTTCAGCCCGACATCGTGGTCGAGAATCGGCCGGAAGAGGTTGTCAAAGGCAGAGACCCGCAGCTCGAACGCGCCATTCAGGAAGTGATGAAGCTGATCGAGCAGAACCCGAAGAAGCTGCCGCCGCGGCCTCCAGATCTGCCGGCCTATCCCGAAGGTCCGGCATAGGGTAGGTACTGTAGGCAAACCAGGAGCTTCGTATCCTTCGTGGTTCAAGCTTTTGCCGCCCTCAGAACATGGTGGCTGCAAGAGCCTGCTGTATCCACGTATAATTGCATTTCATGCCCAAGTACTCGATCGTCATCCCTCTGCATAACGAGCAGGAGAACGTTACCGATCTCTACGATCGTCTCAAAGCCGTCATGGAGACAAATGGCGAGAGCTTCGAGATCGTGCTCGTGGATGACGGCTCCACTGACGACACCTTTCAGCTTCTCCGCCAGATCGCGGGTGTGGACAGCCGGGTGACCGTCGTCCGCTTACGCCGTAACTTTGGGCAGACATCGGCGCTCGCTGCAGGTTTCGATCACGCGCGCGGCGAGTACATCATTGCCATGGACGGCGACCTGCAGCATGATCCCGCCGACATCCCGATCTTTCTCGAGAAGATTTCCGAGGGTTATGACATCGTCAGCGGCTGGCGCAAGGTGCGTATCGACAACTTTTGGCTTCGCCGCTTCCCCTCCCGCTGCGCCAACTGGCTGATGGCCAAGCTCAGCGGTGTGGAGATCCACGACTTCGGCACGACTTTTAAGGCTTATCGCCGCGAGATTCTGGAGCAGGTGCCCCTCTACGGCGAACTGCACCGGTTCATTCCGGCGCTGGCCTCATGGCACGGTGCCTCCATCTGCGAAGTCCCCATCCGCAACGTGAACCGCGAGCGTGGGGTTTCGCACTACGGCATCTCACGCACATTCCGCGTGTTCTTCGATCTGATCACCATCCGGTTCTTGCTGAAGTACCTTGGCCGACCGCTTCATTTCTTCGGCACCGTCGGGATGATGGGCGTTTTTGGAGGCTTAGGTATCACCGGGTGGCTTTTTCTGGAAAAATTCGTTCGCCACATCTCGGTGATGGCCTCGCATGGACCGCTGATGATTTTTGCCGCGGTGCTGCTGCTGGCAGGGCTCAATCTGCTGGCAATTGGCTTACTAGGCGAGCTCCAGGTGCGCCATTACCACGAGCCCACCCGCCGGGCTCCGTACTCGCTCGACCGGGTCATCCGCTCCCATAGTGAAGAGCAAAGCGTGCCAGAGTAAGCGAAAGCATGTCTAGCGGCATTCCCTAAGGTGGCCCGAGCTAGAACGCTTCCTTATTTACCACGTACGGCATCTTCTTCACGTCTCCACCAAAGTTGCCTTCCAAGACATCGATTAACCCCTGCACACAGCGCCCCGCCATGCCTTTGGCAGGATCGGGGGAAAGTCGCGTGATTTTCCCCGCGCTGGCAAAATGCGGCAGTAAGCGGCATCGGTCTTCAATCCCGGCATCACGCAGCGGAGAATCGGCTGGAAGGGGTTCCTTTTCGTAAACATCGAGGGCCGCACCGGCAATCCAATTCTGTTCGAGCGCCCGCGCGAGAGCCGCTTGATCAATCACTGGACCTCGGGAAGTATTCACCAGGAAAGCCGTGGGTTTCATCATCCGCAGGGTGCGCTCATTGAAGAGGTGGAAGGTTGGCGTCGTGCTCTCTGCTTCCCGGATTAGGGGGACGTGAATGCTGACGAAGTCCGCCTCGCGCAGCGCTTCCTCAAACGACACATACCTGATTGAAGTGCTTTCTCGCTGAATGCCGCGCGCATGGCGCAAGTCCATCGTCTCCTGAATGCCCTGGATGAATTCATGGTTCTGGTATGCCGGGTCGTAGCACAGGATATTCATGTCGAAGCCCGCGCACTTCTTGATCATGGCGAGGCCGATTCGCCCGGTGCCGATGATCGCAATGGTCTTTCCTGTAACCTCATCGCCCAGGAAGGGAAGATACGGATGCCAGAATCCCCAATGGTTTTCCCGCGTCAGGTGCTCGGCCGGCCACAATCGGCGCGCCAATGCTCCCAAGATGAAGAAGGCGAACTCCGCCGTGGCTTCGGTCAGGACGTCTGCGGTATTGGTAAACGGGATTCTGTACCGGTTGGCGTCCCCGCGGTTGATGTTGTCAAAGCCAACCGCATATTGCGCAACCACTTTCAAAGTGCCCTTTCCTGCCTCGAACACTTCCGCATCGATCTGATCGCGCAATGTGGTGATCAGCCCATCGATGCCAGAGCGTAGCTTTTCAAGGAGGAGGGATTTTGGCGGGGCCTTTGGCTCCGGGTAAACCTCCAATTGGTACCCACGCTTGCGCAGCACGTCGAGCGCCGGACCAATGTCGCAGGTTGCAAAAACACGAAAAGTATTCGTCATATGCCTAGTGAAATAACCACCGAGTAGCGCTCGTGGAGAATGTTTTTTCCGCCAACCCGAATCCGGTCTTGGGCTTCAGGCGGAAAACCGGCTCCTTCAAGCTCAACAGATCCTCCGCCATTCCCGACATATCAAACTTGTACTTCTTTTCATAGAGCTTGAGGAACTCGCGAATTCGTTCGACCCTCTTCTCGGTTTCGACTGTACCTTCCAGAACCACGGCCTCCGCGGCATTTTCCGTGCACATCGTGCAATGTGGATTCCGGTCAAGGTTGCGTGCCTTTCTGGAGGTGCTTCCGGTCGAAAAGTAGAGCGTCGCATCCATCCACAGTGCCCAAATCACCATGACGTGGGGGCGCCCGTCGGGCCGTGTGGTCGCGATCCAATATTGCTGGCTTTTCTTCAGCCGCTCCTCTGCCCACTTCCAGGGCAGCAACCCCTTCTTGGTTTTCGGCAGCCCGTAGCCAGGCATCTTTGGACGTGTGGCTTGGGGAGAAACGTTCTTCGCTTTCGTCATCGAATTCTCCAGCATGCTCGATCAAAACCAAAGACGCAAAGAACACAGCCCAAAAAATTGATTCCTGGTTGCCCTTCGTGTCCTTAGTGCTGAATGTTCTTCTCCGCCCAGGAGGAAATCCGCTCCAGTGCCCGATTTAGATTCTCCATCGAATTTGCCACGCTAAAGCGCAGGTATCCTTCTCCGAATTCTCCGAACGATGGCCCCGACAGGCACGCCACGCCTGCTTGCACCAGCAAAGCATCCGCCAGCTCCTTCGATTTCCAGCCCGTCCTCTGGATGTTGGGGAAGGCGTAAAAGGCCCCCCGCGGCATCCTGCAGGTGAATCCCTCAATCCGGTTCAATCCGGAGACAAACATCTCCGCCCGGCGGCGAAATTCATCCCGCATGCCCTCAACCGAACTCTGATCCCCGCGCAAGGCCTCGACTCCCGCCATCTGGGTGAAGCTCGCGGTGCACGAATTGGAGTTGGTCATGAGCCGCGCGATATGTCCGGCAAGGTCGGACCGCATCACTCCATATCCCATGCGCCATCCCGTCATGGCGTACGTTTTTGAAAATCCATCTAGCAGAATCGTGCGATCCTGGAGGCCGGCCACGGACAAGATGGAATGGTGGCTTCCTGCAAAGACCAGCCGGCTGTAGATCTCGTCAGACAACACAAAGATGTCGCGATTTCCGATGGCGGCTGCAACCTGCTCAAGATCGTTCTTCGACAAGATCCCACCCGTCGGATTCTCTGGAGAATTCAGGATGATCATCCGAGTCCGATCGGTGATGAGTCGAGAAAACTCGCCCGCATCGAACGCAAAATCCCTCTCTTCCTCGAGACGGATTGGAATGGGGCGTCCGCCGACGTAGCGAATCATCGATTCATAGATGGGGAATCCGGGATTGGGGTAGAGGACCTCGTCGCCTTCGTCTAACAGGGCAAGAATCGAAAAGAAAATAATCGGCTTGCCGCCGGGGACGACGACGACTTCATCGGCGCCCACCCTCACTCCGCGGGTGCGGCTTACCTCCTCGGCGATGGTCTCTCGCAGTTCGGGGTATCCGGCCGATGGGCCGTAGTGTGTCCATCCGCTATGGAGCGCTTTCACAGCTGCATGGACGATGTTCGAAGGTGTATCGAAATCGGGTTCGCCGATTTCAAGGTGGATGACATCCTTGCCGCGGCGTTCCAGTTCGCGCGCCCGGCCGAGAACTTGAAAGGCATTTTCGGTGCCCAGCCGCGACATGCGCTCTGCTAACCGCAATTCGAACTGTTGGGTGCGGCCCATAGGCGCAAAACCGGATATTTTACCGCCGGAGGGCGACTCGAGTCATCTCGCCGATCAGTAATTCTCGGTCTTTGAAACGGCCAGATAGCTCAACTTGCCATTGGTAAATCGTGCCTCAATATAGAGTTCCAGCTCGTAGGAATCGTAGTTATCGTGGAAGTCCTTCTCCGACATCTCGGAGTGCTCTTTGCGCAACTCCGTCAGCTTGTCGTTCGGGGTCTGCTGCTCGATCTCCCGCTCATAGACGAGTCTGTCCGGGCTCGAGATGTCCGCATTGCCGAGAATCTTGACCACGTCGGTGGTCGAGATGCCCAGGCCCAGCCCGCTCTTCGTTTTCAAGTTCGCCGATACCGACGCAGACTCGGCACAAAGCGCCTGCCCATTCCAACCTTGACCTTCTGCGACCAGATAGAAGCTCAGGCTCAAATCGCCTTCTTCGAAGATCAGTCGCACGGGCGGGTTCTGTTGGGATACGTAGCAGACCTGCTGGCGGGCACTTGAAGTGGTTCCCCTCGAGGCCGTCACGGTGCGTCCAAACTTGCTCTTGACGCTTCGAAAGGAAGGGTCACGATCTAGCTTCATTCCCGCAATCTCGAAGTTGTCAGCACTGAGTTGATTGCCGGCGGGTTTTTCGATCGGCCAGTAGAAATTTTCGTTGAGAACAGACCACCAGTCAGACTGATCCGCCAACCGTACCGTATTGCTGGTGTCCTGCGCCCTCAAGAGAAATGAAAACGCGAAAGCAAGCATCCAGAGAGCTTTAAACTTTCTCATCAGCCCCCGCTGCTTGGAGGTTTTCAAAAATTCCCGCCGCTCCCATTCCGCCCCCGACGCACATGGTCACCAGCCCGTAACGACCCTTGCGCCGCCCTAACTCACGGATCACGGTAGCGGTAAGTTTTGCACCCGTACACCCCAGGGGATGTCCGAGGGCAATCGCCCCGCCGTTCGGATTCACGCGCTCCGGATCGAGTCCGGCTTCCTGAATGACCACGAGCGCCTGCGCCGCGAATGCTTCATTCAATTCGATGACATCGATCTCGTGAAGCTTGAGTCCTGCTTGCCTGAGCGCCTTAGGGATCGCAAACACCGGTCCGAGGCCCATTTCCTCGGGCTTGCAGCCGGCCGTCGCAAAGCCCGCAAAACGTGCGAGAGGGGCGATTCCCAGAACTTTTGCCCGCTCCGCCGACATTAGGACGGCAGAGGAAGCCCCGTCCGACATCTGCGACGCGTTGCCTGCCGTGACGCTCCCTTGGACATGAAACGCAGGCTTGAGCGCGGCCAAAGCCTCAAGCGAGGTGTCGGCCCGGGGGCCTTCATCGGCGGTGAACTTGATCCGCTCTCGTTCGAGTCGGGCAGCTGTGGCTCGTCCTGATTGCGCCGATGCCACCTGGCTAGAACTGGTAAAGCTCACCGGAACGGGAACAATCTCGTCATTAAATCTTCCCGCCTCAATCGCCGCGACCGCTTTTTGATGGCTGCGCAAGGAAAACTCATCCGCACCTTGGCGAGTGATTCCGAACCTTCTGGCCAGCCGCTCCGCCGTCAATCCCATCGACAGGTATACGTCGGGGTAATGGTCCACAAGCCAGGGATTCGGCGAGATCTTGTGGCCTCCCATGGGAATCATGCTCATGGACTCCGTGCCGCCGGCGACAACGACTTCGCATCCTCCGGCGAGGATTCGTTCTGCAGCAATAGCGATCGCCTGCAGCCCGGAAGCGCAGAACCGATTCACGGTCATTGCCGAGACTTCGACTGCCAATCCCGCGCGCAACGCAGCAATCCGCGCCACGTTCATACCTTGCTCGGCTTCCGGCATGGCACAGCCAAGGATCACATCTTCGATTTCTTGGGGATCGAGTTGCGGCACCCGCTCGAGGGCGCCCTGAATTACCACGGCGGCCAGCTCATCGGGCCGGCTGGCCCGCAATGTGCCCTTGAATGCCCGCCCCACCGGCGTGCGCACAGAAGCAACCAGAACCGCTTCCCGCATACCTAACTTCCGTTCCCGTAGGTTGGAATTCCTTGCTGGACCATGAAGAGCAGGCGCTGGGCACGCGATCCCCAATCGCTCTGCCCAGCTTGCGAGATGGCTTTCTGCGCAGCCGCGATCGCCCGTTCCTTGGCCTCATCCGACTTCTTGAGGTTTTCTTCCGTCTTGTAGATCTCGATCAGCGCCGACCAGCGGTATGCCGCTTGGTACAGGGCCTCGGCTAAAGCCGGGGACTGGGGATTGTCCTTGGCATAGTTCTCGTAAATCTCCGCCTCTTTCGCCGGACATTTCGACTGACCTTGCCAGTCTCCGCAGAGCTTGTTGTCGATGAAGTGAAACGACGCCAAATAGGCCCATTTGGTCCCGGGGAACTTCTTAATCACTTTCTTGAAGTAGTCCTCATTCATTCCCCTGCGCAGGTAGGATTCCTGCTCCCGGGACGAGGGCAGCGACATCACATCCACCTTCTCGAGCTGCCAACGAATGTCCGCCGACCGGTACATTCCTTCCCCTGCCAGGGGAGATTTTGGAAACAGTTCGGCAACCTGAGCGTACAACCTCATCGCATCCTGCGCGGCATAACGCCGCCCATGCTGTCGACTTGCCTGGTCTTCGGAATCTACCCCCTCGCCAAAGAGGACTTTGTCTCCATCGGGCGTGCCGGGTTGAACCAATCCCTTGTCCTCCATCCACCCTGTGACGATCCGTTCCTCGGTCACGTTGGCTTCGACGTGCGCCCACTTGCCGCTGGTCCCAAGAATAATCACCTCTCGTCCACGATCGACATCCACCAGTTTTTGGGAACTTGCGTCGGGCGAAAGGTAAATCGGAGCTACGCGAATGGTGGCAGCGTGGACCGCGTCAAGGGCGGACAGAATCGGACAGAGGAGGAAGACGAAGCAAAGCGCCACGAGATGTTTCATGCAGAGTCTCAGCCGATATGGTACCCCGGGGCCGTGCTTCCGGGCCAATTTCGCTCCCGTAACACCCCCGAAAATGGTTGGATGCTTGAAGAGCAACAATCGAACCAGAGCTCGGAGTGGCATCCTCGGCCAGGTTCAGGGATTCAGCGTGAACAGACCGCCTCGCTTGATCCGCCTTTCAGCAATTCCGGATCGATGTTCCCTCCGCTGACGACCGCCACCGTCGCCTTTGACGGCGGCAACGAGTCCTGGTGGAAGAGCCAAGCCGCTGGGGCGACTGCACCGCTCGGCTCAGCAACGGTTTTGGGATTCTGGGCGAGAATCCGGACCGCTTCAGAAATCTCCTTTTCTGACACCGTCACAATGTCATCCACATGGCGGCGAATGTGCTCGAACGTGATCGTGCCGACATACATGGCACGCAACCCATCCGCGGCGGTCCGAGCGACCTGTTCGGCGGGCAACTTGACGATTTCTCCGGCCCGCAGGCTGGCTTGCGCATCGGCCGCTACCTCCGGTTCGACGCCAATCACTTTGGCGGATGGTTTGACCGATTTCACCGCCGTGGCAACCCCACTGATGACGCCGCCTCCGCCCACCGGGACCAGTACCAGGTCCACATCCGGAAAATCTTCGAGGATTTCCAGACCTAGCGTGCCTTGCCCGGCGATGATTTGCTCGTCGTCATAGGGCGGGATCATGGTGTAGCCGTGCTTGGCTGCGAGTTCTTCTGCTTTGATCATTCTCTCGACCCCGCTCGGCCCGACGTAGATGACCTGGGCTCCAAGCGCTTCGGTGGCGGACCGTTTTACCTCCGGTGCATTGCCAGGCATCACAATCACGGCTTTGGTATGGAGCGCCCGCGCCGCGTACCCCACCCCCTGGGCATGGTTGCCACTCGAGTACGTAATGACACCCCGTGCCCGCTCTTCCTCAGTGAGCGACGCGATCTTGTTGTAGGCCCCGCGAATCTTGAAGGCGCCGATGGGCTGCAGATTTTCAGCCTTCAGGTAGAGGGTGTGCCCGAGGTGCTCAAGCGGAATCAGAGGCGTGCGGGCAGCCACGCCGGAAACCCGGCTCTGCGCCCGTTGAATGTCAGCGAGAGTAATCATCGGTCGGGATTCGGAAACTATTCAAATTCCTCTTTGCCTTGCGCCGCTCCAGGGAGAGGTTCTCAGATCTCCAAGATCACCGGCATGATGAGGGGGCGCTTCTGAGTCTGTTTGGAGATGAACCGTTTCAAATCGGCACGAATCTTCTCCTTGATCACCCCGTAGTCTGCGCGCTCTTCCTCGCTCGATTGCCCAAGCGTCTGCTGCACGACTGCGCGCGCTTCTTCCCAGAATCCGTTCTCGCCGCCCGAGAACCCGCGGGTCACAATTTCCGGTGTAACCTCCACTTTCCCAGTGAGCTTGTTGATGGCAATGATGGGCAATACGAAACCATCTTCGCTGAGGTGGCGGCGATCTTTGATGACCAGGTCCTCGACCACATCGGTGCGCGATCCAGAATCGATGCAAATCCGGCCCACGTTCACTTTGCCGGCTTTCCTTGCTCCCAACTCGTCGAATTCAAGGATATCGCCGCTTTCAATCAGCATCACATTGCCCACCGAACCGCGCATCGACTGAGCCAATTCGGCATGCAGTTTCAGTTGCCGGTACTCGCCGTGAATCGGAATGAAGTATTTGGGCTTGACTAGGTTGATGATGAGCTTGAGCTCTTCCTGACTGGCATGACCGCTCACGTGAACCGGCGGAGAAGATCCATCGTCGTAAATGACGTGCGCCTCGCGGCGGAACAGGTGATCGACCATTCGGTAGATCGCCTTTTCATTGCCGGGAATGATCCTTGACGACAACACGACCGTGTCACCTTTTTCAATCTTGGCGTGCTTATGGTTGTCCACGGCTGCGCGCGAAAGCGCCGACATCGGTTCCCCTTGAGTGCCGCTGATCATCACGCAGACCTTCTCGGGAGCGAAGTTTTTAATCTCGCCGGGGTGAATCAGCAGTCCGTCGGGAATCTCTATATATCCCAGATCCTCCGCGATCTCCGATGAGCTGTTCATGGATCGCCCGACGAAAGCAATCTTTCGCCCATGCTCCCAAGCCAGCTCCACCGCCAGCTTAATCCTGTGGATCGACGATGAGAAACATGAGATGAACAGCCGCCGCTCGGTTCGCACGAAGACTTCGTCGAACTTGCGTCGGACGGCCCGTTCGCTGGGCGTATAGCCTCGGCGCTCGACGTTTGTCGAATCCTGCAATAACGCCAGCACGCCTTCTTTGCCATACTCCGCAAAGGCATGCAGATCGAAAAGGCGGTTGTCGGTGGGCGTAGGATCCACTTTGAAATCACCGGTGTGAATGACCACGCCGAGCGGGGTATGGATGGCAAGCGACACACAATCCACCAGGCTGTGCGTTACCTGAATGGGGTGGATCGTAAACGGCCCCACCTTGAAGCGATCACCGGGGCGAATCTCGCGCAGGTCGGTGTTTTCGAGCAACCCATGTTCATCGAGTTTGTCTTCCACATAGGCCAGAGTGAACTCGGTACCCCAAACCGGGACGTTCAACTCGGAAAGGATCCACGGCAATGCACCAATGTGGTCCTCATGGCCATGCGTTAATACGATGGCACGCACCCGCTGCCGGTTCTCGATAAGGTAGGAGATGTCCGGAACGACAATATCCACACCCAGCAGTTCTGCTTCCGGGAACATCATTCCCGCATCAACAACTAGGATGTCCTCGCCAAAGCGAATAGCCATGCAGTTCATGCCGAATTCGCCGAGGCCGCCGAGCGGCACGATGTGCAGTTTTCCTGAGGACATGTGCGGAACCTCTGATCGTAGCATAGGCTCCTCGGAGCTAAACTAGAACTGGATGTCTGCTTATGTCTGAAAAATCCTGGCTGGCGCGACGGATGGAGAAATCCATTTCGGACGCAATGAGGCGGGCTTACAAAACCGTGCGCGTTGACCCTGACCGCTTCTTGATGGAGCTTCGCGCGGGGCACGGTCTGCCCATCACGAGCTTTCAGGGAACTTATGTCGTTGATCCGCCTGTTCTTGACGATATTGCCGAGACCATCATCCACTCGGGAATGAAAATTGCCGCCATCGAAGGCGCCGGATTTGGTCTGGGCGGGATCATCACCGTTCTCCCGGACTTCAGCATCCTCGCCGGGATTACCGCGCGCACTATTCAGAAACTCAGCCTGCTTTACGGATTCGAATACAACACCGATGACGAAATCGCCGAATTATGGATGGCGGCAGCGAGCGCAGCCGGCGTCGACCTGGGACGGGAATTCGTCGAAAAGAACGTTGTCAACCGCCTGGTCCCGAAAATCATTCAGAGAGTCGCGGCCAAGGCGAGCGCTGAATTCGTGGAAAAGTGGGCTGGCCGCTTGATCCCGGTCGTGAGTTCCATGATAGGGGGCGCGCTGAATTACTACTTTGTGCGCGGTTGGGGCGAGCGTGCCCACAAGCATTTTCGGGAAAAGCATCTTGCCCGGCGGCAGCAGAGGATGCTGCAGCTTGCCGGTGAAACTCCGGCTGCCTTGGACAGGGGGCCAATGGATTGAAACCCGGCTTCGAACCGGCCGCCGGCATCCCGGTTGCTGCTACAGCCAGCCCTTGGTTCTTGCAATCCTTGCTGCTTCTACGCGGTTGGCTGCGCCCAGCTTGCTGATCGCCTCCGAAAGATAATTTCGCACCGTTCCTTCCGATAGGCTTAGCTTCTCCGCGATATCGAGGCTTGCCATTCCTTCTCCCGCCAGGCGGAGGACTTGCCTTTCGCGTTCGGTCAGCGGATCCGGCTCGACCCAGGCCTCCGCAGCAAGTTCCGGATCGATGACGCGCAACCCGCTCTGCACCCGGCGTACGGCGTCCGCCAATTTTTCCGCTGCCATGTCTTTCAGCAGGTAGCCGGCTGCCCCCGCCTCGAGCGCGCGCCGTAAATATCCAGCCCGCGCAAAGGTGGTGAGAATGATCACGCGCGTACTGGATTTGCGGCGTTTGATTTCGGCAGCGACATCGAGGCCACTCATCTCTGGCATCTCGATATCAGTCAGAAAAATGTCCGGCTTCTGGGTGAGAACGGCCTCGAGTGCATCCGCGCCGTTACGAGAGCGAGCAACCACGCTGATATCGCCTTCAATCTCAAGCAAGGTGGCGAGCGCGCCCAGTACCATGCCCTGGTCTTCCGCGATGGCTACGCGGATCGTCTTTCGCCCAGTCTTAGTGGCTGCGGTCAATGCTTCCCATTCTCCGCCGGATTGAGCGGAAACTCGAACTTCAACTTCGTGCCCGCCGCGGTATTTCGCACCAGAGTTCCACCCAGGGCTTCAATTCTCTCGCGCATCCCACGAAGCCCATTGCCCTCGGCGTGAGTGCCACCATGCCCATCATCTTCGACGCTCAACACGCACGTGCCGTTCTCGGCGGCGAGCTTGACTTTGCAGCTTCGCGCGCGGGAATGCCGCACGACGTTGGTTACTGCCTCGCGCAGGATCAGGGCAACTACGCTTTCCTGGGCGGGACTCATCGAAACCTCAACCACATTGGATTCCGCCCAAATGCCGGCGGTGTTCAGGGTTGATTCCGCCCGCTGAACTTCCTCGTTGATTTTGTAGGTGGTGTATCCCCGCAGCGTGCTGCGAATCTCCGCCATGGCTTCGCGCGAAACTCTTTCGATGTCGTTGATCTCAGCCTTGGCGCGCTCAGGATCAAACGCTACCGGACCTTGCGTCCCCGACCGCTCCAGTAATTTGCTCGCTAGCGTCGACTTAACGATGATGAGCGACAGCGTGTGTCCCAGCACGTCGTGCAGATCGCGGGCAATGCGCTCGCGTTCGGCAACTTTCGCCAGATGCTCAATTTCGTCCTGGGCCATGCGCAGTTTGGTGTCGGCGCGGTTCTTTTCGGCAAAGTGGATGTTCGATCCGGCAACCCCCAGCGCGACTACGATCGATACTGACCAAAAACTCATGGGTGCATGAAAAAACACGGCATCGATGGCCAATACCAGGATCAACATCGCCAAGGCCATCACCGCCCGGCGAGTGGTTCCCGCAACCCAGGGGATAAAGGACGCAGAAAAAATGATGAAAACCGACGAGCTCGGGTTGAAGTTGGCCAGCCCGATCCCCATCCCCGCCATCGCAATCAGTAATAGGTAGGTAAGGGGCGGCTTCGTCCAGAAGACGGCGAAGTAGAGGACGGCGAAGACAAGCGAAGCTCCCCCGGTGATAAGCCATTCTCGGATCCCGGCGTGGCTGAGCACGGGTTGAACCAAGAAAAACGATAGGAACACCAGCCATACGTATGGCGCCCAGCCGTGGTCGCGATTTTTGGGCAGCAATCCAGCCATTGCTATCTACATTCTATTCTGTCGCTTGTTTCGCGCGCTGAGATAGCTGAGAACCGCGGCGACGGGAACCACCACCACGAGCAGGTCCAATCGCCCCCATAGCAGCAGCCAACCCAGGGTAGCGGCCAGCAGAAACCATGTTGTCCACTCGAAACGCATAACCCTATCCATTTGCTTTTTGGTCCCGCTGATGGCCCACCCAGGCGACGCCCAGGCAAATCAGGGTGAATCCTCCGAGCGTCTGCCAATGAATCGCCATCGGCCCGCCCTGTCCGGCGCCCACCACGTTGAACGCGAGTTGCGACAAGTGATAGGGCGGCAGCACCAGGGCGATCCTCTGCACAAAGTGAGGCAGAAACTGGTAAGGCATCCAGAGGCCGGCGCAGAACGACATTGGCAGGTAGAAGAGATTGATCACCGCCGGTGCCGAGTTCGGCGTTGCCAGGTATCCGATTCCAAGCCCCATCGCACAGAAGGGAATGGAGCCCGCGACCAGGGTCCCGAGCAGTTTGGCCGCGGTGAGCGGGGCAAGGTGCACGCCGCCAAAGGTTATGCCGAGCAGCATGAGCGCTCCCACATCAATCGTGCTGAAAATCAGGCTCATCACGACCTTGGCTAGAAAGTATGCGACCAGCGGCATGGGGCTCGCACGTTTTACCTGCAGCCAGCCCAACCCGCGTTCGGAAGCCAGTCCAGCCGCAGTCCCGAACAGCGAAGCGCCCATGACCGCGAACGTCCCGTAAGCCGGGATCAGATAAACCGCGGTGCTGATATTTCCGATCGACTGGTGGCCCATCACCAGCCCAAACAAGACATAGAACATGAGGGGTAGCGCCAGAGTCGAGACCGAATACATGGGAAAGCGCAAACACTTCAGAAACTCATATTTCGTCTCCTTCAAGCAGATTGTGACCAGGTTGGGCCGCCGTAGCGGAAGCCTTTCAAGTGCCGTTGCTGTGGTTGCCATGAATCTCTCCTCGTCTGGTTTGCGCCGTCCGGTTCTTCGGCGGCTCTCCTCTGCGAAGCCCCTCTGTGCTCTCCCGGTTAGGCGCGTGCCCCGTCCTCGCGGGTCAGCGCCAGAAAAGCTTCATCGAGTCCCGCGCTGCTGACTTCGAGCTCAGAAACCTCCAAATCCAGTTGCAGCAATTGCCGCAACACTCCTTCCGCTTTTGCCGTCTGGATCACAACCGCCCCACGATCCGGCGCGACCTCTGCCACGCCTTTCATTTGGCGGATCACATCGAGCGGCAGCTCGGTAACACAGCGGATCTTCTTGCCCGCGGTTCGAGACTTGATCTCGGCAGGCGATCCCTGCGCAATGATGCGGCCTTTATTGATCACCGCAATTCGGTCCGCCAAGGCGTCGGCTTCTTCCAGGTAGTGCGTCGTGAGTACCACGGTCTTTCCCCGGCGCAGCAGGTTGCGAATCTCATCCCAGAGCAAATGTCTTGCTTCAACATCGAGTCCTACGGTTGGTTCGTCCAAGAACAGCAAATCGGGATTGCCGCAGATCGACAAGGCAAACAGGACGCGCTGTTTCTGCCCGTCCGACAAGGCACCAAACCTGCGATCCTTCAGTTCTTGCAAGCCCGCAATCGCCAAAGTCTCAGACATTGGCAAGGGATTCGGATAATACGAGGAGAACAGGTCCACATGTTCACGCACTTTCAGCGTCTCGGGTACGCGGCCTACCTGCATCATCGCTCCCACTCTTACGTGGGTTTCCACACTGGCCGGATCCCCGCCAAAGACGCTGAGTTTCCCTGAGTTGGGCTTTGCCAGCCCGAGTAGCAGCCGGATGGCAGTCGTTTTTCCCGCCCCGTTCGGTCCCAGCAATGCGACGAGTTCGCCGCCTCTCACTTCGAAGCTGAAATCAGCGAGCGCCCGCACCTTTCCGTAGTTCTTGCTCACCGACGAGAAGCTGGCTACAGATTCTGGCCTTCCTTGAACCGAGGCGTGAGGTTTTGAGGTTTCAGCAGCTCCCATAGGGTTTCTCTCCGATCCGGCTAACAGCATCCCTCAGTTCGTTCCCCGGGACATAGTGGACTTCATCACTGCCGCGAAATGACAAATGTCAGGCAGTCGAAAGTGTCAGCTACCATGCCAGCTCGCGTATAATTCCTCTCTTTCGGGGCTAAGGGGAGAATGAAGGTCCGTCCAGGCATTGAGGCCGCCGCTCTTACCGATGTCGGGTGCCTTCGCCAAAATAACGAGGACAACTACGCCTACTGGGAGTCCGAGCAAGACTCCGAATTCGAGCGCCTAGGTCGGCTTGCCCTTGTGGCTGACGGGATGGGTGGCGCCGAGGGCGGCCAGTTTGCCAGCCAGATTGCAGTGGATGCCGTCTGTGAAACCTACGCATTGCCTGGACCGGAAACCCCTCAGCTCCGGTTATCCGCGGCCTTCCTGGAGGCGAACCGAAGAGTTCAGCAGGAGGCCCAGGCCAAACCTCTTCTGCGCGGGATGGGCACCACGTTGACCGCTTGCGCGATCGTGGGGAAGGAGTTGTATTTCGCCCACATTGGCGATAGCCGATTGTTCCTGGTGCGGAATGGGGAATGCCAACAGCTCACCCGCGATCATTCTCTTGTGGCGCGCCTCATCGAAAGCGGTACGATTCGCCCTGAAGAGGCAGAAACCCACCCCCAAAAGCACGTGCTTACGGCCGCGATCGGCGTTGCGGACGATCTCGAGCCAGACGTACCGCCCTCCCCGGTGAGACTCGAAACCAGGGACGTTCTGGTTCTCTGTACCGACGGGTTATGGGGACAAATAACTTCCTCAGAGATTGCGCAGATTGTGTCCAGCGCGAGCCCAAAGGACGCTTGCAAGGCCCTGGTCCAACTCGCAAACGACCGCGGCGGCCCCGACAACATTACCGTGCAAGTCCTCGAGGTCTTGGCCTAGCCTGAAGGGATAGCGATCGGATCCTTACTCGTCGACCTTCTCAGGGGAACCCACGTCCGCCTTGTTTCTGGTTCTCGCCGGGGCCATGCGAGGTTCTATCCTTGCCTGGGTGACTATGATTTAATCTCACTTCACCCCTGTGTTCCGCTCTCTCATCACGCGTTTGTTGTACACGTTACCGGTCCTTTGGCTGGTGGTCTCGGTCGTCTTCCTGCTGATTCACCTGGTCCCGGGAGATCCCATTCTGCAGATGCTCGGTGAAGGAGCTCCCCCCAGTGACGTTGCCGCCACTCGCCATGCATACGGCCTCGATGCTCCCCTTCTTCAACAGTATCTGCACTATTGGAAAGGGGTTTTGCACGGCGATCTCGGACCGTCTCTGCGCTACAGCCAGAGCGTGAGCCGGTTGATCATTGAGCGGTATCCGTTTACCTTGCAGTTAACCCTGGCCTCGCTACTGGTGGCAATTCTGATCTCTATCCCCGCCGGCGTTCGCTCTGCCCAGCGCCGCGGCCGCTGGGACGACAAGCTCCTCAGCGTCGTCAGCCTATTCGGCCTCTCGTTTCCCAATTTTGCCCTCGGGCCAATTCTGATTTTGTTCTTTGCCATCAAGCTGGGATGGCTTCCCGTCTCGGGCACCGGTACAGTCGCACACCTGGTTCTTCCGGCAATCACAATGGGGGGAGCGCTCGCCGCGATACTTACCCGCATGGTGCGTACCTCAATGCTGGAAGAGCTCGGCCAAGACTACATCCGCACCGCTCGCGCAAAGGGCGTTTCTGAGTCCGCCGTGGTTTATCGCCACGCGCTGCGCAACGCTATGCTTCCCGTGCTTACCGTTGTAGGCCTGCAGTTCGGGGCTCTCCTTGCCGGAGCGATCGTCACCGAGACCATCTTCTCCTGGCCCGGCATCGGACGGCTCACCATTCAGGCGATCGGCAATCGCGACTACTACCTGGTCCAAGGCTGCATCCTGGCGATCGGTTTGACCTATGTGCTGGTGAACTTGGTTACCGACCTGTTGTATTCGGTCGCGAATCCGCGAATTCGACAGTAGAAAGTCAACTCTCTCCGGACATGCAGGGAAAGATCTGAGCCCGGCAAGGCCCGGCCGGTGGTTGCGAGCGGTGCTGTTCGCTCTTCGGGGAAGGGTTCCCCACTCAGTTCATCAAGTCGGTTGGAATCCCCGATATGTACTGCTCCAGATGTCGGATGGTCTCTTCCTGCGCCGAAATAATCCACTTCACCACATCGCCAATGGAAACAACGCCCACAACCTGTCCGTCCTTCAGCACGGGCAAATGGCGGATGTGGTGTTTCGTGATCAGGGCCATGCATTCATCCAGCCTTTGCGAGGGCGTGACGCACACCACCTCGGTGGTCATGATCTCCTTGACTTCGGTATTCTTCGATGAACGTCCTAGCAGGATGACCTTGCGGGCGTAGTCGCGCTCTGAAACGATGCCGACAAGAGACCCTTGAGACATCACCAGCAGGGCTCCAACACCTTTGTCTGACATCTCATGGATTGCTTCGAAGACGGAGCGGTCGGGAGAAATCGACCAGACAACCCGAGGCTTCTGCTTCAAGATTGAATCGACGGAATCGTTGAACTTGGGCATGCAATCCTCCTTGGGGGAGACCTGAGGCATGCGAGCTGACCCGGTCCCTACCCACCCACTCCGAACCGAATCGATAAGAGAAGGCCACATTAGCACCGAAAAGGGCGACCGGTAAAGCCGATTGCCATCCTTTATCGCGGAATGTGGTCGACTGTGGCCAGACTAGGCGAGCTTTTCATCCTTCAAGAGCGGTAGGCTTGCCGGACCCTGCCCCTCGGACAACGGATCGGCAATCTGCTTCAGGTCTGGATAATGCACGAACAGGGGCTCGGGCGCGAGCACTCGCTTGCCATGCAGCATATGCTTCAGTTCAAGCGCGTTTACCCCAGCCTTGGCCTCAAAGTGGTTGTTCGTCACCACAAAGGTGGTCTTGCTCTTTGCCGCGATTGACTGGATTCGGCCTTTCCATTCCTCAAGTTCGTTCGATGGATAGAGATAGTTGTAGCGGTCTGCGGATTTCTCCGCCTCAAACCACTGGTTGTAGTTGCGGCCGTGAAGCCGCACGTAGCCGATGCCGGAAGTGACGTGGGCGGTCGGTTCGAGAGAACGCCCCAGTTGCGGCTGATCGATGTTGCAGAAGCTTACATTCCGCTCTTCGAAGTATGCGATTGTCTCGGCATTGTTCCAGGTCGAGTGCCGCACTTCCACCACTCGAGGGTACTCAATGAATTGGCGAAGAAGCATTTCCAGATACTCGCGATTGAGGGACGTGTTCTTGAACGAAACCGGAAATTGGACGAGCAGAGCGCCGAACTTTCCCGTCGCCGCCAGTGCTTCTAGTCCTTCTCGCGCCAGCCGCTCGTCATCTTCATTCGGCTTGATCGAAACGGCAGAAGTTGGCTCCATGGCGGCCAAGGGAGAGTGGGTGAAGGACCGATGCAGCTTGGCCGTAAAAAGGAAGTCAGGATTGGCTTCGGTCGCAATCTTGGCCCAGAGTTTTGCGATTTCCGGCTTGATGTGGCCGTAGAAAGAAGTATTGATTTCGACCAAATCGAAGCAGCGCGCAATCAGTTCGAGCGGGTGCTTCTTCTGCCGCGACATTCCCGGCGGATAGAAGATGCCTTCCCAGTCCTTGTACGACCAGCCGGCCGGCCCTACACGAATTTTGTTTTCCTTCATCACATTCACATTCTAGGCAAATGTATTGATACGAGCCATCGGCTTTGCGGGTTGAACCGCGAAGACCCCTATTGCGCCGCTGCTCTTATCCGGCCCGAACTGACCGCCACGTCTCGCTGCAACACGACCTCGAGTGTCGTACCGGGTGCCAGCTTAACGTCGTTTCCGTGGCTCAGCATCGCAATACCAACTCCGACCGCGGCACCCAGCCCCGCGCCAATGGCCGTGCCGCTGCGCGTGCCTCGAGCCAGTCCGCCAGCCAGAGCCCCTCCTTCGGCCGCAGGAATTGCCACCTCGGCAGCTTTTGTGCCCTTATCACTATCGGCGCGAATGGTGCCCTCCTTGTCTTTCACCTTCGCCTTGTCAACCGCAGGCGCATTCTCGAGCGAACCCGGGAGCATTACCGTGTACCCACTCGGATAGATGAGGGTGGTGAAATGCATCATCACTTCGGCACGGCCTTTGACTCTACCCGCAGGCTTGACCTGCATGATTCGCCCCTGCATGTAGGTGCCCGCAGGAATCACGATGCGGTCGTTCAGCACGACCGGAAACGTCGTCTGCGCATACACCGGATCGCCCTGCTGATTGCTTTTGGTCGAAATTGCATTTTTCAAGGCCACGGGAATCTTCGTACCTGCCGGGATGGTGATCTCATCTGCGCCCCCGGTTGCACCCTGAACCAGCTTGGGCTGATCGGTTTTTGTAACTTCCTGGGCGGCGGCAACCGCAAGCAACAGCGACAAGAATGCAAGCACGATGCGCATACTTCCTCCCAAAAACCACTTTCGAAGTACGATGCACCCAAACCGGGCAAGGTAACTTCTGCGTGATATTATGCGACCTCGATGCAAGGAGGTCTCATGCGTTTGATCATAATTTTGCTTTTGGCTGTCCTGTCGGCAAGCGCACAGAACTGGGGTACCGCGCTTTCCGACCTTCCTAAGCCCAAGGATTACCGGCTCCGGCGTTCCTCGAGCTACGACCGTACCGGTGGAAACGCCGATGCCCGCCGGGTCGCGCCCGGGGACACGATCACCGTTTTCGAGGAAGCCGGCCCCGGCCAGATCTCCCATATCTGGTTCACCATCGCCGACAAAGAAGAAAAGCACCTGAAGAGAATCGTCCTGCGGGCGTACTGGGACGGAGAAACCACGCCCAGCATCGAAACCCCGATCGGTGACTTCTTTGGATTGGGCCATGGGGACTACTTTCTTTACCAATCGGCGCCGCTGGCCGTTGGGGCCGACAAAGCCTTGAACAGCTTTTTCCCGATGCCTTTCCGTAAGCACGCGCGGATCACGGTCGTAAATGAAGGCGGCGAACCTATCGATGCCCTCTATTGGAACATCGATTGGCGCCAATTTTCTTCTCCGCTTCCTGCCGATATGCTTTACTTTCATGCCCAGTATCGTCAGGCCACGCCGGCCACCGCTATTCCGGAAGCAAAAACCAATCTCGACGGCAAGAACAACTACGTCTGGTTGGAGACTTCAGGCAGAGGTCATTTCGTCGGAGTGACCATGTCGGTCTTTGAGAACGACGACCGCTGGTGGGGGGAGGGCGACGACATGTTCTTTGTGGATGGCGAAAAGCTGCCCTCGATCAATGGGACGGGAACAGAAGATTACTTCCTGGGCGCCTGGGATTTTGGCGGCAAGCCGTTTTCATATCAGTTATTCGGCGCGCCTGTAGTCGGCCCGGAAAAGAAAGGCTCTAAGTGGTCGCTCTACCGCTTTCATTTGGACTCGCCGATCCCGTTTCAGAAATCTCTGCGCGCGACCATTGAGCATGGGACCTCGGATGATCGCGGCGACAACTTCTATTCAGTCGCCTATTGGTATCAAACCGAGCCGCATGGGGCGTTCCCGAAACTACCCGCGGTGGATGAACGGTTGAAATAGCGAGGTACTCAGCCGGGGCAACCGATTGCTACCGGTGTTCTGCCAAGCGCCTGAGCTGGTTTTCCCGAATGTTCCCCATGAACTGCGACTGCAGCCGCTGGGCGCAGAGCTCGCCGCAGACGTGCAGCGTCCCTTCGCGATTCGCAATCTCCTCATCCCAGGCGCACAAATACAATACCGGTTGGCTGAAGTTCACCGCCGAGGTCCACATCAGCCACCACCGGTCCGAGGTCTTCTTCAGCACTCCACAATTGGGGCCGGCACAACGAAAAAATGCTTCTGCGACGGGCGACTTGAGATTACCAAGCTTCATGCGAGAACTGCTCCTGGCTGGATTGCCCCATTGTAGCGGGAATGAAGCGGCAGCCGAAGGCTAAGTTTGGGCCCATCACTTGTAGATCAGATAACGATCGCGGAGTTGCTGGAATTTCTGCAAGTCCTCTTGCCAGTCCAACCCGATCCGGCGTGGATCTTCACCATTGCTGAGTGCGTTCAAGACGCGCTGATTGGCCAAGATATCCGCCATCTTCTCCATGTGGAACTGTTCGGGGTAGAGCGTGTGCAGGGCGGAGGCTAGTTCGAATCCGAGCTGCGGGCTATCGAGAAACTCCCGGCCGGTCACAAAGATATTGACTCCATGGCACTCCTGAGCTGAGTAGTTGCTCGCCGTTGGTGTGAAGGTTACAGGAACGAAGCGTACACCGGGAATCTGGCGTCCGTTCAAGTAAGAAGCCAGTTCGCGCGCATGGACCCAGGGCGCGCCCAACACCTCGAAGGGCGTCTCGGTACCGCGTCCGACCGAGACGTTGGTGCCTTCAACCAGCGCCACGCCGGGATAGAGCGTCGCTTCGTTCAGGCTGCGGAGGTTCGGTGAAGGATTTGTCCACTCCAGGCCAGTCTCGTCAAACCAGTCGCCGCGCATCCATCCCTGCATGGGAATGACCGTGAGTTTCGCATGGATGTTGTGTTCGGTGTTGAACATCTGCGCCAACTCACCGAGAGTCATTCCATGCCGTACGGGGATCGGCCCGTAATTGGTAAAGTTCTCGCGGCCTGGCTCCGACATTGGGCCCTGAACCACGGCGCCCATCAAAGGATTTGGCCGGTCCAAGACGACGAGTTCAATGCCTGCTTTCGCGGCGGCTTCCAGGAAGTATCCTACCGTCGTTTCATAGGTGTAGAAGCGAACTCCAGCATCTTGGATATCAACGACGATCGCATCCAGATTTCGTAAGGCTTCAGCCGGAGGGCGTCGGGCTGCGTCGGTGGCGCCGTATACGCTGTAAACCGGAAGGCCGGTCGCGGCGTCCCGGGTGTTGCCGATTTTCGTGGTGTCAAGCGCTCCCGTCACGCCGTGTTCGGGGCTGAAGATCGCGGTCAGTTGCATTCCCTGCGCATGCGCCAGAACGTCTATGGTGCGACGTTGGGAAGAATCGAGGCCGCTCTGGTTGGTCAGCAAACCGAGGCGTTTGCCTTTGAGCACAGCCAAGCCTTGAGCTTCAAGAACATCAATTCCGGTCAGCACCGATCCGTTGCGGTTCGCAATCCGCCGTTGCGAGGGCATGCTCTCGTTGTAGCCGGTAATTGTCTTCCACCGCAGTAGCTCAACCTGTGAGGGTGTCAGGTTGAGCTCGGCTCGGACCGCGGTCGCCACTTTCGACCGCAGCGAAACCGCCGAACCCTGCCCGCGTGGGTGAACTGCATTCGTCAGCAGGATGAGATAGGTGTTTGTAGTCGGATCGATCCATAGGGATGTGCCGGTGAATCCCGTGTGCCCGAAGGACCCAACCGGCAACAGTTCGCCACGGTTGTGCGATAAGGGCGAGTCAATGTCCCATCCCAGTCCACGCAGAGTCGACCCGTTTGCCGGCTGCTGAGGCGTGGTCATCTTCTCGATGGCAGGCGGTAAAAGTACGGAGCTTCCGCCGAGCAGCGCTTGTGCGAACCTGGCCAGGTCGTCTGCGGTGGAAAATAATCCAGCTTGTCCTGCGATGCCCCCCATTCGCCGCACCGTCGGATCATGAACCACTCCGCGCAGCATCTGGCCATGCTCGTCGTACTCGGTAGGAGCGATTTCTGGCAGCCATGCCGGCGGAGGGCGGAAAGCGGTTTTAGTCATCCCTAAGGGAACAAAGATGTTCTGTGCGCAATAGGAATCGAGCGGCGTTTGGGCAACTCGCTCAACGATAGCGCCAAGCACGATGTAGTCAACGTCGCTGTAGACGAATCTGCTCTCCGGCGGTGAAATTGGCACAATGCCGAACGCCATGCTGTATGCGGTCTCGCGGCCCGACCAGGGAGATTTCAAATCCAGGGATGGCGGCAGGCCTGAATAATGGGTCATCAAATCGCGAACGGTGATGTCGCCTTTGCCGTTCTGGCCAAACTCCGGGATGTATTTCACCACCGGATCATTCAGCCGAAGTTTGCCTTGTTCGATCAGTTGCATGGCCGCCGTCGTGGTCGCGACTACTTTCGTCAGCGAGGCAACATCGAAGATCGTAGACACGGTCATCGGGGTTCGACTCGGCTCAAGCGACCGCATGCCATAGGCCTTGCGATAGATAACTTGGCCGTCGTGGCCAATCAGTAGAACCGCGCCGGGGATCTGGTGATCGTCAATAGCGTTCTGGATTACGGAGTCGACCCGGGAGAGCCCAGAATCGCTTTGCTGGCATAGGGCGTTCAGCCCGGCGAGCAGCAGGACGCAGGCAGTCAGCGAAGTTGTAGTCAAGGTGCGGATGTCTCGAATTTACAACAGCCATAGCACGACCGATCAAGTTACGGACGAACGGGGTGCCATCTGTGCCAATCCGTACCGGGCCGGTCGGTCTTATGCTGGTGATGTGATCGAAGCATTTGCGGATCAGGGGAAGGTGTTCGGGGAGGCGTTTCGGGTGCTCGAGCAGGCCATCGCTGCTCGGGCGTTTCCAGGTGCCTCGATCGCGGTCACGCTCTCAGAAAAGCTTGTAGCGTTGCAGTCCTTTGGCCGATTCACCTATGAATCCGCCTCGCCGTCGATAGCCACCGACACGATCTTCGACCTGGCTTCGGTGACAAAAGTCGTGGCGACGACCACGATGGCCATGCTGCTCTACGAGCGCGGCCAGCTTGACTTGGACCTGCCCGTAGCCGGCGTTCTGCCCGAGTTTGCGTCGGAAGATCCGCGCCGGGATACAGTCACTCTTCATATGCTCCTGACCCACAGTTCCGGGTTGCCCGCCTACGAAAAGCTTTTTCTGCAGGCGTCGAGCAAAGAATCTTTGCTCGATCGAGCCTTCAAGGTTCCGTTGAAGTATTCTCCGGGAATCCGCGCCGAATACAGCGATGTCGGGTTCATTCTTTTTGGCGTGGCGCTAGAGAGGATTGCCGGCGAGACCATCGATAGCTTCTGCCAGCGCGAGGTCTTCGGTTCGCTGGGGATGGCGCACACCGGCTTCAATCCTCCCGCGGACTGCAAGCACGAGATTCCTCCGACGGCGGAAGACAGGACATTCCGCAAGCGCATTATTCAAGGCGAAGTCCAGGACGAAAATGCGAGCGTGCTGGGCGGAGTAGCTGCCCACGCAGGCTTGTTTTCCACTGCCTCCGATGTGGCCGGCTTCGCGCAATCGATGCTTAGGGGGGGCAGTCCGATTCTGCGGCCGGAAACCATCACGCGGTTTACAACCCGTGAGAGGTCACCGGCCGGAACCTCGCGTGCTCTAGGTTGGGATACGCCTTCGGCGCCTTCGCAATCCGGCCGATATTTCTCGACTGCTTCCTTCGGCCACCTTGGATATACGGGGACATCTTTGTGGATCGATCCGGCCCGCCAGCTTTCCGTGACCTTGCTGACCAACCGCACCTGGCCTGACTGCTCAAAACAGGAGATCAAGCAGGTTCGTCCCCAGTTCCACGATGCAGTCGTCGAGGCGATCGAGGGGGCGAAAAAGTAAACCGATGGCACGTAGAAAAGCCAAACTCGACCTTCGCGCGCTCAGCACCGAGCAACCGAACCCCACAACCGGCGAACTGGATACGAAGTCCGCCCTTGAGATTGCCCGAATCATCAATGCGGAAGACGCAAAGGTTGCAGCCGCGGTTCAACGTGCGCTCCCACAAATTGCCACCGCGATCGAGTGGGTCGCCGAAGCACTCCGAAACGGTGGGCGTCTTCTCTATGTCGGAGCCGGAACGAGCGGCCGCATCGCAGCGCTTGACGCCGCTGAATGCCCACCCACTTTCAACACCAGTCCAACCATGGTTCAGTTCGTAATCGCGGGAGGAGCCAAGGCCTTGGCCGGAGCCACGGAGGCCGACGAAGACTCTCGCGCTCTGGGCGTTCGCGAAATAAGGCGCAAACGCGTCAACAAGGAAGATGTGGTCATCGGTCTGGCCGCGAGCGGACGCACTCCGTTCACCGTAGCTGCGGTCGAGGCGGCGCGTTCGAAAGGCGCGAGAACCATCGCCATCACTTGCAATGGCGGTTCTCCGATGGCGAAAGCTGCAGAGCTTGCCATCGTGGTCCCTACCGGCCCCGAGGTGATCGCCGGCTCTACCCGGATGAAAGCCGGAACCGCGGAAAAAATGGTGCTCAACATCATCTCGACCGGCGCCATGGTGCGTCTCGGCTACGTTTATGGCAACCTGATGGTGAACCTGCATCGCAAGAACTCCAAGCTGGCCGAGCGTTCGATCGGAATTGTCGAGCGGGCGCTCGGTTTGGCATCTCGCGATGCTCGGAGCGCGCTGAGGAGCGCTCGCGATAGCGTCCCGCTAGCCATCGTGATGTCGAAAGCGGAGGTGAAGCGCTCGATCGCCTTAGGGGCGCTTACGCGCTCCCACGGGCACGTGCGAAACGCCATCGGTTTGGCGAAGAAGATGCGAGACGAAAATCGGTGAGTTGCAATGGCCAGGAAGCCAAACGGCCGGCTGTTCAGCCATATTGCTGGTAAGCAAGGAGATCGAGCTCGGAAGGGGACGAAAGAAATCTAGAGGCGCCGAGCCCACAGCGCGGCTAATTGCCCACACTGTGCTCGTCCGCATACAACTATGGACAAGTTTGTAATTCGCGGCGGAAATCCTCTACTCGGCACGGTCCGCATCAGCGGAGCGAAGAATGCGGCTCTGCCCGCCATGGCGGCCGCCCTGCTCACCGAAGAGCCGGTCATCCTGGAGAACGTTCCGCAGGTGCGCGATATCGAGACGACGCGCAGGCTGCTTTCCGCCATGGGGGCCGAGGTCGAACTTGGCTACGGGCGCGCGCGCAATCGGACGAGCATCTGCTGCAAGAATCTATCGGCGCCGGAAGCCTCCTACGAGCTGGTGAAGACCATGCGGGCTTCGACCCTCGTCCTCGGACCGCTGGTCGCGCGATGTGGGCGTGCGCGGGTGTCGCTCCCCGGAGGCTGCGCGATCGGAGCACGACCGATCGACCTGCACATCAAAGGACTGGAACGCCTGGGGGCAAAGATCGATCAGCAGCACGGCTATGTCGAGGCTTCTGCCGAGCGGCTCAAAGGTGCGGAAATCGTCTTCGACAAGATCACCGTGACGGGAACGGAGGATCTGCTGATGGCGGCGGCGCTGGCTGACGGTGAAACCCGGATGCAGAACTGCGCGCGCGAGCCGGAGGTTGCCGATCTCGCCGACTTGCTGAACAAGATGGGAGCGAAGATCGAAGGCGCGGGCACGCCGGAGATCCGAATTCAGGGTGTTTCCAAGCTCCACGGTGCCAAACACCGCATTATCCCGGATCGCATTGAAGCTGCAACTTTCATCATTGCCGGTGCCCTGACCGACGGCGATCTGAACATCTCCGGATGCGAACCGAAACATCTCGGTGCGCTACTTCAGAAACTTCAGGAGGTTGGCGTTAGGACCAACAGTACCTCGGATTCGGTCCGGGTCGAGGGCTCTAGCGTGCTGAAGGCTGCCGATGTGATCACCGAGGAGTACCCTGGCTTTCCCACCGACGTTCAGGCGCAATACATGGCGCTTGCCACCCAGGCCGAGGGAACCTCGATTATTGCCGAAAACATCTTCGAGAACCGTTTCATGCACGCCCTCGAGATGGTGCGCATGGGCGCGAACATCAAGATCGAAGGCCGACGCGCGGTGGTGCGCGGCAAATCGCAACTCAGTGGCGCAGCCGTTCTGGCATCCGATCTTCGGGCTTCCGCGTCTTTGGTGCTCGCGGCGCTGGTAGCCGATGGCGAAACCATCATCGACCGCGTCTATCACATTGACCGGGGCTACGAAAATATTGAGGAGAAATTGCGCGCAGTCGGCGCGCAGATACGCAGGATCGGGGAGTTCTTGCCAAAAAAGCGGTGACTTGAAGGTTGCCCACCCCGGCCGAGCTGGTTGGCGAGGGCGGGCAACTCCGAAACCAACCTACTTGGGTTGTTTTCCTATCCGCAGGTAGGGCTTCAATGTCCTGATTCCGTCAGGGAACTTTTTCTTCACCTCTTCGTCGGCCATGGCGGCAGGAACAACCACATCGTCCCCCGGCTGCCAGTTCACCGGGGTCGATACCCCAGCCCGAGCTGTAAGCTGCAAGGAATCAAGGATTCGCAAAATTTCCGCGAAGTTTCGGCCGGTGCTCATGGGATAGACCAGCATGGTCTTAATCTTCTTGTCCGGCCCTATGATGAAAACGGTCCGCACGGTTGCATTCTCAGCTGGCGTTCGCCCCTCCGAAGTGCTGCCTGCGCTTGCTGGGAGCATGTTGTAGAGCTGCGCGACCTTCAGTTGTGGATCTCCGATCATCGGATAGTTCACCTTGTGCCCCTGGGTCTCCTCGATGTCAACCGACCATTTGCTGTGGCTTGCAACTGGGTCCACGCTCAAGCCGATGATCTTGGTATTGCGCTTCTTGAACTCCGGTTCCAAGCTCGCCATGTGGCCGAGTTCGGTCGTGCACACGGGCGTGAAATCCTTGGGATGAGAGAACAGAACTGCCCATCCATCTCCGAGCCATTCGTGGAAGCGAATGGAGCCTTGGGTGGTATCTGCCGTGAAATCCGGGGCAACATCGTTGATGCGTAGCATTGCTGGAGCTGACTCAAGCGTGGCGGTACTCATAATTCCTCCTAAAACTGAAATTCTGGGATCTGGAGTAAAACTGTCGGAAAAAACGAAACCCACCGGGCGGTTGCCGGGCGGGTCAGGATTTTTATGCCTACCTACCCAGACGCCGGCGCAAAACTACAACAGCATCCGAGGAACGACGTCTGCATGCCGATAGGATACGCAAGCGTCAAAGTGCCCGTCAAACGCAAGCCTCCCGTCAAAAGATCGCCGGCAAGGGCATCCCGGGCCGGGGGTAAATTCAATTTTGTTGCGGTTCCGTTCTACGACCGTGCCGCGGGTAAGGCGTTGAATTCTCCTGGCCGAAATTCCTGCACCTTTCTGGTCCTGCATTCAATCCAACCCCCATGGCAGACCACGCGCGCAAGTTGGCTTTCACCCAGTTTGATGTGTTCACCTGCCGTCCGCTCGAAGGCAATCCGCTTGCGGTTGTCCATGACGCGTCTGGTCTTTCAGACCCGGAAATGCAGTCCATCGCTCGCGAGATGAACCTGTCGGAGACGACGTTTATCTTCCCCCGTGACGCTGCCATCGAGCGCGTTCGAGGCATTCGTGTGCGCATTTTCACCGTGCAAGAAGAGTTGCCCTTCGCCGGGCACCCCACTCTCGGCACTGCGTTCTTCCTGCGTGGCAATTCCGGGGCGAGTGAGAGCAAACTCGATCTCAACGTCGGAACCATCCCAGTCAGTTTCGAACAGCGCCCTGGCGAGCCCGTCTTTGGCGAGATGACGCAGCGCGATCCGGAATTCGGCATGACGCACGATCGCCAAACCATTTCGAACGTCACCGGTATCCCCCTAGAGGATCTTGATCCGGCTTTGCCGATTCAAACCGTCTCGACCGGAACGCCCTTCACCATGCTTCCCATCCGCAATCTGGAGGCAATCAGCAGACTTCAACTCAAGCAGCGCGAATCCTCGGAATACTTAAGGAAGTCTGATGGAAGATTTTTTTTCTGCGTTACTCGCGAGACTGTTGACTCTTCTGCGCGAGTTCACGCGCGCATGCTTTTCTACAATGGAGAGGATCCTGCCACTGGTTCGGCATCGGGTTGCTGCGCCGGGTGGATGGTTCAGCATGGAATTGCGCGGCCCGATGAGCGTGTCATGATCGAGCAAGGCATCGAGATGAAGCGGCCCAGCCGGATTTTTGTTCGTGCCTCTCGAAACAATGACAGAGTGGTTAATGTACGGGTCGGTGGAAATGTTGTTGAAGTTTTGCGCGGAGAACTCTTCTTCTGAATGCACGAACGCGAACATACGCGAAAAATCAGCGCACGCACACACGCTGGGTTTTTGCAACCGGCAAATTTCGCATTGGCATTCGCGTTACTTTACACGCGGTCCTTCCGTCGATAGGATTCATCTCGCTCTAGTCGATTTTTCAACCAATTTTTTTCCATTTTTCTCGCGGGGCAATCCGCGCTGGTAGGAATGTCTGATGAAACCGAAAAGAACGATCTTGTGCGTTGATGACAATGAACAATCTCTCTCCATTCGCAAAGTGTTGCTCGAAACACGCGGGTATCGCGTGCTCGCGTACACCGATGCGAAGCAGGCTCTGGAACGCTTTGCCCTGGGTGGTGTCGACCTGGTCTTGACCGACCTCGTCATGCCTGGCGTAGACGGTTCCAAGCTCATTCAGGGCGTAAAAAACATTTCACCTGAGACTCCGGCCATCCTGGTTTCAGGCACGGTGAAGATCTACGAGCACGAAAGTTCGGCCGATCTTTTTCTGGCAAAAGGGATGTACATGCCCGCCGACCTGCTGGAGCGGATTCGCCTCCTGCTGGTTCGCAAGCGTGGACCGAAACGCTCGCATTTCCGCACTTCGAGTACTCCTCAGCCCCCTACAACCAACTTTACAGCCGCGACCGCATAACCCTAGGGCACGCTTCGGGGGATTGGGTTTGCCGTAAGTCGCCGCAGGCGCTTCTTGGGGTTGGTTTTGGGCAGTGCAACGACGAACAAGCCCTTGACAGGGCTAGGGTACGGGACGAGAGCCCGGGGCGAGTGCCCCGGGTCCCTTGTGGCACGTGCGCCGATCCCCTCCCTTCTCCGTGTTGTAAGATCAATACTTCGCATGCCGCCTATCATCGAAGCTGTAGATCTGCGCAAGACCTATCACATCGGGAAAATCGACGTGAACGCGTTGTGCGGAGTTTCGTTCACGGTAGAAAGAGGCGAATTCGTCAGCATCGTGGGGCCTTCTGGTAGCGGGAAGTCGACCCTGTTCTACCTCCTCGGAGGGTTGACGCGTGCCGATGGCGGCAAAGTCGTCGTCGATGGGGTTGATTTCGCCCGACTTTCCGACGCCGAGCGCACTCGCATGCGCAAGTCGAAGATTGGGTTTGTGTTTCAAAAGTTCAATCTGTTGCCGACCCTCGACGCGCGCTCCAATATCGAGGTTGCCGTCGATATCGCCGGGAAGAACGGCGATCACGACCCGGCTTATCTTGAAAAAATCGTCGGGCTCCTGGGTCTCAGCAAGCGCATGAGTCACCGGCCCGCGGAGCTTTCCGGAGGCGAGCAACAGCGTATCGCTTTGGCAAGAGCACTGGTGAATCGCCCCGCCATTGTGTTAGCAGACGAGCCCACCGGCAACCTGGACTCAAGGAACTCGGAGATTGTCCTCGGTATGCTTCGCCACTCTAATAAAGAGCTGGGTCAGACGGTGCTCATGATCACGCACAACCCGGAAGCTGCGGCCTATGGTGATCGCATCATCCACATGCGCGACGGCCAGATCGTGCAGCCCGAGCAGGATCCTCAGTGGCATACCGGACATTGACATACCCTGCAAGTGACTGGAGCTTCAGCGAGCGGGTTGCCAGCTGCCATCGGCGGAGCCGTCGGGACTGGCAATGACGACAATGTAGCCGTCTGGATCGTTCATCCAACATTCCCAATGATTTGGTCCGCCGTCCTCGCCCGGAGGGGGATTTCTATGTTTCGGCAGCAGGATCTTTGCTTCCATTTCGGTGGCGCGCTCGATCACCGCGTCGAAGTCTTGAACCTCAAACCACAATAGGACGCCATTTCCATAAGGACGATCCTCAGGGTTGCCGATTCTTCCGTGGTGATGCTCTACCTCGAAACGGTGAAGCTGCAAGGCGAGCTGGCCATTCCACACCAGTCGCTCATACTCCCGCCCTCCGTGATCGCTCCGGCAGCCTAGCAAACGCTGGTACCAGCGGCTGCTTGCCTCGACGTCGGTTACGGCAATGAGAGGTTGAGGCCGCATAGACTTTCTCCTTGCGGAATCCTGAGGTTTGTCCTCATCGAGCGTTCATCGATGCTGATCTATCGTATCTCACTCGCTGAATGAGCCTCTGAGTTCAGCATGCCGCCGGGGAGGAGTTCTCCAAGCGAGTCTCCCATTCTCGCGAGAAGCTGCGGGCTAGTTTATAATCGAGTCACCGAAGCAGGAACCTTGAACCCCCAAGCAGGTGTTCTTGCCCATCCCTGGAACGAATAGGGAGTAGGTTTTTAGAGTGTTGGATGCTGAGCGGGAGTAACTCAGCGGTAGAGTGCGACCTTGCCAAGGTCGAAGTCGCGGGTTCAAATCCCGTCTCCCGCTCCAATCTCAAGAAATTGCTCTTTCTTCCGGTCTTCGCCGCTTCGTTCTCATCCTCCAGCCTCAAGCGGTCACTAAAACCAAAATCAATAGTCAGTTCGCCCCCGAACACCCCTTTCCGGGCTATGCCAATCGAGAAGACTTCTAAAAAATTGGAAGGGGAAGTCGCCTGAAGTACACGACGCGTTGTCTTGGTTAAGCTACCCCGGCGATGCCGAGACACTCACTCCTGCACGGAAACGATGCTGCACGCGTGCGAGCCGTCGTCTACCCAAGACGTCCCGTCGGCGAACGCGACTTGCTGCAGGAAAGCCTGCACATACGGGTAGAGAAAATTCTGCGCCAGACGGGTTTGCCAAATTGAGGTGCGCCGCGCGTGCGCCGACATGTGCACGTTCTCTGAGAGCCCCAGCGGAAAGCTGTGCGCCCTGCCCGCGTGATCGAAAAACGTTAGGGCGAACTGATAACGTACGACCGGCTGGCCGGATGTGGTAGTGAACACGATCGCGATTTGCGAGTCGATGTTTTTTACCAGAACCGGCTGGATGGGGCACGATGCCGTCTGCGCCTGGGACGTGGATAGAAAAACTGTCCACGCAGCCGCGCATACAAGAAGCTTGATGAGCGAGTTTTTACTGTACCGTCGCATAAACCGTCTGCTTGAAAATGTGGTTAGACGTGTCCACGGCTTGTACCGTGATTCTGTGAGTCTTGCCGCGGGTCATCGAGACATACGCATTGACCGAGCCGCCATTGACCTGATATGCCTTGGTCGTTCCATCGACCCAGACCTCCAAGTGACCTACCGGGGTGCTGTCGGTTGCCTTGGCGATGATGTGAACTGGATTGAGCACGATCGAGTTCGCCGTGGGTTGGCAGATTGTGACCGTGAGATTGGTTGTGTTGATCGTGCAACCTGGCGGCAGAGAAAAATTCAAAGAAGCGGTTGCACCAGCGGCAAGCGTGATTGTGGAACTTGCGCTGCCGTAGCCCGGTTGTGCGGCACTCACCGTAACCGGGGTTCCCGCAGGAACGTTGATCAATTTGTATACCCCGCTGCTGTTCGTGAGCGTATTGCCGCCGCCATAGCTCACGGTCGCCCCAGATAAGCCCTGGGCGGTGTCATCCTTGACGATCTGCCCAGTAATCGTGCCCGTGGCTCCGGTTGTGCCCCCTCCCCCCGTTGTCCCACCCGATGTCCCGCCGCCCGATGTCCCGCCGGTGTTTCCACCATTCGAGCCCGAAGAGGGTGTTAGAACGAAGTTCTCAGCCACCTTCGAGCCGCTTCCCAGGTTTGCGGTAGTTGTAAATGAGTTAAAGCCGTTGGCCGAAGCCGTCAATTGGTATGTTCCTGCGGGAATATTTCCCGAAGCGTATTGGCCCGAGGTATTGGTCGTGATGGTCTCGTCAAAAGCACTCGTGCTCGCGCTTCCCACGAAATGGATCGTCGCTCCAGAGATGGACGCCCCAGTACTGTCGGTAGCTGAACCTTGAAACTGTCCCGCCCCGGTCCCCAAGAACAGCTTGCCGCTTGCCGTCATGCCCGGCCCAACTTCGATATTTCGGCCGACCGATACATAGCTTCCTGAACTCGCGACTACCGAATACGTGTTAGGCGCCAACCCCCCGAGAACGTAGCTGCCCGAGGTATTTGTGGCTGTTGACCCAGTGTTGGACGCAATTGCCGCATTAACCAGCGCGCTACAGGTCGAAATGTCCTTGACCACGCCCGAAATGCTTCCCGCGCCTGTTCCCGTCCACTTATGCCAAGAAATCGTGAACTGATTTCCGGAATCAGTGAGATAGCTATTCAAGTAAGGCGAGTAGGTCAGCACATCGATAGTGTCAGTTGAGGGATGGAACTTCATGATGCGCAGATATCCGTTCCCGCCATTCGACACATTCTGGTAGTTTGCGAGAATCTGGGTGACAAGATTCCCGGCTGTACCCATGTCTGCTCGTCGCCCCGTCGCATCTTGACCGGCACCTCGGACCTCGTGCCCGCTCAACACCAGGCTGATGTTTTTGTACTGGCGTACGAGCTTCGTCCACATGGCATCACCATCGTTGTCTCCCCCAAGTCCGTAGTACTGCGCGTCAAAGCTGTTACAGGCTGAGATGCGTGTGTTATCGAAATACTCGTAAGCGTGGGTGATAATGATGGTTTGTGCGCCGGGGTTTTTCTGAATTACTTGCCCTGCCCAGGAAAGGGCAGCATCGCGCGGATAGAATTCGAGAGCGAGTATCAGATACTGTTGGCCGTTGATGGTCACAAACCCGTAAAAATTTTCATTGCTTCCATTCGGATAGCTTCCTTGCCAGTAGGGAGTACTCCAGTTGGCCGTATTCTGATATCGCGGCGGGCCGAAATAGTGATTGAAGTTAGAGGTCGAGGAGGTTCGTCCGTTCGGATTGTTGCCATTGTAATCGTGGTTTCCGATCGCTGCGAAGTATGGAATGTGTGCGGCATCGAACTGCTTGTAAGCGGCGTCGGCTGTGACCCACTCTGTCGAACTGCTGCCATTATTCACAATGTCTCCAACCCCAAGCACAAGTTGAATATTCAGTACCGCGGCGTTGTTCACAACCCACTGTGCCTGAGAATTGAGAATTGCAGGATACGACTCGGAGTAGTACTGAGTGTCCGGCAACACGATGATGCTGAAGTCTCCATTTTGAGCTTCAGCTCTGGCTAGAAACAAAGAGAAGAGCAAGGCGACCAAGAATGAAACGAAGCAACAACGGACACGGACTAAAGCAAACATTGGGATCCCAACTACATAAAGTCTGATGCTGAGTTGAGGAAGAGGGTGCTCGCAAATAGAACAGTGAGGCTATAAAAGATTACGCGCTTCTCAGTGGGAAAACCCGTAGCGAAAAGTAAGATACAGCGAAGACGCTGACGCTGTGGTTATAACCTTGCACGCTCAGCAGGGCTTACAAGAGAGTATCCAAATTACATTCATGAAGCGTCGAGAGAAGAAATGGCTCTGGGTTTGTGTCCCATCGGTTAATACCCGTAACTCAGCACCGCAACGAACCCTCTAGGCCATCGGGTTAGTGATGAAACGATCTGGCCATCCTTTCGCAGTATCTCGAGGCAACGGCGGAGCCCCTAGAATGGCCTCGACGCTAACTTAGAGAGCGTAAGGGAAACACCTCCATTATTCCTCCAGGCCCTGAGAGAACTGGCGGGTCAAAGACGGGCAAGCCATGCAGGCGCGGCATCCAATTGATTGAGCTCAGTTGATTGGGACACACCTCTCCACTCGTCCGGAAAAATAACCGACGAGCTCTAGGGCGTCGGGAGCGTTGCGGCGCAGCCGTTTTCAGCAGCGAGCCGTCCTGATCGTAAGGGCCGAGTAGGAACCGGCTCGCTTGCGTGCGGCCAGAGTGTAATCGAGATTTATCTGTGCACCCTACCCCTTTACCCGAGCCAAAAGTGCCATCTGAGGGTACGAGATTGCGAAATAGTTTCACCTGTCAGGAATGTCAGGTTTAGGCAAGATCGTTGCTAGGAATGAAGTTCGCGCTCTGTTTGTGGCCAGCGCCGGTCATTGAGAACAAGCTGCCTTCTTAGATATAGGCGAAGGCCGTGGAACAGGGAGTGGCGCCTCCATCCACTCCTCCCCAAAAAGGCATTCCAATTGGCCCCTAGCTTGTGGTTTCTCTCGGAATTTGGCGATCCGTGGGCGTGCTTCGGTGTCAGGCCGTCTTACGCTCGGTCTTGTCGGCAGGAGTGATCTTATCGAGTTCCTGGGCGCTTTGGGCATCTAGCTTCTTGATGAGTTCCTTCGCTAGTTCATGGACTTTGTCGGCGTTTTGTTCTGCTGCGGCTTGTTTTGCCACGTCGAGCCCACCACCGGGTGGCTTTACGTCGTTTTTCGCCATGGCGCCTCCCCTTGCAAACGAATCATACCGCGTTCCCGGTTTAGCGTTCCGTAAAATTTGCTAAGGATTTGTGCGCGGCGGCAGCTCCCCATTCCCTGGTTGATTGGACAGTTCTGTCTGCCAGGGTTCAGCGCTACTTTGGGATATTTCAATGGTCCCAACATGCTTCATATCCTCGTTTGGAGCGGTCAGGCGGCCTGCTTTGATTCGAAGCCAGGGGCGCGAGAGGATTTGTATGGTCGTCACGTTCAAGAACTGCGACGCTTCCGAATCCCGGCGGGAAGGAGTTTTTCGACCTCCCATCAGAATCCTCGATGGCAAGGACGGCTTTGAGGACGGTGAGTATGAACTGGTCCTTGGCGAACAGATATTTCCTCTCACGAAAATCGGAGGGAATTACTTGGAAATCGTTGAAGCGATGGTGGTGCAGTGAATCTTGATCAATTGTGGGAACAAGCGGGGCGGGCCTGATAGGCTGCGCAGTGATCTTCAACCAAATCTAAAACGCCCCGAGGGTACGGGATAGAACTGCGTCGCGACTGTTCTGACCCTGTCATCCTTCGTAGAGTTCGCTGAGTATATCCGCATTCAGTGGTCCATCGTCGAACTTGGTTGAGCCGGTAATTACTATGGCCATGAAATTTCGGGGCACTAGCCTTTCGGCGTGGATGATTCCGCTAGCGTATGCGGGGGGAGCCATCGTGTTCAGCTTCGCAGCTCCCCGACTGGGTCAAACTTTGTGGCCCAATCTCACCTCTACCGTCAGCGTGAACGCTGCCATCGGAATTTATTCGTCTGTAGCGTCCGGCATGCTTGCACTCACGGCCATCGTTTTCTCGCTGACCTTCGTGATGGTGCAGTTCAGTGCTACGGCCTACTCCCCCCGGCTTGTGCTCTGGGTCGCACGCGATTCATTCATACCTCATGCCATGGGCGTGTTTACCGGTACTTTCCTTTACGCACTCGCTTCGATTGCTTGGGTGGACCGCGCCGGTTCCGGGAGAGTCCCTTTGATCGGAGCCGTGGGCGTAATCGCATTGCTCATCGTCAGCATCATTATCTTCATCGGGCTGATTCAAAGGGTGAATAGGCTACAGGTCACCCAAATGCTGATGTTCACGAGTGAACAGGGCCGAGGCGTCATCGAGAAACTCTACCCACCCATCGAAACGCCGCCCATGAGCCCGGTCGCATCCACTGAGTCTCCAAGCATCCAGATACTCCGCCACCACGGTGTCCCACGCAAGGTTCAGTCAATTGACATCTCTGCGCTCGTTCGGGTCGCGAGCGCCGCTGGAGGCGCAATCGAGATGATTTCTGCTGTTGGCGATGCTGTAATGGAATCGACACCGATTCTTCGAGTGCACGGCTGCCATGGTCACGTTCCAGAAGAGATCTTGATAAATGCGGTTCAACTTGGCAACGAACGCACCTTCGAGCAAGACCCCAAGTATGCCATTCGGCTCCTTGTGGACATCGCGATTAAAGCCCTGTCTCCCGCCGTCAATGACCCTACTACCGCGGTGCAGACGTTGGATGAGATTGAGGACCTTCTGATTCGACTGGGCCGCCGTAGGCTCGAGATCGGCACCTTTCGCGATGGAAGTGGGGAACTTCGTCTCTCAGTTATTTTTCCGACTTGGGACGATTTCCTTACCCTTGCACTTGACGAAATTCGTTTTTATGGCGCCACTAGCGTTCAAGTCATGCGACGAATGATGGCTCTCGTCAACGAGTTGCTCTTGATCATGCCAGAGGAGCGGCACCCCGCCCTTCGCTACTGGCTCGATCGGCTTCAAACCACGGTCGCAGGCACATTTCGAGACCCCAGGGATGTCTTGGATGCGTCACTTGAAGACCGGCAGGGGCTTGGCAGTTCCCGGCCGAGTGCAAGAACCTAGCGATCGGTCTCGCCGCACAACATGTGGCAGTCTGCCAGATGAGTGGCATATTGGGGTGGCCGTCGCTCTCCGGATGTCAGGTTCCGATCGAAGGCTTAGCGACCGCCTTTCGACGTCCATGCCCAAGCGAAGCAGGTCCCCAAATGAAGTCCGTCGGCAGCGGATCGCTCGGTTGTGTCTAATTTCCTGCGCCGGTTCGCGGACGATTGGCGCCAGCAAGACCGGTTTTGCTTGTGCTTGCCCTTGCTCCGCCCCTCTGTGTAAACTTCGTCGGTATAATAACGAAGGCACCAGGCAAATGGCGCGGTACCCAAGTGGTAAGGGAGAGGTCTGCAAAACCTTTATGCGTCGGTTCGATTCCGACCCGCGCCTCCATCTTTTCAGCAACTTGCAAAAGGCTCTTCATCCTCCTCTTGAATCGGGATTTCTCTCTCCTTGAGTCTCATCCCGGGTGCGCTTCAAAACGAGGAACGCTACTTTTCTGCCAGGTGGAAGCTCAGCCCGATTGTAAATCCAATGGGATAGCCGGGGGTGGCGTGAACGCGAGACGCCCGAGAAGCCAGATCCACTGCAGGTTGTGATTCGTAGTAGTTTTGAGTCTCCCAATACTTCTTGTTGTTGAGATTGTCCACCGCGAAATTCAAGTCAAGTCCGCGGCGAATTCTTTTCGATGTGCTCAGGTCCAAGAGATCAAAGCCACTTGCCCGAATCGCAGGATCGCGGCCATCAAGCCTGTAAGCGCCGATATGTCGATACCGCAGGGAAGCGTTGAAACCCTTCCACCCGGCCACGGTTAGACCCCCATTGGCCACAGAATGAGGTGCACTATCCAGGTAAACCCGAGGGGCAGTGGCGAGATAGAAAGCATTGGAAACTTGGGTTAGACCACCATCTAGACTCGCGTGTCGCGTGATCTGCACCGATGTTTTCGCCTCCCATCCATAAGAACGGCTTGGTCCTTTGAGTTCGAAGGTGCCGTCATCGGGTATGTAAACCTGCTCGTTGGAGCGGTTGATCAAAAACATGTCCGTGCTCAACGAGAATCGGCGCATGTTGTGGGCTATTCCGACCTGATAGAAGTCGGTTGTGGATACGCGTGGAGCATTCGGCCGCTCGACCACGCCGCGAGCATCCTGGCTCGAAATGCCGCGGCCGTAACTTGCATAAAAGGCAACCGGCACGCGGGCAAAAGGTGTGTAGGAAAGATTTGCCTTTGGCTGCAAGCGTGATGCGCCCTCGAGTCCGCCAAAATCAGGGTCGATGTGATTCTGAACATCGAATCGAAAGTAGTCGAATCTGAGCCCGGCATCGAAGTGGAGCCGCTGCCTGAGGAGGTCAACGCCCTGCTGCAAGTATCCTGCCGTGTTGGTGACGTGAGCATGAGCGCTGGTTGTCACCTCAAGTGGAACTCGATTTTGTGTGTGCAGCAGGCCGACGTTGATTTCGTTGTCATTGAAATTGGAGCCCAGTGCCAGCAGGGCATTCCGACCAAAGAGCTTGTAGGGATGGAGAAACTGCGCATTGAACCCCTGCTGAAGACGAGAATCATGTTGCTGAATCTCGTCGCCGTGCACCGGATCCTTCAGGAAGAAGGTGAAATTCGAGTACAGGTCGAACAGGGACCGGGAAACAAAAACGTCCAGCTTGAAGATGTTCCCGGAAGAAAAGTCGCGTTTGTAATAGGCCCCAAGGGTACCGAGACCAACTCGTCCCCCGTCCCATGGGTCAAGAAACCCAAATCGGCTGAGTTGTCCCGTTTCGACTAGATCAACTGGAATCTGTCCCGACGAAAAGAAGTCGTTGATGCCAACATTCAGCTTGAATCCCAGGGACTGTTTTTGGTCCAGGTGCCGGGTATAGTTGCCGGTCACATTGTGGCGGTTGTAGCGCAGGGGATTCTTGAACGGCCCATCGGTGTGAGCGCCCTCATAGGCAAGGAAGGCATCGGCGTTTTCAAGCACCGGGCTGTATGCGAAAAATCCGCGGTACGCTCCAAAGGAGCCGCCTTGGATTCGCGCCGAAAATTGATCCGGCAGGCTTTCTTTAAGACGAATATGCACGACGCCCAGTCCTGAGAAATCCCCATACTCCGCGCTGAACGGCCCGCTCAAAATGTCGACATCGTCCACAAGTTCAGGAGTGAGGCTCTTCAGGGAACCCAGGTAGCCTTGTCCATGTCCCTGCGTGGCCTGATTCTGCTGAACATCGTCAACCAGGACTTTCAGTCCGCCGTTTACTCCACCGTGGTCGAGATTGAACCCAAAGCGGCGGATTTCTAGCGACTTTCCACCACCCTCATGCTGGCCAGCATTGATTCCCGCAGCCAGCGTGTCCAGGAGTTGATCGTCTCGGCTGAACAGGGTCTTGGAGTAAACAGCGTCATTTCTACGGTCGATAGTTGGCTCAAGAGCCGATGCTCGAATCACGAGAGTTTCATGCGCCGGTGGAATCCTATAGGTGATGGTCAGAACAATTCCATCTGCGGGACCGGTAGCGGAAAATGGTTGCTCGTTGGGGGCAATAAACTTGCCGCTGACTGACAACCCGATGTTTTCTGCCGGGGCTTGTAAGCTAAATCTACCTTTCTCATCGGTAATGGCGCTTTGTTTGCCCGAGTCATACTGGGCAGTAACCACAGCACCGCCAACGACTCCCCCCTGATCGTCCAGGACAACACCAGAAATCCTCCGTACGTTCCCTGCGATTGCAGGTGAACCAGTGAAAGCGCAAAAGACGAGCGCAAGAACAAGGGGTCTCATGGATACTCGGGAACGCATATCAGAAGTTCAGGCGATACTGCTGACCTTGGCGTCCTCGCTGAAGGTACGATTGCTCGGAGCCTTTGGATTTCCGTTATGCAATCCGCGGGAACGCTCTCGATTCTCGGCTATCGGGGAGTCCTGAAGTCGGTGTGGGTTCTCGCACTAGAAAGCTCAAACTCTCGCTACCGCCGATTACCAACAGAGCTCCCTGCAACTCAGTCGCTCTGGTAGGGTTAGCAGAGGTCATGAGACTTGCGCGTTCGTACGTAAAGACCTTGGTGGTTGGCCTGTCCATCTCTCTCCCTCAGGTTGGGCGGCAGACAGAACCGCAGACTCCTCCCGCCGGGCAAAAGGCCGAAGTACCTGCCAGGCCTACCCTCGACCTCACCCCCGACGCGAACGGCTCGCTCTCGCAGGCGCAGATGCAGCAGTTGTTTCGCGCGGTCGCGGCCAAGCATCTGGAAAACGACAAACGGCAACGCGACTATACCTACGTCAAGCGTGAGGTTGACACCGTGCTCGACAACGCGGGAAATCCCAAGTCGACGGAGGCAAAAACCTACGACGTGCTGGAGATTTATGGCGACCAGGTCGAGCGCCTGCTCGAAAAGGACGACAAACCGCTCTCGAAGAAGGATGCGGACAAGGAAGAAGAGAAGATCCACAAAATTATCGAGAAGCGAAAGAATGAGTCAACGCCGGACCGCAAGAAGCGCGAAGAGCGCGAGGAGAAGGAGCGCGAGCAGGGACGTAAATTCGTGACCGAAGTTGCCGATGCGTACGATTTTAAGCTGGTGGGAACCGAAAGGGTCGGCGGGCGCGAGGCCTGGGTAATTGACGGCGAGCCGCGTCCGGGATTTGTACCGCACATGAAGGAATCCAAGCTTCTGGCCAAGTTTCACGGTCGGGTGTGGATCGACAAAGCCGACCTGCAACTTTCGAGGATGGATGTTGAATGCCTGGACACGATTTCATTTGGATTGTTTCTCGCCCGCTTTCACAAAGGTTCGCGCTTTATGCTTGAACAAACGCGGGTGAATGACGAGGTCTGGTTGAAAGCCCACGTGACGGCGAAGATCGGTGTCAGGCTTGCCCTGCTGAAGGGTTTCAACATTGGTCTCGAACAGACTTTCCGCGATTACAAGAAATTCCGAGTGTCATCGAAGATCGTCGGAGGCGGCGAGGTGCAGGAGCAAAAGTAGCGGCCGCTCCCTGGCCCGAGTGGAAACCGCTTCGGGTACCCCGACCCTCGTACCTAAGGCAGAGCTGGCTCTGCCTTTCAAGTCTCATTCATAACGACCCGCCCAAAATCATTCCCCGGGGACACTTAGGCTCGCATACTAAGGCACGGTGATGTATTCGCCCGAAGACCAGTTGTTGCCAGAGCCATCCCATCCCTTGGCAACGATATGGTGCTGCCCGGGGGACAGGGGTAGAGATGTAGTGACGCTCTGACTGGATGCTTGGTAGAGCAGCACATTGTCGACATAAATCTGCACGGTTTGCACCGGGCTGTTGCCCGGAGCCGAGGCGCTCACGAGAACTGGAGATCCTACGGTGGCATTCGCGGGCGGAGATGAGATGGTAATTGGGACAGGAACAACTTTGACGGCGAATCCGCTCTTGTAAGTCGAACCCGCCTGGTTCCACGCCTGAACGACAACCCAGTGCGTTCCGCTGGCGAGGGGGAGGGCCGCTTGAACTCCGACGCCGGTTACCTCATAAGCGAGCACATTGTCGACGTAAATTTGAGTAGCAAGCACGGGAGTAGGGTCGATGCTTGCGGCCGAGAGATACATGGGTGAATAGATTGAAGAATTCGGTGCAGGCATGGTGAGTTGAACCGCTGCTTTGGCGGAGGTGACGGAGAAATTGTTCGCCAGAAGGTTGCCGCTACTGTCGGTGGCCTGCACCGTGAGCGCATGTTTTCCGGCCGAAAGTGCCAAGGGAATGTTCAGGGTGTTGCCGCTGTTTTGGTATTGAGGACTCCCGTCCACATAAAGCTGCATTTTTGTAATCGGATTTTGTCCGCCAGCGCTTGCCAGCAGCTGCACGGGAGACGATACGAGCGAGTTTGGAGCCGGACTCCTGACAACCACGGCTTGATTCTTCACGTTCACATTGACTCCGCGCTTATGAATGCCACCTTTTGTGTCCCAGGACTGCACGACCACATAATGGCTGCCCAAAGTGATAGGCAGGTAGGCATCGACGGTGCCGGCGCTCAATTGGTATTTCAGGACGCCGTCGATGTAGATCTGTGTGGCGGTTACCGGTGCAGCATTCGATGTCGCGGCCACGACGTGCAGGGGTGAAGAGACCGTGGTTTTATCAAACGGTGTCTGGATATTCACGGTATTGAAGAAATCTGCCATTGCGTTCTCAACCGCCCCCGCTCCCGGACAAGACGAAAAACTCATCATGTCGCACACGGTGCGCAGCAGGTTCGCATGGTCATACCGTATCGACGACATGTATCCGGGCTTCACCTGCGGACCGACCACGAGCGTTGCTAGCCGGCCTCCGCATCCGCTTGAAATTCGCATCGAGCAGCGGTTGTCCTGAGTCACGCCATTGCTTGCTAGGTCCGCCTCGTCCCAGACAATGAAGAGCACGCCGTCTCCTCCAGGCTGGAATTCTGGCAAGGCAAGAATCGCCGGAACATTTGTGGAAAGCCAGCTATCGGCCGCCGCGAGCGGGCCATCATGTGCGTCATTCAAGAGATTCGGGGTGATGTAGGCATAATTGGGCGTACTGTGATTCGCGATGTCGGTTGCGAGTTGGGTAAACGGCACTGAGTGAACCGCCTGGTCAGCCGCGCACGTATCCTGAAAATCGATTATGGGATTGTGACGTCGAACATAATTCAGATTGCTGATTCCGGGGAAACCTGGATAAGGAAGATCTTCCTGATAAGAGCGCCAAGAGTAACCCTGCGCGATCAGGTGGCGTCCCAGATTGTCGACGTTATAACAGCTGGTCGTCTGGTTATTGGTGGTGGTCGGTTGCCCGGCAACCAGCCACATCAGCGCGGAAATAGAGTTGTGCTGTTCGGAATAATACTGAGTTGCCAGCCCGTACTGGTTCGCGAGTGAGTTGAAGTAAGGCATGGCTGGGTTGCCAATGACGGACTCATAACTGTGATTTTCTTCGGTAAGGATCCAGATATGCATCGATTGCGGAACTTGAGCCCAAACGATACTGCTTGAGAGCAGTAGCCCCAACGCAAAAGTTTTCATGAATTCTCCTGTCGCTCGCTCAGGGACCTGGGGTCGCAGATCTGAGTGAGTACGGGCAGGAAATTACAAAGACCGAAGCGGGGCAACAATCCGGGGAACGCCTTAGTGCAATGTGCAAACTTGGTCCGGAACTCAGGTTTTCAGTGACATACAACAAGAACGCGGAAAGAAGTTTCATCCGACATTCATCTTCTATTTAAGCAATGGTCGCGCAATGCGCCATTACGAAAGATCTACGCGGCACGATGAATCTCCATTCTCAGCTTTGAAAGGGATTGTGTCTGGCCGGGAGCCGCGTCTTAAGTCCTACGCCGCCGTCATCGCCGCGATGGAAGCAGCGCTCTCATCTTCATCAGCCTGCAGCACCCGGGACCAGGTGAAGGTTATGAGCAGCGACACTCGGATGGAGGAGACGGCAGTACCCGCGGGTACCTCGACGGTTTTCTCCCGAGTGCGCACTTCGAGCACGAGTTGGCCATCGTCGGTAGTTACAGTCCACACAGGGCGCCACCAGCCTCTATACTTTAGCCAAAAGCCTGGCCCGTCGAGGAAAGTCAACCTACCGCCGCCGCCACAAGAGGATTTGAAGGTTGCAATCGGCTCCTCCGACAGAGCATCCGTGATCTCAACTCCGGTGCCGAGAAAGCCTTGGCGGCGAAAAACCCAACGACCCTCTCGCGTTTCCGCTAGAAATCTCGGGGACCAGTAACTAGGACGCGACAAGATGCCCGTAGTTTCAGCATTCCTCTTGAGCTCGTAATTCGGAGTTTGTGGGATTTTCGACCAGCTGAGGTGGTGGCGAACGATCGGAGAAAGGGGATTCATAAACACCTCCGAGAAGGCATTTTCGATCCAATTCCATGCTAGCAGACGTGTGTTAACAACAGGTTAAGGAGCAAAGTTCTGAGAAATAGAGACTTTTCCGAAATCCCATCGGGGGCTGGTTCGCAATTCGCGCCTTTCTCTCCCCCGTCGGAATTGAGCTGGGCTTTCTGTCGACTTAGTGGACGTCAAAGTTTTTTGATGGTCCAGGCCCAACTGATGCCATAATCTTGTCTCGCAAGTCTCTGCCGATTTCCCGCGAGGAGGTTGTTAGTAAATGCTTGTCCTAAAAAACCGCTTAGACAATGGTGGCCTTCCTCTCTGGAATGCGGTCTTCTGCCTGGATTGCCAGATGATCACTAGCAGTCAGGGTGACCAGTGCGCAGGCTGCAATGGACGTTCGCTCGTTAGTCTTGCTCGAATTCTTGGCGGCAGTCTGTTTGCTCATCGGGAGCAGGCGTCTCAAAAAGACGGGCGCGGGTTATTCGACGCTATGATTACCGTCGAATTGCAGCAGCTGCACGCGAAAGACTTAACCACTGCGCTCGAGAGGTTGACCGGCGTGATTGGTCCTAAGCTGGCCCAGGATCAAGCTGTATTCCACATCCATGTCACACCGTCCGGGGAAAGACCCAAATTGCAGAGCTCCCTCTGTTTCCCGGAGCGTGATGCCGCCTAGAGGGCGCAGGTCCTGATTGGTTTCGTTTTTCCCAATCGCCCTCCCTCATCGCGATATTCGACGACATTCCAGGGATCGACTGCCCCGGAAGCGTCGCCGGGTGTACACTCGTTGCGCGTCGACCTCACAACCTTGATTCGCATCTCAATGGTTCTTCCTGGCACGTTTTCAAAGGGAGGTTCTATGGATCGCAGAGATTTCGTGAAGACGGTTGCTGCCGCGGGCTTGGTGGGTTCGTTGCCACCCAGCCTATCCCACGCCGCAAACACCACTATCCCGTACCGGACTCTCGGACATACCGGAGAAAAAGTCTCTATCATCGGCATCGGCGGATATCATCTTGGCCGGCCTTCGGAACAAGAGAGCATTCGTATTATCCGCACGGCGCTCGATCAAGGCGTCAATTTTCTGGATAACTGCTGGGACTACAACGGAGGTGTCAGTGAAGAACGCATGGGAAAAGCTCTCCGCGACGGATATCGCAAAAAAGCTTTCCTCATGACCAAGATCGACGGCCACACTCGGCGTGCAGCCGAGCAGCAACTCGATGAATCATTGCGCCGCCTGCAAACCGACCATATCGACCTGCTGCAGTTCCATGAGGTCATCCGCGACACCGACCCCGAGCAGATTTTCTCCAAAGGGGGAATGGATGCAGTGCTTGCAGCGAAGAAACAGGGCAAAGTTCGGTACATCGGCTTTACCGGCCATAAGAGCCCGGATATTCACGCCAAGATGTTAGAAACGGCCTTCGCGCATCAGTTCACCTTCGACGCCGTGCAGATGCCCTTAAACGTAATGGACGCACATTTCGAGAGTTTTGAGAAAAAAGTGCTTCCCATTCTGGTCAAACACAATATCGGCGTGCTTGGCATGAAGCCCATGGGCGATGCCATCATTCTCAACAGCAAGACTGCAACGCCCCTCGAGTGTCTGCATTATGCGATGAACTTGCCTACGAGTGTTGTCATCACTGGGTGTGATTCGATGACGATTCTTGAGCAAGCCCTCGATGCGGCGCGTGGCTTCAACCCCATGAGCAAAGAGGAAGTCGCCAAGCTGCTGCAGAGGACAGCCAGCGCATCGGCCAAGGGAGACTTCGAGCGTTACAAGACTTCGCGCGACTTCGACGGCACAGTCCACAACCCCCAGTGGCTGGGATGAGGCTGGCTAAGAGAACAACTGTGATATTCTCGCCGCTCCATGAGAATGCTTGCCGCTTTCTGCCTCCTTGGTCTCTCGCTGCCCTCCCCGGTGTTCTCCCAAAATGTCGCTCCAACTCCTGACAACCAGCGCCCTCCGGTGATTGACATCCACGTCCACACGCTTGGCGGGTTCCCGGGCGTTGGCGCGATGTGCCCTTTCAATACGCAATTTCTCGCTTCCGATCCAAAGTCGAAAGAAGCGCCTTTCGGATGGGCTCCCCAGGACTGCACCAATCGGCTGGAGCCGGCCAAGTCAGCCGACGAGTACATGAAGGCCGTGCTGGCGGAGTATGAAGAACTCAACGTCACGGCTGTCATCATGGGAGACCCTGAATCGGTGAAAAAATGGAAGGCCGCAGTGCCCGGCCGCGTCATCATGGGAACGTCGTTTGACAACGCCATGGGCAACGGCAGGTTTGTGCCGGTCGAAGAACTTCGCGCCCGCTTTACCAAAGACGGGTTTCAAGTGATGGGTGAAATCGGTCTGCAATATCAGGGCATGTCGCCAAGCGATATGTCGGTGGATCAGTACTTCGCGCTCGCTGAGCAGCTGGACATCCCGGTGGGAATTCACATGGGCACCGGGGGCTCGGGACGCGCCAACATCGCCATGCCCAAGTTTCGGGGTTCCATGGGCAATCCGCTCCTGCTCGAGGAGCTGCTAGCACGTCACCCGAAATTGCGGCTTTGGATCATGCATGCCGGCTATCCGATGATCGACAACCTGCTCACGCTTTTGCAGGCAAACTCTCATGTTTACGTGGATGTGGCTGGCCTGATCTGGAGCTATCCGCTCACAGAAGTGAATATGTACATTCGTCGCATCGTCGAAGCCGGATTTGAAGATCGTGTGATGTTCGGCACGGATCAGATGATCTGGCCGAAACTGATGCGAACCTCCATCAGCGTCATCGACCAGGCCGACTACCTCACCCCGCAGCAGAAGCGCGACATTCTGTACAACAATGCCGCACGCTTCTTGCGACTCGATACAGCGCAGGGAAAATAGGGGGAAGCTCTGATGAAGCCCGAAGACGCAGGGCCACCGAACCACCAGGCTCGACCTACCCGCCGGGAGTTCTTGGTGGCGACATCCTCGGCTGCGCTGGGAGCGACGGTTTCTCGTTCTGAAGCCCAGACCCATGCGACCGGGCACTCCCAGCCGCCCCTCGCAGGCGGTTATTCGAGGGCAGAGCTTTTCGAGCTGGGTTCTCAGCGCAGCTTCAGCGGCGACCGACTCACTCAGATCGCGATGCCCATTGGAGGAATCGGTGCCGGATGCGTGTGTCTGAACGGCTATGGAGGATTGCAAGATTTCTCCATCTGGAATCATCCGGGTACGACAGCCTTGCCAGAGGGTTTCGCGCCGTCCAAAGCCGCATTCGCAATCCTTCATATCCGAGGCGCCGAGCCCGTAACCAAGTTGGTCGAGGGGCCCTTTCCCCTGTTGAAAATCTATGACCAGGGATTGCAGGGAGAGGGGTATCGCCGTGGAGGGTTCGAGGGCTTTCCCCGCTTCTCCAACTGTATCTTCCAGGGCGAATATCCAATCGGCGAAGTAAAGTTCAGCGACTCCTCAATTCCGCTCGACGTTACCCTCCATGCCTGGAATCCCTTCATCCCCCTGGACGAAAAGAACTCGGGAATCCCGTGCGCCATCTTGGAGTACACGCTCCAGAGCAACGCGCCTCATGCAATCGAATACGAGTTTTCCTACCACCTATCCCACCTGGCTGCGGGTTGCAGCAAGGAGGAGGTCAACAGCCGCAACACCGTCATTCCCGGCCGCGGCGTGTTCCTCGATAACGTCGAAAGCAAGCAATCCGAAGCCTGGGGCAGTGCTTGTCTCGTCGCCATCGGCGACACCCCACGCATCAAGGGGATGTGGCTGCGCAGTCCCGGGTGGGAGTTTGATTCGCTCTCCGCTCTTTGGCGTGAGGTCTCCAGCGGAGCTTTCATAGAGAATCAAGGGTCGAACCAGATCGATACCGCCGGGCGCAACGGCTGCTCGATTCTTTTTTCCGGAACCTTGGCCCCGGGCAAGTCTCAAAAGCATACGATCGCCATCACCTGGCACTTCCCGAACTGCTACGTGCAGGTGGGAGGAGTTTCTGCTGAGAAGATCGAGGGCCCCGCCGGCTGCCGCACCATCTCCCAAACAGAGGCACCGCCCTGGCAGCCCTACTACGCCTCGGTTTGGCGCGATGCGCGCGAAGTGGCCAATTACCTCGAAGCCAACTATCGCATGCTTCGCGAGCGCACGCTGGCCTTCAAAAACGCGCTATTCTCCTCGACCCTGCCTCCTTATCTGCTCGATGCCATTTCGGCAAACTTAGGAATCCTCAAATCCCCCACAGTTCTCCGCCTTGAGAATGGCGATCTATGGGGGTGGGAGGGGTGTTTCCCCGATGCCGGCTGCTGCCATGGATCTTGTACGCACGTGTGGAACTACGCTCAGGCATTTCCCAACCTTTATCCCGCTCTCGAGCGTACCCTGCGCGAAGTGGAGTTAGCGCGCTCGATGGATGAGAGCGGCCATGTGACTTTTCGCTCGGCGCTTCCCGAGGGTCCGGTGAAGCACGACTTCCATGCCGCATGCGACGGGCAGCTCGGCGGCATCATGAAGGTGTTCCGCGAATGGCAGAATTCCGGGGATACCGAATGGTTGAGGAAGATGTATCCCCTGGCCAAACGCAGCCTGGATTACGGCATTCGCACCTGGGATCCTGATCATCGGGGTGCTCTGTCGGAGCCACATCACAACACTTACGACATCGAGTTTTGGGGTGCAGACGGGATGTGTACCAGCATCTACCTGGGCGCCCTATCGGCATTCAGCCAGATGGCAAAGGCAGCCGGCCATCCGGAAGACGCTCAGGCTTACCAAGAACTGGCCGAACGCAGCGCTCGCTTCATGGACGAGCAACTGTTCAACGGCGAATACTACGAGCAGAAGGTACAGTACGAGGACCTGCGGAACCGCTCATTTGCGGAGATGGTAGCCGGCGTCGATGAATCCAGCAGCGAAATGCAGAAGCTGCTCAAGCGCGAAGGACCAAAATATCAATACCACACTGGCTGTATCTCCGACGGGATGATCGGCGCCTGGATGGCGCGCACCTACGGGATTGAAATACCCCTCAAGCGAGAGAATGTCCGCAGCGCGCTGAAGGCGATTTTTGAGCACAACTTCAAGACTGACCTGAGCGAGCATGCAAATGCGCAGCGTCCCGGCTACGCCATGGGACACGAGCCGGGGCTGCTATTGTGCACCTGGCCTCGCGGTGGAAAACCGACTCTGCCTTTCGTCTACTCCGACGAGGTTTGGACCGGTATCGAATATCAAGTGGCTGCACACCTTATCGGAGAGGGCTTCGTTCAGGAAGGCCTCACCTTGGTCAAAGCGCTGCGTAGCCGCTACGACGGGCGCGTGCGTAATCCCTGGAACGAATACGAGTGCGGCAACTACTACGCTCGCGCCATGGCGAGTTATGCGCTGCTCGGAGCTGTGTCTGGATTCCGCTACTCGGCGGTAGAAAAGACCCTCTGGTTCGAGCCGAAGCTTCCCCAGCGTCCTTTCCGGACGTTCTTCAGTGCGGCCTCGGGATTCGGCGCCGTCGAGCTCTCGGAAGCGGAACTAAAAGTCCAGGTGATTGAAGGCGAGCTCAGAATTGAGAAGCTTGTCATTGCTGAACACAACCAGACAAGAACTCTCGCCTGGAAGACTGTGGTCCGGCCGGATGCTCCCCGGGTGAAGAGCCTCTAAACAACCACGGGCCAGGTTCAGGTAAACATCGCCGCCATCGGAACGGCACTGTATTCGCGCCCGATGACCACAATTCCCGATTCTGTCACGTGCCACCCGCGAGCCCGGTCGGCATCGAGATCGTAGCCGACGGAACCACCCTCCGGGATGCGCACATTCTTGTCAAGAATAGCGCGCCGTACTTTGGCGTACCGGCCGATATCACAGTTATCCATGATCACGCAGCCTTCGACGACAGCACCGGTATGCACGCGCACCGTCCGGCCGAGCACTGATTTCTTCACGATTCCTCCAGAGAGAATGCATCCCCCGGAAACGATACTGTCCAGCGCTTCGCCACGGCGGTTGTGCTCATCGAACACGAACTTTGCCGGCGGATCCGGATAACTCGTGCTCCGCACCGGCCACTCGCGATTGTAAAGATTGAGTTCCGGCTTGACGTGATTCAGGTCCATACTGGCTTCGTAGTAAGCCTCGATGGTTCCGACGTCGCGCCAGTAAGGAGCCGAATCCTCCGTGTCTCCGGGAATCCGGTTGTTCTCGAAGTTATAAGCGTAGATGGGCGCTTCGCCTGCAAGTTTGGGCAGTATGTCCATGCCGAAATCGTGGTGGCTATTGCTGTTCTGGGCGTCGGCATTGAGCAATTCGAGCAAAGTGCGGGTCGAAAAGATGTAGTTTCCCATGGAGGCGTAGACACGGTTGCGATCGCCTGGCATGGTAGGGGCGTCGCTTTTCTTCTCGTGAAACGCCAGGATTTGTCCATCGGCGCCGGCTTCAATGACACCGAACTCACGAGCCTGACTCCTGGGTACTGGAATTGCCGCAACCGTAACTTCGGCTTTTTTTGCCCTATGGAAATCAATCATGCTGGCAATATCCATCCGGTAGATGTGATCGGCTCCAAAGATCGCCACGTAATGGGGATCGGATTGCTCAATCAGATTGATATTTTGAAAGATTGCGTCTGCCGTTCCCTGGTACCAGGATTCCGTTTCCGAACGCATCTGCGCCGGAACATTGGTGATGAACTGGCTCTTCAAGAGACCGCTAAATTGCCACCCTTCGCTCAAGTGCTGGAGCAGCGATTGGCTGCGGAATTGCGTGAGTACATAAATGGAGTAGATTCCAGAATTCACAAAATTGCTGAGAACGAAATCAATGATTCGGTACTTTCCGCCAAAGGGAACGGCTGGCTTGGCGCGCTCTCTGGTCAAAGGATAGAGCCGGGTACCTTTTCCTCCTGCAAGCACGATTCCCAATACTCGGCGGCCTAGAGTTGCAGCTGTGGTGGACTCCCGCTCATTGTTCTCAGGCATTCGGCCCTCCAAAGTTCCCGCAAGATGGTATCAAACACCGGCAACTCTCCGCCCAGAGGGGCGGGGGGGCCGAGGGGGTTGTTCGGTTGGTCAAAGCCAAAATCAATCGGCTACAGTAAAATCTCAACACTCCATGCACATTGTGATTTGGATGGTGTCGGCGCTGTTCGCGCTTGCGGCGGGCATAACCGACCTGCGTTGGCGCCGTATCCCGAACTGGTTGACTTATCCAGCGGCTCCCATTGCCCTGGGACTGCACGCGCTCGCCGGAGGATGGGCCGAGGTAAAGCTCTCAGCCGAAGGACTTGCGCTTGGCCTCTTATTACTTCTTCCATTTGTTCTGCTCAGAAGTCTGGGTGGAGGGGACTGGAAGCTGGTCGGGGTTTTGGGCGCATTTATGGGCTGGCGGCACTTGTTGAATGTGCTGGTGATCACCCTGCTGATCAATGCTCTAATGGCTATCGTGTTGATCGTCGCGAAAAAACGCATCTGGAGAACGTTGCGTAATATCGGCCGGCTGTTCGCCGCCCTCTTCCGGTTTCATCTGCCAGAAAAGGACCTCACCCTGGACAGTCCTGAGGCGATCAAAGTGCCCTTTGGGGTGGCGGCCGCAATCGGGGTTCTGCTCTACGTGGCCATTCACTGGCAGGAAAAGTTCCTTTAATTGTTAGGTGGGTCTTGCTGGGCTTGGTGGGGCGTCTCAGGCGGCTGCGCGTCCTGCTGCGGCGGGGTGTCCATGTCGGGCACGGGGGCGCCAACGGGCTGATCGGGCGCTTCCGTCTGCATGTTCTCTGCGACGGGTGGACTATCTGGTGGAGGCGCGCTCGACATGTCTTCAACCTTGGGGCTGAGGAGAACAGCTCGCAAAATCTTCGGGTTCGATTCCGATCCTACAACCACAAAGTTCAACCCTGAACCGTTCAGCAACTGAGACAGGACTTCACTGGGGGTACCAGGCCCGAAATCCGCGGCAACCTTGTCTTGTTCCGTTCCCGAAGGAATTGCAATCTCTGCTCCGGTCTTCTTCTGGATCTGAAATAGCACTTCCGACAGGGTTGCGTTATTCGCATGAATGGTCAGCTGTCCGTCCATGAAATCGACGCTGACGCCATTTACCGGTGCTTGCCGCTTTGAGCCCAGAGTAGCCACCCGAACAATCTGCGAGGTCTTCGCCGAAGTTGGCCGTGCTGCCGGAGACCTTGTCGAGACCCATCCAATCGTAGTGCCGGGATCTGTCGGCGCCCCTTCTCCTCCCCCAATCGTCACCAGGACTCCTGACCTATCGGGCACGATGCGATACCACTGCGGCAACGTCAAATCCACCACGATGCGTGTCATCGAAGGCTGGCTTGAGTACAGGCTGGCGCGCACACTCTTTACCGCGCCATGGTTCACATTGAGGCGATGTAAGGCTGCTCCCGGACGTGAATTCGGGAGGTCAATCACCAGGCGGTCCGGCTGTTCGATCATTTGCGCCTGCGGCGCGATCTCGGTGGAAGTTTCAATCCGGAGTTGAAAGGGATTTTCCGCCACCACGGAAACTTTGTTGACGCTCGGCAAGCGAGATGATTCCGCAGCTTGCGCCGAAACCGGCACAAGAGATACGAGCGCGAGCAAACTCGAGAGGGAGTACTTCACTATGCGAATTCTAGCAGCGGCTCGCCTGCTTCTGGCCGCACTTTAGTTCTAGTACCATCATGCGAACGGCCTGTGGAGGGTTGCCGGGCAGGCGGACCGCCAAGCTGAGTCAGGCAAAGGAGGGGGGGCCTTAAGGCTTGAAAATCGAAGAGGGCTTTCTATGCCTTCTTGTACCTGACCCTCGCCCACACGGCGGCTGCACCGGACACAACGAGCACCATGGTTCCTGGTTCCGGTACCGGCGGTGGTGGAGGCGGAGGGGGCGGGGTTGGATTACATTCCTGGCTGGTGTCGTCTGGTTTGCACTGCGGCGGTTTTACCGGTGGCTTCCCCAAGGTGATTCCACCTCCGATCGGCATCGGCATAAAACCACCAGGCGGAGGCCCACCGGCAAACAGGTTGCCAGGACTCGAACCGGTTGGCCCGAGCGTCAGGCCGGGATCAAGCACCATGAGATCGGAATCGAAGGTGGAAGGCAGCGCGCGGTTCATACCGCTAGCCATTTCATCGGGCCGGTCCAGTTCGGCCATCGTCGGCTCGTTCGGCGCGGTCTTTGCCTGAGGCAGAACCGACACTTGATTCCCGCAGCGGGTGCGTGAGGTCGTGCGGCCGTCCGTAAGAAGTTTCTCACCCTTATGAAGGCTGGCCTGCTTGCGCGTCCAGAAAATCTTGTCGCCACGCCGGTATGACAAATACACAAGCTTTGGCTCGGTTACTTCAACGACTCGCGCTCGCTTGTAGTCGAAACCCGCATAATGTTCGGCGACGACCGGATCGTGGGCCGCAATTTCCTGGAGTTCGGCGCTGGAACTCACGCCCCCGGGAACAACCGAATAGGGAAATACCAGCCGGCCATTCCGCCTCTCGAGACGGGGGGCCGAGAAGCTTCCCGGAACCGGGAGTGAGGACTGATGGACTGCTAGATTGGTTCCCGTTAGCGGCCTGGGCTCAGATGCCCATCGCCAGGTCGCGACGCATGCTGCTACCAATCCAAGAAACGCAACGCTGCGTATCAGAACGCCGCCGACTCTTGGCCGGCTGCGCCGCCTGCTGCCCCTACCACGCGAATGCTTCAACCTTAGTCTCCTACGGACGCTTGCAAACCCATTACTGGGCAGGGGGGAGATACAACTTTCGTTGCAGTTACCGTGCCAGTCAACCGCTGCCACAAAAAAGGTAAGTACCTCAATATCCAGCAGATACTTACCTTGTTATAGCTGCGCATCCTAGCAGAGTAGGAAAAAGGTTGCACAACTTTTATCTGTTGATATCTCGTATTCCGATTGCGCTGAGCTTTGGAAGAAGTGGCTTTCCATTCAGGAGCTTAGCTGCGAAACGTGGTTGTGGATAATGCCTCCCCAATTGCCAGCCGATCTCCCCCGCGGGTGCTCTCGACGGGTTAAGATTGAGTGCCAATGACCTCGAAAAGACCTGAACGCACTGCGCCTCCTCGCGGCATCTCTCTAAAGCCCGGATCGGTTGCAATCGCGATCATGGCCGCTGGGAAGGGAACAAGGCTTAAATCAAAACACCCCAAGGTGCTCCACGAAGTCGGTGGCAAACCGCTGCTCGCTCACGTGATCGCCGCCGCGAGTCGAGTCCTTCCCGCCGAAGACGTCTATGTGATCATCGGCCACGAAGCCGAGCGCGTGCGGGAGGCAACTCGCTCGACCGGGGTGAATTTTGTGCGTCAGGAACCGCAACGCGGAACCGGTCACGCTCTGATGTGTGCCGCACCCAGCTTATCCGCCTACGATCATGTGGTCGTGCTTTCCGGCGACGCGCCGCTCATCAGGGCAGAAACCATTTCCGGCTTGCTCCAATTTCATCTTCAGCGGAAAGCTGCGATGACAATCCTGAGCGCGAAACTCGAGGTGCCCACCGGCTATGGGCGCATTCTGCGGAAGGGAAAGACGGATGAGGTGCAGGCGGTCGTCGAGGAGAAATCCTGCACCCCTGCCCAGCGAAAACTACAGGAGATCAATTCCGGTTTCTATGCGTTTTCAGTGAAGGCCCTTTTTGACAATATCAAGCGACTTACCACCGCGAATGCGCATGGCGAGTATTACCTCACCGACATGGCGGAGGTTTTGCGGAGGGCGAAGCAGCGGGTTGTGGCCACACCGGTCGAAAATCCATCCGAGATTTTGGGCAGCAACACTCGCGCCGAACTTGTCGAACTGGATCGCAGCTTGCGCCGCGAAAAAGCTCTCTCCCTGATGGCCGCCGGGGTCACCATCTTCTACCCCGATACGTGCCTCATCGACGTCGAAGTGGAGGCCGGACCGGACACGGTGATTGAGCCCTTTGTCCAACTCCTTGGGCACACCAAGATCGGCACAGATTGCCGCATCCGCTCCTATTCCGTGATCCTGAATTCAGAGATCGGCGACGGTGTCCTGGTTCGCCCGGGATGCGTGCTGGAAAATGCTCGCGTGGCCAGTGGGGCGCTGCTCGGCCCGTACTCCCATCTGCGTCCCGGTAGCGACATCGGCGAAGGCGCGCACGTGGGCAATTTCGTTGAGACCAAAAAAGTGAAGCTCGGCCGCGGATCAAAAGCCAATCACCTTACTTACCTTGGGGACGCTGAAATCGGCGCCGGCGTGAACGTGGGTGCCGGCACCATCACCTGCAACTACGACGGCGTGCACAAGCACATGACCGTGATCGAAGACGGCGTCTTCGTCGGCAGCGACTCGACACTGGTTGCGCCGCTCAAACTGGGAAAGGGCTCTTATGTCGCCGCCGGCTCCTGCATCACCGACGACGTTCCCGAGGAGTCGCTGGCTCTCGGCCGCTCCCGCCAGATTGTCAAGGAGCAGTGGGCTAAGAAGAAGAGAGCGATTACCGCTAAGAATTGACTCATCGGTTTCGCGCGGTTTGAGGCCGTCCACCCTCAATCAAGCACCGCTTCATGGCCATCGGGAGCAGCCGGACGCCTGGAGCGCGCTAGGTTCTCTCCCCCAAGAATTCCTTCAACCGAGTAAGCCCCGCGCGGCTTACAGGCAAACGGCTGCCGTCGCTGAGGATTGCGATGTGGGAATCCTTCCCGAAGGGCTCCAGTCTCGTCACCCGCTCCAGGTTCACCAAAAAGGAGCGATGCACCCTTACAAAGTTGCGGGGATCCAGCGAGGCTTCCAAACTCGAGATCGTCTGCTGCTTCAGATACTTCTTGCCTTGGCTCGCCAGGGCCACGTAGTCGTCCTGTGCTTCGGCGTAGTCGAGTTTGGCGGCAGGAAAGATGTGTACGCGGGTTCCATCTTTGACGACGATTCGCTCGGCAAATTCCTCTGGTCTTGCGGCGGCCGCCAGCTGATCCGGCGCCGCAGGCTGCTTTTTCCCGATTCGCTGTTTTGCACGCTGCAAGGCATCGTTCAGTCTTTCCGCCCGAAACGGTTTCAACAGGTAATCCACCGCGTGGACTTCGAAGGCACGGATGGCGTGCTCATCGTAGGCGGTGGCAAAAATCACCGCGACCTCAGAACCGATGAGTTCGAGCACCTCAAACCCGTCCAGCTTCGGCATCTGCACGTCGAGAAACATCAGATGTGGCCTGAGTTCAGTAACCGCCTTGACTGCGTCGAAACCGTTGGCACACTCCCCTACGATTTCGATTTCAGGATGAGTCTTCAGCATCTCGCGGATCACCTGACGCGCGAGGTCCTCGTCATCCACGATGATGGTACGAATGGTTCGGTCGAGTTTCATGCGATTTGTGTCGGCAGTTGCATGGATACCTGAAAGCGGCCTTCTCCTGCGCTCACGTCGAACTTTGCCCGGCTGGCATACATTGCGTCCACCCGCTGGCGGACGTTCTTCAATCCAATGCTCGCCCCACTGCGGCGAGGTGCTTCGGGATCGAAATTGTTTTCTACCCTGATTGCAAGCAGCCCCGGCGTGCCGTTATTGATCTCCAGCCGAATCCATCCCCCTTCGGTGAGCGTCGCTATCCCGTGACGAATTGCATTTTCAACCAGGGGTTGCAGCAGCAGGGGAGGCACCGAGTATCCGAGGGCCGCCGGCTCGATTTCTTCCTGAAGGTCGAGTCTCGCGCCGAAGCGCATCTTTTCGACTGAAAGATAGGCATGAATCAGATCCATTTCTTCCTGCAGCGTAATTTGAGACCTCTCGCCAAGACCAAGCGTCTTGCGCAGGAATTCTGCCAGCCGGATGCACATCTCGCGCGCCGTCGATGGGTCGCTTGCCGTCAGCGCGCTGATCGAATTCAGACAATTGAAGATGAAGTGCGGATTGACTTGCGTCTTGAGTGCTTTCAGTTCTGATTCCCTGGCCAACGCCTGCGCTTCCAGTTCGCGCTTTGCCCCCTCATGCGCCGCTTCATTTTGCAGCAAGATGTAGTACATGGCGACGGCTAACAGATACAGGAAAACTCCACTGCCAAATAGCAGCGGGTTTACGCGCCCCACGTCGCGGTCGAGTCCAGCAAAGGAATGGGAACTGGCCAGTGCAATGGCCAGCAGCTTAGAGACCGCGATCCAGAGAAGACTGGCGACGCATGCGGCCGCCAGGTGCCTCAGCCACGACAATGAATTCGCCAGAGGGACGTTTCGACAGGAATACCAACCGGACAAACACACGACCGCGTAGTACAACGACAACGGAATCGCGAGCGCCGCCGCCGGCGCCCATGCTAATCCGCCCACCGATGCAAACAGGTAGATCAGGATCGCGGAAACCGGCCCCCATGCCGAAAGGTAAAGCAGCAATCGGCGGAAGTTGTTTGTGATCGGATGCATGGCGGCTCAGTTCTTTACCTCGACACCCCCGAAGACGGTCAGGCCCTTGATCACCAACTTCTTCGTTGGTTTCGAGGGGTCGGGTTGGAAGTGGCGGGTTTTGTCCTGATAAGCGCCGAAGACCGCGATCCCTTGCACGGAAATCATCCAATGCTCAGGGACGATGATTTCGCCGCCGCCAAACACCGCGCTGGCATCGATCACCGCCTGATCGCCTTCAAGATCGGCGTGCCGAAAATCAACCTTATAGCCTCCGAAGATGGCGAATAGATTGCCGCCTTTGAAATTTTTGCTATTGATTTGCCTTTCCCCCCCGCCAAAGATATAGACGGAATCGAAATGTGGATTCTCAGAAGAGGGAATTCGCGGGCCGGTCATCGCCTGCCAGAGCATGACGATTCCAACGATGATGAAAATTGCGGGCCATAGTTGCCAGAACTCGACCCGCAGGATGCCCGACATTTGTAGCTGTAGAACTATTCCGACGGCGATCAAAATGGCGCCGAGTGCACGCCCACCCGCATAGGCAACCTTGACGATACCGATGACGATGAAAATCGTCGGCCAGAAATGGAAAGCGAAATTTGGCGGCAGATACCCCAACTTTTGCAACAACAGCACGGTTCCGACCACGATGAAGACCACGCCGCCGATCACCGGGCCCCGATCTGTCTTCCCGCTGTTATCGTTGCAGCTCATCTTGAGCCTCCCATTGGCACCTCAGACCCTACCGATTGCTTGCGGCGGTTCTCTCTCGCGCTGCGCCACCATACCATGACGCCAGCCACGATCAGGATCACGGGCCACCACGCCACCAGGTGCCAGTTCAAGAACCGGCCAAGCAATTCGATACCCGCAGCCCGCCACGCCCCCAACCGGCTGTCCGGCAACAGTGTACTCTGCAGCACAGCCATTCCCGCGAATGCCAGGCCTGCCGCCATAATTGCATCTTGGTTCCACAGTGGGCTTTGCCGATTGCTTGCCATCGCCGATCTCCTCTCCGTCATGGCTCGAAACTACCGGTGGCGAGCTAGGGACGCCTCTTAAAATCGGCAAACGCCGGCAATTCACCGGCAAGTGACCGTGCCGGGGTGTTCAGGGAGCGACCGAGCGAAAGAACTACGGCCGGCGGGTCGAGTTCTCAGCCGATACGGTTCGAGGACCGAGAGCGCGAGTGATCTTGGAACTTCCGATCAACCAAGGGTTAGCGCAGGCCGTTATATGCTTGAGGTCATGGCTGGGCGAAAAATCCCGAGAAAGCTCAATTCGCAGGATGCCATTCCCGGAACGAAGCCCCGAAGTTCGGTTCCACACGAGTTCGTTCTCGATTCTCTCGCGCCAGTGTCGCCCTGGACTCGTCCGATGTTCGGATGCACCGCGATTTATGTCGGGGAGAAGATTGTATTGATCCTCCGCCAGAAACCGAGTTTCGAGCGCGACAACGGCGTCTGGCTGGCAACGACCCAGGAGCACCACTCCAGCCTGCGACAGGAATTCCCCAATATGAGGTCGATCGAGTTACTCGGGGAAGCGGTCAGCAACTGGCAGATCTTGCCCGTGGAGGCCCCGGATTTTGAAGAGTCCGCAATGCGCGCATGTGAACTGGTGGTTGCCGGAGACCCGAGAATCGGGAAGATCCCAAAGAAACGCCGCTCTCCAAACACCCCTCAAATCCCAAAAGCAAAGCGAAAGGCTAAACAACGGCGAGAGCGATAAGAGCTCTCCCCGGGGACGGGCCCTTGGAGACTCCTACTGACCAGATCTTGCTTGCGAGTTGAACAGGCTTACTCGAGCGGCTGCCACTGCTTGCATTCTTTGACGGTAATGGAACCGCTGAACGGGGGCATGGCGTTATAGCGAATGACCCCTTCCGAGGTTACGCAGAAACTTCGGCTGCCGGTGCCGACCGCTACCGGGGTCGCGACTGCCACAAACTCCTGGCAGAGCAATTTCGGGCACGCCTGTCCGAAGGTGAAGTTATATCCTGATTTTTCGCACCACGCCCCCACCTTGCACTCCGGTTTCGCCAGTGCCATGTCGAGAAGGCCCGCATGTTTGGGGGTGTAAACGCCCGGGGCATTCGGGTCGGACCCCAACGAAGCTAAGTCGCGGGCGTATACTCGGGCGGGATAGGCGTTCGAGTAGGCTGTCTGCGCGGTCATGATCCTCTGCATGTTTGCGAGCGCCGCGGCTTCATTGGAAGAGTTCTTGGCGCGCAACAGGTTCGGGAGCGCCGCCGCGGCCGCAATCAATATCGTGCTGGCATCGAAAGCTTGGCTCATGCTCTTACTGCGAATGGTCGTCTCATCCGCGTAAGCACAGGTTACCGTGGGACTGGTCGCTGCCGATCCATGAAAGGGCGAGTTGCCGAGTTCTGGTGACAAGCGCGATAGCTGCATTCCCATCAGTCTGATTGGATCCTGGTAGTACAGGGCGGAGGCTTGCGTCGAATGGTCGGGCAGAGCTCCCCGGAAGGCGCTCGACCTGGCCAAAGATTCACCGCCCAGGTGCAGGCGAACCGCCTCCCGAACACTGGCGTCACTTGAGGCAATTACCAGGAAGCCATCCGCGAAGGCATATCCGATCTCAGTTGGCTTGGCGGGCGAAGGTACTGTCAGGTTGTGGTAGGTGATGCCAGCTTCGATCGATTGCCGCGCCTGCAGTGGAGCGACAGCGAGCAGCTTCGAAAATGTCTGCTCGACGCGCGCAGGGTCATTCACCTGCAGAATCGCCTTCCATGCCGGGTGGTCTTTCTCGATATTGTCGACCTCGAGCGTGATCTCTCCTCCCAATTGGCTCAACAGATCATCCTTCAAGTTAATCCCGAGACCCTGTTGCATTTGGTCCATTTGTGCGAACGCATTCGGGTTCGACGAGGTAGCCAAAGTTTGGACGTCGTCGAAGATGCTGCCCAGATTCTTGAGCGCGATGCTGGCGACCAGAATGGCTTGTGGTGAGGCGAAATCAAGGCTGCGGAGGTCGCGGGGAGCCGCCAGCCACGAAGCCAGTGCCCGCCGCGGACGCGTGAAACTCAGTTCGCCTTCGCTGCTGGGTTGTCCTGGGAGGCCACGGTGTTCCCACACCGCATATTTCATATCTCCAAAGCCGGTCTGCTGGAGTATTTGACCCTGTTGCGCAGGAAGAGGCGTTTGACTGAGGATGGTTTCAAGATCAGCCCCGGCAATCACCGCCACGCCACCTACATAGCCTCGTTGCAAGCGTTGCCCAAATGGCTTGGCAGCAAAATCACGCTTTCCCGTGTCCAGCTGGCGACTGAAATTGCGCACCGTCTCCAAGTCCGGAGCGGCAATCACGAAATCCGGCCTTATTAAGATCGTGAATTGGCGGGGCGTCGACTCAATCGCGCTCGCTAGCCCTGGGTTGTCGAGGATCCGCACCGATGGTTTCGAACCGCCGGAGGCTAACTGAACCGCGAAATCCAGAGCTGCCTTCAGTCCGGGCTTGCGGACCTCTGCGAGCAAGGCGAAACTTGGCGATTTCGATCCGTTCACTGATCCTACGGCGACAATCTCGTCTCCCACGTATTGAGCAAGGTTGCTGACGGCCTCAACCGCCATCTCGAACTGCGGGCCACTCTTTGCCATCTCCGGACTTCGCCACCACTTTCGCAGTTCCGGACGGGATTCCCGCTCCTCGCGAAAGATCCCCAGGGCCTGCTTGGCGGCATCCCCGTAGTTGGGAATGGCTGCGTAGAAAACAGTCGACCCCGGCAAAAGAGGCAGTAAACGGCTTTCCTGCCGTGGCGCGGGAACCACGACATCTTTCTGCAACCGATTCAATACTTCGCCAAGATCCTTCAAGGGATATTTGCCAAGCTCTTTCATTTGCTCGGGAGACGGTGCGTCGGTCCTCGTCGTCCGTTGTTGTGCAGAAATGATTGAGATGGAGCTTAAGAAAACCAGGACGCCGACACCAATCCGCTGGTGTATCGAAGATGTGAGACGAGTCATGTCTTACCCTCACGCTGATAAGCTCAGGATAACAACGGCCAGTTCACTCTCCGAGTAACATAAGTAACGGCAGGATGGATCGCGAAATCTATCTCACTTCCAGTGTCATGGTGCAATGAGGACGACTCGCATGGGCGAGCCATTGTAATCAGGGCGTGACCCGAAGTTGTCAGGCGCTAGCCTTGTCCGTGAGAGGCAGAACCTCGCTCGAGGCCGAATCAAGTTCGAGTTGCTCTTGTCCGCTGAGCGCACTCACGCGACCGCGGTAGGTCTTAAGGTGTTTGTTTGCCGTGTCGAACGCCTCTTGTGCCTTATTCAGGTTCTTGCCGACATTTTCAAACTGGTTCTGGAAATGATCGAAAGACTTTTGCGCTTTCGCGAGCTCCTGGCGGCTTTTCTCAAAGCGGCTGGCTACCTCGTACCACTTGTGCACGAGCGCAATGGTCTGCAGGGTCATCAAAAGCGTGTTGGGCGAAACCGGGAAGACGTGCTGCAGGTTGAGCCAATCGGCTAGTTCGCGATTGCGAATGGCTTCCATATAGAGCGTCTCGCTCGGCAGATACATCAGCGCGATTTCTGTCGTCCCGTGCTCCGGTTGAATGTAGGTCTTGATACGCTTGGTTTCCGCTTTCATGACCCGCACGAACTCCACGCGAGCCTCTTCGAGTTCGGATTCCTTGTTGCTTTCAAACAGCCCAAGAATCTGTTCGCGGGGGAACTTGGCATCGATCGGCAAACGGCGTTCTGGGAAGTTGATCATGGCGTCCACGCGTCCGCCTCCATCCACCGAGCACTGCATTTCAAACATATGAGCCGGCAAGAAGTCTGAAAGCAAGCGCTCCAGGCTTGCCTCCCCGAATTGTCCGCGCAAATGGGGAAGCTTTAAAAGATTGTTGAGGTCGTTGATCGAGTGCCCCAGCGCTCCGACCTCGCGCAGTTGTTCTTCGGCGGCTCGCAAATGTTGCTGCACTTTTTCGAACTGCGCAAATCCTTCCTTTATGTTTTGATCGAGTTTCGACTGCACCTGCTCGGTGATGGCCAGCAACTTGGCATCGACCCGCTCGCGAATCGATTCGAGGCTCTCACCGGTTTGCTGATTGAGCCGGGCAAACTCGGATTTCAGCGATTCCGTGGTTAAAGCCAGAGAATTGGTCAGTTCTGACCGGGTTTCGCCCAGTCTTTCCGCCTGTTCCCGGCGGCCTGCCGCCATCTGATTTTCCACAGCCTGACGGATCTCCCTGAACCCGCCGTTCAGCCGGTCAGAAACTTCTTGCCGAAGGTCGCCCTTGGTTTGTTCGAGCCTTGACGCCAACTCGGCCGTCGAGGAGGAAAACTGCTGGCTGAGGGATTGCTGCAAGCCCTCGGAACGCTCGACAAGTCCTTTAAGCGCAGCAGCTTGCGAGCTGCCGGAACGTTGGTACACGACCAGCCACAGCAATTGGACGAGGTTAACACCCAGTAGCAGGCCAAGCAGCAGCGGGAGAGAGGCCAATCGGTAATATCTCCGGTGTAATCGTGATTAGCCAGATTGTAGAGACTATTCTTTTTGAAGCAAAGTAGTTTCTCCCGGGGGCATCTGGAATGTAGGTATGAGCGTCTGAAGTGGCGGCTGGACGGCCATTTCAGCTACTCACAAGCGCTATGTTCTGGCCCCTCATCACGGCGATTTCCCTTCACTTGGCTGCTGGTGCAGCCTTGCCGAAGCCAGCAGCCGGTCCAGATACCTCTCCCCAGAGTTCCTGGCAGCAGATCGCGCCCGACTCCGCTCCGGTTTTCGATCTCGATGCTGAGCATCAACTGCTGGACCTTGCCAATGAGGACCGCCGCCGCGCCGGGCTCGTACCGCTCAGAATGGATGACGGCCTAGTGCGTGCGGCTCGCGCTCATGCCGTCAAAATGGCAGAACAGGAACAGCTTTCCCACCAGTTTGCAGGTGAGCCCTCCCTCACCGATCGTATCTTGGCAAGTTCCCCGCTCCACCTCGGTCGGGCAGGGGAAAACGTCGCTACTGCCCCGGACGCCGACCGGGCCCATCATGCGCTTATGGCGTCGCCCCCGCACCGCGATAACCTGCTCAGCCCGAATTTCAACGTGGCGGGAATCGGCGTAGTGCGCAAAGGCGCGCGGCTGTTCGTTGCGCAGGACTTCGGCGACAGCATCGCGGCCGTGTCCGTTCAAAAGGCGCAAGAGTTGGTTGAAGAAAGTGTCGAGCAATTGCGCGCCCAGGCACATATGCCTGGTTTGACGCGCATGAGCAATCGCAATACCGAAGCCAGCGCTTGTGCCATGGCCCAAGCCGACTCGCTTAGCGCGGCCGCTCCTCCTCTGGGAGGCTACCAGCTCAAGTACACGAGTTTGACGCCCGACAAGTTGCCGGCAAACATCTTGAAAGTGATCGCCCAGCGCGGCCTCAAGGCTTATTCCGCCGGCACCTGCTACGCTCGCACCGAGAAGTATCCTAGCGGCGCCTTTTGGGTCGTGCTGATCTTTTACTAACCTGCCATTCAGATTGATTTTGCCGGGCTTTGCTCTCCTGTTTTTCGAGCGCGTTTTCTGCCTCGACGCGTACAATGTTGCTATGCGTACCAGCCATGTCTCCGGGGATGACTATCCGCATCGCGGCGTCACCATGCACGAGCTGCCCGTAGGCGCCAACCTTCCCGGCTTGGTCTTCGCAATCGGGAGCGTCCTGGTTTTTCTCTTTGCGATTCCTGCGCTTTGGTACGTGATGGTCGCAGCCGCTGTCATGGGAGTTTTCATCTCAGTTTTTCTTCAGCTTTTTGATCGTCATCACACCAATGAAACCGAGCGCCTCACATTCAGGCTCTAGGCCAGCGAAACGCCGGCTTCTCTTTACAATGACAGGTTGGTTTCGGAAGGGAATTGGAACGCTTGCTCTACCTTACCCGCAAAGCTGAATTCGCCGCCTCACACTATTATCACAACCCGGATCTGTCCCCGGAGGAGAACCAGCGACTGTTTGGAAAGTGCAACAATCCCAACGGGCACGGTCACAACTACGTTCTCGAGGTCACCGTGAAAGGTGAAATCGACCCCCGGTCCGGTTTTGTGGTTGATCTCAAGCAGCTCAAAGAGATCATGAATCGCGAGGTCTTAGACGCCATGGACCACCGCTTCCTGAATAAAGAAGTGCCAGAATTTTCGACCCGCATTCCAACCACCGAGAATCTGGCGATCACTATCTGGCAGCGTCTTCGACCGAAGTTGAGCAAGGCCAGACTCCACCGCGTTCGGGTGTATGAAAATCACGATCTATTCGTCGATTTTTATGGAGAGGAATGAGGCCTTGAAGCATGGTAACCAGGAGACGTCCAATCCTTGAGGGATGGCCTTTTGCTGGTCGGGATCATTCGAGGACTCTAATCAAGCCGAGCAGGCTATCTGCATGAAGGCATATCTGAATCGCCGCTACCGCTTCTCCGCATCGCACCGTCTCCACAGCGGCCAGATGTCCGATGCAGAGAACCGTTCGACTTACGGCAAGTGCAACAACCCGCACGGCCACGGGCATAACTACGTTTTGGAAGTCACGTTCAGCGGGCAGGTCGACGAAAACGGCATGGTCTGCAATCTGGCTGACCTCGATGACTGCGTTCATCGCCATGTTGTAACCAGATTCGACCTCGAAAATCTAAATATGCAGGAGGCGTTCGCGTCTTCGGTGCCGACGACAGAGAACCTTTGCACCGTGATCTACGATATTCTGAAGCGCGAATTTCGCCTGGCGCATCTGGAGAAGGTGCGGCTGGAAGAGACCATGATGAACTCGTTCGAGTACCGGGGAAGCTAAGGCATTGAAATCATGGGCCGATTGAGGCTTGGGAGGCTCGATTGAGGCTTGGGAGGCCCGATTGAACGATGCCGTCAAGAAACAAATTCAGTGGTGCGATGTTTGAATGATTTACCTGTGCCCATGAAGCCAACACTTGAAACCGACACCTTAACCTCTGCCTCATTCGAGGATCTGATGAAGGAGATCCTGGTCCGGTTGGGCGAGGATCCAAACCGCGAGGGGCTCCTTGATACCCCAAGCCGCGTACACAAGGCTTTCCAGTTCCTCACCAAGGGCTACAACGAAGACCCCGAGTCACTCCTGAAGAACGCCCTTTTTACCGTCACGTATGACGAAATGGTGATTGTCAAAGACGTCGAGGTGTTCAGCCTGTGCGAGCACCACGTGCTGCCGTTTTTCGGCAAAGTGCATGTCGCTTACATTCCGAACGGCAAAGTCATCGGACTTAGCAAAATCCCGCGCCTCATCGAGACCTTTTCGCGCCGTCTGCAGATTCAGGAGCGCTTGACCACGCAGATCGCTGAAACCATTCAGAAAGTTATCCAGCCGCAAGGCGTTGGCGTGGTCATCGAAGCCCGACATCTCTGCATGATGATGCGCGGTGTCGAAAAGCAACACTCGGCGGCGGTTACATCCTCCATGCTCGGCTGCTTCCGCGACGAACAGGAAACCCGCCAAGAGTTTCTGTCCCTGATCCGCCAGCGTCCGAACGGCGTGTGACCATGGCTATTTCCCAGGTTAGGCTGTAGCCCGACCGGCGTCTCTATAGGCGGCAGGAGGGCGTCCCTGAGCTACTTTGCTTTCAGGCGGCACCTAGACTTGGGGCAGGTTACTGGGGGCGTCTAGAATCATTTTCGCAGATGAAGAAATCTACTCGCAGTTCTGGTACTGCTTCGAAGACGGACCCTGCCACCTCTTTCCACGGCAAAGTTGCGCTGATCACCGGCGCGACACAAGGCATCGGCCTTGCTCTTGCCCGATCGCTTGCCGAAGAAGGGTGCAGCCTCATCCTATGCGCGCGCGATCGCAAGCGCCTGGCGGCGGCTGAGTCCGAGCTTGGTTTGAAGCAGATCCCGGTGCAAGCTTTTTCCTGCGATGTCGCCGACGAGAAAAGCGTCGCTTCGATGTTCGCTGCCATGCGCAAAAAGGTTTCGCACCTCGACATCCTGATCAATAGCGCCGGAATCGCTCATGCTTTACGGTCGATCAGCGAACTCAAGACCCAAGAATGGAACCAGGTCCTGGCTACCAACCTGACCGGCACGTTTCTTGTCTCGCGCGCCGCGCTGTCCTTGATGTCGCGCGGGTCCTCGATCGTGAACATTTTGTCGATGTCTTCCAAACGCGCCTTCCCCAACCTCGCCGCCTACACGGCGTCCAAGTTCGGTGCCCTGGGCCTCACCCATGCTCTTCGGGAGGAGCTCCGTTCGCAAGGGATTCGGGTCATCGCCGCACTTCCGGGTTCCACCGATACCGCCATTTGGGACACGCTTTGGCCCGAAGCCCCCCGCAACAAGATGATGCGCGCCGAAACCGTGGCCCAGGCCATTGTTGCTGCCCTGAAACTTCCCCCGGAAACGACGGTCGAGGAACTTGAGCTGATGCCCACAGGGGGCCCACTCTAATTTGGGGTTTCCTTCGACCCGAACGAGATTCAACTTGCCTTCTACTTAGTCCTGGAGTAACGTGCTTGCCACCTTGGTTCTTCCCCAAGGGAGCAAACATGGTGCTCCGTTTTTACCTGGTCGCGTATTGCTTGACCGCGGCGTTTTGTTTTTCCCAAACGCATTCCGCTGCGCCAAACCAAGCCGCTCCGGACACTCGCCCATCCGCCAAAGTTGCTGCCCGCGACGGCAGCATCCGAGACATCGGCTCCATTGGTACTCGCAATCTCGGCTGCGGACGCGGCTTGGGCAATTGGTATAGCCTCGATCGCCAGGAGGCCATGGGTAAGGAATACTCGGCCCAGATCGAAGCGACCTCTAAGCTGGTGAAAGATCCAGAGATTGTCGAGTACGTCAACCGCATCGGGCAGAACCTTGTCCGCAATTCCGACTCGCAGGTTCCGTTCCACATCAAGGTGATCGAGTCGGACGATGTCAATGCCTTCGCTCTCCCTGGCGGTTTTTTCTACGTCGACACCGGACTCATCCTCGCCGCCGACAACGAGGCGGAACTCGCCGGAGTCATGGCACACGAGATCGCGCACGTTGCTGCCTGCCACGCTGCCCGCAGCCGGACCCGCGGCCAGCTGATGAACATGGCGTCTTTGCCTTTCATGCTGGTGGGAGGGCCGATTGGCTATGCCGCGTATGAGGGCTTGACCATCGCGACTCCGCTGACTTTTTTCAGATTCTCCCGCAAGTTTGAGGCGGAAGCCGATTTTCTGGGGGTGCAATATATGTACAAGGCAGGCTACGATCCCCAGGCGCTGACATCCTTTTTTGAGAAAGTGAGAGCCATGGAAGGCCGGCATGAAAGTCCCGTCGCCAAAGCCTTCCGTACCCATCCCCAAACGCCCGATCGCATTCTCAAGACCCAGAACGAAATCGCGACCCTGCTGCCGCCGGAGATGGAATACAAACTAGATTCCTCAGAGTTTCAAGACGTCAAAGACCACTTGAATAAAATGCAAGGCGGCCTGAGACTTCAGAGCCCCAATCGTCCCACTTTGAAGCGACGCCCCAGCCTCCCCGACCTGGTTGGCGACTAGCCGGAGGAAAGACAGGGAACTCGATCCGAGGTCTATTCCGCCATTTCACCTGAGGGTCCTGCGAGGCCTGGCGGCGAGTTACGGAAGCTTCCCCTGTGCCAAATCTCTTACCAGGGTCAAGTCCGCTTCAAGAAAATCATAGGTTGGAAGATCTTTCGGATCGGCCCACACAATCTCCCGGAAAATCCGGTTCTCGAGTTCGCCTGCGTATTCGAGCACCTGGAAAAACCGCAGCTCGACTGAATTTCCCCCGGGATACTTATGCTGAATGCGCACGACTTCATCGTCCACGACCGCCGCAATGCCCAGTTCTTCGTCCAGTTCTCGCCGGAGGGCATCCCGCGGCTGTTCGCCCTCTTCGATTTTCCCCCCCGGAAACTCCCACTTGAGCGGCATGGGCTGGTGCCGGGTGCGCTGACAAATCAGGATTTTCCCGTTTTTCCAGATGAGTGCCGCCACAACGCGTTTCATAAAAGATCTTGGTGCCCCTGGCACTTACGGAATTTTGTCGAAGTTATCAACCCACGCAGCGCAACCGAACTCTAGTGACACGTTACGCCTAGCGTTCCATGCATCGTAATCCTTCGACTTGTGGAAAGTACTCCGGATGAATGGCAGCCGCCAACGCTCGCAAGCCTTGCATCAACGTTGAGGCGGGGGTATTGAGATACTCGTCTCGTATGCAGTAGACGCGTCCTGCCTTCACTGCCGGCAGGTCCTGCCATCCCCGCGACACGGTTAGCTTCTCCAGCGGGACGCGATCCCCTGCGCCACACCAGGCTGCAATCAAGACCTCGGGTCCGGCTTGAGAGACCGTAGCCGGATCAATCTGCGCGCCCGGTGTGCCGATGAATTTTCCTCCGGCTGCCTTTACCAATTCCGCGACCCAGGGCTGCGATGCAATCAACGGCTTTCCCCACTCCTCGCAGAACACCTGCGGGTGCGCAAGGCCCGCTGTGCGCTCCTGCACGTTTGCGATCTCTTCCTGCATGCGACCAACCAGCTTCACACCTTCTTCTCGCGCATCTACCAGTCGCGAGATGATGCTGACATCGGAATAGATATCGGCCAGCTTTTTCGGCGATAGCGCGAGCACCGGGATCCCGGTTTTGAGAATTTCAGAGACCGACCTTTCCTGGTATGGGACGGAAGCGATCACAAAATCCGCCTGGATTCGCCGGACTTGTTCAGCCTGTACCGTCCAGGTATCGGCAACAATGGAGATGTTCCGTTCCTTGAGTTCGGGGCAAACCGCCACGCAATACTTCGTGCACGCCGCCAATAAGTCGAGCTTCCCCAACTCTTTGAGAATGACGGTCACACTCGGCTGCAGTGACACAATCCGGCTTGGGGTCAGAGGGCTTTCCATTCCAGTAGTATGACAAACCCTGTTCGGGGGAAGCGCCGTATTTGCTCAATCTAGCAAGGGCGAACTCCGGCAAATACGAAAATTTCTGCGAATCGGCACCACGGCTGATCCGGGGCCCGAATCCAAGCGAAGCCAGGGGTAGCCCTTCGGCAGATTAGAATACTCCCCGTGTATTCCCCCCGGCTTCTTGATCATTTCGAGCACCCTCGCAATGTCGGAGTGCTCGATAGGGCTCATGCCACGGCGCAACTTGAGAACCCCGTCTGCGGAGACATCCTCAAATTGACGGCGTGCTTTGATAACAACACCATCACGGAAATCCGTTTTCAGGCGAAAGGCTGCGTCCCTTCGATCGCCTGTGGTTCAGCGCTCACGGAACTGGTTCACGGTAAGACCCCTGGGGAGGCTTCGTCGGTGACCCGAGACGACATTCTTCGCGCTGTCGGAGGTGTTCCCCCCGCCTCGAGCCATGCGGCACAGCTTGCCATCGATGCCTTGCGATCGCTACTCGAAAGCCTTTCTGCGCGGTAATTTTTTCAGGCGATCGCGGGATCTCTAGGGAGGGCTTTCTTCTTCTTGCTCGATGCCCGGTAACTCGGAGCGCCCCTGTGCAGTGTTATCTTTAGTCCGTAGATGATGGACATTCTCAGGCAACTTTTCGAGCAGCATTTTCAGACACCGGTGGTGCAAATTCAGCCCCTGCAGGGCGAGCTCGGCGGTTCCGGGCGGCGCATCGTGCGCCTTCACGGCGAAAGCGTCCGGGCAATTGGAATTCTTTATAACGTGCGGGAAGAGAACCTTGCATTTCTAGAGTTCTCGCGCCACTTTCGCCGGCATCGATTGCCCGTTCCGGAAATCTATGCCGATGATCTAGCGCACGACGCTTATCTCGAAGAGGATCTCGGGGACACGACGTTGTTCGATTTTCTCTCCGCCCATCGCAGTGGCGAGACCATCGCCCCGGCCGTGGTGGACGCCTATCAGAAGGCGATTGAGTTCCTGCCCCGCTTCCAGGTGGTCGCGGGCCGTGACTTGAATTACAAAGTCTGTTATCCGCGCTCCAGCTTCGATCGCCAGTCGATCGCCTGGGACTTGAATTATTTCAAGTACTATTTTCTTCGCCTGGCGGGCATCCCTTTCAACGAGCAGGCCCTGGAGCAGGATTTCACGCGGCTTACCAAGTTCCTGCTCAATGCTCCGCACGATTACTTTCTGTATCGTGATTTTCAGTCGCGTAACATCTTGCTTCGCGATGGCCATCCATATTTCGTCGATTATCAGGGAGGGCGCAGAGGCGCGTTGCAGTACGACGTCGCTTCCATTCTTTACGACGCCAAAGCCGATCTGCCGCCGGCGGTTCGCGAGCAGCTGCTTGACCACTACCTCGATGCCCTGGCGAATTACGTTTCGCTTGGTCGCGACGCCTTTTTCGAGCACTACTATGCCTACGTCTATGTGCGTATCATGCAGGCGCTCGGCGCCTACGGTTTCCGCGGATTCTACGAGCGCAAACCTCACTTCCTGCAAAGCGTTCCTTATGCCCTGAAAAACATCCGCTGGCTCTTGCACAACGTGGAACTGCCGGTTCAGTTGCCCACTCTCACGGACTGCTTTCGCGCCATGCTCGGCTCGGAGAAGCTTCAGCAACTGGGGGCGGAAAAACACAACCCAGACGCCGCGAGCGCATCCTCTCCACTGACGGTGAGAATCTTCAGCTTCTCTTTCCATCGCGACGGCATTCCCCGGGACGAAAGTGGCAATGGAGGCGGCTTCGTTTTTGATGGACGCAGCCTTCCCAACCCCGGGAGAGAAGAGCGTTTCAAGGCTCTCACGGGGAAAGATGCCCCGGTCGCGGAGTATCTCAACCAGCAGGAGAGCGTACACCGCTATCTGGCTAATGTGTACGCCCTGGTGGACGGTAGTGTGAATGAATATCGGCGGCGCGGCTTTTCGAACCTGATGGTTTCCTTCGGCTGCACCGGGGGGCAGCATCGTTCCGTTTATCTGGCAGAGCAACTTGCGAAACATCTGCGTGCAAACAATGGCATTCGGGTTGATGTCCGGCATACCGAACAGGAGAAACGCGGCCAATGAAGGCCATGATTCTGGCCGCCGGCCTCGGCACCCGGCTTCGTCCGCTCACCACTGACCGGCCCAAAGCTCTGGTCGAGATCAACGGCCGCACCCTGCTTGAGATCACGCTTGCCCGCCTGCGCGTGTTCGGCGTGAACGATGTGATCATCAATGTCCACCATTTCGCGGATGTACTAACTGGCTATCTTGCGGCCAACGGCAACTTCGGAATGCACATCGAGATCTCGCGCGAAGACGAACTTCTGGACACCGGCGGCGGCCTAAAAAAAGCAGCCAATTTCTTCCTGCAGGATGCAGACGAGCGGCCGTTTCTTCTTCATAACGTGGATGTGCTCAGCACCATCGATCTTGAGGAAATGCTGAGAGTTCTTCGCCGCGAAGATGCGCTGGCGGTTCTCGCCGTTCGGAATCGCAGCAGTTCGCGCTATCTTCTCTTCGATCCAGCTTCGGAGCTTGTCGGCCGGCGGACGGCGAAGGGTAACGCCGCACCCGAAACGGAGCTCGCGAGGCATGAGAGCAATCCCGAGGCCCTGGCGTTTTGCGGTATTCAGGCGATCTCGCCGCGGCTGCTGAAGCTCATGACCGAGTCGGGTGTTTTTTCCATCATCCAAACCTATCTTCGTCTTGCCGGCAGAGGAGAGAAGATTCTCGGCTTCCGTGCTGACAATTACTACTGGCGGGATCTCGGAAGAGCGGAGCATCTGCTGGAAGCCTCAAGCGATGTCAGCACTGGGACCCTTGCCCTGCCAAATTGCCGCTAGAGGGGTAATCTCAAGAGGTGACGGGTGTAATTTGTTTGGGCTTGGTCCCCATGCAAAGCTGATATTCGGTTCGCGCATCCCCCGCCTGAACCAGGCGTTTCTCGGGGTTCCGCCCTGTTCGCGCGCCGCTTCGTCATGGAACATTTCGTTTTTCATTCCGCCGTCGGTACCTTCAGTACAGCGCTACTTTGGGGCGGCCTGGCCATCGCCGCCGCGATCTTTGCCTTCCTTCTGATCTCGGAGGCGAGTCCCGGCGTCCGTCCGCCCGGATTTCAGCGCGGAGCGCCCGTCAGCAAATTGACTCGCTAGAGTTGATAGCCTCCAGTACCTGGAGGAGGTCTTTTCGCGGGAGCGCCTGCGAGATACAATCCGCCCATGGAAATCAAGCACTTGGTTTCGAAATATGTCTATCGCATCGAGCCAAAGCCTGAAGGTGGATTCATCGCCCGCGCGAGCGATCCTAGCGTCCCATCGATCGAAGCCGCTACGCGCGAGGAGCTGCAAAAGAAAATTCAGTCCACAATTCTGGCTGGCCTGGGCGCCGACTTCCCTGGCTTGCAACTTCCCGGACCAACAGGCGAGCTGAAATTCTCTTTTCACGTCGAGAAGCAGCCTGATGGCAGCTTCGATGTCCATTCTTCGGATCCGGCCTCTGGCCCTCTCAATGCCACCAATCACGACCAAGTCGAAAACCACTTCGCTGAGAAGCTGATTGCCTTTGTCGGCAAACACATGCTCCAGGATGCTCCAGAGGCACTTCGTGCTCAACTCGCCTCCGGCGACGTAAAGGTCTTCATCAACAAGACATCGGGATTCACCGTCACCACGAAAGGCGATACGAATCCCCAGCAATTCGGTTCTCTGGCTCAGCTGTTTGGAACGCAACCAGGTTCCGAGCCGGCGAGCAACTCCGGCCACATCCCCTCCAATTCGGAGGCGACGCTTGGCAGTTCACAAACCGTCATCGACTCTTCCCCCATCACGCCGGTCAGTGAAGGCGGAGGCAGATTTTTCCGCATCCTGCTGGTTCTGGCAATTTTGGCAGGCGTGATGTTCTTCCTCTTGCGCCACCGCTGATCGTTCCCCGCCGCTATTTCCCAAAGCCATCCAAAAATATCTTGCCTTGTCTACTACATGTGTAGTAGAAATACATACGTCCATAGGAGACAGACATGGAGCGACCAAAGCTCAGCAAACTGGAACTCAGAATCATGGAGGCGCTCTGGAATCGCGAGACCGCCTCGATCCGGGACATTCAGGAGAGTTTTCCCGAGAACAAGCGACCGGCCTACACCACGGTGCAGACCACGGTATATCGCCTGGAAGGGAAAAACGCTGTGCGGCGAGTCAGGAAGGTTGGGAATTTTCATGTCTTCGAGGCCGCCATCTCTCGCGACCATGCCCAACGCAAGCTCATTGACGATCTGCTGGCCCTGTTTGGGGGCCGCACCCAGCCAGTCATGGCCCATCTCATCGAATCGGGCAGGCTGACTCTCGCTGACATTAAGGAAGCCGAGAGGACGCTGCGCCAGCTGCAAAGAGAGGAGAAATGACGATGTTGTCCGATCTTTCGAACGCCGGAGCTCCTGCACTTGCTGATCACCTTTGGCAATCCACCCTGGTAGCCGGAGCTGCAGGACTGCTGGCCCTGGTTCTGCGCAGGAATTCTGCGCGCCTTCGATATTGCATCTGGTTTGCGGCCTCGCTGAAGTTTCTCGTTCCCTTCTCGCTGCTCATTGCCGCAGGTGGGGCTTTTTCATGGCGAACGGCGCCCTCTCCGACCTCACCCGGCATGTACGGCATGGAAATTGTCAGTCAGCCGTTCACCAAATCCTTGCCACTGTCCGGTCCGGTTGCAATCCCTGCAGCATCTCCCGCCCTTTTGGCGCGACTCTCGCCCTTGCTTTTCTGGGTCTGGGTTCTAGGGTTCGCGCTGGTGCTCTCGGTGTGGATGGTTCGCTGGTGGCGGATTTCCGCCATGACCGGGAAGGCGACTCTGCTTTCAGAAGGCCGCGAGTATGCCGCCCTGCGGCGAGTTGAATATCTCACCCGCAGCCGGCGTCCGTTGGCCCTTCGACTCTCCAAAACATCCGTTGAACCCGGCGTCTTCGGCATTTTCCGGCCAGCGCTTCTGTGGCCCCGATCCATTTCGACCCGTCTTGAGGATGCTCATCTTGAAGCGGTCATTGCCCACGAACTCTTCCACGTGCGCCGCCGCGACAATCTCGCGGCCGCTCTGCACATGCTGGTCGAAGCCATCTTTTGGTTTCATCCGCTTGTCTGGTGGATTGGGTTGCGGCTGATCGAGGAAAGAGAGCGGGCCTGCGACGAAGCTGTCCTTGAACTCGGCGGCCGACGGGGTATCTATGCCGAGAGCATTCTGAAAGTCTGCGAGTTCTGCTTGAGTTCTCCTCTGACCTGTGTGTCTGGCGTAACCGGCGCCGATTTAAAGAAAAGGATGGTTTATATCATGACCGACCATTTGGTTCGCAAACTCAACCTCAGCCGCAAACTCCTGCTTTGGGCCTCCGCATGCCTTGTGCTTGTCCTGCCCTTCGCCTATGGCCTTTTCACCGCGACTCCCTCGCGGGCGGAATCGCCGGTCGCCGGTGCTCCCCGGTTCACCAACGTCACCATCAAACCTCATAAAGCCGCGGGCGATGGCCTGGTGATGACGAAGATGATGATGAAGGTTCCAGGGCCGGGGGACGATAAGGATCCAGGCTACTTCGCGATCAACGTTTCCTTGCACACACTGATTCAGACCGCCTATCGAGTCCAGGAAGCTCAGCTCACGGGCGAAGCTGACTGGATGAAGACCGATCGCTACGACATCAATGCGACCGTTGATCCCTCAGTTGCCGACCAGATGCGGGGACTGAGCGAAAAGCAGCGCCAATTGATCGGGCAGCAAATGCTGCAGCAACTGGTGGCCGACTATTTCAAGGTTACCTTGCATCAGGAATCCAGAGATCTTCCTGCCTACGAACTGATGGCTGCCGAAGGCGGGGTCAAACTTCAGAGTGTGAGCAAGATCGGGATGGTGAGGATGAATATAGGAGAGTTGATCGCACACGGGGCCCCTATTGAGATTCTCACCACCCAACTGTCCCAGCGTCTTGGCCGGACCGTTGTGAACAAGACCGGTCTGACAGGGAATTACGACTTCACGCTGCGCTGGACTCCTGATGCCGAAGAGCTAGCCCGGGCGCGGGCCGCTGGTTTACCTCCGAAGCTGATGGAGGCTCAGCCGACCACGCCGACAGATTCGGCGCCTCCTCTTCTCACTGCAGTCCAGGAGCAACTTGGCCTTAAACTGCAACCGCAAGTTGAACGCGTGCCGATCCTCGTCATCGATCACGCTGAGCAGCCCCCGGCAAACTAATTTCAGGGCGGCGAAGACCTTGCGAGAGGAAGCGGGACCATTTGCTCGAGAAATGGTCCTGCTGAGTCTCGATGTCTCCTCCCTCGTTGCAGCCTCGAACCGACCCTCCGCTCAAGTCTAGGGAGAGGAGACAACGTCTTTCCCGGAATTCTTCGGCAGAAGCCCATCCCTTGTTGACCCTCAGCTTTCATGCGCGTCTAACCGTCATCTTGCGGGTATGGAGAATGCGATGAGAATTGCCTACAAGTCTGCAGGCCTCTGCCTATTGCTGGGTGCATGGACCGTTGCCGCCGCTGCACAGTGCAAAACCGGCCGCGGTACCTGGACCGCCGAGCTCTCCGACGACCAATCCGGCAAGCTCCAGTTTCGCTTGAGCTGTTCTCAAGATATCGGCTCGATGGGGCATGCTCTGAGCCTGTCAGAGCTCAAGGGGCTTGATCCCGCTGCTGTCCATGGCAAACACACGCCCGTGAAATTCGGCCTGGTGAGGGAAGCAGGGTCCCTGCAGTTTGAAGGTGTCTTCAACGAGGGGATCGGCTACGGTGAATTCTCCTTCACCTCAAACCAGGAATTTCTCTCGGCCATGAAGCAGATGGGTTATCCCGACGCCCCGGAGAAGGTGTTTACGCTCGCCTCGATCGACCTCACCCGCGCCTATGTTCTCGAGCTCCGCGCTCTCGGATTCCATCCTGATCTCGACAAGTTGATGGAGGCCCGGATCTTCAATGTAAACCGCGAGCAGGTCAACGGACTGAAGGCCGCGGGCGTCGAAGCTTTGGAACTCCGTGATCTCGTGCAGTACCGGATTTTTAACGTCACGCCGGAATACGTTCAGCAGATGCGTGCATCCTTTCCGGGGATCTCGGTTGAGAAAATGACCGAGATGAGGATTCACCATGTCAGTCCTGAGTTCCGATCGGAGATGTCCCGCCTGGGATATTCAGGGCTGAGCGTCGATCAGCTGATTGCCTTTCGAATTCACAACGTCACGCCCGAGTACCTTCAAGAAATGGATAAGCTCGGCTTCCACAAGCTGGATGCGGATCAACTGATTCAGTTTCGAATTTTCAACGTGAACGCCGGCCAAGTCGAAGACCTCGCCTCAGAAGGCTACAAGAGCCTTAGCGCGCAAGATCTCGTCACCTTCCGAATTCATCACGTCGATTCGGGATTTATTGAGACAGTGAAGAAGGCTGGCTATCCCCATCCCACACCGGCTGAATTGGTTGAATTCCGCATCATGGGAATCCGCCATCGGACCGCAGGCCTATAACTCTTTTCACTCGCGCTCTCTTCACTCGGATGGGGTGCGGCTTTCGTGGACCGGCTGGTCGCCCACTCAAGCCCCTTCTGAGCTTGAGTGGGAACCTACAAAGAGTTACCGATTGACCTCAATCTGATTCACCACTTGTTGCACATTTGGAATCTTCGAAGCCAATTGTTCGGCCTCGGCCTTCTGCTGGGGCGTCTTTACGCTACCCTGCAAAGTTAGAACTCCATTCTTCGCGTCGCAGTGAATCGACTGCTTATTCAGGCGGGTGCTAACCAGCGCCGCTTTGTAATTGCTCTCGATGCCATCATCCAGATTCGACTGCTCGGACTTCGCCTGCGATTCATCGCCAACTGGCTGCACGCTGATCTCATTCGCGATGGTGCGGTCGGGCGCAACCGACTTCGCTACTTCCCCGGCGCGTGTCTTGGCTTCTGCCGAGTGCAGCGTACCGCCTAAGGTCACAGTCCCCTTGTCCGCATCATCGGCGACCGTAACTCCCTTGAGGTCGGCCTGTTCCAAGGCTTGCTTGACCGCGTCCGCCTGGGATTTTCTGCCGTTCTGATTGCAGGCGACGGTCACAGCGAAAAGTGCTGCCAATATCGTCACTAACAAAATTTTCGTTTTCATGGTTTGCTCCTGACAGTCAAAGTTGAAGGGCGGCCTCTCTCCTCCGACGGGACCGCCCAGAACCACGGCTACGATGAACGGGACCCTGGGGGAGGATTGCCGTCCTTAGCCCGGCTCCCAGCACAGGAATGAGCTTCTAAGGGGATTTCGCGGGATATCGTGCTGATGCCGGTTCAAGCGCAACTTGGGGAAGCTGGACCCCCGCCCCGCTCACCACGGTTTTTGCTTGGGGGAAGGCTTTGCCGGCAACGCGGCTGTGGGCCGGCCATGCTGGCGCAATCCTCAATTTTTCAATCAGTTACCAAGGTTTGGGCTCTCCGCCCGCTGCGAGTTTTTCCCGCTCAACTCCTATTTCCTGCAGTTTATTGACTTAAACGTGTGCTTCTCCCGGGGGCTCAATAAGATAAGGGGTTGAAAACCGTCGTAGGTCGTTATTTGTCCGCCGTCCGCCGAATCCAACCCACACCCGGGTTAGGGAGCGCACGGCTCACTAGGGACGACCGACGGCGCATTCCCTGGCTGCGGAAAGGCATTCGTACATGCACAAACCGGTTAAGTACGTAGAGAAGGCGGTCACAGTGGCCGCATCGGGCGCGTGGTTCGTTTTGGATCGATTGAACCGCATCAAGCCCAATCCATCTCCCAAGCCGAAGTGGTCCGACAAGCCGCTGCTCAAGTCCTATGAGAAGTCGAAGCCGCCGCTCGGATGGCCGCGCACTACCGATTCGCTCTGCCCGAAGTGTGTCCCGGAGATTCGCCAGCAGATTCTGGATGGCCATTTACCGACCGACATCTTGCTGAACGAAAAGGTCGGCGAGATCAAGGCCACCATTCTCGAGCGCGACGGCAAGATCATGATGATCAAAGATTGCCCGAAACACGGGCACTTCGAGGACGTGATGTCGATCGACACGACGTTCTCCGAGCACCTCGAACGGGTGTTCCCAGGCCGCGACATTCGCGCGCACAACGACGAGAAGCTGCACAACCACGGCTCCTCGACCGTGAAGTATGGCCGCGGATCAGTGCTCACCATCGATCTGACCAACCGCTGCAACATGATGTGTGATCCCTGCTTTATGGACGCGAACCAGGTCGGCTTCGTGCATGAGCTGACGTGGGAAGAAATCAAGCAAATGCTGGATAACGCGATCACCATCAAGCCACGGCGCCAGATGAGCGTGCAGTTCTCCGGTGGCGAGCCGACGCTGTCCCCTTATTTCCTGGATGCGGTCCGGTATGCCCGCCAGGTCGGATACAACTCTGTCCAGGCTGCGACCAACGGCATTGAGTTCGCGAAGAGCTTTGAGTTCGCGCAGCAGGCGGCCGACGCCGGTCTCCGTTATGCGTATCTGCAGTTTGACGGAATCGGCAATGCCGCCAACGCTCACCGCAAGGTTGGCAACCTGTTTGACGTGAAACTAAAGGCCATCGACAACCTGCATCGCGCTGGGGTTGAAATCGTTCCGGTCGTGACCATCGTGAACGGCATTAACAACGAGCAGGTAGGCCGCATCATTCAGTTCGCCCTGGACAATCCAAAAAGGATTGGATTCCTGTCGTTCCAGCCGGTCAGCTTTACCGGCCGCGACGAGGAAATCACCGACGACCGCCGTCAGGCGCAGCGCTACACTCTGTCGCACCTGGCGCACGACGTGAAGAAGCAGACCGGCCTCGGCGAGCCTGCGCGAGATTGGTTCCCGATCAGCTTCATGTCGACCTTCAGTGATTGGGCTGACCTGATGCACGCCAACGACACCAACAATAACTGGGGCCAACTCTCCTGCGGCTGCCACCCCAATTGCGGTACCGGTATGGCGGTCATGATCGACAAGGAGACCAAGGA